>ERZ506896.2-NODE-2-length-371693-cov-10.466567_pt1 | contig 371693 bp, 367 predicted proteins | sample MGYA00513176_ERZ506896 | MGnify/ENA metagenome assembly ERZ506896
CAGACGTGTGCTCTTCCGATCTCGCCAACGGCCACACTGCCCTGATGTACGCCAGCAGCATCGCCTCCGCCCAGCGGCATAAAGAGCAGCTGGACGCATCTCTGCAGAAGCGGGTAGCCAAGGGCAAGATGTCCCAGGGTACCAAGGATGCCCTGATGGCCAATGTTTTGGTGGAAGAGGAATCCGCCGCTGCGGACGCCGATCTGGTGATCGAGTGCATCGCGGAGGAGATGGGTCCCAAGAAGGAGTTGTTCCGCCGGCTGGATGAGCTGTGCAAGCCGGAGACGGTTTTTGCTTCCAACACTTCCTCCCTGTCCATCACGGAGATGGGCCATGGGCTGAAGCACTCCCTCATCGGGATGCACTTCTTCAACCCCGTGCCCAGTATGAAGCTCATTGAGGTCATCCGGGGTGTGAACACGCCTCAGGAAACCTTTGACTTCGTGTACAAGCTGGCTCAGGATATTGGCAAGGATCCCGTTGAGGTGGCTGAGGCCCCCGGCTTTGTGGTCAACAAGCTGCTGATCCCTATGATCAACGACGCCATCGGCCTGGTGGAGTCCGGCACCGCCTCTGTGGAGGACATCGACAAGTCTATGCGCCTGGGCGCCAACCATCCCATGGGCCCCCTGGCTCTGGGCGACTTTATCGGCCTGGACATCTGCCTGGCCATTATGAACACCCTGTACGATGAGACAGGCGACTCTAAGTATCGTCCTGCCCTGCTGCTGAAGAAGATGGTCCGCGGTGGTCTGCTGGGCGTCAAATCCGGCAAGGGGTTTTACGATTATTCCAAGAAGTAAAAATTTTAGGAGGACTGGAAAATGGATTTTCATCTGACTAGAGAGCAAGAGATGGTCCGCAAAATGTACCGTGAGTTTGCGGAAAATGAGGTCAAGCCTCTGGCCGAGGAACTCGATGAGGAAGAGCGCTTCCCCATGGAGACCGTCGAAAAGATGGGCAAGCTGGGCATGATGGGCATTTACTTCCCCACCTCTGTCGGCGGTGCAGGCGGCGATGTGCTGTCCTACGTCATGGCAGTGGAGGAGTTGAGCAAGGTCTGTGGCACCACCGGTGTCATCGTCTCCGCTCACACCAGCCTGTGTGCTGCTCCTATTTATGAGAACGGTACCCCCGAGCAGAAGGCAAAGTACCTGCCCAAGCTCTGCAGCGGCGAGTGGCTGGGCGCTTTCGGCCTGACCGAGCCGGGTGCTGGTACCGATGCACAGGGTCAGCAGACCATTGCCAAGGAAGAGGATGACTGCTGGGTCCTGAATGGCTCCAAGATCTTCATCACCAACGCCGGTTTCGCTGATGTCTTTATCGTCATCGCTGTCACCGACCACGTTCTGGATAAGAAGGGCCGCCCCACCAAGCTGTGCTCTGCCTTCATCGTTGAGCGCACCGATCCGGGCTTCTCCGTCGGTAAGGCTGAGGATAAGATGGGCATCCGTGGTTCTTCCACCTGCGAGCTGATCTTCGAGGATTGCCGTATCCCGAAGGATCGTATGCTGGGCGTGCGCGGCAAGGGCTTCCAGCTGGCCATGGCTACCCTGGACGGCGGCCGTATCGGCATCGCTTCTCAGGCTCTGGGCATTGCCGAGGGCGCTCTGGAGGAGACCGTTGCCTACGTCAAGGAGCGCAAGCAGTTTGGCCGCAGCATCTCCGCATTCCAGAACACCCAGTTCGAGCTGGCTGAGATGAAGGCCCGCGTTGAGGCTGCCAAGTATCTGGTCTACGCTGCCGCTCTGAAGAAGCAGCAGGCCATGGACGGCGCAAAGGTCCGTTACAGCGTGGAGGCTGCTCAGGCTAAGCTGATCGCAGCCCGCACCGCAAGCGATGTGACCCGCCGCTGCCTGCAGCTGTTCGGCGGTTACGGCTACACCCGTGACTACCCCATCGAGCGCATGATGCGTGATGCCAAGATCACTGAGATCTACGAGGGCACCAGCGAAGTGCAGATGATGGTCATTTCCGGCGCTCTGCTGAAGTAAGGGAGGTAAGATTTACAATGAAAGCAATTGTTTGTGTAAAGCAGGTTCCTGATACCTCCGGCAAAGTCGCCGTCAAGGCAGACGGTACTCTGGATCGTGCCTCTATGGCCACCATCACCAACCCCGATGACCTGAACGCTCTGGAGGCTGCTCTGAAGCTCAAGGACGCTACCGGCTGCGAAGTCGTTGTCATCACCATGGGTCCTCCTCCGGCCGAGGGAATGCTGCGTGAGCTGCTGGCCCGCGGCGCGGACAAGGCCGTTCTGGTCTCCGGCCGTGAGTTCGGCGGTTCCGATACCTTTGCAACCAGCCAGATCCTGGCCGCTGCTGTCAATAAGATCGGCGTTGGCCCCGAGGACGTTGTGTTCTGCGGCCGTCAGGCAATCGATGGCGATACCGCACAGGTCGGCCCCCAGATCGCTGAAAAGCTGCATCTGCCTCAGGTCACCTATGTGGCTGACATCCAGAAGGATGGCAACACCCTGACCGTGAAGCGTATGCTGGAAGACGGCTACATGATGGTCAAGGTGCAGACTCCCTGCCTGCTGACCTGCATCAAGGAGCTGAACCAGCCCCGTTACATGAGCGTCAATGGCATCTTCACCTGCTACGACAAGCCCATGGAAGTGTTCGATTACAACGCTCTGAAGGATGATCCGCTGATCGAGGTCGATACCATCGGTCTGAAGGGTTCTCCGACGAACGTCTTTAAGTCCTTCACTCCTCCGCAGAAGGGCGCAGGCACCATGCTGACTGGCGACGACACCGCCGCACAGCTGGCAGGTATCCTGGCCAAGAAGCACCTGATCTGATGAAAGGAGCATAGGATTACAATGGCTGATTTTAACGAGTACAAGGGCGTTTGGGTCTTTTGTGAGCAGCGCCAGGGCAAACTGATGCCCACCGATTTCGAGCTGGTCAGCGAGGCCCGCAAGCTGGCTGATGAGCTGAACTGCGAAGTCACCGGCCTGCTGCTGGGCGATAACGTGGACGGCATTGCCAAGGAACTGGGCGGCTATGGCGCTGATAAGGTCATGGTTTGCGACAGCCCCCTGCTGAAGGATTACACCACGGACGCATACGCCAAGGTCGTCTGCGACATGGTCAACGAGTACAAGCCCGAGGTCCTGCTGATCGGTGCCACCAACATTGGCCGCGATCTGGGCCCCCGCTGCGCAGCCCGTCTGCACACCGGCCTGACCGCTGATGCTACCCACCTGGATATCGACACTGCAAAGTACATCGACTTCCTGAAGGAGAGCTCCACCATCGACCTGTCCAAGCAGAAGTTCGATATGGAAGACCGCAACCTGAAGATGACCCGTCCCGCATTCGGCGGCCATCTGATGGCTACCATCATCTGCCCCCGCTTCCGTCCCCAGATGTCCACCGTGCGCCCCGGCGTTATGAAGAAGGCTCCCTTCGATCAGGCCAAGGCTGATGCCTGCCAGATCGTGAAGCCCGCTTTCGAGCTGTCCGCTGCCGACATCAAGACCGAGGTCCTGAGCGTCGAGAAGGCTGCTGAGAAGCTGGTCGATCTGATCGGTGCCGATGTCATCGTCTCCGTTGGCCGCGGCATCAGCAAGGATGTCAACAAGGGCATCGAGCTGGCGGAGCAGCTGGCTGCTGCACTGGGCGGCGGCGTTGTGGGTGCTTCCCGCGCCGTTACCGATGCAGGCTGGATGACCGCTGACCATCAGGTCGGTCAGACCGGTAAGACGGTCCACCCCAAGATCTATGTTGCTCTGGGCATTTCCGGTGCCATCCAGCACACCGCTGGTATGCAGGATTCCGAGTGCATCATCGCCGTCAACAAGAACGAGAGTGCACCCATCTTCGGTGTTGCTGACTACGGCATCGTGGGCGATCTGTTCAAGGTCGTTCCCGAGCTGATCAAGCAGATCGAGGCTGCCAAGGCTGCTGAATAAGCACCTGATTTTCCCCGAACCCTGATTGTGATAAGGCCGCCGCGCAGTGGAAACGCTGTGCGGCGGCTTTTTGCGTCTCCGGAAAGTAGCTTCGTTCTATCCTGCCTGTTCCCGGAATAAAATGACACCAAGAGCGGACAGGAAAGGAGCGCGTACCATGGAGTTGAAGATCTTTCGGGATGCCCTGCCGGCGGCGGGGACAAACTGTACCCTCAAGGCAGAGCTGCCGCTGGAAACAGAGATCCTGATCTCTGATTATCTGCCCCCGGTGTTCAAGCTGGTCAAGTGCTTTGTCAGGCCGGTGGTGCTGCAAAAGCGGCTGCAGCCCGGCAAGCTGCAACTGGAGGGCTACCTGCGCTGTGTGGTCTATTATCAGGGGGAGGATGGGGCGGGTCTGTGCCAGACCGAGCAGAAGCTCCCCTTTACCAAGCTGCTGGATCTGCCGGAGTTCGTCTTTTCGGCGTGGGCTGTGCAGGTAGAGGGCCAGACCGAATATCTGAACTGCCGCACCGTCAACCCGCGGCGCATCGAGGTGCGGGGGGCGTATGGGCTGGTGGTATCGGTGCATACGCAGGTCAAAACAGATGTCATCACGGCTCTGTCGGATGGCGGGGTGGAGCAGAAACTGGTCACCCTTTCCGGGGTGCGGCGGGCCGCTGTGATGGAAAAGCTGGTCACGGTCGAGGGCGAGATCCGCTTTCCTGCGCCGCCCGCCGCCGTTTTGGACCTCAGCGGCAATGCCTCTGTCGGAGACCTCAAGCTCCTGAACGGGAAAGCCGTAGCCAAGGGTGGACTGGTCGTTTCCTGTGCCTGGCGTGCCGAGGGCGACCCGACACTGCAAAGTCAGAGCGTGAATCTGAACTTCAATCAGGTGCTGGATGTGGACGGCCTGAGCGAGGACTGCCGCTGCCTCTGCGTGGCCGAGCCGGTGGGCTTTACGCTCACGGAGGGAGAAGGGGAGGAACCCAGCCGCCTGACCGCCACCCTGATGCTGCGCCTGCGGGCGTGGAGGCCCTACCAGCTGCAGTGCGTGGCGGATTCCTTCTCCACGAAATTCGAGACAGAACAGACCCCGCAGACGGTACAGACGGAATCGCTGGCCTGCACCCTGGACGAGACCGTGACCCTGACCGGCTCAGGCCCCCTGCCGGACGCTGGGGCTAAAATTCTGGCCTGCTTTGCCTCCTTTGGCCCGGCCCTGTTGGCATACAGGGAAAACAACTGGGATCTGACCAGCCGGGTGACCGTGACTGCCTTTGGGGAGAACAGCCTTTCGGAGCTGGAAAGCTATGAAAAGGTGTTGGAGCTTGCCCTGCCGCTGGGGCGGGAGCTGCCCTCGGACGCGGAGCTGATCCCGGAGTGCTGGCTCCGTGCCGAGGACCTGCGCTGTGTCTGCGCAAACGGCACACTGGAGGTCAACCTTTCCGTCAAGGCAGAAGGAGCCATCCTACAGCGGAGCGGAAACACCTGTGTGGGCTCCATCGCGCTGGGAGAGCCGTTGACCCCGGCAGACCCGGAGATCAGCCTGCGCATCTATTATGCACAGGCAGGGGAGGAGCTGTTTGCCATCGCCAGGCGGTTCCATGTCTCCCCGGCCCAGATGCTTGCGGCCAACGACCTTGCAGAGGGCACCACGGCCATCGATGCGCCTCAGAGGCTTCTGGTGCCGGGAGCAGGGGGCTGATCTATCTGATTTTGTACTTCACAGAAGAACAATTCAAAGCTAAAGTATGACTTATGAACTAAAAATGAACAAAAAACATCCCGGACCTCTCCCAATTTGAGAAAGGCTCTGCTATAATAATTTTTGTCGTGTAAAAAAGCCTTTTGGATAAAGGAGAAGTTATGATCAAAAATATCGAGTTGGAGAAGGGCGCATACCAGTTTGATGCCAAGATGCCTCTTCGCCAGGCCATCCCGCTGGGCCTGCAGCATGTATTTGCCATGTTCGTGGGCAACCTGACCCCGCTTCTTATCATCACCAGTGCCTGCGGCCTTGCAGGCGGTGAGTTTGCTGACCTGCAGGTCAGCCTGCTGCAGAACGCCATGTTCGTGGCCGGTGTGGTCACGCTGGTGCAGCTGTTCTCCATCGGCCCTGTGGGCGGTCAGGTTCCCATCATCATGGGCACCAGCTCCGGCTTCCTGGGCGTGTTCAACAGTGTGGCTGCTTCCATGGGCGGCGGTGTGCTGGCCTACGGTGCCATCATGGGCGCTTCCATTCTGGGCGGCCTGTTTGAGACTGTGCTGGGCTTCTTCCTCAAGCCCCTGCGCAAGTTCTTCCCCTCGGTGGTCACCGGCACGGTGGTGCTGTCCATCGGTCTGTCCCTGATCTCCGTGGGTGTCAACTCCTTTGGCGGCGGCAACGCAGCCAAGGACTTCGGTTCTGCGGAAAACCTGCTGTTGGCCGTGTTCGTGCTGGTGGTGATCCTGTTCTTCAAGCATTGGACCACGGGCTTCCTGAGCTCCTCCTCCATCCTCATCGGCATCGTGGCGGGCTATCTGGCAGCCTTTATCATGGGCTTTGTCCTGCCCACCACCGGTGTCACCGCCGAGGGTGTGGAGTTCACCAAGGCATGGGTGCTGAACTGGAGCAAGGTGGCACAGGCCGATTGGTTTGCCATCCCCAAGCTGGTTCCCGTCAAGATCGTTTTTGATATGCGCGCCATCCTGCCCGTGCTGATCATGTTCATCGTCACCGCTGTGGAGACCGTGGGCGATATCTCCGGCGTGATGGAGGGCGGCATGAGCCGTGAGGCCACCGATAAGGAGCTGTCCGGTGGTGTTATCTGCGACGGCCTGGGCTCTTCCTTTGCCGCCTGCTTCGGCGTTCTGCCCAACACCTCCTTCAGCCAGAACGTGGGTCTGGTTTCCATGACCAAGGTCGTCAACCGCGGTGCACTGGCTACCGGTGCCATCTTCCTGATCCTCTGCGGCCTGATCCCCAAGCTGGGCGCACTGGTCTCCATCATGCCGCAGGCCGTTCTGGGCGGTGCTGCCGTGATGATGTTCTCTTCCATCGTGGTGTCCGGCATCCAGCTCATTACCAAGGAAAAGATGACCCCGCGCACCCTGACCATCGTTTCCGTTGCACTGGGCGTGGGTTACGGTATGGGTGCAAATGCCAGCATCCTGGCACACACCCCCCAGTTCTTCCAGCTGATCTGCGGCGAGAGCGGCATCGTGCCCGCAGCCTTTGTGGCCATTGTGCTGAACGTGCTGCTGCCCAAGGACGATAAGGCCGAATAAACCTCTCAGTCACCTTCGGTGACAGCTCACCTGACAGGGGAGCCAAGAAGTGCCCTTGCCTCTCCTGTCAGGTGAAGTACCATTGCGCTGCAATGGCGGAGAGTTCCTCCAGAGCTTCCGGCGTATCTGCATCCAGCAGTTCTTCCCGCCGCTGGGCGTAAACGATCTGTACCTGCTCAGGGTGAGCCTTGAGCACAACACTGCCGCCCTTGCCCTCGGGCAGGGTGCGCAGAGTGGGAAAATATCCGCATCCAAACAGAACGGGACTTCCGACAACGGTGTCCGGGCCATGTGCGGCCCGGGCTCCCAGCCGGAAGATCGCCCGCTCTGTTTCTTTTTGTGTCTGGGCAAAAGCGGCAATCAGCGCTTCCAGCGTCTCCCGCTGCAGCAGGGGCTGATCTCCGGGCAGGAAGATGCAGCCTGCAAGGTTGGGGCATTGCTCCAGCAGCGCCTCCAGCCCCAGCTGAACGGTGTCGTTCCGGCCCGGCAGGCTGTGGAGCAGGCAGGGAACGGCCTGTGCGTCACACAGAGCCTTGACCTCGGCAGAGCGGGTCACGACCACCCGGGCGGCAAGGGCAGGGGTGGCGGTGACCTCCAGCGCCCGGCAGAGCAGGGGGCGGCCCCCGAAATCTGCCAGCAGCTTGTTGGAGCCGAACCGCCGGGCCAGCCCCGATGCCATGATGACGCACCCCACCGGAAGGCGGGCGTTTTTTCTGCACAACTCTGCCATAAAATCATTCCTCCTGAACCTGCCGGATCTGCGGCAGTCTTTCCAGTGGCATTATAAGGGATTTTGTGATAAAATAAAAGTAGCAATCGAAAAAAGAGAGGTACTGCGTATGATGACGATCCGGGAATACAAACGGGCCGAAAGCCTCGAGGAAGCCTGGCAGCTCAACCAGAAGCGAAACAATCGGGTCATCGGCGGCATGATCTGGCTCAAGATGGAGAACATCAATGTCGGCACCGCCATCGACCTGTCAGGCCTTGGGCTGGACAAAATTGAGGAAACGGCCGAGGGCTTTTCCATCGGGGCCATGGTCCCCCTGCGGCAGATCGAGCTCCACGAGGGGCTCAATGCCTACACGGACGGCGCTGTGCGGGAATCTGTGCGCCACATTGTGGGTGTGCAGCTGCGCAACCTTGCCACCGTGGGCGGCAGCATTTACAGCCGTTTTGGCTTTTCCGATGTTCTGACCATGTTCCTGGCCCTGAACGCTTCGGTGGAGCTCTACAAGGGCGGCATCGTGCCGCTTTCGGAGTATGCTCAGCGCCCGTACGACAGGGATATCCTGGTGCGGGTCATCGTGCCGAAGGAGCAGGCAGCATTCTGCTATCAGTCGGTGCGCAACAGCCAGACGGATTTCCCGGTGCTGACCTGTGCCGCCGCGAAAACGGCCGGGGGCTTCCGGGTCGCCATTGGTGCCCGGCCCGGCAAGGCAGTGCTGTATACCCTGCAGCCCAATGCCGCCGAAACGCCGGAGCTGACCGCCGCCCGCTTTGCCGCTGAGGTGCGGGCAAACATCCGGACAGAGAGCAACATGCGCGGCAGTGCGGAATACCGCAATCATCTGGCCGGGGTGCTGGTCAAGCGCACTGTGCTGAAATTGGAAGGGAACAGGTGAGACAAGATGCAGGTGAATATTATTCTGAACGGAACCAAAGTCACGGCAGAGGCCGCACCGGACACCCTGCTCATCGATTTTGTCCGCGCACACGGCTGTTACAGTGTCAAGCGCGGCTGTGAGACCTCCAACTGCGGCCTGTGCACCGTCTTTCTGGATGACGTGCCGGTGCTGTCCTGCTCTGTGCTGGCAGCCCGTGCCGACGGCCACAGGGTGACCACGCTGGAGGGCCTGCAGGAGGAGGCTGCTGAGTTCGGCGCTTTTATCGCCGATCAGGGTGCGGAGCAGTGCGGCTTCTGCAACCCGGGCTTTATTATGAACGCCCTCGCCCTCTTCCGGGAAAAGGAATACCCCACTGAGGAGGAGATCAAGGAATATCTCGCGGGCAACCTCTGCCGCTGCTCCGGCTACGAGGGCCAGCTCCGGGGCATCCAGAATTTCCTCGCCTGGAAAAAAGCAAAACAGGAGGGTGCCGAATGAAAAACGTCAACAAAGCATTCCGCAAAAAGGATGCCATGCAGCTTGTGACCGGCAAGCCCGTTTACATGGATGATCTGGCCCCGGCAGACTGCCTGATCGTCAAGCTGTACCGTTCGCCCCATGCCAACGCCATGGTGGAGCGCATCGACACGTCCGTGGCCAAAAAGGTGCCCGGCATCGAGGCCATCTTCACCTGGGAGGATGTGGACCAGAACGCCCGCCGCTACACGCAGGCCGGCCAGACCTACCCCGAAGCCAGCCCCTACGACCGCCTGGTCATTGACCGTCACGTCCGCTTTGTGGGGGACGTGGTGGCCATTGTGGTGGGCAAGGATGAGAAGTGTGTCGAGAAGGCCATGAAGCTCATCAAGGTGGAGTATCAGGTGCTGGAGCCGGTGCTGGATTTCCACACTGCGAAGGACAACCCCATCCTTGTCCACCCGGAGGACAACTGGGAGAGCCTGAGCCCCGTGGGTGCCGACAACAAGCGCAACCTCTGTGCCCACGATGCGTGCGGCGACGGCGACATCGATGCCGTGCTGGCAAAGTGCGATGTTGTCATCGACCGTGTCTACCACACCAAGGCCTGTCAGCAGGCCATGATGGAGACCTTCCGCACCTGCTGCTGGATGGACCTGTACGGGCGGCTGAACATCCTCAGCTCGACCCAGATCGTATTCCACACCCGCCGCAATGTGGCAAACGCCCTGCACATCCCCAAATCCATGATCCGCGTCATCAAACCCCGCATCGGCGGCGGCTTTGGTGCCAAGCAGACGGCGGTCTCGGCCATCTATCCGGCCTTTGTTACCTGGAAGACCAAGAAGCCCTGTAAGCTGATCTTCACCCGCGAAGAGAGCCAGACCGCATCTTCGCCCCGCCACGAGATGGAGATGCACGTCCGTCTGGGTGCCACCAAGGACGGCATCGTGAAGGGCATCGACCTCTACACCCTGTCCAACACCGGTGCTTATGGTGAGCACGGCCCCACAACGGTGGGCCTTTCCGGTCACAAGTCCATCCCGCTGTACGGCAAGGCCGAAGCCTTCCGTTTTGTCAGCGACGTGGTCTACACCAACCACATGTCTGCCGGTGCGTACCGCGGCTATGGTGCGACCCAGGGCCTGTTTGCGGTGGAATCTGCTGTCAACGAGCTGGCTGCCAGGCTCCACATGGATCCCTTCAAGATCCGTGAAATGAACATCGTCAAAGAGGGCGATGTAATGCCCGCCTATTACGGCGTTGTGAATACCAGCTGTGCGCTGGACCGCTGCCTGAAAAAAGTCCACGAGATGATCGACTGGGACAACAAGTACCCTGTGCGCGACCTTGGCAATGGCAAGGTGCGCGCCGTGGGCATGGGCATGGCCATGCAGGGCTCCGGCATTTCCGGCATGGACGTGGGCAGCGCCACCCTCAAGGTAAACGATGACGGTTTCTACTCCCTCATCATCGGCGCGGCCGATATGGGTACCGGCTGTGACACCACGCTGGCTCAGATCGCCGCCGAGGTGCTGGACTGTGACTTGGACAATATCGCCGTCTTTGGCGCGGATACCGACACCTCGCCCTATGACTCCGGCTCCTACGCTTCCTCTACTACCTATGTCACCGGCAAGGCAGTGGAGAAGTGCGCCCTGCGGCTGCGCGGCCAGATCTGCAAGCTGGGCGCGGAGCTGCTCCAGACGACCGAAGATGCTGTGGATTTTGACGGCAAGTTCGTTTCCCTGAATGCAGACCCGGAGAAGAGGGTCTCTCTCTCTGAGGTGGCTTTCGCCTCCCAGTTCGGCCACATGGTGCCGCTGGAGATCACCGAGACCCACACCTCGCCCCTTTCGCCCCCGCCCTACATGGTCGGCGCGGCTGAAATTGAGCTGGACAAGGAGACCGGTGAGGTCAAGGTGGTGGATTATGCCACTTGCGTGGACTGCGGCACCCCCATCAACCCCAACCTGACCCGTGTGCAGACCGAGGGCGGCATCCTGCAGGGCATCGGCATGGCCCTGACCGAGAACATCACCTACGATGCCAAGGGCTGGCCGATGGAGAATTCCTTTATGCAGTATAAGATCCCCGCCCGTGTGGACATCGGCCACATCCGGGTGGAGTTTGAGAGCAGCTACGAGCCCAACGGCCCGTTTGGTGCAAAATCCATTGGTGAGGTGGTCATCAACACCCCGCTGCCCGCCATCGCGGATGCCATCTACAATGCCATCGGTACCCGCTTCTACGAGCTGCCCATCACCCCGGAGCAGGTCGCCATGGCGGTGGAAGAGAACCGCTGATGCTTTCGGAAACACATTTTCCGTTTCTGGCTGAAAAGGGCCATGTGATCTCGCTGGTGGGCGGCGGCGGAAAGACCACCCTGCTCTATGCCTTTGCCCGGCATTGTGCCGCCAAAGGCTGGCGGGTGCTGGTGAGCACCACAACCCACATCTGGCAGCCCGGGGCACATTATGCCGCAGATGAAGCCGCCCTTGCGGCCCTCTGGGCGGCAGGGCAATATGCCGTGGCCGGTGTCCCGGCAGAGCAGGGCAAGCTGACCGCCCTGCCGTCGGAACAGCTGACCCGCTGGATGGCACAGGCTGATATTGTTCTTCTGGAAGCGGACGGTGCAAAACGGATGCCCTGCAAAGTTCCGGCGGCCCATGAACCGGTGCTGCTGCCGGAAAGCGATATCGTGCTGGCTGTGGCCGGATTGTCCGCACTGGGCAGACCTCTGCGGGAGGTCTGCTTCCGGCTGGAGCAGGCCTGCGCCCTGCTGGGCGCTGCCCCCGAAACGCTTCTGACCCCGGAGCTGCTGGCAAGGCTGCTGGCCAGTGAGCAGGGAGGACGAAAACTGGTGGGAAACCGCCGTTTTTCTGTGGTGCTCAATCAGGCGGATGACCCCGCCCGCATTGCTGCCGGAGAACAGATCCTCGCGCTCCTGCGCGAAAAATATGAGGTGCAGGGCATGTTGACTTATTTTGATGAAAGGGAGCGTGCATGAAATGGCAGAACAGGGCCCCATTGTCTTCTGCACCGGCGGCGGATGCACCGCAAAGCTGGGTGCCGGGGTACTGAGCCGCATTCTGGAAAAGCTGCCCCGGGGCGAAAAAGACCCCGACCTTCTGGTTGGCTACGACAGCCGGGACGATGCTGCCGTCTACCGCATTACCGAGGATATTGCCCTGGTGCAGACGGTGGATTTCTTCCCGCCGATGGTCGATGACCCCTATACCTTCGGGCAGATCGCCGCGGCCAATGCCCTGAGCGATGTCTACGCCATGGGCGGTGAGGTCAAAACGGCACTGAATCTTGTCTGCTTCTCCGAGAGCATGGATCTGAACGTGCTGGGGGAGATTCTGCGCGGCGGTGCCGAAAAGGTGGCCGAAGCCGGGGGCATGCTGGTGGGTGGGCACTCCATTGCCGATACCGGTGTGAAGTACGGCCTGTCGGTGACAGGCCTGGTAGACCCGCACCGCCTGACGGCCAACGATACCGGCCGCCCGGGCGACAAACTTCTTCTGACCAAGGCACTTGGCGTGGGGCTGATCTGCACCGCCAACCGGGTGGGCGAAGCCGCTCCGGAACAGATGGAAGCCGCAGTCCGTTCCATGACCACCCTGAACAAAGCAGCGGCAGAGATCGCGCGCAGGTACGAGGTGCACGCCGCCACGGATGTGACCGGGTTCAGCTTTCTGGGCCATCTGCACGAGATGATGGGGGAGAAACTCTCCAGCGTCATCGATGCCAATGCGGTGCCGATACTGCCCGGTGCGTGGGAGGCCGCGGATGCCTGCCTGTACACCGCTGCCGGTCAGCGCAACCGCAACCACACCGGGCCCTTTGTCCGGTTTGAGAAAGTACCCTTCCCGATGGAGGAAATTCTGTTTGATCCCCAGACCTCCGGTGGCCTGTTGTTTGCTGTGGCCCCGCAGGATGCCGCTGCACTGGAAGCAGAGCTGCAGGCGGCGGGTCTGCCCGCAAAGATCGTGGGCACCATTGGGGAAAAGCAGACACCGGAGATTACAGTAACATACGAATGATGGAGGAACAATCAATGATCAAGATCGATGCCCGTGGAGATGCCTGCCCGCTGCCCGTGGTCAAGGCCAAAAAGGCCATTGCAGAGCTGCACGGCCCCGGCGAGGTGGAAGTGCTGGTGGACAATGAGATCGCTGTCCAGAACCTGACCAAGATGGCCCAGCAGAAGGGCTATCTGTCCAGCTCCGAAAAACTGGCCGAGCAGGAATACCGTGTCCGCTTTACCATCAAGGACACGCCCGCTGCGGATACCGCTGTGCCGGGCGAAGAGAAACAGCAGGCAGAAGCGGAAACCTGCATCCCGGATGCCCGCACCGATACAGTGGTGGTCATCGCGTCCGACAAGATGGGGGAAGGGGCCGAGGAGCTGGGCAAGACCCTGCTCAAGGCCTTCGTGTTCTCCCTGACCCAGCAGGACAAGCTGCCCAAGACGATCCTCTTCTACAACGGCGGCGCATCCCTGACCTGTGAGGGTTCGCCCATGCTGGAAGACCTGAAGGCACTGGAAGCTGAGGGCGTGGAGATCCTGACCTGCGGCACCTGCCTGAACTACTACGGCATAACGGAGAAGCTGGCCGTGGGCGGCGTGACCAATATGTATGTCATCGCTGAAAAGATGCTGAACGCCGGGAACGTGGTCAAACCGTGATCTACCTTGATAACGCCGCAACCACCCTGCATAAGCCCCCGGAGGTGGGGCAGGCGATGCTGGATGCTCTGCAGACAGCGGGCAACCCGGGCCGTGGAGCCCATGCGCCCACCCTGCACGCCTCCCGTGTCGTCTACGAGACCCGGGAAGCGCTGGCCCGGCTCTTCCACGCCGAAGGCCCGGCCTGCATCGCCTTTGCATCCAATGCGACCCAGGCACTGAACACGGCCATCAACGGGCTCTTTGGCCCGGGGAATCATGTCATCACCACGGTCTGTGAGCACAATTCCGTCCTGCGGCCCCTCTACCGCCTCCAAAGGCAGGGGGTTGAGGTGAGCTTTGTGGATGTGGAGGCAAACGGTGTGCTCTGCTATGCGCAGTTTGAGCAGCTGCTCCGCCCCAATACCAGGGGAGTGGTTGTGACCGGTGCTTCCAATGTCACCGGCAACCGCACGGATCTGGCGTTCGTGTCCGCTTTTGCAAAAAACCACGGCCTGTTGTTTCTCGTGGATGCCGCCCAGACAGCGGGTGCCATGCCGATGGATGTGCAGGCGCTGGGGATCGATGTGCTTTGCTTTACCGGGCACAAGGCGCTGCTGGGCCCGCAGGGCACCGGCGGGCTGTATGTCCGGCCCGGGCTGCAGGTTGCCCCCCTTGTGGTGGGCGGCAGCGGGGTCCACAGCTTTGATGAACGCCACCCTACCGAAATGCCCACCGCTCTGGAAGCCGGAACGTTGAATGTGCCGGGAATCGCCGGGCTGGGGGCCGGGGTGCGCTGGCTCCTGACGCAGGGCGTGGAAGCGCTGGAAACAAAAGAAAATGCGCTTGCACGCCTGTTTTATGAAACTGTCCGGGAGATTCCCGGTGTGCGGCTCTATGGTGACTTCACTGCGCCGCGTGCACCCATCGTCTCGCTGAACCTGATGGGCGAGGATTCCGCCCGGGTGGCAGATGCGCTCTGGGAGGAGTACGGTATCTGTGTGCGGGCCGGTGCGCACTGTGCTCCGCTGATGCACAAGGCGCTGGGCACCGTGGAGCAGGGCGTGGTGCGGTTCAGCTTCTCCCACACCAACACCCGGGAGGAGGCGCTTGCCGCTGCCCGTGCGGTGCGCAGCCTGGCGGAGGAATAAATAATGCGTGCAAAGAGACCCTATATCGTGTTATCCTTCCGCACCACAGTGGAAGCGATGGCATGGGAAAAACACTGCGAAGCGGAACACATCCCCGGGCGGCTCATTCCGCTGCCCCGGGAACTCTCTGCCGGGTGCGGCCTTGCGTGGCGGATGCCGCCCGAGGACTGGCCGCTGTGGCAGAGCCGCATCGACCCCGCTGCCTATGATGCCGCAGCGGCGGTAGAACAATAACAAATAAAGGAGAATTGGATGGGAAACCGTTCTTTTTTCAACGCACTCCATGACCGGGAGGGGGATTTTCTGCTGGCCACGGTGCTGGAAGGCCCGGCGCAGGGGGGACGTGTCCTATTGCGGAACACAGCACCGGTCTGGCCGGAGAAACTGCCTGCGTTCTGGGGGGAGCATCTGCCTGCTCTGGCCGCTGTGACCTCCAGTGGAATTCTGAAATCAGCCGGACAGCGCATTTTTGTGGAGCGCTTTGGCGCGGCCCCGCAGCTTGTGGTCTGCGGCGGCGGCCATGTGGGCGCGTCGGTGGTGCGGCTGGCAAAGCTGCTGGGCCTGCCGGTCACAGCGCTGGAGGACCGCCCCGAGTTTGCGGAGGAGCTGCGTCAGGCCGGGGCCGATGCCGTGCTCTGCCTGCCCTTTGCGGAGGGGCTTGCGCAGATCCCCGGCGGGCAGGAGACATACTTTGTGGTCGTGACCCGTGCCCACAGCTGTGATATTGCCTGCCTGCGTTCTATTCTGCAAAAGCCCGCCGCCTATGTGGGCATGATGGGCAGCCGGAAGCGCGCGGCACTGGTGCACACACAGCTGGCTGAGCTGGGGCTGCCGCAAGAGCGCATTGATGCCCTGCACGCGCCCATTGGTCTTTCCATTGGCGCAAAAACCGCACAGGAGATCGCACTTTCTATTCTTGCGGAGATCGTCTCTGTTAAAAACAGCCGCCAGCAGACCGAGGGCTTTTCCCCGGTGCTGCTGGCTGCGCTGGAACAGCAGACCGCTCCGGCGGTGCTGGCGACCATCGTAGGCCGCCATGGCTCTACGCCACGGGAGGAAGGCTCCAAGATGTTGGTCCTGCCCGATGGCTCTGCCGTGGGCAGCGTGGGCGGCGGCATCATGGAGTACCGCACCCAGAAGCTGGCGCGGGAATTGCTGGAGCCGGGGGCTGCCCCGTGCAGGCTGGCCGCCTTTACCACAGAGGGGGCCAGCGATGCCGCGGCCATTGCGGCCTGCGGCGGCTCCATGGAAGTCTTTTTGCAGCGTCTGGAACCGGAGGGATGAGCCATGAAGCGTGATGACCTGATCGTTGTCCGGGGCGGGGGAGACCTTGCCACCGGTGTTGTGCATCGGCTCTGGTCGGCTGGCCTGCGGGTGCTGGTGCTGGAAACGGCCCATCCCGCCGCCATCCGTCGGCAGGTGTCTCTCTGTGAGGCTGTTTACGAAGGCGAGACCGCTGTGGAAGGAATGCGGGGCATCCGGGTGGAGACGCTGGCAGATGCCGATGCCGTCTGGGCACAGAACGCCGTGCCGATTTTGATAGACCCCACGGGTGCTTGCCTGCCGCAGGCAAGGCCTGCTGTTCTGGTGGATGCCATCATCGCAAAGAAAAATCTGGGCACCACCCGGGAGATGGCTCCGCTGACCATTGCCCTTGGTCCTGGCTTTGCGGCGGGGCAGGATGTGGACGTGGTGGTGGAGACCAAGCGCGGCCACAAGCTGGGCCGCATCATCCGGGAAGGATCTGCTGCGCCAAACTCCGGCGTGCCGGGCATCATCGGCGGCTATGGTGCCGAGCGTGTGCTCCATGCGCAGGCCGCGGGTATCTTCCGCAACCTGCATTCTATCGCTGATTTTGTGGAGGCGGGCGAGGCTGTGGCCGAGATCGAAACGCCGGACGGTCAGCGTTTACCGGTGATTACACAGATCTCCGGCATCCTGCGGGGGCTGCTGCGGGATGGTTACCCGGTGACCAAAGGGTTCAAGGTGGCCGATGTGGACCCCCGCCGTGCGGAGCTGGAAAACTGCTTCCTCATCTCGGATAAGGCCCGCTGCATTGCGGGCAGTGTGCTGGAACTGATCACAGCAGCGTGCTGGAACTAAAAGAAACGGGACTGTTTTTGCAACAGCCCCGTTTCTTTGTTACTCTGTCAGTTTTGTGATGAGCATCTGATAGATCTCGTTGCCCTTGAGGATGAACTGCTTCTTGACCAGATCGGCACTCAGCCGGTCAGGCGTGCCGATGTCCAGACAAAACAGCTCCTGATCCAGTGCCTTGATGGTGCAGCGGATGGAGCAGTGGCCGTCCGGCTTTTCGGTGATACGGGCGCTGTACTCGGCTTCCTTGCGGGCCCAGGTCTGGCTGCGCAGAACCGCCGCCACCGCGCGCTCCCGCACACTGCGGGGCAGGTCATAGGCAAGCTCCTGCGCGACCTTGCGTCCTTTTTCGGTGATGGAATAGCGATCTTCCTTCAGCGTGACCAGCTGCTGGCGGGTGATATCATCCAGACAGGAGCCGATCTCAAAATAGTTGACCAGCTGCTCTTCCATCAGCGCATTCTCAATCTCCGTCCGGGTGATCGGCCCGGCATTCTTCACCAGATAACACAACAGCAACCGGATCTCCGTGCTGTCGGTCAGCCCGCCGGGACGAACACCGGCGGTAAAAGCATCGTTGGCGGCCATCGTTCTGCACATCCCCCTGTTATTTCAAATTGCTGCCCGGCACTGCCTCGGGGCAGGCCGTAAAGAATCACTTTCTTATAGTATAAAGGGTTTCAGACAGGATTGCAAGCCGCAACCGCAAAATCTGTCTCAATGCGCTTGCGGCTTTCGGGGGTGGAATACAGCCAGTGGTCGATATGCCCTTCGGTGATGAAATAGCGCAGGTCGAACCGGTGGCTCTGGCCCAGGCTGTGGTTGACGATGACCAGCTTGATCTTCATTTTATCGGGCAGGATGTTTTTGATGTAGACGCTCACCGCCTGCCCGGGGTGCAGGTCGGGGCAGGTCTCGGCAAGTCCGGCCAGATTGGGGGCGATCTCCACAAAGGTGCCGTATTCCTCCACGCTCCGCACAATGCCCACCACGGTCTCGCCCACGGTGAACCCGGCGGCGTTCTCCTCCCAGGTGCCCAGCAGCTCCCGGATGCTCAGCACGAACCGCCCCTGCACGTCCCGGTTTTTGATGGCGCACAGGATCTGCTGGCCCACACTCACCCGGTCGGCAGGGGATGAGATGCGGCTGACCGACATGCAGTCGATGGGCAGCAGGGCACTGATGCCGCACCCAACGTCACAAAAGGCACCAAACGGCTCGATGTGGGTCACAGTGCAGGGCAGGATGTCCCCGGGCTGTAAGGTGTCCAGATACTCTGCCTTGCACATCCGCTGTGCCTCAGCCCGGGAAAGCAGGTAGCAGGGCTGGCCGTTTTCCCCGGTCTCCATCCCTTCGATCACAAAGCAGGTGGGGCGGCCCACCCGCGTCAGCACCGCAATGTCCCGCACGGTGCCGCTCTCAGCCCCATCGGCACACTGGCCAAAGGGCATCACGGCCTTTACCCCGCCCAGGTCGAACCGGAGCTGGCGCTGGGTGTCAAAGGCAAGGGCAGTGCTCTGTAAAATTTCGCGGCTGGCGATGGCGGCGCGCAGTTCTGCGGGGCTGAGCCGGTCTGCGGAACGGTAATTGCCTTCAGTACGAAATGTCTGCATCATGGTTTGTTCCTCTTTCTGTGTTATTTTAGCGTTTTCCGCTGCACGTCGGCACACAAAGCAGGTGTCGGCATTAAAACTCTATGCGCGGACAATTGCATTTTATACGAGTTTGGTTTATACTATATCTGTATGTGCGGCATGGAAACCAGCTGCACAGGGTACTGCCCCGCCAAGGGGCGGCAGGAGGGAAAGAAATATGGATATCGCAGTGGGAGATACCATCCAGACCCGCAAAAAACACCCGTGCGGAGCTTCCAGCTTCGAGGTGCTCCGGGTCGGTATGGATTTCAAGATCCGCTGCACGGGCTGCGGCCGTGAGGTCATGCTGCCCCGCGCGAAAATTGAAAAAAACATCAAGAAAGTGCTCAAGCCCGGCGCTGCCGAGTAACCATTGGGTCATGTAAGGAGAACTGCACAGTATGTCAAGACTGCTTTCCCAAATGGAGGCTGTCAGCCACCGGTTTGAAGAACTTTCCATCCGCCTGAACCAGCCGGAAACAGCGGCAGATCCTGCACGGTTCCGCCGCTTGATGCAGGAGTATCACGAGGCAGAACCTGTGGTGCAGGCCTATCAGGCCCTGATCACGGCGCAGGATCATCTTGCTCAGGCCAAAGCCCTGCTCGAGGGCGAGACCCTTGACCCGGACTTTAAGGAAATGGTACAGCAGGAGATCGGCGAAAAAAGTCAGGAAGTGGCGCAGCTGGAAAATAATCTCAAAATTTTGCTGCTGCCCAAGGATGTCAACGATGATAAAAGCGTCATCATGGAGCTGCGCGGCGGTGCGGGCGGCGAAGAGGCCGCGCTGTTTGCCCACAGCCTGATGCGGATGTACACCATGTACGTTCAGAGCAGGGGCTGGGAGCTGGAGGTGCTGAACCTCAACGAGACGGAGCTGGGCGGTGTCAAGGAAGCCATTCTTGCCGTGAACGGCGCAGGGGCCTATAACCGGCTCAAGTATGAGAGCGGAGTGCACCGTGTCCAACGTGTGCCCGAGACCGAAACGCAGGGCCGCATCCACACCTCCACGGCAACCGTGGCGGTGATGCCGCAGGCCGAAGAGGTGGATCTTGTCATCGACCCCAAGGATCTGCGCATCGATACCTTCCGCTCCTCGGGTGCGGGCGGCCAACACATCAACAAAACGTCCAGCGCCATCCGGGTCACGCACATCCCCACCGGAATGGTGGTGGAGTGCCAGAACGAGCGCAGCCAGTTCCAGAATAAGGATAAGGCGCTGGAGATCCTGCGCAGCCGCCTGCTGGCCCAGAAGCAGAAGGAACAGCAGGATGCCATCAATGCCAATCGCGCGGGGCAGGTGGGAACCGGTGATCGCAGCGAGAAGATCCGGACTTACAACTTCCCGCAGGATCGATGCACCGACCACCGCATCGGCCTGACGGTCCACAATCTGGATAAGATCATGGACGGAAATCTGGACGAGGTCATTGATGCACTGGCAACCCATGAACAGGCCGAAAAACTGCGTCAGCTCAACGCACAGACCGAATGATACTGCAATGAAAAGAACAACGTACTTGCGTTGATTTGATGATTGAAAAGTATTTTTACTTTACAGATAGAAAGAACGATGAACCGCATGAAAATGAAAACTGAAATTTTACCTGCTGAGGGCGAAGCAATCGCCAAAGCAGCGGATCTGCTGCGCAGAGGGGAGCTGGTGGCCCTGCCCACCGAGACGGTCTACGGCATTGCCGCCGATGCACGCAACGGCGCGGCAGTTGCAAAGATCTTTGTGGCCAAGGGCCGCCCGCAGGACAACCCCCTGATCGTCCATGTCACCGGCCCGGAGATGCTGCCCGGCCTTGTCAGCGAGGTGCCCGAGCGTGCCCAGCTGCTGATGGCCGCGTTCTGCCCCGGCCCTCTGACCATCATCATGCCCCGCGGCCCGGAGGTGGCCGCGGAGTGCTGTGCCGGTCTGGACACGGTGGGCATCCGGATGCCCAGCCACCCGGTGGCACGGGCTGTCATTGCGCAGAGCGGCTGTGCCTTTGCGGCCCCCAGCGCGAACCTTTCCGGCAAGCCCAGCCCCACCAACGCACAGGATGTGTTCACCGATATGGATGGCCGTCTGCCCCTGATCCTGGATGGCGGCGAGTGCGATGTGGGTGTGGAGAGTACCGTGATCTCTGTGGTAGGCGAAAAGCCCACCCTGTTCCGCCCCGGCCATATCACGCTGGAAGATCTGGAGCGCGCTCTGGGTGAGGAGGTCGAGGTCTCCAAAGCCATCCTCGAGAAGCTGCCCGAGGGTGCTGTTGTCCGCAGCCCCGGCATGAAGTATAAGCATTACGCCCCTAAGGCAGATGTCACCCTGCTGGACGGCACCTTTGAGCAGTTCAAGGCCTATGTGGATGCCCATGCCGACCAGAACCCCAGCTGCCTCTGCTTTACCGGCGAGGCCGAAAAGCTCGGCTGGCCCTGCGTGGAGTATGGCAGGGAGGGCGATGGTGCCGATCAGGCAAAGCATATCTTCCGCAGCCTGCGCGCATTGGATGAGCAGGGGGACGGGGTGGTCTATGCCCGCTGCCCCAAAAAGGACGGCCTGTCCATGGCGGTGTACAACCGCCTGATCCGAGCGGCAGCGTTCCGGGTGATCCAGCTATGATCACGCTTGGGATCACCGGCCGCAGCGGCTGCGGCAAATCGACTGTGACGGCGGTGTTTGCCGCCCATGGTGTCCCGCTGGTGGATGCCGACCAGATCTCCCGCGAGATCCTGCTGCCCGGTTCTCCGCTGCTGCCTGTGCTGGCCCAGCGGTTCGGGGCAGATATCCTGTATGCTGACGGCAGACTGAACCGCCGTCTGCTGGCAGACCGCGCCTTTGCCGCGCCGGAAGGAAAGGCTGCTCTGGATTCCCTCGTGCTTCCGGAGATCATCCGGCGGGTCTACAGACTGAAGCAGGCCGCCCGGGAAGCCGGAGCACCGCTTTTTGTGATAGACGGAGCCGTGATCGTGGGCACTGATGCGGAAAAAGAGTGCGACCACCTCTGTGTGGTCACTGCGCCCTTTGCCACCAGTGTGGCCCGCATTGCGGCCCGGGACGGCATCGCCCCGGAGATGGCGGCACGGCGGCTCAACGCCCAGACCCCGGAAGAGGTCCTGCTTGCCAGGGCCGATCATGTCCTGCGCAACGATGCTGACCTTGCTTCTCTGGAAGCGGCGGCAGCGGCGCTCTGTGAGCAGCTGCAGGCTGAGGGTGCACGGAAAGGGGGCGCGGACACTTCGCTTTGAAAAAGTTTTTGAAAACGCTGGTTCTGCTCTTTCTGCTCTGTATGGTCCTGCTGGCGCTGCCGCCGGTGCGCCGTCAGGTGGAACAGCGGCTCTACCCGCGGAAATACAACGACCTTGTGGAGCAGTACGCCGCCGAGTATGACCTTGACCCGCTGCTGGTCTATTCCTTCATCCGCACCGAGAGCGGCTTTGACCCGGGCGCAACTTCCAGTGTCGATGCGCGCGGCCTGATGCAGATGACGGAGGAGACCTTCCTCTGGCTCCGCAGTAAGCTGGGCCTGGGGGAGGAGGTTTCCTTTGGCGACCTGTACGACCCGGATGTGAGCATCCGCTTTGGATGCTATTACCTCCACCTCTGCCTGGTGCGTTACAACGGCGATATCTCCACGGCCGCCGCAGCCTACCACAGCGGGTGGGGCACTGTGGATGCCCTGCTCCAGAAGGAAGAACACTCGGAGGACGGGTTGACCCTGTCGGGTTTCCCCTATAACCAGATGCACCACTATGTGGAAAAGATCACCGCCTGCTATGCCAAGTACACCGAGCTGTACGGAGCCTGAGCAGGCTGCAAATCCGCTTGAACCGGCTTGCGCCGGTTTGAAATATTTAGGAATACCGAAAGAGAAAGGCAGGAGAAATTCTATGGCAGAAAAAACTCCGAACCAGCAGCTGGCTGAAAAGCTGCTCTATAAGCCTGCTTACGTCGCCGATAAGGACGCTGACGTGAAGCAGAAGGCCCACGACTTTGCCGAGGGCTACAAGAAGTTCCTGGATGCAGGCAAGACCGAGCGCGAGGTCGCCGCCGAGAGCGAGCAGATGCTCAAGGATGCAGGCTACCAGCAGTTCGACCCGAAAAAGACCTACAAGCCCGGCGACAAGATCTACTTTGTCCAGTGCAACAAGGCTGTAGTGGCTTCCACCATCGGTACCAAGAGCTTTGAGGATGGCTTCCATCTGGTCATTGCCCACACCGACAGCCCTCGTCTGGACCTGCGTCCCACCCCGCTGTATGAGTCCGACCACCTGAGCTACTTCAAGACCCATTACTACGGTGGTATCCGCAAGTATCAGTGGGGCACTATCCCTCTGTCCATCCACGGCGTGTTCACCCGTGAGGATGGCTCCACCGTCACTGTCCGTGTGGGCGAGGACGAAAACGATCCCGTCTTCTGCATCACCGACCTGCTGCCCCATCTGGGTGCCGAGCAGAACGCCCGTCCCCTGAAGGACGGCATCAAGGCTGAGGAGCTGAACATCCTCATCGGCTCCGATGCTGTTGATGACGAGAACGTCAAGGAAGCTGTCAAGCTGAACACCATGATCCTGCTCAACGAGAAGTACGGCATCACTGAGAAGGAGTTCATGCGCGCTGAGATCGAGATCACCCCGGCTTACAAGAGCCGCGACGTTGGTTTCGACCGCTCCATGGTGGGCGGCTATGGCCACGATGACCGTGTGGACGCTTATCCTGCACTGATGGCCGAGATCGAGACCAAGAACCCCGCCTACACCACCGTCTGCGTCCTGACCGATAAGGAAGAGATCGGCTCCGACGGCGTGACCGGTATGCAGAGCATGTACGCCTTCCACTTCATGCAGGAGCTCTGCCGTGCCGCCGGTCAGGATGATATCCTGGCCTTCCGTCACAGCGTCTGCCTGTCCGCTGACGTGACCGCTGCCTACGATCCCACCTGGGCAAGTGCATTCGAGCCTATGAACGGTACTTATGCAGGCCGCGGCGTTGCCATCTTCAAGTACACCGGCGGCGGCAGCAAGGGCTCCGCAAGCGATGCCTGCGCTGAGCTGGTCAGTGATATCACTCGGATGCTGGACAACGGCAACGTTGCATGGCAGATCGGTGAGCTGGGCCGTCTGGATCTGGGCGGCGGCGGCACCATCGCCAAGTATGTCGCAAACCGCGGCATCCCCGTACTGGATATCGGTGTGCCTGTGCTGTCCATGCACGCTCCCTTCGAGGTCATCCACAAGAACGATCTGTACATGGCTTACCGCGCCTTCTCTCTGTTCAACAACGCACAGTAAGCGCGATCCAGAATGAATGCCCCGGCAGGTTTTGCGCCCGCCGGGGCATTTTTGCGCTATTTTTTGAAAAATGCTTGACCTTCAACCGACTTTATGGTGTAGTGTAAGGGCGGAGGTGAAGCAAATGAACATCAAACAGGCTGCGGAACAGAGTGGAGTTTCCAGCCCCAACATCCGCTTCTACGAAAAAGAAGGGCTGATGACCCCTGCCCGTAACCGGGGCAATGCCTACCGGGATTACACCGCCGGGGATATCCGGACCCTGAAACTGATCCGGATGCTTCGGATGCTGGATATGCCGCTGCCCGTAATACAGAGGGTCCTCAACGGGGAACAGCCGCTGAGCGAAGCACTTCAGGCACAGCAGGCGGTACTGGAGCAGCAGGCGGCACAGCTGGCGGGTGCGATCCGCTTTTGCGCAGAGCTGACCCAACAGACTCCTCAGGTGGATCAGCTGGATGTGGACGACTGCCTGAAACGGATGCAGGACCCGCAGGAGCCGGGCAGATTTTTCTCCGGCTGGCTCAGGGATTACCGTACCGTGGCAGAAAACGAACAGAAAAAACGCTTTTTCATCGTATCGGAACAGTCCATCAATACCCCGGAGGATTTTGCAGCCGTGCTGCTGCGCTATGGGGAAGCTCAAGGGAGCCCCGTCTGCATCACAAAAGGGGGAATGTACCCGGAGTTTGAGTGGCACGGTATCCGGTATAAGGCATGGCGCGGGCAGGGCCGCTATTGCGATTCTATCTGCTGCGAAGCACTCTTCCCGGAATCTCTCAAAACGGGACTGCCGCTCAGGCGGGAACGCCTGCTGCGCTGGCTACGGCGGCTGCTCCCTGTGGCAGTGGCCGCTATGGTGCTGGGAGCACTTGCTCTACGCGGCAGAATGTGAACCCCTGATCCCGATACCACTGGATGATGTCCGGCAGCGCCTCGGCGGTGGTGCGGGTGGTGGCAGAATCATGCATCAGAACGATGCACTGGGTCTGCTCGCCGGTCTCACGCACCACATTCCGGTAGATGGTTCCGGCACTGGGCTTGCCGCCCACGGCATCCTCAGCGCAGACATTCCAGTCTACATAGGCATATCCCTTCTCGGCACACTGCTGTTTCAGCTCGGCCATCACACCGCGCCCGCCGTAGCGGCGGCTGACCGTGTTGGTGCTGCCGCCCGGAAAGCGCAGGTAATGCAGAGAAGCTGTGTTGACATAGGGCGAGATGCGCTCTTTCAACAGCTCGATATCCTGCCAGTAAGCATCTGCACTCTGGTAGATGTCACTGTATTCATGGGATGCGGAATGCAGCGCGATCTGGTGGCCTGCTGCCGCTGCATCCGCAATGAGCGGCAGGTGTTTTTCATTGTAGCCCGTGGCCACCACAAAAAAGGTGGCCTTGACCCCGGCGGCGTTCAGCGCATCCAGAACCGCCGGGGTCGTTTTGCTGGGGCCGTCATCGAAGGTCAGGCAGACCCATTTCTCCGGCATCGGCTCCTCCTGCGGCAATGAGCTTGCAGGGGCCGCCTCCGGAGCAGGGGAGGCAAAGCCGGTATCCGGTACCGGGGTCAGGTCGCTTTCCTGGCAGCCGGGCCCCGCCGGCACAGCAAAGAACAGCCCCAGCCCAAAGCCTGCCGCTGCGCCCGCCAGAAGCAGAGCTGCCCCGCGAAATAAGATCTTCCCGTTTGCTCTCAGCCATGAAACCATCTCCCAAACCTCCTTGACAGATCACATTGGATCTGCAGTATCTCTTATAGGATATGACCCGCTGAAAATTTGTAGAATACAAAAGCAGGCAGAGGAATTGACATTTCCCGCAAAAATTGATAAACTAAATAAGTTCTCCGTGCAGGAGTGGCGGAATGGCAGACGCGCTGGTTTTAGGCACCAGTTCCCAGTGAGTGAGGGTTCAAGTCCCTTCTCCTGCATACACAAAACGGCAGGCCCTTGGATAGAAATCCGGGCCTGCCGTTTTGTTTGCGGCTTTGGTTGGAGAGCATAAGAAAAGCCCACGATCTATCGCTAAATCGTGGGCTTTCTTTTATGCGAGGGAGGGGACTCGAACCCCCAAGGATAAACCACACGCACCTCAAACGTGCGCGTCTGCCAGTTCCGCCACCCTCGCACAACTATAAAATTGTTGCAATCCTGGATTTCTGAGGCTTGAAACCGTTGTTGCGGACTGCTTGAATATACTACCACATTACCCCGGGAAAGTCAAGCGATTTTGATAGAAATTTCCTCGTTTCATATTCAACGGTTTCCCGGTGCATACTAGAACAAATTATCACCGGGGAGGCAGGACCGTGAAACGACGCAACAGAGCACAGCGATTGCTGAGACTGACAGCAGTATATCTGCTCCTGCTGCCGTTTCTGCTGCTGGGTTGGCTGTACAGCCGCCTGCCGGATCGTGTTTATCTGGAACCCGGGCAGGCCTTGCTTTTGCCCCGCTTTGGCTGGGTGGAACCTATGGGGCTTCACGGCAGCCAGAATGCGGCCAGTACCCAGGTCGTGGGCAGTTACCAGACCACTCTGTCACTGGGCGGCTGGCTTCCCATCAAGAATATCCGCACGGTGGTCACGGAGCGCACGCAGGTCACGGTCTGCGGTACGCCGTTCGGGGTCAAAATGTTCTCCGAGGGGGCACTGATCGTTGGCTTTTCCGATATCGACAGCCCCGGCGGGAGCACAGTGAACCCGGCAAAGGTAGCGGGACTGCGTCTGGGAGACCGCGTGATCCGCATTGGACAGATTAGGACGGAAAACAATGACGCTGTGAAGGAAGCGCTGGAAGCCGCCCGGGGAAGCGCCGCAGAGGTTATCTATGTCCGCAGCGGAGAACAGCGCAGCACCATCCTGACCCCTGTCTGGGATGCCGCTGCCGCCCAGTGGCGGGCAGGCATGTGGGTGCGGGATTCCTCTGCCGGTGTGGGCACTCTGACCTTTGTGGACCCGGAAAAGGGTGTCTTTGCGGGGCTGGGGCATCCCATCAGCGACGGCGACACCGGCGAAAGCATCGCTCTGCGCAGCGGGGAGATCGTGCCGTGTGAGATCACCGGGTGCAGCATGGGCACTGTGGGCAGCCCAGGGGAGCTGAAGGGGAAGTTCTTGAGCGCCCACGCCATTGGCAGCATCCGGATCAATGGAGAAAACGGTGTTTATGGCACAACACGGACAGGCTTTTCCGGGCAAACCATGCCGGTGGCGTTTGCGCAGGAGGTCGAGACGGGGGATGCACAGATCCTGGCTACCGTCGCCGGGGAAACACCCCGTACCTACCATGTCCGCATCGAGAAGATCAGCGATGCCGACCCGCGCCGCAATATGGTTGTCCGGGTGGTGGACAAAGCCCTGCTTACCCGGACCGGCGGCATTGTGCAGGGGATGAGCGGCAGTCCCATTTTGCAGAATGGACGGCTGGTCGGCGCAGTGACCCATGTTCTCGTCAACGATCCGACACGAGGCTACGGGATTTTTGCGCAGACCATGTTGGAGCAGGCTGAACAGGTTGCATTGGCGGAAAAATGAGCAGATTTGGTAAAACAAAACAGGCCGATTCGACTGAAGGTTCCATAATATGGCAAAAATAACAGTTGAAATCCATGGGAATTTATGGTAAAATCAGAAACGTAAGGAAAACCGCACACATTGGAGGAATGAACGATGGACAAGATCAAATTTTTGATGTCGGATACTGGCGCAGAGATCACGGCAGCCTGTCGTGAAGCTTTGGAGCAGAAGGGCGTAGAGGTGACCGTGGTGGAAAAAGACGGCCTGAAGGTCCTGCAGAAAATGCTTGCAGTGCGGCCTCAGGTGGTGTTGCTGGATGCCTTTATGCCCGGGCTGGATGCGTTGGCCGTGAAACAGAAGTACAATGCAGCCGGTGAGCGTCACACCTCTTTCTTTGTGACGGGGGCGTTCCAGAGCGAGGAAATGGTGCAGGAGCTGCTGGACGAGGGCTTTGCTTACTATTTCGTCAAGCCCTTTGACGAGACGGTTCTGGCAAACCGCGTGCTGAAGGTGGCTGCCGGGCAGGAAAAGCGCATCCTGCACACCAGCGTGGACAGCGATGAACTGACAGTCACTGAGATCCTGCACCAGATCGGTGTGCCCGCTCATATCAAGGGCTATCAGTTCCTGCGGGATGCCATCCTGCTCACCATGAACGAGCCGGAGTACATCAACGCTGTGACCAAGCGCCTCTACCCGGAAATCGCCAAGAAAAACGGTACCACTGCCAGCCGGGTGGAGCGCGCCATCCGCCATGCCATTGAGGTGGCGTGGGACCGGGGCGATGTGGATACCCTCAACAGCTACTTCGGCTATACCATCCACAACCTGCGGGGCAAGCCCACCAACAGCGAGTTCATCGCGATGATCGCTGACAAAATGCGGCTGGATAAACGGCAGAGAGCAGTGTGATGGATATACGCGCCAACGTGATATTTTATGCGCAAAGCTGGTAATTCTGGGAGGCTGAAAAATGTTTATCGCTATGGAATTATAGAATTATGGATTCCATAGCGATGAATTGATTGTTGATAGGGCAATAAATCTCCGGAATTTATTGGGTGTGGAGCCGAATGGATTCCGGAGGTTTTTTATGGTGGAAAAAGATGTAGAAATGTTTCTGGAGGCGTGCGAGTTAAAGGGACTGAGCATGAAGACGATTGGAAGCTACGAACAGACGTTGAGGTTGTTCATGCAACATTTGTACAAAAATGGAATTGAGCGCACGGAAAATGTTACGCATCTGACGATTCAGGGATACATTCAGGAGATTCGGAGGCGGGGAAAGTATACCGCTGTGACGAATCAGGATGCCAGAAATTATCCGGAAAACCGTCCGGACTACGGAAAACAAGTCTCAGATGTGACGATCAACAACTACCTGCGGAATCTCAGAGTGTTTTTTAACTGGTGCGTCGATGAGGATATTCTTCGGAAATCGCCGATCAAACGTGGCGACTTTACGAAGACAGATCACAAGCCGCTGGAATTTATCTCAGATGACGACTTCAAACGGCTGTTGAGAGCGCTGGATATTTCCAAATTTAGTGAGTACAGGGACTTTGTGATTGTTCAGCTGCTTCTGGACACCGGTATGAGAATCAGCGAATGTCTGATGATCAAAGTCAATGACCTGAATTTGGTAAAACGGTTCATCTGGCTACCTGCGAAAAACACGAAAGGAAAACGAGGCAGGTCGGTATTCTTTTCAGAGAAGATGGCAGGGCAGATTCGGAAGTGGATCAAGTACAAAGACCGCTACCGTGACAGCGACTTTTTATTTTGTACAAACAAGGGGAAGCCACTACAGGCAAATAATTTTGAAGCCAACGTCCGAAAGTACGCTAAGAGAGTTGGTTTGAAGAACGTTCATCCGCATGTGTTCCGGAACAACTTTGCAAAACGGTTCCTGATGAATGGCGGAGATATTTACACCCTGAGCCGGATTCTGGGGCACAGCAGCGTGACCGTGACAGAACAGGCTTATCTTGACCTGACACAGGAGGATCTGGCAGAGCTGTACCGCAGGCACAGTCCTCTGAAAAACATGAGATAACGCTGAAAAGCTCGGATTTTCCGGGCTTTTTCTTTTATGAATTCTATTCTAGATTAAACGATAGATTTCAAAATGGGCAACGCTTCACCCAGAATAAAATAAAACAGGACGCAGACGACAGTTTTTTCCAGTAGTATTCCTTTGAACTCAGCGTGGGCTGAGAAATAGTGCAAAGGAGTCTACTTTATGAAAATCTGTAACGAAATCATGCGGGGCGAACGGGCGGAGCTATCGAAAAAGAATCCTTATTATATTTCAAAGCATCGGTATTACGAACTGAAACATTTTTGTCGACAATACGACGAATGGAAGCGCGCATTGGTACGCATCGACGGATGGAAAGCGTTTCCGGAAAGCACGGGAGCAATCGTCAATGCAACACCCTCGAACCCGACAGAGCAAATGGCGATGGCACGAGCATTCTATTCAAGTAGGGTCGATCTGCTGGAGCACTGCCTGGGCGAACTGGAACCAGCAATCGCACCTTATATTCTGCGCGGCGTGACAGAAGGACATTCCTATGAAGCCCTCCGGATCAAGGGGTGCCCATGCTGCAAGGATACTTACTACAATAACTATCGCAAATTCTTCTGGATCCTCAGCCGGGAGCGGGCATGACGCGAAAAATTCAGGCTCCTTTATGGACGAAAGTTCACGAAAATTTGATTATGTAAAGGAGATTTTACTATGTTTAAGGCAAAAAAGACTATTATGTACATTGACGTGAAGGGTGTTGACGATATGACTGATCGTCGCGATCTTATGAGAGAAGTCATCCGCAGAAACTGCGATGTTGACAGTCGAATCATTGATTCACTGGTAGACAAGCTGGGAAGCTGTGGTGATAAGGATCATAAGAAATGCGAGTATCAGCTCAGGCTCGAAAACTATGACCTGGGCGGCATTGCACGAGACTTTGAGCTGCTGAAGAAAGCAGGAATCATCGAGCATGTAACCAAACCGACGAACTACATCGTTTTATAAAGGCGAGAGCCGTGGAGAAATCTGCGGCTTTTTCTTTTTATCTGGACGCGAAAAATACAGCCGCCTTTATGAAAGGTGGTATGTTAATATGTTTAACTTGATTATCTGGATTTTGATCGTTGTGATTCTGGTCAGGCTGGCAAAGCTGATCGGAGCAAAGACAAACGAGGTGAAAAGCAGAACAAAGAAGAAACACTGATCAAAATGGAGCTTGTGGAAACACAGGCTCTTATTTTTTACGCAGACGCGAAAAATACATGCTGCATTATGGAAAGGAATGGAATAGTAAATGGCGAGCCTACGGGTGGAGACGGAAGTTTAGAAATCGCCGCCGTTAATGCTAACGGAGGATGTAACTAGCATGTGGCTATGAGTAAATCATGGCGTTTCCTTTTTTGCACAGGCGCGAAAATTTCACCTTCTATTATGGAAAGAAATAAACAATTTTAGGAGGTATTTACTATGCTGGAGAATATTGTGAAGGGCTTTGAGGAAATGATGAACTCTATTATGGCCGCATTTAACGAGTCGTATAACGACAAGTATGCAGGCTGGAATGAGGGCGAAGAACTCCTCATGCTGAACGATGTTCGGTGTGGTATCCGCTGATGGATTCTGACCGGAAAACGGGCGTATGGAAACATGCGCTCTTTTCTTTTTTCTATTTTAGAATAGGCCGTAACGAAGCAACGCGAAATTTTCCCTGTGCTTTATGGAAGGATGTCTTCCGAATATGAATAAAGGAGATTGAAACTATGGGCTACCGAGTAAAAACAAATTACGACAGAGGCTATGTGAACGCAATGGACAAGGTCCGCGTGTTTATCGAAAGCAATCAGAAAGTCATGTATGTGAATACGGACGAGTACAAGAATGCTAAGAATGCACGTTCGGCTTATGCCAATGCGATCGTGTTGCTTCGTGCGAACGGAATTGTGAGAGCAACTCGAAGCAGAAATGACCTGTTTCTGATTCGCAACGACATCTAAGGCGTAGAGAGCTTACGAGAAATTGTAGGCTCTTTTATTTTTTTTCATCACGCAGAAGACCGTTTTATCCACTACATTATTAAAAGGAGATTCTCAAAATGCTGTACATCTACTATGCTGTGCTATTCGTTGCCATCGTTCTGGGGCTGCTCTTCGGGATGGCGCTCTACCGCTGGTTCCATTACCGTGATATTTGCGAAGTGGGGGAGCTGCTGATCGGTGAGGAAGATTCCCCGGACTGGCCCTACCTGAGCCTGAGCCTGGATGAGGAGGTGAAGAATTTTGAAGGCGACAAGTACATCATGCTGCGGGTGCACAAACTGGACCTGACGCGAGAAAAACATGGTGCTTAATGGAGGAAACTCTAATTACTTTGTAAAGGAGAAAATCAAAATGGAAAACTACGAAAACAAAGAATTGCTGAAGGAAGCGGCAAAGCAATCGCTGGAGAGTCTCAAGGACTTGAAACCGGGTACGGAAGAGTACACGAACACGGCGAAGATGGCATTGCAGCTGTACGACATGCAGCTCAAGAGCGACGAGCAGGAGAGCAACCAGAACTTGAAAGAGGATGAGGAACGGCGGAAGGGCCAGGAGGTCATCAACGATCAGGAGAAGGCTGCGAAGGCACGGCGCATTGAGTGGGCGAAGTTTGGCATCAGCTGCCTGACGTTTCTGGGAACGATTGGTACGACGGTATACTGGTCGATCTGCGAGGCTGGCGGTGTAGCGCCGCTTTCCAGAGCAATGAACGATGGTCTCCATGAGATCAAGAGAGGCTTTACGGACAGAAAGTAAAGGAGGAACCGAGAGGGTTCGTGGCGAAAGCTACGGGCTCTCTTTATTTTTTATGAGATATCACGACATACCGCCAAAAGAGTGGACGAGCTACTACGGGAGCGTTTACCGATGCAATCACCCTGTGTACCGTGTCTGCACGCTCTACCGGGAACAGGGAAAAGGCCTGTGCGTGATCCAGCAGCGTTACAACGAGAAAACCAAGGCTACTTACTGGAGCGCCATTGACCCCTGGCTGACCGACAAGATCTACCTGCATGAAGGGTTCCGGCAGTATTTTGACAGCCACGCCAAGAAGAAAAACGCAAAGGGCGAGTACCCGACTGTGACCGTACGGCAGATCATGTGGGCACTGCGCATGAAACCCCTCAAGAAAGAACGCTGGGAGACCGTGTTTGACCGGAGTTTGATCTGACAAAGGAGAACTATTATGTGTGAATGCTGTAATGACACTATGACGATTGAAAAACATGAAGCTCATGATACCGTGGAGCTTGAAACCGATGACTATCTTGCCTGGCTAGCCAGAGAAAAACAAAGAATAAACGCGATAAAATCAGCTTATATTATGGAGGTGATTAAGAATGGTACTTATTAACGTTGAAAAGTATTTCAGAGTTCATTGCAGGGCATGCTGCGGCGAACGAATCAAAGAAGAAGCAAAACAACTGGGCGCTTATATTGAGCGGTATGATTACTTTGAAAATAAGCACACAGGTGTTACAAGATTTATATTTGATGCGCATTGCAGCGAAAAAGAATTCAATGAACTTATGAAACATTTCGACGAAGATAAAGAAATCATAACGGTTTTCACTAAATGAGTAAGAGAGCTTACGAGAGATCGTAGGCTCTTTTCTTTTTGCCCAAACGCGAAAAATTCTCCGTGCTTTATGGGACAAAGGCCCAAGAAAAGGAGAATGTAATATGAACGAATCTATTTTTAAGAAAATTTGGAATTATTCGATTACGGTTGGGCAGATGATCATGACAGCAATTGCAATGGCGATTGTAACCGTTATTGTATGGCTGTTGTGTCGGGCATTCCGGCCGTCGAAAGACTGATATTTGACGATAGACCGGTTGAACACAACTTGAGTTGGGCCGACCCGGAGAAGGGCTTATGCGAAAGCGTGGGCTCTTTCTTTTTCGGCGCGAAAAATACAGCTTCTATTATGGAGGTAAGAGGGCTTGCATTGAAAGGAGAAATTACTATGATGAAAGCTATTAAGAACTTTATGAACAAACCTATTACTTATGGGGCTTATTTCAAATACTGCACCGTATGTGCGAGCATTAGCTTGGCATTGTGCGGATGGGCGTATTATCAGATGAGCAAACTGAACAATTGGGTTGATACAAAAGACGAAGAGAGCAATCTGGAAGAGGACGAAATCTGAAAGATCACGCCCTCTTATCTTTTTATCAAACCGCGAAAAATTCATGTTCCCTTATGGAGGAGATAGCTCAAATGGTAGAGCGCCACTTCATTGTGGAGGTTATGGGTTCGAGGCCCATTCTCTTTTTTCATTTTTATTTTTGGAGGTTGAACGATTATGGAGGACATTATGCTGATCCGGTCAAGTTTTCTGCGCCGCATCATCTCGCAGGTCATCAATAAGATACTGAAAAAGCAGTTACCCGGTACAGAGGTACAGCTGGGCGAGGTTCAGGCGAACTGGAGCGAAAAAGAGCAGAAGTTGAAGATCCATCTTGTAGTGGATGCAGAGATGACCAAGGCGCAGCTGATGGATATTCTCAAAAAGGTTGATGTGATCTGACGCGAAATTTTCATGGTGCTTTATGAGATGGTTAGTCTCAGAATTATATTTTGGAGGTACGAAATTATGAAGACATTGGTGAAAGTTGCTTTTGGCGCAGTGGCGTTTTATGGCATTACCGAATTGTTCTGCGTTGACTCCGTTGCTATCATGTGGAGACAACTTATGATGCGCAATGAAGATTTGGCGGCAGATGCGCTCGATAACGCTATGAAGGACCAGAGTCCGGATTGGGAACGGAAGCTGTATGAATTCCTGAGAACGAAGCAGGCTGAAAAGTATTTGAAGCGCTAACCAAATCGAGAGCTTACGAGAAATCGTGGGCTCTTTTATTTTTCAAAATGGAGGTTGAACAATGAAACTGACGAAAACATGCGCGAAATTCTTGCGCAAACACGGCGGAACCATTCTGGCGGTGGCGGCATCTGTAGGCGTGGTAGCAACGGCCATTGAAACCGGGCGGGCAACCACGAAGGCAAAGCACATACTTGAAGTTGACAAGGAGCTGACAAAGTTCAACGAAGACGAGTTCGGCGTGACAGAAGGGCCTCCGACAAAGAAACAAATTGTTCTGATGTGCTGGAAAGCATACGTTCCGGCTGCGATTCTTGGCGGCGGTACCATTGCCTGCATCCTGGGCTCCAACGCGCTGAACAAAAAGCAGATCGCGAGTCTGACCGCGGCGTACATGGCACTGGGAAAGACCTATCAGACCTACCGGCAGAAGGTGATTGAGAACATCGGGCTGGAAAAAGAAGCAGAAATTCAGGAGCAGATCAGCGAAGAAAAGCTGCCTGAAGTTCGTGACAAGATGGCAGAGGAAAAACTACTCTGCTACGAGCCTATCTCAAAAAGATATTTCCATGCTACAGAGGTGGAATTGACAGATGCATTCTACCATATGAACCGCGATTTTGCTCTGGATGGCGAGGCATCCATGAACAACCTTTATAATTACCTCGGACTGGATTATCTGCCGGAAGGGGACACAACTGGTTGGTCGGCGGATTATCTGGCAAATGAATGGGAATATTATTGGATCGACTTCCGGTATTACAAGCAGACAACAGACGACGGCCTTGAAGTCTACTACGTGGATGCTTTCCAGCCACCCATCGAGAATTATATCAACTACGATCCCTATGCGGATTACTGCGAGAAAAAAGGAGAATGAATACGAAGAAGATCAATTGGTGGAAAGTTGCATCCGTGGCCATGATGGCTGCAAGCGCGATCCTGAGCTTTGGCCACGACCTGATCGAGGAGCAGCGCAGCGAAGAGGAAATGCAGGACATGGTGCGGGAGGAAGTTCAGCGCCAGCTTGCAGAAAAGAACCTGTAAACGCGAAAATTTCAGTCTCCCTTATGGAAGAGATATCCAAACTGTCAAACAAAGGAGATTGATATTTATGTACGATCACGACTATTATGCAAAGATGGACAAGGCAATGGTACGCGTACTGAAGGCAGTTGCACGTTCAGTGGGATACGGCTTTACAGGGCTGTATCACTATCTGAAGAAGCAGCCGACCAGACTGTACGAGTATATCCGTTACCAGATCCAACTGGAGCGCGATGATCAGCGTGAAACAGAAATTCGCTTCGAGAATTTGAAGCAGCACGGACATATCTGAAAGGCGAGAGCTTACGAGAAATCGTAGGCTCTTTCTTTTTATAAATTTTTGGAGGTACGAAGATGAACCTGAAAACATTTGCAAAGGCAGTGCGCAGGAGCGCAGGCAAGAACGCATCCAAGATCCTGGGAGGTCTGGCGATCACGGGAAGCATCACGGCGGTCTATTTCGCTGTGACGGCCACCCCCAAGGCCATGATCCTGCTGGACGAGAAAAAGCAGGAGCTTGGCGTGGAAAAGCTGGACGTGAAGACCATTGTCAAGACGGCGGGCCCGGTGTACGTGCCGACTGCGCTGAGCATGGTGCTGTCTGCGGGTTGTGTCATTGGTGCAGTTCATGTGGACGAGCGGCGGAATGCTGCACTGGCCGCGGCGTGCACCCTTTCTGAGAGCGCGCTCAAGACCTATCAGGACAAGGTGCTGGAGGCCATCGGCCCCGAGAAGGAACAGGAGATCCGGGAGACCATTGCATTGGAAAAGATGGCCAAGTGCCCCGAACCGGCAACCATCCAGCCTGCCAAGAACCTTGTCACGACCGATGTTTCCTACGACCAGCGGGTGAAGTGCTGGGAAAGCCTGACCAACACCTACTTCTGGACGACCAAGGCCATGATCGAAAAGGCCGTCAATGGGGTCAACAAACAGCTGCTCAGTGACTTCCGGGTGAGCGAGAATGATCTGTTCGACTATCTGGGCATCGACCACTGCGTCAACGGTGACCTGCTGGGCTGGGACACGGATTCGGGGCTTAACGTTGATATTTTCTATGCGTCCCGGCTGGACGAGGACGGGATGCCCTGTCTGACGCTTGAGTATCACACGCCTCCGAAGTGGCTGGGCGGCTATTGATATTTGACCCGGCGCGAAAAATTCAGCTTCCTTTATGGAGGTAATACTCCGACATTATAAACTTATATTTAAGAAAGAGGTAACAAAAATGGACGAAATGACGAACATGAACGAAACTACTATGGAGAACGAGACTTCTGTTGAGGTCGTTCCGGAGGAGAATGTTCAGATGATCGATAACGAGGAAACTTCGAGCAACGGCTCGGGCATTGGTCTCGCTGTTGGTGCTGTGGGTCTGGTTGCAGCCGTGGGATACGGACTGTACCGGAAGCACAAGGCCAAGAAGCAGAACAAGGACGAGGAGAAGCCGAAGACCAAGAAGAAGATCGTCTGGCAGAAGCCCTGGAAGATCGAGAATGTCGATTCTGCACAGGTGGACGTTCCTGACGAGGACGTTGAGGAAACTTCTGAAGAGAAGTAATGTTAGGTAAGGCAAGAGCCGTGGAGAAATCTGCGGCTCTTACTTTTTGTTTTTGAAAGGATGACAACATGGCACAAGTAAACATGCCGAAGAGCAGCATCGGACAGCAGCCTGCCGCAGAGCCCCAGAAGAAGTTCCAGAAGGTTGTCAAAGGAAAAGTGACCCTCAAGGAGCAGAACGATATCCAGAAGATCGCCAACGAGTTCCTGGCCGAGGACCTCAAGACCGTGAAGAACCGCATCGTGGTGGACTATCTGCTGCCCATGCTGAAGAACGGCCTGTGGAGCATTTTCAACTCTGCGGTCAGCATTGCACTGTTCGGCGAGGACCGTTCCCGCGGCTCTTCGAGCAACTACTCCGGCTCCCGCACCCAGCGGAACAGCTACGACACCTACTATCAGGGAGGCTCCGGCAACCGGCAGGGAAATCCGAACCGGGCCGTAGGACGCAGCTTGCAGAACCTGGACTTTGAGTTCCGCGGGGATGCAGACGACACGCTTTCCCAGATGTATGATGCGATTCGCCAGTACGGTCAGGTTTCTGTGGGTGACCTGTGGGATCTGATGGGCGTTTCCAACGAGAGCACCGATTACAATTACGGCTGGTACAACCTTGACGGGGCGTTCATCAAGGGCATCCCGGGCGGATATCGCCTGATGCTGCCTCGCCCTGTACCGCTGCGCTGAACAATAAGAAAGGATTGATATTTATGAAGTTCCTGAAAAAGATCGACAAAACCGAAATCATGGGCAAAGTGACCCGTGCTGCATCCAAGTGCGGCTACAAGCTGAAGAAGGCAAGCCCCACCATTATGATCGTTGGCGCTGCCATTGGTGGTGTGACTGCTACCGTGCTGGCCTGCAAGGCGACCATCAAGGCACAGGATATTATGACCGAGCACTATGCTCAGGTTGAGAGCATCCACACGGCCAAGAAGCAGATCGAGGATGGCACGGTCCAGCTGAGCGAGGGCGAGACCTACACCGAGAAGGATTACAAGAGCGATATTACGACCACCTATGTCCAGACCGGCCTGAAGCTGGCAAAGGTGTATGCGCCTGCGGTCACCCTGGGTGCGGTATCTCTGGGCTGCATGTTCGGTTCCCACCACATTATGTCCAAGCGCAATGCGAGCCTGACTGCGGCTTATATTGCGCTGGACAAGGCCTTTGAGGAATACAAGAGCCGTGTATCCGACCGATTCGGCAGCCGTGTACAGGAGGAGCTGGAGCACAACATCAAGGCTGTGGAGCTCGAGAGCAAGAGCACCAACGAGCAGGGCGTGGAGGAGACCATCAAGGAGTACAAGGACATCGCCATGCAGCACACCAGCCCCTATACCTGCATCTTTGACGAGACTGTCGACACCTGGCAGGCTGACAACCAGCTGAACCGCAACTACCTTTTCCTGATGGAGCAGGCGGCAAACAAGCGGCTGCGCATCCAGGGGCACCTGTTCCTGAACGACGTTCTGAGCAGCATCGGAACGCACGGCGGTGTGACCATGAAGACTCCGGAAGGGCAGATTGTGGGCTGGATCTATGACCCGAACGATGAGACCCGACAGAACCACGTGGATTTCGGTGTGACGAACTACGTGGAGGGAGACGACGCGCTGAACAGCTTTATCAGTGGTGGAGAGCGGAGCGTAATGCTGCGCTTTAACTGCGACGGTCCCATCATCGACAAGATCTGAGACTGATATTTTGGAGGAATACGCTATGACCAGATTCGCTAAGAGACTGTCTTACCTGTTTGCTGCCATGGCCGGAGTCTGCTTTGTCTCTGGCCTGGCGGTTCTTTCTGAGTGAGGTGGAACGATGGAAACTTTGGAAAGCACTTTCCTGTTTCTGGACTATCTGACCGATACCAAACGCAAGCGCCACATGGTGGGAGGCATTCTGATGAGTGTCTCCCTTTTCTTTGGCGGATTGGCGTTTACCATGATGACGATCAAAGGAGATATCGACAATGAACAAGACCGTGCGTGATATTCTGCTCTTTGCAGCAGGTTTTGGGGCAGGTGCCCTTGTGATGCACACCGTTTTCGAGAAGAAATACGAGACCTATTACGGCAAACAGTACGAGGCCGAGCGTGAGAATCTGCGGCAGAAGGAAGCCGATATGGACAAGACCATCGAAGAAAGGGCGACCCAGAAGAGCTTTGAACAGCTGGCCGGGAAGTACCGTACCGAATCTGACCCGGAAGATGTGGTGGCACATGAGGCCATCGAGGTCATTGAGCCGGATCAGTTTGGTGAGCTGGACGACTACGAGACTTCCTTCCTGACCTACTACGCAGACGGAAAGCTGGTGTTCGATACGGAGGATCAGCCCGTGGACGACGATGATATTCCGAAGATCATCGGCAACGAGGCACTGAACCGCATTGGCGAGTTCGCACCGAGCGCTGTTCATGTCCGCAACCACAACTACCACAAGGATTACGAGATTCTCCGGGTTCGGGAGAACTGGCCCGGCAACCACGACGATGAGGAGGATGAATGAACTTTATGAAGGAGACGGAGCAGTATTATGACTGGCTCTACAAGATCGTCTGCGGCGAATGGGAACCCCGGAACCTTAGCTTTCACCGCTTACTGATGTATCTTTTTAACCGGGATTATATTCCGGCGTGCGAAATGGATGTCTGCCGGGCAACGGACGGCATCAACCTGCGGTACCGCTTTGCATCGGAGAATAATATTCCGTACGGGAAGATCGATGCGGTATTTCAGGGCGTACCCTGCTCTATGCTGGAGATGATGGTGGCGCTGGCGATTCGCATCGAGGAACACATCATGGAAGACCGCAGCATGGGCAACCGTGTAGGGCAGTGGTTCTGGAGCATGGTCGTCAGCCTGGGTCTGGCTGCCATGGACGACACCCGTTTCAGCGAAGAGCGCGCGGAACCGATCCTGGCCCGGTTTATGGATCGGGACTACGAGCCGAATGGGGCTGGCGGTCTCTTTACGATTACCCGTACGTCCATCGACATGCGTACCATTGATATTTGGTACCAGTTGATGAGCTGGTTGAATGAGAATGAGTTTTGATGACATATGAATCAAAAATCTGCATCCCTATGGAAGGATTCGTTGAGAAGATACTCGACGATTCCCATGTGATGCTGCGAATCACGGCGTGTCGAGACGAGAACAACATTGGTCGGCTGATTCTGGCTGACCCGAATTACTGGAGGAAAATTGACAATGGAACTGACTGATATTTTGATCGACCTGAGCAACAGCAAGGCTGCACTGGAGGTGGCCAATCACACCATCCGCCGCATGAAGGGCAAGTGCATCCGGAAGAACATTCTCATCGCTGGCCTGCTGTGGTTTGGCTTTGTCTCCTGCAAGATGGTGAACGAGGCGGAAAAGCAGCGCAAGGAAGCCGATGAGCGTGCCCGCGAGGCAGAGGCAGCGCTGGCCCAGATGACCCTCCAGAAAGAGAAAGACGTATAAAAACCTCGGAGAAAGGAGGAAGTCAGTTACAAATGATTGATTTCCTGATGATTGCAACGCGGACGGGAAAACGCGGGACAATCGAAATTTATCCCAAATTCATCATCAAAAAGTCGAAAGACCTGATGATCCGGGGTTCTGATTTTTACGCGGTCTGGATGGAAGAGCGGGGGCTTTGGAGCACGGACGAACAGGATGCGCTCCAGATGATTGACCGCGCGCTGGATATTTACGCGGAGGAACACAAGCAGGTCTTCAATGACAGCTACCGTGTTCTGCACATGTGGGACGCGGAAAGCGGGATGATCGACAACTGGCACAAATACTGTCAGCGTCAGATGCGGGACAACTACCACACCCTTGACGATACATTGATATTTGCGAACACCCCGGTCAAGAAGGAAAGCTATGCGTCGAAGCGGCTGCCATATCTTCTGGAGGAGGGGAACATCAGCGCCTACGACGAGCTGATGACTACCTTATATTCTCCCGAGGAGCGGAAGAAGATCGAATGGGCGGTTGGCGCGATCGTGAACGGCGATTCCCGCAAGATCCAGAAGTTCCTCGTGCTCTATGGTCCACCCGGCAGCGGCAAATCGACCGTGCTGAACATCGTCCAGAAACTTTTTGACGGGTACTGGTCGGTGTTCGACTCCAAGGTGCTGGGGTCATCGTCCAATGCGTTTGCGCTGGAGGCGTTCAAATCGAACCCGCTGATCGCGATCCAGCACGACGGTGACCTTTCCCGCATCGAGGACAACACCCGGCTGAACTCGCTGGTATCCCACGAGACCATGCTGGTGAACGAGAAGTTCCGCAGCCAGTATTCCAGCCAGTTCAAGTGTTTCATGTTTCTGGGCACCAACAAGCCCGTTAAGATCACGGATGCAAAATCGGGCCTGATCCGACGACTGATTGATGTGGAACCTACCGGCGAAAAGATCCCTGCAAAAAAGTACCGTGACCTTGTAGCGAAGGTGGACTTTGAGCTGGGTGGCATCGCATGGCACTGCAAGGAAGTATACGAGCAGAACAAGCATCTCTACGATGATTATATTCCGACCCGTATGCTGGGTGCATCGAACGACTTTTACAACTTCATGCTGGATTCCTTTTATATTTTCAAGAAGGAGGACGGTGTATCCCTGAAGCGGGCCTGGGCGATGTACAACACCTACAATGACGAGGCAAAGGTAGCGTACCCATACTCGCGCCGTGCGTTCCGGGAAGAGCTGATGAACTACTTCGAGGAATACAAGGAACGCGCGGAGACCGTGAATGGCGAGCGGGTGCGGAGCTACTACAGCGGCTTCAAAGCGGAGAAATTCAAAGAGTTCCTTGACGAACCTGTGAAGGCAGAAGAACCCACTGTCGAGCCGGAAACGTCATGGATCGAGTTCAAGGAGCAGCATTCTCTCTTCAATGATATTTGCAAGGACTGCCCTGCACAATACGCGACAGACGATGGCATTCCGATGCGAAAATGGGAGAATGTCGAGTCAAAATTGGCCGAACTGGATGCTTCGAGACTGCACTACGTGAAAGTTCCGGAGAATCACATTGTCATCGACTTTGATATTCCCGGGCCGGATGGAAAAAAGAGCTTCGAGCGCAACCTGGAAGCTGCCTCCAAATGGCCCCAGACCTATGCGGAGCTGAGCAAATCTGGTGCGGGCATCCACCTGCATTATATTTACACCGGCGATGCAACGAAGCTGAGCAGGATCTACGACGAGAACATCGAGGTCAAGGTGTTCACGGGGAAGTCCTCTCTGCGGAGAAAACTGTCGAAATGCAATGATATTCCGGTTGCGACCATCAGCAGCGGCCTGCCACTGAAGGGAGAAACGAAAATGGTTGATACAAAGCAGATCCAGGATGAGCGGCACCTGCGTATCCTCATCAAGAAAGCCCTTGCCAAGGAGATCAGCCCCTATACGAAGCCCAGCATTGACTTTATTGCACACATCATGGACGAAGCCTACGAAGGCAATGTCGTTTACAACGTGGACGACATGCGGAATGCGATCCTGGGCTTTGCCGCCAGCAGCACGAACCAGGCGGACACCTGCCTGAAGATCGTGGCGAAGATGCACTTCAAGTCGAAGGATGATATTCAGCGGGAGGCCCCTGTGGGGGAGGAAACGCCATTGATATTTTTCGACGTGGAGGTGTTCCCGAATCTGCTGCTCGTAAACTGGAAGTTTGCCAAGCAGGAGCCTGTGCACCGCATGGTGAATCCTACACCGGAGGAGATCGAGACCCTGACAAAGTATCGGCTGGTCGGCTTTAACAACCGCAAGTACGACAACCATATCCTCTGGGCCCGCATGATCGGGATGTCGGTGGAGCAAATCTATGCGCTGTCCAACCGGATCATCAACGAACACACGGGCTTCTTTGGTGAGGCGTACAATCTGTCCTACACTGATATTTACGACTTCTCGTCGAAAAAACAGAGCCTTAAGAAGTTTGAAATCGAGTTGGGCATCCACCATCAGGAGCTGGGACTTCCGTGGGATCAGCCGGTGCCGAAGAGCCTGTGGGACAAGGTGGCCGAGTATTGCGACAACGATGTGATTGCGACCGAGACCCTGTTCTACTCGAAAAAGCGTCAGGCAGACTTTGTGGCGCGAGAGATTCTGGCAGACCTTGCCGGGATGACGGTGAACGACACGACAAACTCGCTGACAACACGCATTATTTTCGGCAAGGAAAAGCACCCCCGGCTGGTCTACACCGACCTTGCCACGGGAAAATCCGATGCGATCGTGGAAGTCGAGCCTGATATTTTGACCGACTGCAACATCATCAATGCCTTTCCCGGTTACGAGTGGGCCAAGGGCGAGGACGGCAAGTACCACAACATGTTCCGGGGCACGGACCTGGGTATGGGTGGTTATGTCTACGCTGAGCCCGGGATGTACACGAACGTAGCTTTACTGGACGTTGCGTCGCTGCATCCGCATTCGGCTGTTGCCATGAACTACTTTGGTGAGTACACCAAGCATTTCAACGACCTGATGGATGTACGAATCTACGTCAAGCACGGCGAGTACGAGAAGGCAAAGGGGCTCTTTGGCGGCAAACTGGCAAAGTACCTCGATGATCCGCAGCAGGCAAAGGCTCTGGCGCAGGCGTTGAAGATCGCCATCAACTCGGTTTACGGGTTGACCAGTGCAAGCTTCGACAACCCGTTCCGCAACCCCAAGAACGCCAACAACATTGTGGCGCTTCGAGGGGCTTTATTTATGCGCACTTTGCAGGATGAAGTGCAGCAGCGCGGCTTTAAGGTCGCGCATATCAAAACGGATTCGATCAAGATCCCCGATGCGACCCCGGAAATCATTGCGTACTGCATGGATTTTGCAAAAAAGTACGGCTACACGTTCGAGCATGAGGCAACCTACGAGCGGATGTGTCTGGTGAACAATGCCGTTTATATTGCGAAATACATGACTGCGGACCGCTGTGAGGCGCTTTACGGTTATATCCCGGGCGACTGCAAGGACGAAGGCGGCGAATGGACAGCAACGGGCACACAGTTCCAGGTACCGTATGTGTTCAAGACCCTGTTCTCCAAGGAGAAGATCGAGTTTACTGACCTCTGCGAGACAAAGACCGTTTCCAAGGGCGCTATCTATCTCGACAAGAACGAGGACCTGCCTGAAGGTGAACACAATTATATTTTTGTGGGTCGCGTGGGACAGTTCTGCCCGATTATGCCGGGAAAGGGCGGAGCTCTGCTGCTGCGGGAAGCGGGCCTGACGGATACCGGCGAACGGAAATATGCTTCTGTGACCGGAGCAAAGGATTACCGTTGGCTGGAAAGCGAGGCGGTCTATCAGCTTCAGATGCAGGAGGATATCGACAAAAGATATTTCAACCGGGAAGTCGATGAGGCAGTTGAGGAAATCTCCAAGTACGGCGACTTCAACTGGTTCGTTGGCGATGATGGTGTTGCTCCCTGGACTGCGCCGGATCTTCCCTGGAGCGATGCGCAGGAAGAAGCAGCAAGAAATTTTGACGTGAGGTGATATTTTATGTGTCATGGAAGTTTGTATGACCCCTATGGCCATCATATCGGGTTTGTCGATAACTTTTACACTAAACTGGGTTCTGCTCAAATGAATCTTGAGCTGGAAGATGGAAGAACGTTCCAGTTCAATCCGGGTGATCTTCTGCGTGACCGTCAGGGTGACTGGCGTATTCGGAAGCGGGAAGAGTCGGTGTTCGATTCTATGCGCTACATGCACTGGGCTAACTGTGTGATGGAAGAGGCAACCAAAAAGAAGGGAGAAACCAATATGACCGCAGCAAGTATCAAGAACGTTATCTTTGCTCCTCCGGCCACGATCGTTTACTGGTCGGATGGCTCCAAGACCGTTGTGAAGTGCAGCGAGAAGGATGTTTTCGACCCGGAGAAGGGTCTGGCCATGGCGATTGCAAAGCGTTGCGGCGGCAACAAGGGCAGCTATTACAAGGAGATCCAGAATTGGGTCGAGAAGAGCGGGAAGAAGTATCCCGGGAAGCCTGCTGGCGGCAAAGCTGTAGATCTGGATGTGCTGAAAAAGTACAGTTCTGAGGCAAATAAGGATTGTGAGAAGTTCCTCAGCGCGGTCATGAGCAACAATCAGTCTGGTATACTTCTCCACCTGACAGCACTCGTGGCAGATCTGAAAATTCTGGAAAATGAAATCAACAAGTAAAAAGGAGACTGATATTTATGTACACCAAGCGCCAGAAAGTCAATATTGACGATACCCGTTTTATCTTTGCCACCAACTTCAGCGGTGATCCCAGCCGTGATCGCTTCGGCTCGGACAAGCGCCGCGTCAACGTGGTCATTCCCACCATGGAGCTGGTGAATCACCTCATGGACCTCGGTGTGAAGGTTCGTCAGACCAATCCGAATCCTGAGCGTACCTACGACGAGCCGTTCGTTCCGACCTACTTCGTGCCGGTGACGATCAACATGGATTCCAAGTGGCCCCCGCATATCTACTGGGTCACCACCTCCGGCAAGCGCCTGCTCTGCAACATGGACACGATCAGCCAGCTGGACTTTATCCGGGTCAAGAACGTCTGTCTCCAGGCAAACCTTGTCGAGAAGCGGAATGCACCCGGCGAGTACAGCCTGTATGCGGATGTGATGTATGTTGAGCAGGATGCGGATGCCGATCCGTATGCAGAGCGCTATGCCCGGTTTGCAGCTCCTGAAGCAGACATGGCAGAGCCGAGCGACCACACCGAAATTCCGTTCTGAGGTGAAGCATATGAAGAAACTGTTTATCAGCGTACCGATGAAAGGCCGCACTGAAGCACAGATCCGAGCAACCATGGAGCAGATGCACCATATTGCTGAGGCTGTGTTTGGCGAGGAGCTGGAGGTGATCCAGACTTATATTTCTGATGATCCTCCGGCTGATGCGAATCAGGCAGTCTGGTACCTCGGTGAGAGCATCAAGAAGATGGCGGATGCAGACTACTTTATCGGGATCTACGATGAGGAGAAGGCGTTCCGTGGCTGTGCGATCGAAAACCTGGTTGCCCGTTCGTACAATATCCCGAGCTATGTGATCAACCTTGGTTTTGTAGCCCCTGATGTTACGGAAGCTCGTGCAAAAGCCAACCGGAAGTACAACAGCTATTATTGATCATTGATATTTTTCGAGTGCCGGGTCAGTCCCTGGTCGAATGCCCAGTCGGTGAGTGCCCACGTCGCAAATGGCGGCTCTAAGGAAACAGCTCGATTTATATTTTTGATGTGCAATTTGGGAGGTTGACAGTATGAAAGTTCTGAGGGTTCGCCCAAAGCATTACCCTGAAGTGATCGACATTGACTGTTCTCTGGAATCGCTCCAGAAAGAGGTGGAAGGCCCGATTCAGGCTGTTTACCCGTGGGACGATGAGGTGGCATTGATTTGCAACGAAGAAGGAAAGCTGCATGATGATTGCATGGAGAAACTCAACCGGACGCTCGACGGCCCTTATGGTATCCCCATTAATATTATCGTTGGAACATTCCTGATTGTAGGCCTCACGGAGGATGATTTCGGTGAGCTTTTGCCGGAGTTCGTCGAGAAGTACGAGAAGATGTTCCATCAGCCGAGAAAGTTCGTCACCTATACAGATAGTGAAGGCAAAGCGCATCTCGACGTTGATTATTGTACACCTGAAAAATAAGCACATGAGAGTCCTGGAGAAATCTGGGGCTCTTTTATTTGAGTCATTAGCATGGGCTGTACGGTGGGTTCGATTCCCGCATGACTCACAACCGGGCCAGAGAGCCTGATATTTGAACAACAGAAGGAGTAAGGATTATGAGCAGAGAAAAAGTAAAAGAGATCGTCGATTACATGGTTTCGGAGGGTACACAGAACACCAACTACGGCTGCTGGGCCTTTGATATTCCGGAACTGTGCGACAAGTTCGGCCTTCCGTTGGAATGGTTCTATGAGCACAACGATGATATTTGCCGCGAACTCGACGAGCGTGATGAGGTTGCTGATTACGAGCAGAACTACGACTGGAACAACCATCCGCTGGATTACGACCTGGTTTATTACACGGACTTCTGCCATTTTGAGGAGGCGTGATATTTATGGGCGGACTTCGCAGAGTAGATAAGGCTTGCAAAAAATGCGGCGTTATGATCTATCAGGTTCCGTCAAAAAGATTGTACTGCGATAAATGTCGGGACACCGTACCGCGTAACATGTCAAAGACGGAAGAAAAGCCTAAAAAGCTCACACTGTCAGAAATCATGCGCGAAGCAGACAAGGAGGGCTTACAATATGCGTCCTACTGCAAAAAGCACGGACTTTACTAAGAAAAAAGAGCTCTGGAAGGTGTTCAGAAAGCACCGGAAAGAGCTCTTTGCTTATACCGTCAGAGGGGAGGGTGAAGATGAGGAAGAGGCGACGATCTCGCTTCTGGCCTATGAGAATCACTGCAAGAAAAGTGACATTTATGTGACGTTGGAAATGAGGTGAGCGACCTGATGGCAGGTGTAACGCTCTACGACTATCAATTGGATGCGATCAACCGTATGAAAATCGGCTGCATCTTATGCGGAGGCGTAGGAAGCGGAAAATCGAGAACGAGTTTGGCGTTCTATTACAAACTTTACGATGGGGAGGTGAACACAGAGAATTATGTGCGCATGACAGAGCCCCCGGATCTTTACATCATCACGACTGCCCGGAAACGGGATACGGGAGAGTGGGACGAAGAACTGGCCCATTTCTATATGTCTACAGATCCAGAGCATGATATTTACGAGCACAAGGTCGTGGTGGATTCCTGGAACAATATTGGAAAGTATGTTGGCGTAAAGAATGCGTTCTTTATATTTGACGAACAGCGAGTCGTTGGAAAGGGCGCATGGGTGAAATCTTTCTACAAAATTACGCAAAATAACGAGTGGATATTGCTCAGTGCCACCCCCGGGGACTGCTGGACAGATTACATCCCGGTGTTCATCGCCAATGGGTTCTATCGAAACAGAACGGACTTTAACAACCAGCATGTGGTATACAGCCAATTCTGCACGAAGTACCCGAAGATCGATCGGTATCTGAATACCCAGCGCTTGGTACGGCTGCGGGAACGGATTCTGGTTGACATGAACTTCGAGCGGCCGACGATATCGCACCATGAGAATGTATTTGTGGAGTACGACAAGGTGAAGTATCTGTCGATCTGCAAGAACCGGTGGAACCTTTGGGAGAACAAGCCAATCGAGACCGCCAGCGAGTTCTGCTATCTGCTGCGGAAGTTGGTGAACGCTGATGCAAGCCGACAAGAAAAAGTGCTGGATATTTGTAAAGGCAGGCCCAGGGTCATCATCTTCTATAATTTCGATTACGAGCTTGATATTCTGATGGGTCTGGACTACGGCAAGGATACCGAAGTTGCACAATGGAACGGGCACAAGCATCAGCCACTTCCTGAAGGCGACAGGTGGGTGTATCTGGTGCAGTACAATGCCGGTGCTGAAGGCTGGAACTGCATCAAGACGGACACTATTATATTTTACAGCCAGAACTACTCATATAAGATCATGGAGCAGGCCTCGGGGCGTATCGACCGGCTGAATACACCGTACAAGGATCTGTACTACTACCATCTGAAGAGTAGGAGCGGTATTGATCTAGCGATTTCGAGAGCCCTGAACTCGAAGAAAGCGTTTAACGAGAGGAAATTTTATGGGGCAGGTTAACTTTGAAGATGTATTTGCTGACCTGATTCATTCTTTTGAATCTGCGGCAGATAAAGTAAAGAAAATCACAGATGAACTGGAGGACGAGGTTTATATGAGAATTGCAAATGACCGGAAAGCTGCCAATGGATTCCGTCCGAGCTATCCGAAATGCAAGATTCCTAAGACCGATATGGCTAACAAAGTTATGCAGGGGCGGATTCATAAACACTGCTAATAGAAAGGATTGATATTTGTGATTAAAGATTCTGGAGATCGCACCGAATTTGAAACTGGTGCAAAGCGTGATATGCACGCAGGGAAGGGACGCATGGACCTTCTGCCTTGGTACGGCATCATGGAGGTCAGTAAGCACTGTGAGGAAGGTGCCTTGAAGTACGGTGAGCACAATGTAGACAAGGGTATTCCGCTGCATTCGCTGCTGGACAGCGCTTCTCGGCACCTTGCAAAGTACATGGTCGGAATGGACGACGAGGACCACCTTCGAGCTGCCTGTTGGAACCTGCTCTGGGCACTGAACCAGCGGGAGACGCACCCGGAGTTGGATGATAGGTTCTCCGTTAAGCAGGAGAAGGCTGAGAAAAAACGTCCCTGGATATCTGTCGAGTGCACCAATTGTATGAAGCGCTATCCGATTGCTCCTGAGGTATGGTCATATAATGCAGACGGAGTTTCTATCGATAACAAAATTTTGAGATGCCCATTTTGTAAAGCAAACGAGGCGCACAGATATATCGGCGACCTTGACGGATATGCAGATCCTGACGACAAGCTCATTGCCGTTAAATGCGGTGGCTGTAATGCTCATTTTGGGATTCCTGCATCTAACTGGAACAGTATGAAGGAGTGTACAATCCATAACGGTGAGGTTCTGGCACGTTGCCCTCGCTGCGGAAAGGACACTTTTATTTCGGAGGTGAAACCTGATGAATGACTGGATGCGCGAAGTGGACTATGCGACCTACTGCCCGAAGTGCAAGAACTTCAAGGTGCTGGAGACGGAGGAGCCCTGCAACGAGTGCCTGACGGAGTGTGCGCGGGAGGGGACGGTGAAGCCTCTGAAGTTTGAGGAGAAGACGCGAAAATAACAGACTCCTTTATGGAGAAATCCAAATACTGACTATAAAGGAGAAATATTTATGGCAAAGGTTTACACTATGGAAGAACTCGAAAGAGCACGAAAGAAAGCTCAAATTCGGGAGTGGTTCCAGGACAAAAAGGTAAAAGCACAGACTTGGTGTTATGAGCACAAAGAGCAGATTATTACTTATGGTCCGGTTGTTGTGGGCGGAATTGCAGCAGGAGCAAAAATGCTGTCGAAGCACGCGGCACTGACCAAGGAGCAGAATCTGAAGGATTTGTACTGCTACGACAGAAGTTTGGGACATTACTGGAAATTGCGTCGGGAACTGACGAACGAAGAATGGCTGGAAATCGATAAGAGAAAGAAAAACGGTGAAAGACTAAGTGATATTCTCGATGATATGAGGGTGTTGGACTGACTTCATTATGGAGCCGTGGAGAAATCTGCGGCTCTTTATTTTCTGAACTGTAACAAAAAGGAGCGATTCAAATGCACGAGATTCAGGAAAAAGCCACGACCCATAAGGTCTTCATGAAAATCATCCGCCCTTGGCCCGGACGAAGCGGATATTTAGAAAAGTTCTCTGATTTAACCTCGAACGGTATGGCAAGGTTTCGCTTTGAGGGTGATAACTACGATACCATCGCTCATGTGAGCAATATGGAATATAAGGTATATGACTGATTTCAAATCTAAAATTGTAGAGTATCAGGAGGAACGGTGAACGCTAAATGATATTTGCTGAAGAGGATTTGAACTCTTTGAATGCTATTGCTGGACTATTGGCTTCATTCGGGTGTGATAGTCAGGCTGGCTGTGTGCTTTATATTCAGCATAAAATTGCAAAGACCATGGAGGCTGACGAAAGGAAATGCAGAAATGAGAAACATGGCTAAGAAAACCTGGAAACTCCGGGTTTGGAATCACATGACCGAGATGCAGAAGTTGGATATTCTGCTGAAGCATGCTAAGGTTCCGCATACTTATGAACGTCGCTGGCCAGAGATGGACAGACCGGACTGTCAGGAATATCTCCCGGGCGGACGACACGATGGTGGTGAGCAAATCACTGCATATGATGCTGCTGGAAATCGTATCTGGGATGGCATTTGGGGTTGGGGTTCCTATGGCTTTGAGCAGGGGCTTATCGAGGTGATGGGTAGGCAGGCACTTGGCCTTGATGATGTTGAGGGCTGGCTCACGGCTCGTCAGGTTACAAAGATGTGGAGGTGTAGAAATGCTGCGAAAAATCGTTGATTTCGCCAAAAAGATATTCCGTATGGAGCCGATTCCGACGACGGTCAATACCATGTGGGAGGCTTTGCGGGATCTTGAGGTGGCCCGGAACCACTTTGAGAACTGTGATCCGGAGTTTATCACGGCTGCTATCTTCGAGCTGAACGCTGCGGAGAGCCGTCTGGATGCGGCAAGGAGGTGTGTGGGGTGAAGCCGTTTTATTATCCGACTTACAAGTGCCGATTTTGCGAGAGGGAATTTAACGATGGACATCCCTACTGTAATCTCGAAGATGCGAAGAACAATCTGGCCGGTCTGATAGCGTTCCGCCCAATTCATTATTGCGATGGTGGTCATATTGGCATTGGATATTTTACAGGTCTCGAAAGGGTTGATAAGGATGAATGATGTTTGGGAGAAGATCGGCCATATGCTGGGTCATATTCTGGCGGCGACGCTAGTTATTTGTGCATGGCTGATCATTATTGTGTTCACGCTGAAGGTGATCTGGTTCATCCTGTTCCGGATTCTGCTGTGAGGTGCGATATGATTGACTATGAAGAAGTTGTTGAGGCCATATGGAGGTACGACTGTCCTCGAATCAACATTGATGAGGATATTACGACGCTTTATGCGGATGGCAAAGCCTTTGCGCAAGTTATTCACAGGGCTGACGGGTCACGCGAGGACTTGTATTTTGAGGATTACGAGCTTCAAAAAGATATCCTGATCAAGCCGAACGCTACATTGCGTGATGTGGTCGAGCTTTGCATGAATGGTGACATTAGCTACGCAGATGCTCGTGAATGGTGCATGGAGAATGATATTTCACTTGGGCAGTTCGACAGGTGGCTTTATGGTGCGCTGAGAAAGTCTGATACCCCTGCCCGGGTGAAACCGAAAGAACCGTGGCCATATCGAGTGGTGGCGGGTATAAACCGGGTGCTGGAGATTCTGCTTAACTCGATTTTGGAGGATTTTATATGAGATGTTGTCCGGTATGCTATTCAAAAGTGAGGCCAACTGTATACGGAACAGCGACCACTGGGACAAGCCTGGAAATCAAGTATAAGATTCAGTGTCGGAATTGCGGATTTGGATGCGATAAAGCAGGCAGTGTCATAGTGCAATATGATGAAGAAACGATGAACCCAATAGCAGATGATCATGGCTTACGGAAACTTATTAGAGACTGGGATTCTATTTTGCGAGATCCTGATAGAGAAAGGCTGGCTGATATATGAAGTACACATTTTGGTTTGAATGTACCGACAATGGTGGTGGACATCAGGCTTTTGAAGTCATAGCAGAGAATAAGCAGGAGGCCATCAAGAAGGGCATGGCGTTTGCAAAGAAGCATGCTTCGGGTGATATCTGTGGGAATTGGGAATGCAAAATGATATCGGAGTGGACAACATGAACAACGACTTCGGAGCACTTACGATACTTGCACCTAAATGCCAGAAGTGTCCGAAGGTGGAAACTTGCGACCATAAGCAACTGGCTCATCTCGGATACATTATCCCAACCGAGGATATTGGCATCAGCGTGGTGGCCCAAAGAGGTAATGGAAAGAGCCTGCGGCAGCTTGAAATCATTGATTCATTGATGAAAAGGAGATTTAATTATGAAAATCGTTGAACCTAAGTACGAAATCCTCACTGATATTTCTGAGGGAGGCATTAAGGAGCTCCAGCAGATCGAGCGGGTGGCCCGGGTCTGCTATAAGAGCGAGGACAAGATCACGCCGGATGGTGAGTCGGCAAAGAAACTGGTGGGCTTTCTGGTGAAGCAGGGGCATGAGGCTATGCTGGAGCATTCGCAGCTGAGTGTGCTGTTTACCTGTGATCGTGGCGTGGCCAATGAACTGATAAGGCACCGTATTGCGAGCTTTGCGCAGGAGAGCACACGGTACTGCAACTACTCGAAGGAGAAGTTTGGCGGAGAGTTGACATTCATTCGGCCGTATTATATTGATGTGACCGACACTGACGAGAAACGTGAAAGCACAGAATATACGCCTGGCAGCACCTGGCTTGATTCCTGCGAATCTGCGGAAATCCTTTATAAGGATATGATCGCACTCGGTATGCGTCCCGAACAGGCCCGTTGTGTGCTGCCGCTGTGCCTGAAGACCGAGATCGTGGTGACTGCCAACTACCGTGAGTGGCGCAACATCTTCAAGCTGCGTACTCCTGTGGCGGCCCATCCTCAGATGCGGGAGCTCATGTGCCCGCTGCTGATGGAACTCCAGAAGAAGATCCCGGTGGTGTTCGATGATATCTACACATACTGGCCTGCGGATGACCAGACATGGAAAGGAAGTATGGTGAAGTGATGCGAATTGTGCTGCTCGCAAGCATTATTTTGCAAGCTATCGCAATTGGAATGTCTTTTGCTGAGAACATCGGCGAAGAAAAACAGAGAATCATCAGATATACAGGATGGTTCTTGCTTTTGATTTACATGATATTTGGTTGAGGTGATTGACTATGAAAAATCGTATTATTTGCGTCGTTGCATGTATGATGATGCTCGTTGGCTGCCTCGGGTTATGCAGTTGCGGAAACTATAGGGTGTTTGATACGACATTTACCTATTCCTGGGCACAGATTAAGTTGCCCGATGGAACTATAGTTCAAGGCAAAGTGGACAACTGGACTGACTACGAAGGCGATCAGCTGCAAATCACGATTGACGGTACCACATATCTGGTTCATGCAGCAAACGCTATTATGAAAACCTAAGTGGGAAAGGATGCGGTGATAAGAAATGCAGCAAAGAACGTATGATTTTCTCGCTAAGTTGAAGGTTCCCATGCTGACCTTCGGCGGGGAGCTGATGGGCGAGGCTGTGGAGATGGTCGTCGATGACTTGAACTCGCACCGATTTATGTCCATGAGGGATATCGAGGCATCACTGGCAGATAAGTTCAATTGCAGCCCTGGTGTTGCGGATCGCCGGATGCGGTATGCATTGGATATGGCGGAATATCGCTCTGGTGGGGTTAATGCTGAGCTGGAGAATTTGAAGAGTACGTACGATATTAAGGTGCTGTCGCTGAAGAAATTCTTGTATGCGGCGGGGAGAAGTTTGATGACGGAGGTGAGTGTGGGTAATGACCGCGGGTGAATTTAACGAACTGGCCAAGCAGGGGAGAGTATGGGCTAAGATCGTGGCTAATTTTAGTGGTGAATACGGGCTGGTTGAGAAAATTTCCGGTTTGACGAACCAGTTTGTTAGGTTTCGGTTCAAGGGTAAGAAGTGCGATACGATCATCTCACCGGAGAATGTGATGTTTGAGATTGAGGATTAAGGTATGAAACTGGATAAAAATGTTATTTGGGTGAGGCCACCCTGATTTACTTGACTATGGGCAGAGCACATGATATCCTAAATACATGACGAATAGGAGGTGCTTTTATGGCACGGACGGTAAAATGCCCCAGCTGTGGTGCGGATCTTACGGTGAAGGATGACAACCGAGATTTCATGTTCTGTGAGTTCTGCGGGACGAAAGTTCGGCTCGATGACTATCAGGAGACGCACCGGTTTGTGGATGAAGCACGGATCCAAGAGTCCAAGGATGCGAAAGAACTTGAGCTTAAGAAAATGGAGTTTGAGGAACGGAAGAGGAAAGAAAATGATGAGTTTCTAAAGAAAAACTGGAAATGGTTCCTTTTGTTTTTTATTTGCTTAATCGCTTTTTGCCTTTTTATGAGCTATATAACTCCAGAAAAAGAAAGCGCCATTGATCGAGGACTTGACATTTTTGAAACTTATGTTAAGTCAAAAGGGTAATCTCATGCCCATTTCTGCCCATTTTATTTTTCGCAGTTTTTGGGATTTTTCGAGAAAACGTCAAAATAGTGCCATTTTTGTGGCCAAAAACCCACTTTGTGGCCAAAAAATTTTATAAAAATGGCCACAAAATTTAACGTATTTACGTTAAAAATATGCAGTTTGGCCAAAAACCCACTTTTTTCTTTAACTTACTTAAAAAAATGAAAAAATATATATAGTAATAGAGGATAAAAAACGGGTTTTTGGCCACAGCGAGTTTTTACCCATTTCCACCTTGCAAAAGAGCGCCAAATAGTGTATTCTTAAAACACCGTGTACGAACGTAGCACTCCTAACATATATGAGGTGAAAAGTTATGGATAAGTACGGTATTGAACATTGGATCACAACTGACCAATATGGAAATGAAGTTGAATGCTTTGCAAATAAATTTGCAGAGGTTCATACGAAACGTCCGATTTGTGTTTGTGGTGAGCCGATGGTGGAAACTCGTGAACTCGAATGGGACTGCCCTAAATGTGGGGCACACCTCGAAGCAGAAGATGTTTCCAGAAGCATCAATCCGGATGATTATATGACCTGTAACCTTGAGCCGGATGAAGACTACGGAGAGTACAAATATATGGAAGATGACGATGGTAGTCGAGCTTTCCTTGCTGGTGCACCGGGATACGAGATTGATTTCTTTCACCTAATTTAATATAGCCACGGCGTTGCCTCTGCACGAAAAATGCAGGGGCTTTTTCTCTGAAAATTCCTAAAAATTCACATTTTTTCCTAAAAACTCACGCGAGAAAAACATCCCCTTTTATGGGGGGAATAGAATGCGTCTCAGGATGCACTATTCCTCTTATTTTGGAGGTTGTATCATGCTCGAAAACAAATTCAAGACAGGATTGATAAGGGAACTGAAAGAACGCTTTCCCGGCTGCATGGTTGTCCATCTTGACCCAAACGAGATTCAGGGAATCCCCGATCTCTTGGTTCTCTACGGCACAACATGGGGCGCATTGGAGGGCAAGAAGTCAGCGAGTGCATCTCATCGTCCAAATCAGGACTATTACGTTCAGCAGATGGATGAGATGAGTTTTGCGGCCTTTATCTATCCCGAAAACAAGGAGGAAGTTCTTAATGAACTGGCGAGATCATTCGAGGCTCACGGGGAAACATGCCCTCCTCGGAGCAAGTAACTACCATTGGTTGAACTATGACGCAGATAGATTGACCAATGCAGTTCTTAATTACCAGGCGAAGGAACGGGGAACACGGCTGCACGCATTTGCAGCAGAGTGCATTGATCTGAAGCAAAAACTGCCGAAGAACAAGAAAACCCTTAATACCTACGTGAACGATGCCATTGGTTTCCGCATGGATACCGAGCAGGTGCTGTATTACAGCGACAACTGCTATGGAACTGCGGATGCCATTTCGTTCAACGATGGGTTCCTTCGCATCCATGACTTAAAAACCGGAGCTGTTCCTGCACATATGGAGCAGCTCTATATTTATGCCGCTCTGTTCTGTCTGGAGTACGGATACCACCCGAAAGATATTCGGATGGAGCTCCGTATCTACCAGAACGATGAAGTTTGGGTCGAGAACCCCACTGAAGAGGAAATCAGCCCCGTCATCGCTAAAATCAAAGAGTTCGACCCGATCATCACTGATATTTTGTTAGGAGTGGCAGCATGAATCCGATTGAAAAAGACCTCCGTTCTTATTTTGGCATCACTTCCGAAAGCAATATCCTGGAGCACTATGGTACCAAGCGACATTCTGGTCGCTATCCTTGGGGCTCCGGCGATAACCCGTATCAGCATTCCGGCGATTTCCTGTCTCGTGTAGAGGAGCTTAAAAAGAAGGGCCTTTCGGAGAAGGAAATCCTGGAGACCATCAACGACTCTCTCCCTGACGAGTATAAGATGGGCCTGACCGAGTTCCGCACTGCACGTCAGAAAGCAGGCCATGACCGTAAGGCATTGGAGTACGATCAGATTCGTGCGCTGAAGGATGACGGTCTTGGTTGGAAGGAAATTGGCGACAAGCTCGGCATGAGCGAGTCAAGTGTGAGGTCCAAGTATAACAATGCGATTGGCGAAAAAGCCAGCCAGGCTGAGAAGATTGCCGCGACTCTGAAAAAAGAGGTCGATAAGAAGGGCATGATTGATATTTCTGAGGGCGCAAATCAGGTCCTCGGAGTGTCGGAAAGTAAGCTGGACGAGGCTGCTTATATTCTGGAAGCAGAATATGGCTACCAGCGCTATGGCGTTGGTATCAGACAGCCGACCAATGTCCGTCAGCAGACGAACATCACGGTTCTCGCAAAGCCGGAGTTCGACCAGAAGTATGCTTATCAGCATCAGGATCAGATCGATTCTCTGGGCGATTACCACTCCGATGATGGCGGCGAGACATTCACGAAGCTTCAGCGCCCCTCTAGTCTGGATTCCAGTCGAGTTGCAATTCGTTATGGCGATGAAGGCGGTCTGGACAAAGACGGTGTTATGGAGATTCGCCGTGGTGTGCCCGACCTTGACCTCGGCAAGAGCCATTATGCGCAGGTTCGTATCCTCGTTGACGGTGACCATTATCTGAAGGGCATGGCTGTCTATTCTGATGATCTGCCGGATGGTGTGGACGTTATGTTCAACACCAATAAGCCTTCTGGCACGCCCAAAATGAAGGTCCTCAAGGAAGCAAAAGCGGATCCTGATAACCCGTTTGGCGCAGCTATCAAGGCCAACGGACAGAGCATGTATATCGGCGAAGATGGCAAAGAGCACCTCTCGCCGATCAACAAGCTGAAAGAAGAGGGCGACTGGGATACGATGTCCCGGAATGTCTCTTCTCAGTTCCTTTCCAAGCAGCCCAAGAAGCTGATCGAGAACCAGCTTAACCTTACTGTCGCGGATTACAAAGCCCAATATGATGAAATCATGCGGTACGATAATCCTACGGTCAAAAAGAAGTTGCTCAACGATTTTGCTGATACGGTTGAGGGAACGTCCATGACCCTGAAGGCATCTGCTTTCCCGGGTCAGTCCACGAAGGTTATCCTGCCGATCAATAAGATCAAGGAGACAGAGGCGTATTGCCCCACCTATGAGAACGGCACTCGGCTTGCACTGATCCGTTATCCTCATGCAGGTACCTTTGAGATTCCCATTGTGACTGTCAACAACAAGAATGTCAGCGGTAAGCGGAATCTCGGTGCAATTCAGGATGCAATCGGCATCAATGCAAAGGTTGCAGAGCGCCTGTCTGGTGCTGACTTCGATGGCGACACGGTTATGGCAATCCCTGTTACTGACAAAGTCAACATTAAGTCTACTCGTGCGCTGAAAGCATTGGAAGGATTCGATCCCAAGACCGCTTATGCAGTTCCTGAAGGCAATCCGAACAATGTCAGGCTGATGAAGAAAGAGGAGAAGCAGCGCGAAATGGGCGTGATCTCCAACCTCATCACTGATATGACATTGCGAGGTGCTGATGAGGACGAGCTTGCACGTGCCGTTAAGCACTCCATGGTTGTTATCGATGCAGAAAAGCATAAGCTGGACTATAAGCGCTCTGAGCGCGAAAACGGTATCCCCGAGCTGAAGCAGAAGTGGCAGATTCGTGTGGACGAGGAAGGTGCTACACATTATGGTGGCGCATCCACGCTCCTGTCTCGCCGTAAGCAGACGGTTCGTGTGCCCGAGCGTCGCGGCAGTGTTCGAGTCGATAAGGAAACAGGCGAATACATCTACAAAGAAAGTGGACGTACCTTCACCGACCCCAAGACGGGTAAGGAACGTAAGGCTGAGGATACAGTCAGTCTGATCTCCGAAACGAAGGATGCGCGCACGCTGTCTTCTGGCACCATCCAAGAGAACCTGTACGCGGACTTCTCCAACAAGCTGAAGGCCATGGCCAACCAGGCGCGCAAAGAGGCGGTCAACATGAAGGGCATCCAGCGTAACCCTGAAGCGGCCAAGACCTATGCGCCTGAGGTTGCCTCCCTGAAAGAGAAGTATAACAACATGGTCGCTAACAAGCCTAAGGAGCGCAAAGCGATGCTGATTGCGAACGCCAATATTAAGGCGAAGATTCAGGAACAGGGCTTGGATCCTACGATTGACAAGAAAGAAATCAAGAAGATCTCTTCTGTTGAGATGCAGCGTGCTCGCGATTCTGTTGGCGCAAGCGGACGCAAGTCCAAGATTACCTTCACGGACAGGGAATGGGAAGCTGTTCAGGCTGGCGCAATTTCCGACAATATGTTGACGAAATTCCTTAATTCGTCTGATTCTGATGAAATTGTAAAACGTGCAATGCCGAAAAATGTTGCTGTTATGACTTCTGCAAAGATGTCCAAAGCAAACGCAATGCTGAGAAGCGGTTATTCTTATGCTGAAATCGCCAAGGCCTGCGGTGTTCCGGAGTCCACGGTTTACAGTGCGCTCAACAAATAACAATCAATTAAGAAAGAGGCTTTGAATAATGGTTCGATGCTTTCTTACCACCTTTGACAACCCGTACAGTCCGTACGAGGAGTTCGAGAAGTGGTATCAGTATGATATCGAGCACGGCTACAACTCTTCCGGGTTGCTTATGAGGATCGCCGAGACCTCCTCACAGTTCACGGACAACGAAAATGCCTATGAAATTGAGAAGGCAATCGATAAAATCGTTGCTGCCGACCCGATAAACATCTACAAGAAGCTCAAGATCACCGTGCCCGACGAGGACACACTCGGCCAAACCGCGTAAACCATAGGGAGGGGGTCTCAAAATCGACACCCCCTCTCAAATCGCGCCGGTCTGTGATATTTCCCCGGAGGGAAAATTGATATTTGGGCTTTAAGAAGAAAAAACGCCAGTATCCACGCGGTATGTAGGTACTGACGTTTTTATATTTTATACGGTTCGATCTAACTCCAGCTTTTTGCACTTATCTGCAATCCACAGGAGAGTCTTCGTAATATTCTCCAAGATCTCTTCACGAGATACAGGAGCAAATTTGACCTTGGTAAAGTCATCGTAAGTGACTTTATCAATTAGAATCATATCGTCCATTCTATATCACCACCTTTCCTAGTAGAATGAACGATTCAAATGAGACTTACAGGTCAACCTCCGAGATAAGTATAAGTGCATTTGTATGCGCAGTCAAGTCGAAACGGGACATAATCGCCGAGGTTCTGGGGTGTAGACCGGGGCTTCGGCGGTTTTTGCAAGGGCTCATGGGAGTAGTATCCTCCTATATATTTGGGTTCAGGGCTTTCACGATGTTCAACCTCCATTGGGCATGATCTGCTTTTTCTTCTCCTTTCAAATGAGACAGGCTTAACTGGTACTACTGCGACTCCCATGAACCCTTGCAAAAGCAAAATAAGAATGTGAAACGAGGTTATTGCAATGAAACCTAAGAAGTCTGCTCCGGGCGAAATGTCGGCTGCAACTTCGCGGCCTGCAAGAACCCCGGAAGCACAAGAAAACTATATGATCAATCTGGCGATGAAGCTGGTTGAGAAACGACTGCTGGAAGGTACGGCATCCAGCGCTGAGACGACCCATTTTCTGAAGCTGGCGACCTCCAAGAACGAGTTGGAGAAAACAAAGCTGGAAGAGGAAAACAAGCTGCTGAGGGCAAAGACTGAGACACTCCAGAATGCAAAGCACTCCGAGGAGATGTACGAGAAGGCCATTGCTGCCATGAAGAAATACAACGGCTTGGGAGAGGATGACGAGTATGATGGAATATGAGTTGATATTGATACCCAATATCCTTCTTTATTTAATGATTTTTCTGGTAGCGGCATGGCTTGGAAATAGGCCGGACAATCCGGTGAGTGCAAGCGCACTGATGGGTTGCGGCATCCTAGGGCTGGTTTTGTTTCTTTGCGAATGTACGAGGCTGTTTGGATGAAAAGCTACACGGAACTTTGCACCCTGCCGACATACGAGGAGAGGCTGGAGTATTTACAGCTGCACGGGGAAGTGGGGAGAGACACCTTTGGGTTTGACCGATGGCTGAACCAGGACTTCTACCAATCGAGAGAGTGGAGGCAGTTCCGGGACAGGATCATCGCCCGGGACATGGGTTGTGACCTGGGGTGCAAAGATCACCCGATCACGGACTGGGTACTGCGGGATGGAAAGCCGATCCGACCGAAGATCTCCATCCACCACATAAACCCTATAACAAAAAATGACGTTCTCCAGCACAGCGAAAAACTGCTTGATCCGGAGAACGCCATCTGTGTTTCGGCGGCAACGCACAAGGTGATCCATTACGGAACGGGGAAGGGCCCGAAGCTGCCGAACGGAGAAAGAAGACCGGGCGACACCTGCCCATGGAGGAAATGAGTATGTACCAGAAAAAAGCATTTAACCGGCGAGAGCAGGACTATGCCATGGGGCTGCGGCGGAAGCTGGAAGAGGCGGAGGCGATGCTCCAGCACCTTGCACCGAGCCGCGCGAGAAGCCTGGCGCTGACCAAGCTGGACGAGGCACTGCTCTGGGCGAACGTGGGTATTGCGGAAGCTGGGCTTCAGCAGGGCTATACGGCTGCTCCGCGGAACAGCGGCTTTGACTTTGACGATGCTCTGGCGACAAATGTGGATGGGCAGCAGGTGCGGGCAACACGGGCCAGGGATATCACGTTTGATGGGATGAAGATCATCCCGGACAGCGTGGAGAACCACGGTGCTATGAAATCCGGGCTGGACACCATTGATCACCAGAAGCTGACCGAGATTGTTGAAGCTGCTGCACAGAAAGAAGCGGCCATGGGAAAGAATGGCGCACCACACCATCTGGCCGAACTGGAACTGCTGGCGAGGGCTCAGAAGGACTGGTACTACGCCATGATGAGCTACATTATGGGTGGCGATAGCGATGCCGAGGAGGAATCAAAATGAATTCGATCCTGACGAGCGTGAAGAAGCTACTGGGCATTGCCGAGGAGTGCACCGACTTTGATGCGGACATCATCATGTACATCAACATGGCGCTGTTTGCACTGGCGCAGATGGGCGTGGGGCCCGGCGAAGGGTACGCCATTTCCGGGAAGGAAAACGAATGGACGGAGTTCGTTGCCGACCCGGTAAAGGTGGAAGCCGTGAAGGCTTACGTGGCCGTGAAGGTACGGCTGCTGGGCTTTGACCCGCCCCAGAGCAGCACCACCATGGAAGCGTTGAAGAATACCGCCTCCGAGATGGAATGGCGGCTGAACGTGGAGCATGACAACACATGGGACGGACAGTAGCAGCGCGATGGGTGGATCACTGGATGGAAACACCGGAGAAAAAGGACTGGTTTGGACGGGTAACGCAGGATATCTGCAACGGATGCGCCCGACAGGGAACATGTGAATGCCCGGATGATATCCGATGCTTTTACACCCTGGACAAGCCCTTTTACCGGCCCAAAGCCTGAACGAGTGAAACGGAGTAAGACGAGGAACCAAAATGGCATTATCGAACACGGCCACGCCGATCTACTACGGCCGTTTTCGGGAGGCCGTGATGCGTGGCGAAATACCCGTATGCCGGGAAATTGCCATGGAGATGGAGCGGATCGACGACCTGATCGCCAACCCGGGCATCTACTATGACGACAAAGCAGTGAACGGCTTTATCTCCTTTTGCGAGGATGAGCTGACCCTGACCGACGGCACCGACGTGAAGCTGCTGGACAGTTTCAAGTTATGGGCTGAAGAGATCTTTGGGTGGTACTACTTTGTGGAGCGAAGCGTCTTTGTGCCGAACGAGCGCGGAGGCGGCGGACACTACGAGACCCGGCGGCTGAAAAAGCGGCTGGTGACAAAGCAATACCTCATTATTACCCGATCGGCCGCGAAGACCATGTATCTGGAGTTTTTGCAGGCGTACTTCCTGACGGCGTACACCACCACGACCCAGCAGCTGACCACCGCTCCGACCATGAAACAGGCCGAGGAGGTGCTGGCACCTTTCCGCACCGCATTGGCGCGGGCAAAGGGGCCGGTGTTCCAGTTTATGACCGAGGGCAGCCTGCAAAACACCACCGGCTCCAAGGCAGACCGGGTGAAGATGGCTTCCACCAAGAAGGGCATCGAGAACTTTTTGACCAACAGCCTGCTGGAAGTGCGCCCGATGACCATTGAGAAGCTGCAAGGACGGCGTGACACTGTGGCGACCGTGGACGAGTGGCTCTCCTGCGACATCCGGGAAGACCCCATTGGTGCCATTGAACAGGGCGCAGCCAAGAACGAGAATTACCTCATCGTGGCGGCTTCCTCCGAGGGCACGGTGCGCAACGGCTGCGGCGACGACATCAAAATGGAGTTGATGAGCATCCTGAAAGGGGAGTACGTCAACCCCCATGTGTCCATCTGGTATTACAAGCTGGATTCCATTGAGGAAGTGGGCCAGCCGGAGATGTGGCTGAAGGCCAACCCGAATCTGGGCAAGACCGTGAGCTACGAGACCTACCAGTTGGACGTGGAGCGTGCGGAGAAATCCCCCAGCGCCCGAAACGATATTCTGGCCAAGCGCTTCAACCTGCCCATGGAGGGCTACACCTATTTCTTCCCTTACGAAGAGACCCTGTGCCACAGGAAGAGAAGCTTCTGGCAGATGCCTTGTGCCATGGGCGCGGACCTTTCCATGGGCGACGACTTTTGCGCCTTTACCTTCCTGTTTCCGCTGTCCAACGGATATTTTGGGGTCAAGACGAGGGACTACATCACATCCTACACCCTCAGCCAGCTTCCGGCTTCGAGACGGCAGCAGTATGAGGAATTCATGCGGGAAGGGACCCTGTTCGTGTTTGACGGCACGGTCCTGGACATGATGCAGGTATATGATGACCTGGATAACTTTATCATGGAGAACGAGTACGACGTACGGGCGTTTGGCTACGACCCCTACAACGCACAGGAGTTCGTGAAGCGCTGGGGCGATGAAAACAGCACCTTTGGCGTTGTGAAAGTGATCCAGGGTGCAAAGACCGAGAGCGTGCCACTGGGTGAGCTGAAAAAGCTGAGCGAACAGCGGAAACTGCTATTTGACGAACAGCTGATGCAATTTGCCATGGGCAACTGCATTACGCTGGTGGATACCAATGGCAACCGGAAACTCTACAAACAGCGGCAGGATCAGAAGATCGATGCCGTGGCTGCTATGATGGACGCTTACGTGGCGTGGAAACAGAACCGGGATGCGTTTGAATAAAACGGAACCGCCAGCGTATTACGGAACGAAAACGCAGTACGCTGGCGGTTTTTGTTTTTTGCGCGGGAAATCCAAATAGAGGGTCAGTCATCGTCATCTGCGGAAGCCCAGTCAATATTTTTGGTGTGACAGGAGGGGCAGGTCCAATAGCCTTCCTCGTTATCGCCATCTTCCCATGGCGCTGTGTAAGGCGCATTGCGAAGATCACGGCCACAGTTGATGCAGTAGTTTTCCATAGAGATACTCCCTTCAGGTTTTCTTTACTTGATATGGTTGATCATGCGGATCTCGGAATGTCATATCCGGAGGAAGGTCTTCTCCGGTCTGCTCTTTGAACTCATCAATCTTCTCTTGAGACGGATGACAACCTTCATGGAGATGAACCATGATCAAGCCAAGCGAATGTATGATGGTTTCATAGTCGTCCGGATTACGAGGCGCATATTTCCGGTGATCAGGCTCTGATTCTTCTGGTTCGGAAAAACCCTTTGCAGATATGGAATTATCCTGTTCCGCATCTGCATCTATGGACAGCGAGTGATTCTGGTCTTCAGGCAATTCGTTCGTGGATTCCGTGAGTTGCGGAAGGGCAGCATTGTCATCCTTCAGGTTTAAATAAAATGTTCCTGCGGCAAGGGCAACGATACCTGCGATTCCAATTCCCTTAGTGAATCCGGGATGGGCTGTTCTGAAATCGTTCAGTTTTACTTTACTCTTCGCAATGGCATTGTACTCATTGAAGTCAGGATCCTGATCGTAGGGCACGATACTTTTTGTATGACAGTTCTCGCAGGTGACCGTGCGTGGCAGCCATCGCGGGACGGCCAATTCCTTACCGCAGTTCGGGCAATGACAAGTAAACATGGGCGGCAGCTCCTTTTGCTTCTATGCCTTGAGTATAGCATAAGTGCAGAAAAAGGCAATAAGAAACATGGAAAATCTGTCGAAAATTATAATAGGAGGATTTATGAACGGCTGTACTTATAACGAAAAAGTAAAGAGGGCAATGAAGCTGTTGCCAACGCCCGGTTGAAAGAATGAGGTGAGCAAAAATGAACGATTATTGGAACTATCTGGCGCATGGCGAGCTGGGAAAAGAGCGAAAGGGGCACAAATACTATGCCCGTGTTGCTGTTGGACGTAACAAATTGGGATTTACCCAGTATCGTTATTTCTACGATGCGCGAGAATATGGCGCGTACATGACTCGGCAGAAAAACAACCGGTATTCGCCTAAATTCGAGGGCAAAAAGAACACGACGTACTTTGTAACCGGAAAAGGAACATCGATGGTGGATGGTGGCACTGCTAACAAAGATATTCAGCGTGCAAAAGGACTTGGTGTCTATACCACTCACTATCTCTCTAACGAAAAAAGAACTCCGACCGGAGCCACCGCCACGAGCGAAGCCAAAACCGTGAAAGATCATCCGAATCTGCGGAAAGCGAAGCAACGCATCAAGAACGCTGTCGAAAAAGGCAAGAAGTTTGTGTCGGGGTTGGTTACTCACAACACTAAAATCACAATGCTGCGAGATATGGATGGAAAGAGTACCAGGAAGTACGTTTCCGGAAAAAAGAAGGGTAAGAGCTTCATATCGAGCCTGTTCGGTGATAATCCTAAAATCACGATGCTGAAGGACATGGACGGAAAGAGCGTTAAGAAGTACATTGCCGGAAAGAAATGAGGTGATGAGACAAACATGCAGGTATACAAGGACGAGCTATACCACTGGGGCATCAAGGGCATGAAGTGGGGCGTGCGGCGGTACCAGAACAAGGATGGTACCCTGACGGCCGCAGGCAGGAAACACTATGCCGGGGACGGGAACGCCGGTGAGGATGCGCAGAAGCCCAAGACAGAGTACGCGCCCAAGCGAACCGGAAAAAACGCGGAGGATTACTCCGACGAGGAGCTGCGGGCACGGATCAACCGGCTGCAAATGGAAAGGCAGTACCGGGATCTTCAGGGGCAGACCAATATCCGGGCGGATGACCCCAACAAGGAACTGAAAGCCGAGAAAGAGCGGCTCCAGCTCCAGAAGGACGTGAAACAGCTGCGGAAGGACGTATACAGCGGGCAGAGCTTTGTGAAGACCGTAATGACGAACGCTTCCCAGCAGTTTTTGACCAAGGCCGCTTCCGGTGCTATGAGCTACGCAGCAAAACAGTTCATCACGAAGGAACTCAAGAACCCTGATCTGGCGAACGCCATTGTGAGCGGAAGCGCTGGCGGAAACCAGCAGAAGAAAGACGATGACAAGAAAGACGATGACAAGAAAGACAGTTAAGGTCTGGAGGAAATCAAAATGGAATCACAAACCTTTGGCTCCAGACTGAGACACGCCTGGAATGCGTTTTTGAACCGGGATCCCCCCGGAAGAAGCGGCGAAGGATACAGCTACCGGCCTGACCGGGTAAGGCTGAACCGAAGCAATGACCGGACGATCATGACGGCCATCAACACCCGCATTGCAATGGACGCTGCGGCAATTACCATCAATCATGTAAGGCTCGATGAAAACGGACGCTACGACGAAACCGTTGATTCGGGCCTTAATTCTTGCCTGAACCTTTCCGGCAACAAGGACCAGACGGGCCGGGCACTGCGATATGACATGTTCCTTTCCATGCTGGATGAGGGATGCATTGCGCTGGTGCCAATTGACGTGGACTACGACGGAAAGACCGGCAAGACCCGGATCGAATCCATGCGGGTGGGAAAGGTGCTGGAATGGTACCCGGACGATGTGCGGCTGGAAGTGTACAACGACCGGACCGGACGGAAAGAGGAGATCACCCTGCCGAAGACACAGGTGGCCCTGGTGGAGAACCCGTTCTATGCCGTGATGAACGAGCCCAACAGCACGGTGCAGCGCCTGATCCGGAAGCTGAACCTGATGGACGTGATCGACGAACAGGTGGGCAGCGGCAAACTCGACCTGATCATCCAGCTGCCCTACGTTGTGAGGGGCGAGACCCGGAAGAAACAGGCCGAAGAACGGCGGGCACAGATCGAACAGCAGCTCGCCGGTTCCAAATACGGCATTGCCTACACCGATGGCACGGAGCATATCACGCAGCTGAACCGCAGCCTCGAAAACAACCTTCTGAAGACCGTGGAATACCTGACCAACATGGCATACAGCCAGTTGGGTATCACCCCGGAGATCATGAACGGTACTGCTTCCGATGCTGTGATGACCAACTACGAGAACCGCACCATCGAACCCATTGTGGCGGCTGCCGTGGACGAGATCCGGCGAAAGTTCCTGACCGAGGACGACCGGGCGAACCGGGAATCCGTGATGTACTTCCGTGACCCGTTCAAGCTGACCCCTGTTTCCACCGTTGCCGAAATGGCCGACAAGTTTACCCGCAACGAGATCATGACCTCCAACGAATTCCGGCAGGCCATTGGCATGAAACCCAGCAAGGACCCCAAGGCAGATGAACTGCGGAATGCAAACATCAGCCAGAGCAGTGAGGAAATTGCGGCGCAGAACAAAACGATCACGGCAGGGCGGGGTGCCGTAGAGAGGAGTATTGCAAATCAAAATGGTTAATTTTGACTACGATTGCAGCGGCTGGGCGACGAAAGCGAACGTCCGGTGCTATGACGGGCTGGTAATCGCACAGGATGCCTTTAAGGAGTGCAGCGGCAAGGTTGTTCCCATGGTGTACAACCACGACCACGCCAACGTGGACAACGTGATCGGTCACTGCCTGCTGGAGAACCGGCCCGGCGGCGTGTACTGCTATGCCAAATTCAACGACACCGACACCGGTAAGACCGCAAGACAGTGCGTGGAGAGCGGCGACCTGAGCGCCTTTTCCATTTTTGCCAACGGCCTGAAGAAGGTGGGCAGCACCGTGAAGCACGGCTTTATCCGGGAAGTGAGCCTGGTGTTGGCCGGATGCAACCCGGGTGCCCTGATCGACGAGGTGGTAAAGCACAGTGTCGATGAGGACTACGAGGGCGGCGAGGCCTTTATCTATAACGAGGACGGCCTGAGCCTGACCCACGGCATGGACCCCGAGGGCAACCCGCTGGAAGACCTTACACACAGTGCGGACAGCGGCGATGCCGTGACCGACGATAAAGCAACACAGGAGGAAGCCAAAATGGCGGATGAAAAGAACGAAGGCAAGACGCTCGAGCAGGTCTACAACAGCATGACCGACGAGCAGAAAGAGTGCTGCCACGCTCTGGTGGGCCTGGCCCTGGAAGAGCAGGAAGGCGGCGACAACGATGACGGTGAGGAGGACGATACCGTGAAGCAGAATGTTTTCGACAAGGATACCAACGCAACCGTGCTGAAGCACAGCATCGAAGAGATCAACAACGTGGTCAAGACCGCAAAGAGCCACGGCACCATGAAGGCTGCCTTTGAGGATGCCGGCATGGACAGTGACGAGCTGGCCCACAGCATCGACAACATCGACTGGCTGTTCCCTGAGGATCACCTGCTGGACAACACGCCCCGCATCATCGACAAGCCCGACGACTGGGTGAGCGTGGTCATGGGCGCTGTGCACCACATTCCCTTCAGCCGGTTCAAGAGCATGTTTGCTGACCTGACCGAGGAGGATGCCCGCGCAAAGGGTTACATCAAGGGCAACTTCAAGAAGGAAGAGGTCTTTGGCCTGCTGCGCCGCTCCACCAGCCCCACCACCGTGTACAAGAAGCAGAAGCTGGACCGCGACGACGTGATCGACATTACCAGCTTTGACGTTGTGGCATGGCTGAAGCAGGAGATGCGCCTGAAGCTGAACCGTGAGCTGGCGCTGGCTTACCTGCTGGGCGACGGCCGTCTGGCTGCTTCTGAGGACAAGATCGACGAGAACTGCATCCGTCCTGTGTTCAACGACAGCGACCTGTTTACCATCAAGGTCCAGTGCAAGACCACCGGCCTGACCACCGTGGAGGACAAGTACAAGGCCCTGATCAAGCAGATCCTGCGCAGCCGCAAGGAGTACCGCGGCTCCGGCACCCCCACCCTGTTCACCACCGAGGACGCTCTGACCGAGATGCTCCTGCTGGAGGACGGCATCGGCCACCCGCTGTATGCTGACGAGGCTGCTCTGGCCCGCAAGCTGCGTGTGAAGAACATTGTGACCATCCCCGAGATGGAGGGCCGCAAGGGTGCCAAGGGCGGTGACCTGGTCTGCCTGATCGTGAACCTGGCCGACTACACCGTGGGCGCAGACAAGGGCGGCGCTGTTTCCATGTTCGACGACTTCGACATCGACTTCAACGCCCAGAAGTACCTGATCGAGACCCGCTGCTCCGGCGCTCTGACCACCCCGTTCAGCGCCATGGCTGTTGAGTGGGCTGCTTAAAGAGAAAGGATATGAATATGCTGAACACCATCTACGAGACCGGTTATGACCTGCACGTGGCAAACTACGTTGCCTACCTGCACACCGACAAGAAGCTGTACGAGGACGAGGCCCACAAGGTTCAGGCCAAGAAGGCTGACGTGGAGAAGGCCTTTAAGCTGGGCCGTCTGATCGTGATGGCTGCCGACAAGACCTACCTGCCTGTGGCCCTGATGGCTGCCGGTGTGGTTGTGACCGACGGCACCACCGCCACCACCTGCACCATGGCTGCGGACGAGGCCTGATCTTTTCAGGTTTCAAGGTTAGCCACAACAAATCAAAATGGAGTGAGAAGAGATGAGATACTGCGGGAAGCTGGGATTTGCAGATGAGGTGGAGGAGACCGCCCCCAGCGTATTTACCGAGAAGATGACGGAACGCACCTATTACGGGGACGTGCTGGAGTTTGGACGGCAGATGCAGGTGGGGGACAAGGTGAACCCCGACATCACGGTTGGAAACCAGTTGAGCGTTCTGGCGGACCCGTTTGCAAACGACCATCTCTACGATCTCCGGTATGCGGTGTTTATGGGACAGAAATGGCAGGTGACCGGCGTGAAGGTACAATACCCGCGCCTGATCCTGACCTTGGGAGGGCTCTGGAATGGAAGCACGGCTGAAGGTTGACACGCTCCTGCGCGAAGTGCTGAAGGAGAACGGAAAGTCGATCCACCTCTATTATCAGCCGAAAGCGGGATTCCAGCTCCAGTATCCCTGCATCGTGTACAGCGAAACCAGGATCCGGAACAACCATGCAAACAACAGGGTGTACATCCAGCATCCGTTCTACACGGTGACTGTGATGGATAAAGACCCTGACAGCAAGATCAAAGCGGCCGTAAGTGTGTTGCCAAAATGCACCTACGACCGCTCTTTTGTTTCGGACGGATTATACCACACCGTTTTTACGATCTACATCTAAGGAGGAACTATATGTCCAGACTGATTTGGGACGCTGTCGGCGAAAAGTTTTACGAGATGGGCACCAAGCTGGGTGTCCTGTATCCCATGAACAACACCGGCGCTTACGATAAGGGCGTGGCCTGGAATGGCCTGACCGCCGTGACCGAGAGCCCCTCCGGCGCTGAGGAGACTAAGCTCTACGCCGACGACATCAAGTATGCTTCTCTGCGCTCTGCCGAGGAGTACGGCTACACCATCGAAGCCTACACCTACCCCACCGAGTGGGAGCCCTGCGACGGTTCCGCACAGGTGGCAACGGGTGTTTCCATCGGCCAGCAGAAGCGCCAGGGCTTTGGCTTCAGCTGGGTGACCACTGTGGGCAACGACGTTGACGACGAGGTGGGCCAGAAGATCCACATTGCGTGGAACAGCACCGCTTCTCCCAGCGAGAAGAGCTATGCCACCATCAACGACAACCCCGATGCCATCACCTTCAGCTGGGAGTGCACCACCTCCCCCGTGAATGTGACCGGCCACCGCCCCACCAGCCACATGGAGATCGACTGCTCCAAGCTGAAGCCTGCCACCGTGAAGGCCATTCAGGACAAGCTCTGGGGCACCGAGACTGCTGAGGCGACCCTGCCTTCCCCCGACGAGCTGATCAAGCTGATCACCGACAGCGAGGGCCAGGTGTAAGAAGCCAGACATCAATGAACACGATAAAGGAGAAGAAAAATGCTGAAAAAGACGATGACCACCGTGGACTTTGGCGGTACGGAGCGAACAGAAGACTATTACTTCAATCTGACCCGTGCCGAGATCATGGAGATGGAGCTGACCACCGAGGGCGGCCTTGTGCAGATGATCAACCGCATCACTGCCGCCCAGAGCCAGCTGGAGCTTGCCAAGCTGTTCAAGCAGATCATCTGCAAGAGCTACGGTGTGTTGAGCCCGGACGGCCGGAAGTTCATCAAGAACGATGCGGTGCTGGCGGACTTTATGTCCACCCAGGCCTACAGCGACCTGTACTACAAGCTGGCCTCCAACGGCGAGGCAGCGGCCGCATTCTTTGAGGGCATCCTGCCGGAGGATATGAAGGAGGAGACCAAGAAGGCCGCCCCTGTGAACGCACAGCCCGGCCTGAAGGTGCTGGAAGCCCCCGTGAAGGGTACTGAGGAGCAGTAACATGCCCCCTCTTATCGCTCCGTCCTCCAAAGGGCGGCGCGTCGCGGAGCTCCCCAAAGGGGCGAGTTCTGTTTAGAAGAACATTCAAAATGGAGTGTGCTCTGAGAAGGGCACCTCAATGAACACATACCAGGGAGAGAAAGCAAATGATGACGCTTACGATACCGGGACAACAGCGGTGGAACGAAAAGACAGAGGAATTTGTCTACACGCCTGCCGTGGTCCTGAAGCTGGAACATTCACTGCTCTCCCTGGCTCATTGGGAAAGCAACTGGAACATCCCGTTCCTGAGTAATCTGGACAAGCTGACCGTGGAGCAGTGGCTGGACTACATCCGCTGCATGACGGTGACAAAAGGGGTAGACCCCGAAGTGTACGCCAGACTGACCCGGGAACAGTACCGTTCCATTAACGAATATATGGAAGCTCCCATGACCGCAACATGGTTCAGCGGGGAGCCGAGACCCAACGAACGAAAGGCCGCAGGAAAGCCCCGGCCCAAACGACCGCCCCGGAAAAGCGGGACCGAGACCACGGCTGAGGTGCTGTACTGCCAGATGTTCAGCTTTGGCATTCCGAAAGAGTGCGAGAAGTGGCATTTGAACCGATTATTGACCCTGATCCGGGTATGCCAGGAGAGCCAGGCACCGGCGAAGAAGATGAGCAAGGGCGACCGGATGGCCCAGCAGCGGATGCTGAACGAGCAGAGAAAGGCCCGGCTGAAGACGAGAGGGTAAGGGCCCTCTCACCGCTCCGTCCGCCAAAGGGCGGCGCGTCGCGGAGCTCCCCCAAAGGGGCGAGCTCTGTTTAGAGGAAACAATATGCCGAAGGTGATCGTATTTCGCCAGAAGGGCGACTGGAAGAAGAGCCGGAAATTTTTGAAGCGATGCTCGAACCTGAGCCTGGATGAGCTGCTGGACCGATACGGACAGGAGGGTGTGGAGGCCCTTGCGAAGGCGACCCCGAAGGACACGGGAAAGACGGCGGCAAGCTGGAGCTACACGGTGACCAAGGGAAAAGAGAGCATCACCATTACATGGAGAAACTCCAACATCGTGGACGGTGTGCCCATTGCGGTGATCCTGCAATACGGACACGGCACACGAAACGGAGGATACGTAGAGGGCGTGGATTATATCAACCCTGCGATGCGGCCCATTTTTGAGCGGATCGCAGCACGGGCATGGGGCGAGGTGAGGACAGAATGAGCCAGGAAGTAGACAGCCGCGTTGTTGAAATGCGGTTTGACAACGCAAATTTTGAGAAAAATACCAAACAGACCATCTCGACCATTGACCGGCTGATGGAGAAGCTCCAGTTCAAGGGAGCGGAAAAGGGCTTTGAGAAGCTGGACGCAGCCGCGGAGAACGTGGACTTTGCCGCCATGCAGACGAGCCTTGACCGGCTGGAATCCAAGTTCTCGAGCCTGAACATCGTGGCCACCACGGCGCTGGTGAACATTACCAACAAATTTGTGGACGCGGGCGAGAAGCTGGTCAAGAGCCTGTCCATCGATCAGGTGGCCAGCGGCTGGGACAAGTACACCGAAAAGACCTCCAACGTTCAGACCATCATGAACGCCACGGGCAAAAGCATCGATCAGGTGAACGGTTACCTGAACAAGCTGATGTGGTACTCCGACGAGACCAGCTACAGCTTCAGCGAGATGACCAGCGCCCTTTCCCAGATGACGGCTGCGGGCGGCAACATCGACAAGATGATCCCCATGATCATGGGCATTGCCAACGCCACCGCAGACGCGGGCAAGACGGGCTTTGCATTCCAGAGCACCATCCGGAACCTGACCCAGAGCTACAGCGCCGGACATTTGCAGCTTCAGGACTGGAAGAGCCTGAACCTGATGGGTACGGCCACCAAGGCCCTGAAGCAGGAGCTCATTGACACAGCGGTGGAGCTTGGCACCCTGAAAAAGGGCGAGGTGACCGTTGGCACCTTTGAGAGCTCCCTTTCCAAAAAGTGGGCCAACACGAAGGTCATGGAAAAGACCTTTGAGAAGTACGCCTCCATGATGGAAGCGGCCTACGAGATGACCCAGAAGAACAAGGGCATGACCAGCTCCGAGGCCCTTGAAAAGCTGAGCGGTCAATACGGTGAACTGGCAGAACGTGCGGCACTGGCGGCCCAGCAGGCAACTAGTTTTGGACAGGCCATTGATTCCACCAAGGACACGGTCAGCTCAAAATGGATGGCTGTCTTCGAGACCTTCTTTGGCAACAAGGAAGAAGCCACCGAGACCTGGACAGAGCTTTCGGATCGGTTGTACGACATTTTCGTGCCGTCCATCGACGGGCTGAACGAACGGCTGAAGGACGGACTGAACAGCGGATGGGCACAGCTGCAAGGCAGGCTGGGGGATCAGGCAGATGCCTACAGCTACACCCTCCAGCAGGTGGCACTGGCCAGCGGTGCTGTGACCGAGGACCAGATCACCGAAGCGGGCAGCTTTACCAAGGCATTGCAGCAGAACGGCGTGAGTGCCCAGCTGCTGAAGGCAAGCCTTGACGAAGCACAGACCAGTGCCGAAAAGCTGCTGACCCTGAGCGACAAGGAGATGGCCGCAAAGCACTATGACCGGGAGACCATCCAGCGGGATGCGGAAGCCTTTGCGAAGCTGAACGCCGAGATTCAAAATGGAACCCTGGATCTGGACGAGTACGCCCAGAAGATCGGCGAGCTTTCCGGCAGAGAGCATCTGGTGCAGAGCTTCTGGAACATCATGGATGCCATTGGCAAAGTGGTGGCCCCTGTGAAGGAGGCGTTCAGTGAGATCTTTCCGCCCGCAGACGGGGAGCGCATTTACAGCTTTGCCGAACGGCTCGACCTGATGACCCAGAAGCTCATCATCACCGACCAGACCGCAGAGAAGATCAAGAAGACCTTCAAGGGCCTGTTCACGGTGCTGAAAGGTGTTACCACGATCCTGAGCAAGATCGGCGCTGTGGCCAAGGAAGCATTTTCGCTGCTGGCGAACGCTGCGAAGCCTGTGGCACAGGTGATGCTGAGCGTAGGAGCCGGGCTTGGGGATTTCCTTGAGACGATCTATAAAGTTGCCACCGGAAGCGGCACCCTGCGGGAGAAGCTGGGCGGCATCAAGACGGCGCTGACGAAGCTCCTGAGCCCCGTGGATGCACTGGGCAGCATGCTGAAAAGCACGAAGATCGCGCAGTACATCGACACCTTCCTGAAAAAAGGCGAGGAGAGCACCGGCTTACTGGGCACCTTGTACTCCGTGGGCAGACGGGCCTTTGACGGACTTAGCGCTGTGATCCGGACCGCAGCAAGCGGAGGCATTGGCATCCTGGGTGCGCTTGGCATGGCGATCTCGACCCTGCTCTCCAAACTTGGTAGCCTTGGTGAGAACGCGGTGCAGGTACTGGGGCTGACAAAGCCAAATCTGGAGGACTTCCAGCAGAATCTCATCGACATGCCGAAGAACCTGAGCAAATCCATGAGTGAGTTTGCTTCCAGCTTCCAGCGCAGCATGAACAAGATCAACGGCTCGGTGGGGGATGCCTTTGCCCCGGTGAAACAGTTCTTTACCGCTGTGAAAGAGGGCTTTGATGCCATCAGCGGGACGGACGTTTACCGGTTTATGAGCCTGATCGACGTGGGACTGCTGGCGTTCAGCATCGGGCAGATGGCAAAAGCCACCAAGAGCCTGAAAGCAATGCTGGAGACCCCGCTGACCGGAATGCTCAACTCCATCTCCGGCACCTTTAAGCAGCTGACCAGCGCGATCAAGACCTGGCAGAAGAACGAGAGCACCAAGACCCTGACCGGCATGGCCACCGCGATCCTGATCCTGGCCGGTGCCATGTACGTGATGAGCCGGATCAAACCCGATCGGTTCACTGAGATCGCCATTACGGTCTTTGGCTTCGTGACCCTGCTGACGGTCTCGGCAAAGCTGCTGGAGCCTACCACCAAGCGGTTCACGAAAGCATTTGACAACCTGAAAGCCAGCGCCCTGAACGCGGCGACCCTGTGGGGCACTGCTGCGGCGCTGGTCGGACTGGGCATTGCCATTGGCTCCATTACCAAGGGACTTTCCCGGGTCATGGAGATCCTGCAGAAGGGCGACATTGCAGCAAATGCCGCAGCGTTGGCCGTTGTGACCGTGTCCATCGTTGCCATGATGCTGGCGATGCGTCAGCTCTCTCTGGCGCTGGTGGTGGGCGAGAAGGCCATGAACCACAAAGTGATCCTTTCGACGGCAGTAGAGCTGGTGGCGCTGAGCGGTGCCATCAAGGTGCTTTCCACCGCCCTGAAGCCCCTGAGCGAGATCAAGTTCACCAGCCTGGTAAAAGCCGGTATGGCGGTGGTTTCGCTGGGCGGGCTGTTGACCACCATGGCCACGGCTCTGGCTGTGGTGAACAAGGTGATCGGCACGACCGGATTTCAAAATGGAGCCGCGATCGCAGCCATGGCTGGCGGCATCTGGATCGCAGCACAGGCGGTGAGCAGTCTGGCGAACATTCAGCTTGTCCGGCTGGATGCGGCCATGACCAGTATCAAGACCCTGATGCTCCTGATGACCACCATGTCGGCCTTTTCGTCTAAGACGAAGTTCGGCTCCGGCGCGGCCATCCTGGCGATGTCTACCTCCCTCGTTGTACTGGCAGGAGCCGTGGGGCTGTTTGCCGCGATGGGAGATGCGGCGGTGATCGGGCTGACTGAAGTTGGTGTAGCAATTGCAGCAATCACGGCGGCATCCCGACTGGCCGGAGCAGACGGTGCGGCTTCGATCCTGACCATTTCCAGCGCAATGCTGGTACTGGCAGGAGCTGTGGCGATCTATGCTGCACTGGGCAACGATGCATGGGTAAGCTTTGCAAAAGTAGCGATCGGGCTTGGCGAGATGATGGCGGCGGTGGCCCTGCTGGCGAGAATGTCCGGCGAAGGCTTACAGGCTGCCTGGGTCATCAACACCCTTTCCGGCGGCATGATCAAACTGGCTGCGGCCTGCGCTATTTTCAACCTTGTCAAGTGGGGATCCCTGCTCTCCGCAGGTGTTGCGCTGAGCGGAATGATCGCTATTCTGCTGGGTGCCGGTGCGCTGAACAGCGTGTTCCCGATGCTCTCGGCCGGGTTGACCGTGCTGGGAACGGCATTTGACAAGTTTGCATCCGGCGCACTGAAGCTGACGGGCGCGATGGCCGTCATCGGCGTGCTTTCCATGTTTGCAGGTCCCATCTGCACCGCCATCATCAACGCTGCACCGGACATTCAGGAAGCATTGATCGCAGTGGTAAAGGTGCTCTGCAATACGATCATCGAGTGTGCGGAACCGATCGCTCTTGCACTTACCGCTCTTGGTACAGCGGCAGTCGTTGCCATTGTGAAACTGTTGGCGAATCTCTGGGAGATGATCGAGCCCGCATTGGATGACCTGTGGAGTAAATTCAAGGGCTGGTGTGCTGAGCATAACCCGTTTGATCCTGCCAATTGGGGCGGAACGAGCGACAAAATTTCCACAAATGCACAAATCGTTCAGAAAAGTTTCTGGCAGCCCTTTGCCGATATCCTGGATGAACTGAAGAATGGCAATTCCGTGACGGCCGGATTTTACCAGCTGTTCACAGGCGTTGGCAAAAATGCAAGCGAAGGCGTGGCAAAAGGCCAGCTCGAAGGCAAGAAAGACGCAACAGATGCTTCCGAAGAGGTTGCAAACGCCGTAATCGATACCAGCAAAACGGCCTTCGACACCCATTCTCCGTCCAAGGTCATGGCACAGATCGGCCAATATGTCACATTGGGACTGGCGCAGGGCATTGCAGACCCCAGTGCACTGGCGCAGGCCAAGGCCAACATGTTGAACGCGGCGACCTCCATCCGGAATGTCTTCACCACCTTCTGGGGCATCCATTCGCCCAGTGACGTTGCAGCCAGCGACGCGGAGAACATCCTTGAGGGTGCGATCCTGGGCATTGGTGACAAGACGAAACAGGACGAACTGCGGCAGGCGAGTTATTCTGGCGCACTGGTGATGAAAGACGGTGTCCTTCAGGCCATGGACGAGACCGTTATTGCCATCCAGAAGAAGATGCCGGAACTTTATGACGCGTTCAAGCAGAGCAGTCTGCATCCCGGCAATCTGCTGTATCAAAATGGGCTGTCCGGCGCGATGAACGATTTCAGCGATGCCATGGACGATACCATTGTGATCCCCGGAAAGACAGGCATGAAGAGAGCAGGCAGCAGCCGGAACGCAACGAAGGCCGAGATTGCAGGCGCAAAACAGGGAAATGCGGATGCGCAGAAGAATCTGAAGAACCCATACGGCATCCTGAGCAGTTGGTACCAGAATGCCGTGGATGATGCACTGGACGGAGCGGGCGGAGGCACCACCAAGTCCAAAGCCTCCAAGGCCGGCAAGTCACTGGCAGACACGCTGGCAAGTGCATTCTCCGACAAGCTGAAGGCCAACAAGACCGAGATGTCCAACGCCACCGGCGAATACGCGCTGTGGGAAGTGACGGGCGGCGACACGGCCACGGTGGAAGAGCTTATCACCAAGAAGACCGAGAGTCTGACAAGGGAGATCGAGCTCCAGACCAAACGGGTGGCCATTGCAAAAGAGCAGTACGACACCCTGCTGGCCAAGGTGGGCGCGAACAACAGCAAGACCAAGGACGCTTATGGCACCCTGCTGAGCGAGCAGAAAACCCTTGCGGAGCTTCAGAGGAGCAAGCAGGACAGCATCCTGAAGGTCATTCAGGAGCGGTACGAGACCGATGCCAAGACCGCGGAGGACGAATACGAGCTTTGGAGCGCCCTGTACGAGGACAGCGCCGAGGTGACCGAGAAGTCCAACAAGAAGATCGACTACATCAACCGGAAGATCAAGAACCAGGCGGAGATCCTGCTGGCCACCGAGAAGGACTACATCGCCATCAAAAACGAGTTCGGTGAGGCAAGCCAGAAGACCCAGGCGGCCTACCAGCAGTATCTGGAGGCGCAGACCGAACAGCAGAAGCTCATCAACGAGCTGAATCAGGCCCAGCTGGATGCCTACGACAGCAAGGTCTCCTACCTGGAAAAGCAGGAGAAGCTGGTGACCAACCGGCAGAACATGCTGGCCAAGCTCTACGGCGACGGGGACCTTGCGGGCCGGGAGGATGCTTACAAGGCTGCGGTGGAACAATACGGAGCCGACAGCGTCCAGGCACGGAAAGCCGCCACCCAGGGCACCATGACCGCCATCATTGGCGTGGGCACGGCACTGGACAGCATGAGCTACAGCCTGAAGAAGGTAACAAACAAGCAGCTGAAGTACGACGAGGCTGTGAAGAAGTTTGGCAAGAACAGCGAGACCGCACTGGACGCACTGGCAGACCTGCAAAGCGAACAGTACAACTTTGTGGGCTTTGCGGAAAATCTGGCGGATGCCTTTGAGCTGGACGACTCCGGCAAGCGGATGATGATGCAGCTGGGCTATTCCATCTCGAAGAACTGGCGGCCCATTCAGGAGGGCTTCAACAGCATCTGGGCACAAGTGCAGAAGAGCGCCCCGGAAATGGCCTCGAAGCTCAGCAGAGCCTTTGGCGTGGCCACCAAGGACGGCGTGACCGAAGTGATCACTGACCTCTTTGGTACCATTACCGCCCTTGTGAACGGTGACTGGGGCGGGGTAGTGACCGGCGGCATTACCACCGTGCTGGACTTTATGGGCAGCGAATTTGGCCAGACGATGATGAATCTGGGCAAGACCATGCTGACCTTCAACAAGCTGGCCCAGGGCGGCGGTACCCTGAAGGTGATGGGACAGGTGGTCAAGGTGACCGGTGCGACCAAGAACCTTGGCAGCATTCTTGGCAATATGAGCGGCCTGCTGGGCTCTGCCACGGGCGGCACGGGACTGCTGGGAGAAGCACTGGGCGGCCTTGGCAGCATCGGCGAGATGATCACCGGCTCCGGCGGCTTACTGGGCGGTCTGGGAGAACTGGGCGGCACTCTGGTGAGCGTGCTGGGCTCCATTGGCCCCGAAGGCTGGCTCATTGGCGCGGCCATTGCGGGCGGCGGACTGCTGATCGCCAACTGGGACAAGATCGGTGATTTCTTCAGCGGGTTCTTTGACTGGCTGGGGAATGCTTTCTCGAACCTGTGGGACTGGATCAGCAACGGCTTCAAGGGCCTGGTGGACGTGGGCGGAAACCTGGTCTCCGGCCTATGGCAGGGCATTACCGGTGCGGCGGGTGCGGTGTGGAACGGCATCTGCGACTTCGGCAGCAGCATCGTGAATGGATTCTGCGACTTCTTTGGCATCCATTCCCCCAGCCGCGTGATGGCGGGCATCGGCGAATACCTGAGCCTTGGTTTGGCGCAGGGCATCACCGACGAGACCGACTCCGTGGTGCAGGGCGTACAGGACGTGAGCGACACGGCCCTTTCCACCATGATGGATCTGGCCCAGCGGGTGGGCGACATTGCCAGCGATGACTTTGAGTATGAACCCAGCATCCAGCCCGTAGTGGACATGAGTGATGTTCAAAATGGAGTGGACTGGCTGAACGACACCCTGTTCCAGAACGGCACGGTAGCCCTGAATGCAGAGCGCACCGCAGGCCTTGCCGCCAACGTGGTGCGCAGAGCCGAGGTGACCAAGGCCCAGCAGGAAGAGCTCAACAAGGCTGACCAGAAGGCCAACCCCAACGCCGACATCGTTTCGAGCGTGGAGGCACTGGGCGAGCACATCGACAGCATTGCCCGGGCCGTGGCCAACATGAAGGTCCAGATGAACGGCCGGAAACTGGTGGGCGAGATCATCAACGACGTGGACGAGGGGCTGGGGAAGATCAACCGGAGGAACAACCGATGATGGGACGGAGCGCAACTGACCCGGCGCTTTCCTCAAAGATCCCCACCTTTGCGGGGCTTATTTTTAAGGTATATGACAATGCAGGAGCTTCCCGGGAATACAGCACGAGAGACTTCAACCTGGTCCCCCTGAACCCCCTGCATGTCAATGCCTTTGAGGAAAAATACGAGACGATGGATTTTCCTTCCTACCACGGCACGCCGGAAAAGGCTCCGCTGGGAAAGAGGGTGTTCCAGAACTCGACCGGAAGCTGGGACTTTTATTACGTGGCGGACGGTGTACCGCATTCCAGCTGGGATGACTACGGACGGCACGCCATGGACGATGTGCGGGAGCGATGCGGCATCCCCGACAAAACCGAACAGAGCATTCGGCTTTACCCCGACTGGTCGAGCCGGGAAGGTGACTGGACAAGCACCTATTTCCGGCTGATGCGGATCATTCAGGGAAGAGAATGCGAGGTGCGGATGGAGCTGGGCGGAACCGTGCTCTCCACCGCGCAGACGAGAAGCTACAAAGGGCGCTGCTGGATCAGCAACGTCAAGAACGGCAACGACGGACGGGTGACGCTGACCATCTCCTATGACTTCCAGCCGCCTGCCAACATGCTGAGTTAAGGAGGAGCCATGTACCATTCCATCACCATTGGTGACAAGAACACCTGGGATGACTGGAAGATGATCCCGGTTTCCCGGCCTGTGGTGGCTCCCCCGGTGGAGAAAGTCCTCTCCGTGAACGTACCCGGACGAGACGGAACCACCTACCTTTCCAAGAGCCTGACGGGTTACCCAGTATTCAAGGCCCGGGAGGGAAGCTGGGAGTTTTATCTGGATACGGACGAGTGGCGGGGACAGAACCTTTCGACCCCTGTTGGAACCGGAGCGCTGGAGTATCTTTCCAGAGCGCTTGCGAAAAGCAACTCGATCCCGGCACAGACCAGGGTGCGGCTGGAGGATGACCCGGCGTTCTTTTATCTGGGGCGTGTCTGGGTGAACGGAGGCATCAAGCAGAAGAACGGACACAGCGTCGTGACCTTTGCCTACAGCCTTTACCCGTTCAAGTTCCTGTACGACAACATTCAGGAGGACTGGGTGTGGGATACCTTTGGGTTTGAGACCGATCTGGCCGTGCCCTACTGCAAGGACATCCCCATCAAGGCACTCCAGAGCAAGACCTTCCGGATGCCGCCCAGCGAAAAACCGAGTCTGCTGCAAGCAAAATGGACCGGTAGCGGTTTTGTGGGAGTTACACTGGCAAAGAGCCAGACCTACCCCTACGAAAAGGCAAAAGAGCTGGGACTTCCGGCAGAGGAGGTCTCGTACTGCCCAATGATGGACGAGGGCATGGGAAAGGTGGACATCGGCCTGATCGACAACGATCTGCGATATGACGTGTACGAAGTGCGGGCGAGCACCACGACCGATGCGGGAACGCTCAACCTGTATTACCAGCCAGCGTATCTATAAACCTCTCCGTCAGCTTTACGAAATTTCAAAATGGATGCAGAAAGGAGGGAGGAGCCATCGGATATCAAGTTTATGCGGGAACCATCTCAAAGAAGACGGAGACCTTTAACGGCACGAGTGCTCTGGGGTTCCAGTGGGACACCCGGGAGTGTATCTTTGATTCCCAGGGCGACACGATAGAGGGAAGCGTTTCCAACCGATTCCTCGAAGACCCGGTGCTGAACCTGGCCAAAAACGAGTTCGGCAGCTTTGAGGCGACCATTCCGTATCAGATCAACACGGCATTCGGCAGCTACAAGAACCCCGTGTACACCACCCTGAAGTATGAGAAAACGTGGCTGGTGGTGGAAGAGGACGGCAAACCGATCTGGCTGGGTTATGTGACCGAGACGGAAAAGCTGTTTGACCTGAGCTACAAGCTGTATGCCGAGGGCGTGCTGGGATATCTCCAGCGATTTGTGCCGAAAGTGAACGGCGGAACCTACTACCTGACCACCGACAACCCGCTGGAGCAGTGGTCGAGTGTGCCCTCCAACAGCATCTTCTACCTTGCAACGCAGGCGTTGAAGGACTACTATCAGGGGCCTTACGGGACCTTTGGCATCGGGAAGGTGAACATCCAGCCCGGGCGCACCATCGACACCTCCAGCAAGGGAACCCTGTTCGAGAGCCAGTGGAGCCTGCTGAACACCTTTTTGCTGGAAGAATACGACGGATACCTGCGGACACGGATCGTGCGGGCAGACAACGGCACTGCGGTATGGCGGGTGTACATCGATTACCTCGCGGAAACGGATGCTACCACGACGCAGACCATTGAATATGGCGTAAATCTGCTGGATTTCAGCTATGTGGAGCAGATGTCCAGCGACGTGGTGACCCGTGTGACCGCATACGGCACCCAGACGACCACCAGCGGATGGTGGATCTTCAAGACGACCACCGTGAGCGCGATCTCGGAGACGGTGCGGGACGAGGCGGCGGAAGCAAAGTACGGCATCATTGAGAAGTGCATCCAGGTCGATGGCAACACGAACAACGACAACCTGCGCAAAGAAGCCCAGACCGAGCTGAAGGGGTACAAGCAGAACATCGAGCCTGTGATGACCCTGACCGCTTACGACCGGGTGGACAGCGGGGAAAGCAATGACCGACTGGGATTTCTGATCAAGACCCACATCATTTCCAGCCCCAACGAGATCGACAAGTGGCTGGTGTGCACCAAGCTGAAGCTGCCGCTGGATGCACCCAACGAGAAGCAGTTCACCTTTGGTCTGACCCCCGAGAAGCTGACCAAACAGCAGGTGCAGAAGCAGGCCATGGACAGCGTATGGACGATCGCACAGGCGATCATCAGTTTCCTGAACCAGCTGCTGGGCAGCCTGAGCAGTTCGTAAGGGTTCAAAATGGAGGAGGTTGAGAATAGGAATGGATTTTGATGCGATCATTACGGGCATCCGGAAGGCGATCTATGGCCGGGAAGTCCGCGAATACATCGCCAGCTCGATGGAATGGACCCGGGACTTTGTGAACCAGAGCATTGCCAACATCAAAGAGCTGCTCCGTCAGGCCGAAGCGGCACGGGATGCGGCAAAGGCAAGCCAGGCTGCTGCCAAGGTGAGCGAGACCAACGCCAAGGCCAGCGAGAATGCAGCCAGGGCAAGTGAGAACGCTGCGGCATCCTCTGCTTCTGCGGCGGCGGGTTCGGCCAGTGCGGCAAAGACCAGCGAGACCAAGGCGAAGACCTCGGAGACCAATGCCAAGGCCAGCGAGAATGCAGCCAAGACCTCGGAGACCAACGCGAAGACCAGCGAGGCCAACGCCAAGAGCAGCGAAACGAAAGCTGCCACCAGTGAGGCCAATGCGAAAGCCAGCGCCGACAGCATGGGGACCAGCGTGGCCACCTGCACCGCCAAGGCCAAGGAAGCCGAAGCAAGCGCAGGGAAGGCCGCGGCCAGTGAGGGGAATGCAAAGACCAGCGAAGGAAACGCCAAGGCCAGCGAGAACGAAGCCCGCCAACTGGTGGAAGCGGCCAAGAAGGTGGTGAACACCGACAAGACCCTGACCATTGACGGCGCACCCGCGGACGCAAAGATCGTGGGCGACAAGTTCAAGAGCATCAAGACCGACTGGAATTCCGTGACGGATAAACCGAGTACGTTTCCACCGAGTGCGCATAACCATAGCGCGGCCAATATCACTTCCGGGATTCTAGGGCTTGCAAGAGGAGGAACTGGGTGCTCGACGGCCCTGGATGCGTGCAATGCTTTGCTCCAAAGAGGAGACGTGCCGAAAAATCAAAATTGGAACGATCTGACAACCGGTGTCTGGATGGTTGTCCCAGGTAGCTTCGGCAGTAATTCTCCATCGGGAATTTACACATATGGCGCAGTGATCGTCTTTAATATTGCCGGCTCATGCACACAAGTTTATGTAGCGCACGACACTGGGGCAATGATGTTTCGTCAGCGTTTCTCCAGCAGCAACGATTTTTCCGGCTGGGCACGAGTAAACACCGGAGGCACTCTTTCTGCATACCCCGTTGGTGCCATCTACATTAGTACCAGTTCCACCAGTCCGGCAAGCTTATTCGGCGGAACGTGGGAGAGCATCGCTTCTGAGCGTGTGCTGATGGGCGTTTCCAGTTCCCACGGCGCAGGCAGCACCGTAAGCGCAGGTCTGCCGAATATTAAGGGTGCAGTCTTAGATACATGGCACGGCAGCGGCCCGTCTGGTTCAGGTGCGTTAAGCGTAGCAGTAAACGGCAGAAGCGCTATTCGTAATGGCGATGAGGGCACATTTACCTGGGGCAATTTCTACTTTAACGCAGCCTCGTACAACAGTATTTACGGCAATGCTTCCACTGTTCAACCAGCCGCCTACTATGTTTATATGTGGCGGCACACTGCGTGATCATGCGGTTCTTCGCCACATGTACACGTAATATGCAGCAGGCTGGACTGTGGACGAATTGCCATAGACAGAGGAGCAACGGCTTGCATAGAAGTTCACGTTCAGACCCAAATTATTGGCGTATCCATCGGGACCAGGCTGACTGGATGCAGTTGCAAATGCACCAGAAGGAGTCACAAATCGCCATGTTGCCATAGCTGTAGTTTCACCTACAATATTCGGCAGACCTGCGCTGAGAAGTGCGAAAACTGCCGAAAGTCCGAAATGAAAAAAAAAATCAAAATGGAAGGAGATGAACCTCTATGGAAGATGATTTCTACTATGGAGAGCTCCCCGAATTGCCGCCCCCTGTGGCGAACCCCACCCCAGAGCTTGTGGATGAGAACGACAACCCCGTGGAGAATCCCGACCTCGAGCTTGGCTGGCTGAAGAACGAGACCAAGACCGTACACCATGATGCGGTAGAAGGCGTGAAAAAAGTCAGCCATTATGAGGTGAACCTAAAGCCTGACGGAACCCCCGCTATTTACTATGATGCCAATGGCAAGGAGTATGGTCGGGATGTCCATGAGGTGATCGATGTTCCCGGTGTACAGGCTCGGGATGCCTACGATGAAGAAGTGGCGTTCATACGATACATCAAGTACACGGCTGAGGAACTAGCGAAAAAGAAGGCCGAAAAAGAGAAGCAGGAAGAACGTCAGAAAGCCGTGGACACCCTGCCCGAAACACTGGCCGCCCTGCAAAGCGCCCAAACCGACACCGACAGCCTGGTGGTGGATCAGGAGTACCGGTTGACCATGCTGGAGCTGGGAGTTACGCCGGAGACATAAGAGCCGGGTCAGCCCATTTGTATCGTTTCGCTTATTGGCCCACTGAAAAGGAATGCTGATGAGCGATTTTTTTACATTAAGATGGCTCATGCAGAACGTGAGCAGAAAGGACTCAAAATGGAACTCTACAACACCTGTGCACGCCTGATCGAACGCGGCAAGACCAACGGGATGCAGCGGAAGCTGGATATCTTCTTTGCCAACGACCGCCTGACCGAAGAGGAGTACGAAAAGCTGTGCACCCAGCTGGAAGAGAAACTGAAGGAGCAGGGGAATGCTTGATGCCATCGACGTTTCCCGCTGGCAGGGAACCATTGACTGGAAAAAAGTCCAGGCCAGCGGAAAAGTAGGTGGCGTGATGATTCGTGCAGTTTCCACCAAGAGCGGGCAGCTCTACGTCGATCCGTGCTTTGAAGCGAACTATGCCGGGGCCAAATCTGTGGGTTTGCCAGTTGGCGTATATGCTTACACCGTTGCGGTAACGGAAGGCATGGCAAAGAAGGAGCTGAACCTGCTCAAGACCTGCCTGGAAGGAAAGAGCTTTGAGCTGCCCATTGCTATGGACGTAGAGGACCCCCGTCTGAAAAGTCTGCCCGCAGCTGAGTTGACGAAACTTGTCAAAATGGAGCTCAGGGAGATCGAAAAGTGGGGGCTGTACGCGATCCTGTATACCTACTCGAACTTTGCCGACTACAGCCTGAACATGTGGCAGCTGAATGACTTTGACCTATGGCTGGCGGACTACCGGAACAAGCGGCCGACCCGCAAGCACGGTATGTGGCAGTACAGCTCCAAGGGCAAGGTGGCTGGTGTGAGCGGCGTGGTGGACATGAACCATGTCTACAAGGATTACCCGAGTATCATTACAAAAGCGGGTCTGACAAGCGTGAAGGGAGCGTGAACCCCACGGAAAGCTTTATCGTGACCCATTTCAACGAGGTGGTCTCCCTGATCATCGCGGCGGCACTGGGATGGGCGGGGAAGGCGTTCTACGCTACCATCCAGGAGCAGAAGGCACTGAAAAAAGCGGTGAAGGCTCTGCTCCACGACAGACTCTATCAGAGCTGCCGGTACTACATCCAGCAAGGGTACGTTGACTCGGAAGGGCTGACCAACGTGGGGCTTGTATACGAGGCGTACCACGAACTGAAGGGCAACGGCACCGGCACGAACCTATACGAGCGGATGGAGGCACTGCCGCTGAGGGAAGATCACACAGCCTGAACAGGAGGACTTCAAAATGGAGAAATACTCGAACGCGAGTGCTGCGACCTGGGCGAGAACCATCTGCCTGATCGTGGCACTGCTGAACAGTCTGCTGGCTTCGTTCAACAAGAGCCCGCTGCCCATCGACAACGAGCAGCTCCAGCAACTGGTCAGCACCCTTATCACCGTTGTGGTGGCCATTATCAACTGGTGGAAGAACAACTCCTTCACCAAGGAGGCCATCGAGGCAGACGAACTGTTTGAACGGCTGAAGGCGGAGAACAACGCCAGGAAGTAATCAAAATGGAGGAAAAGTCTATGGAAAAATATGGTGCCGCTGGGCATTGATATTTTCATGGACTTTTCTTTTTTGAGTTGTCGGATTTGAGCGATTTGTCGATGGATATATGCCCCAGCATCTGGTATAATAAGGGCACGATAAACAACTTGCGCCTATACCTGTGAAGAACGGAGAATACCTCACAACAATTAGGTAAATTTCCTATCCTAAAAACGGTACCACTGCCAGCCGGGTGGAGCGCGCCATCCGCCATGCCATTGAGGTGGCGTGGGACCGGGGCGATGTGGATACCCTCAACAGCTACTTCGGCTATACCATCCACAACCTGCGGGGCAAGCCCACCAACAGCGAGTTCATCGCGATGATCGCTGACAAAATGCGGCTGGATAAACGGCAGAGAGCAGTGTGATGGATATACGCGCCAACGTGATATTTTATGCGCAAAGCTGGTAATTCTGGGAGGCTGAAAAATGTTTATCGCTATGGAATTATAGAATTATGGATTCCGTAGCGATAAACAGAAACCTTCCATAGCAATAAACCTTCTGGATTCATTGAGCGGCAGCGGATGATCCAGGAGGTTATTTTTATGTTGGAACGTGATGCGGAACTGTTCATAGAGCACTGTGAATTGAAGGGGTTGAGCCAAAAGACGATTGGAAGCTACGAACAGACGATGCGATTATTTATTGGATTTTCCAACGAACAGGGGATCGTGCAGACGGAGAAGGTGACGCACATGATGGTACAGAACTATATTAGCGTCAACTAATGTGGTTGAACGAGGGTTGATAAAATGACTGCTCTATGATAATCTAAACAATAGAAACAGGAGGTAAGGGACGTTGCGGGAAACTGAAGCACAGAAGCGTGAACGGCATCATCAGGAAGACCTTCAGCGATTGAGAGGGTTCCGGCCTATCGACGATACGTTTATGCGCGGGATGTTCAAGGATACTATTCCATTGGCAGAACTGGTGCTCCGCATCATTGTGGGTAAACCTGATCTGACACTGACCAAATGTGAAACGCAGGCCGACCTGAAGTGCGTGACTGGAACACGGTCAATTTGTCTGGATGCATATGCCACCGACAGCACGGGCAAGAAATATGATATCGAGATTCAGCGCTCTGACAATGGAGCTGACCCGCACCGGGCAAGATATCATTCCAGCGTGATGGATGTGGAAAATTTGGACAAGGATCAGGATTACCGAGAACTGCCGGATTCCTATGTCATTTTCATTACGGAAAAAGATTACTATAAGGCCGGAAAACCTGTATATGTCATTCAGAACATAAACTTGACACTGGGCTTGCCGTTTGAAGATGGAACTCATATTCTGTATGTGAATGGCGAGTATCGTGATGATTCTGACATTGGAAAACTGATGCATGATTTCAATTGTACCAGTGCAGAGGAGATGAACTTTGACCTGATGGCAGAACGAACGCGCTACTTGAAAGAAAACCCGAAAGGAGTGGGCAGCATGTGCAAGGCTATGGAAGAATTGAGAGTTGAAAGCTATGCCGAGGGAAAAGCTGAAGGCGTAGAAATCGGTAAAATGGAACAGGCAAAAAAGACTGCCTTGAAACTCAGTCGGAAGGGAAATTCCGTAGAAGAAATCGCAGACCTTCTTGGCTATGATGTTGATACTGTAAGCAGTTGGATCGCCCCGAAAGCATGTTGAGCGAAATGTGCAAGGCTATGGAAGAGCTGAGAGTAGAAAGCCGAAAAGAAATGGCAGTTGAGATGGCACAGAGCCTTTATGAACAGGGTGTATCGATTGAGCAGATTGCAAAAGCAAGCAAGGTCGATGTGGACACTGTAAAAGGATGGCTCACACCGAAGGCTGGGTAACAGCAGAACAATAAGACACCAGCGTATCGTGTTATGAAAACATGGTACGCTGGCGTTTTTGCTTGAAGAAATTGCTATGTTCTCTTATTGCTGGTAAAATAGGGGCGAGTGAATAGATGGGCAAGATGGATGTACGAATAAGAATAAATGCGGGAGCGTGATGGAAAGTGGATATAGGATGAGATTTCCAACCTTCCGGATGGGTTCACGATCCGAACGGAAGTGCGATAATGAATCTGTGCTTTCGATGTTGACGCTTTTGTTGTACAAAATTGAGGGATTTATCCTAATGACATTCCTTCTGCTGTGATATAATTGTATCGATCAAAAGGAGGAATGCAAGATGATCCATCTGCTGTTAGCGGTGATCTATGTTTCTTTTATCAGTCTGGGCCTGCCGGATTCTCTGCTGGGGGCAGCGTGGCCTTCGATCTATCAGGGATTTGGGGTTCCGGTCTCCTATTCCGGCGTGATATTCTGCATCATATCGGTGGGAACGGTGCTCTCCAGCCTGCAAAGTGACCGGATGACCCGTCGGTTTGGAGCGGGCGGCGTTACGGCCATCAGCGTGGCCATGACCGCCGCAGCACTGTTCGGGTTCTCTGTCAGCAGCTCATTCTGGGCCATGTGCCTGTGGGCGATCCCTTATGGACTTGGAGCTGGAAGCGTGGATGCTGCACTCAACAACTATGTGGCGCTCCATTTTGCCAGCCGCCACATGAGCTGGCTCCATTGTATGTGGGGGATCGGAGCCTCGGTCGGGCCCTACATCATGGGCGCGGCGCTTTCTTCCCGTGCCGGGTGGCAGACGGGGTATCGGGTCATCAGTGTGATGCAGATGGTGCTGACGATCATTATTCTGCTGAGCCTCCCGCTCTGGAAAACGAAATCGGGTGCGAATGCCGAGGAGCGGGAAGCAGTCCCGGCAGAAGTACTGACCCTGAAACAGATTTTCCGGATCTCCGGCGTAAAAGAGGTTCTAGTCACATTTTTCTGCTACTGTTCTCTGGAGCAGACCACCAGCCTGTGGGCCAGCAGTTATCTGGTGCTGAACAGGGGAATCGCGCCGGAGACCGCCGCCGGCTTTGCCAGTCTTTTCTTTGTCGGCATCACCGTGGGACGGGCGTTGTGCGGCTTCCTGACCTTAAAATTCGATGATACCCAGATGGTTCGTATGGGGCAGGGGATCATCGCGATTGGGATAGCGGCGTTTCTTCTGCCGCTTGGGGAAGCAGTGACACTGGCAGGGCTGCTGCTGGTTGGTCTTGGCTGTGCTCCGATCTATCCCAGCATCATTCATGCAACGCCGGGCCGCTTCGGTGCGGACAGGTCACAGGCGATCATTGGGGTTCAGATGGCCAGCGCCTATATTGGCAACTGCCTGATGCCGCCGTTGTTCGGCGTGATCGCAAACCACACCACGATCGCAATTTTTCCGTATTACCTGCTGGTGATCCTGATTTTGATGGGATATATGCACGAAGCGCTGCAAAAGAAAACGAAAGCGGCGCAATAAAATACCGCTGCTCTTGCATTTGGGGAAATGCACAGGAGCAGCGGTATTTTTGTACGCATATCATCCTGCGCCTGCACCGGAACAGCCGGCAGCAATGCACACGATGATGGTTCTGGGTGTGGCACTTGGGTGAAGAACCCCCTTGCTCAGGCAGTCTGGATTACTGGGGTTCTCTTGCCTGTATGCGTCGGCAGGCATCCTCCTTCACAAGCTCAATGATCACCGCTGTCAGGGGGATAAAGAAGATGATACCGATGATGCCAAAGAGCTTTCCACCGATCATAGCGGCAACAAGGGTGTACAGCGGAGAAAGCCCCACGGACTTTCCCACCACCCGGGGGTAGATGAACTGGTTTTCAATAAACTGTACGGCAAGGTAAACAATGAGGCAGCGGACGGCCAGAACGGGATCCACCAACAGCACGAGGAACACGCTGACTACGCAGGAGATCAGCGCTCCAACGTAAGGGATGATGGCGCAAATAGCAGTCAGCATTCCCACCAGGCTGCCGTAGGGGATCTTGAAAACGGAAAACGCAAGAGCCATGAGAACGCCAAGGATCACGGCCTCACTGCATTGCCCTGTCAGAAAGTTTGCGAAGGATTGCCGGAACAGCCGGCAGAACTTCAACAGCCAGTCGGCATGGCTGGGCTTCAGGTAGGCACAGACCAATGTGCGGGCGTGGTGGCAGAGACTCTCTGAGCCAACGGACATATAAACGGAGATGATCAGAGCAAAGGATGCGGTCACCACGATATTTACCGTAGCAGATACGGCACCTACCGCATTGACCAGCACGGTATCGATGCTGTCGGTGACCCTGTGGAGCAGCTGCTCCCAGTCGATGCCCTCCAGCCAGCTCATCAACCACCCCATGTCGGCATCCTGTGCGCTGAGATAGGCGGTCCAGCGGGGGATGTTTGCTTCGATCTGTACATAGAGGCTGTGAAAAGACTGCACCAGCTCCGGGATCAGCAATGTCAGCGCCAGCACCAACACCAGCACAACACCCAGCAGGGTGATGAAGAAGCTCAGGAGATGGAGTACTTTATCCGAGGGCTGTTTTTTGGCCTTGCAGAACAGGCGTTTCAGCCGTTTTTCCAGCCCGGTCATAGGCACATTGATAAATAGTGCCAGAATGCCGCCTGCCAGAATGGGCAGTACCAGGTCTACCAGCTGTGCTGCAAAGGTCAGAACGGCAGAAAGCCGCAGCAGCGCCACAAAAAGCGTTACTCCTACAACGGTTATGAGCAGATATTGTTTTGTTTTTGGTTCCATGAAAAAAATCCTTTCCCGGAGCTGATGGCTGAAATATGAAAAGAGAACGTCTGCGAACTCTTTTTTTGTATTGTAATCAGAAGCAGCTGGCTTGTCAAGAAGTCGGGAACTGCGGGGTTTTCTTTTTGGGCTGGGCGTGATATAATATGTAGGCCACAATTCCGTGAAAAACTAAAAATAAACGGGAATTCGTGAAAAAACGAAGGAGCATAACAGAGAGTATCTTTGCTGTTTACATAAAGTTGAATGAAAATCAACTTGAGATAAAACTCCATAGTACAGCCTGTATAAAAATGACATGAAAAAAGCTGAAATTTCCTCTTGCTTTTTCTGAGATCTGTGCTATAATATTAAGGCAATCGTTTCCAAGGCCGCTCGCGGGGGTAGCCGATATTGAAGGTTGTGATGGGCACATACATTTATAATATGGCCCCAATAAGTCAGAACCAGAAATGAGGTGAAAAAGAATGAAACAGGGTATCCATCCGAACTACGTTGACTGCACCATCACTTGTGCTTGCGGCAATGTCATTAAGACTCGTTCTACCAAGCCCGAGATCCACGTCGAAGTTTGCTCCAAGTGCCACCCCTTCTACACTGGTAAGCAGAAGCTGGTTGACACCGGCGGACGTGTTGAGCGCTTCAACAAGCGTTTCGGCCGTAAGTAATTACCGGTCTTTTCAGCGCCGTCTCCTTTGGGAGGCGGCGTTTTTTGTTGTTATGCCGCACAAAAGCTCTCTTTTTGTAATTTACACGCCGTTCCCTTATTTTGAACACATTTCCGGACTAAAATAAACCAGTATCTTCAAAAAGCGCTTTGCGCTGCCTTAGAAAGGAGCGTTGTGAACGTGATCGAAGTTTCTCATCTCACCAAACAGTATGGCAATCATCTTGCCGTGGACGATGTCTCGTTTACCGTGGCAGATGGCCAGATCTGTGGTCTGCTGGGGCCCAACGGCGCGGGCAAATCCACCATTATGAACATCCTCACCGGCTATCTCTCTGCCACCAGTGGGCAGGTGACGGTGGCAGGGCACCCTTTGCCCGAGGAGGCCGATGCCGCCAAGGCCTGTGTGGGCTATCTGCCCGAACAGCCGCCCCTTTACCCGGAAATGACGGTGCAGGAGTACCTGACCTTTGCCGCCGAGTTGAAGGGTGTGAAAAAGGCGGAACGGAAGGAGCAGGTTTGCCGGGCTGCCCGCCGTACCGGGCTGGAAGCCGTTCTGCCCCGGCTCATCCGCAGCCTTTCCAAGGGCTACAAGCAGCGGGTGGGCATTGCACAGGCATTGCTGGGCAGTCCCAGGCTCATCATTCTGGACGAGCCGACGGTCGGCCTGGACCCGGCACAGGTCATCGAGATCCGCAAGCTCATCCGGGAGCTGGGCCGGGCGCATACGGTCATCCTGTCCAGCCATATCCTCAGTGAGGTACAGGCAGTCTGCCAGCAGATCCTGATCCTTTCCAAAGGACACTTGGCGGCAGCAGGCAGTCTGGAGGAGCTGACCGCCGATGGCAAGAGCCTGGAAGAGGTGTTTCTGGAACTGACCGACGGTGAACCGGAAGAAGCAACCGGAGAGGAGGACGCAGAATGACAGCTATTTTTAAGCGGGAATTCCGCAGCTTCTTTCATGGGATGCTGGGGTACGTCCTCACGGCGTTTCTGGTGGCGAGTTCCGGCCTGTATTTTCTGGCCCGGTGCCTGATCTATGGCCTGACGGATTTCAGTTACTACACCCTCTACCAGACTATTTTCATGCTGCTGCTCTATATCCCGGTGCTGGCGATGCGCTCACTGGCCGAGGAGCGCCACAGCCGCACCGACCAGCTGCTGCTCACCAGCCCGGTCTCAGTGTGGGGCATCGTGCTGGGCAAGTTCTTTGCCATGGCGGCTGTGTTCGCTCTGCCCTGCGCTGTGGATGCGGTGATGATCTTCATCCTCTGGGCGCTGGGCGGCACCGTGTCTGCTCTACTCGCAAACCTTGCGGGGCTGCTCTGCTACTTTTTGCTGGGCTGTGCAGCCATTGCATTGTGTGAGTTTCTCTCCGGCCTGACCGAGAACCAGATCATTGCCGCTGTGGCGGGCTTTTCAGCTTTGCTGCTGGCCTACCTGATGCCCAGCCTGCGCAGTATGTTCAATGCGGGCAGCGCCGTGGCGCTGGCAGTGTTCACCGGGATCGCAGGCGCGGCTTCTCTGGCGGCCGGTCTGCGCACCCGCAGCTTTGTGCTGGGGTGCCTGACCTTTGCGGCGCTCTGCCTGGGCCTGACGGGGCTGTTTCTGCTCCGCAGTGCATGGCTTACCGAGGCTTTCAGCGCCGTGCTGAGTGCCTTGTGCCTGTTTGCACCCTTTGAGGATTTTGTCAACAACAGCTTCTCCATCCCTGCCGTGGTCTATTATCTGACCGTGACGGCGGTGTTCCTGTTCTTTACGGCGCAGGACATTGAGAAGCGCCGCTGGAACTGAGAGGAGGGGACACAGATGAAGCTTTTTGCAAAGCAGAGCTCCTCGGGTGACGGGCGGGTGTTCCGCAGCGGGGTGTGGTCGGCAGCCATTGCCGCGGCTGTGATCGTGCTGGCCGTGCTGGTCAATCTCATTGTCCGGGCCATTCCTTCCAGATATACCGAGTTCGATCTCTCCGAGGCGGGGCTCTACACCCTGAGCGAGAGCTCCAGACAGGTGGCCGACGACCTGACGCAGGATGTGACCATTTACTATCTGGCCCAGACCGGCAATGAGGACCAGATCATTTCCAAGCTGCTGGACAAATACGCCGCCCAGAGCAGCCATATCACCTGGGAGCTGAAAGATCCGGCAGTCTACCCGACCTTTGCGGCCCAGTACGGCGCACAGGATCTGACCTCCGGTGGGCTGATCCTGGTCTGCGGGGAACAGAGCAAGGTGCTGGATGCCGCAGAGCTTTACGACTACGATTACAGCGATTATGCCGCCACCGGCGCGGCCAACGTGACCTTTGACGGTGAAAGCAAGATCACCTCTGCCATCTACCAGCTGACCAGCGGAGAGAGCCGCCATGTGTACTACACCACCAACCACGGCGAGCAGGCGCTGACTTCCACCCTGACCGATGCGCTGGAAAGCCAGAACCTGACCGTCTCGGCACTTGACCTGCTCTCCCAGACCATCCCCGAGGACTGTGACCTGCTTGTCATCAACGATCCGGCGCAGGACTTTTCCGGCGCAGGCAGTCTGGTGGATGAGCTGGGCCAGCTGCGCAGCTATCTGAGCAACGGAGGCCGCGTGCTGCTGCTGACGGATTCCTATTATAGTACCCCCAATCTGGATGCTGTGATGGCTGAGTTCGGCCTGACCCGCACCGAGGGCCTTGTGGTGGAGGGCGACACCAACCATTACCTCAATGGCTACCCGGCCCTTTACCTGCTGCCGGATTATGCCAGTACAGAGGAATCCACCTCGCTGGACGGTGTGAACACCAGCCGCAGAGTTCTGCTGCAGATGGCACAGGGCATCACCCTGACCGAGACAGAGCATGTGGTCTCGGATGCCCTTCTGGTCAGCTCGGACAGTGCTTACAGCAAACCGGAAGGCTACGAGATGACCACCACCGAGAAGGCGGACGGCGACATTGCCGGTCCCTTCACGCTGGCAGCATACGCCCGCAATGAGGACACGGGTGCCCAGGTCATCTGGGTCAACTGCGGCAATATGGACAATGAGGGCATCTATCAGGTCATCCCGGGCAATGTGACCTTCCTGCAGGGGTGCGCGGCTTCGCTGGCCGGGCAGGAGAGCGCTGTCCTCATCGACAGCAAGGCACTGGAAGCAGCTCCGTTGGAAGTGCCAGGCATTGCCGCCTCTACGCTGGGCCTGCTCTTTGTCATCGTTCTGCCTGCGGCCTTGCTGGCTGTGGGTGCCGTGGTGGTCGTGCTGCGGCGTAGAAAGTGAGGACCTGTCCATGAAAGCAAAACGGCGTACCCTCGGGATGCTGCTTTTTCTCATCCTGCTGGCAGGCGGGGTGTTCGCTCTGCTGACGCTGCGGAATGCCCGGGAAGAACAGGCTGCCAGTGCGGCCGCAGATGGAACCATTCCGCTGGCGGCAGTTTCGGGCAATGACCTGACGCAGATCGTGCTCCACTATCAGGGCGAGACGAACACCCTGCTCTATACCGCTGATGGCTGGACGCTGGCTGAAGATCCAGCTTACCATCTGGACACCTCTGCCTGCAACACGATGCTCACCGCGCTTTCCTCTTTGAACGCAAAGCGGGAGCTGAGCCCGCAGGCAGGGGAGGACTACGGCTTTGCGGAGCCTGCGCTGACCATAGAGGTGACGGCAGCGGGCGAAACGGACACCTATACCTTCGGGGCCAGCAATACCATGACGGAGGATCTCTATGTCTGCAAGAATGACAGCGATACCATATATACGGTATCTGGCACCAAAGCCGCCTGCTTTGAGCTGACCAGGGCGGAGCTGTTTGGTGCCTTCAACCCGGCGGGGCTGACGGCCTCGGAGATCGAAGCCGTCTCCTATACGCTGGCCGATGGCGAGACCGTGACCCTGAAAGCAAACTCGGAGCCTGCAGCAGAGAGCGGCAGCAACGCCTACCAGACTGTCTGGCGGCTGGCGGGGGATACCGCCGCAGACCTCGACGAGACAAAGGCGGATGCCATCCTCTCGGCGCTCTGCACCTATGTCTCGGCACAGGCAACAGATGCCGACCCGGCGGCGTATGGTTTTGAGGCTCCGCTGGTCACAGCAGAGGTCACCGCAGCCGATGGCACAATAAATCTGACCTATGCCATGGGGACAGACGGCTGTTACCTGATGGTGGAAGGCGATAGCTCCGTTTATACGGTGGATGCCAGTGTGGTGAGCGCGCTTTTGTACCCTGCGGATCAGCTGAAAGCAGAATAAAACGTTTCGCTCCCGCGCTGTGCGAATTCTTGGTACAGCGCGGGATTTTTTTGCGCCGGATGTAAAGTTTCGGCAAACCTCGACAGAGTGATTGACATTTCAGTTCGGATTGTTTATGATAGGCGATGACAGGGCAGAATAACTGCACAATATTACGGATGTCATGGATGTTGTGCGGGGCTGGGTCGCCCTGGTACGAAGGATGGGGTGGATGCCCTGTCTTTTTTCGTATCTGAGTTTAAGGAGGAAAAGTAAAAAATGGACAACTCGGTGATCGTTTCACTGCGCGATATCGTGGTGGAATTTGACGGTCAGCGCATTCTGGATGGGCTGAACCTGGACATCCATGACAAAGAGTTCGTAACGCTGCTGGGTTCTTCCGGCTGCGGCAAGACCACCACCCTGCGCCTGATCGCAGGCTTCCTGGAGCCAAACGCGGGTCAGGTGCTGCTGAAGGGCCAGGATATTACCGGTGTGCCCCCCTATAAGCGTCCGGTGAATACCGTGTTCCAGAAGTACGCGCTGTTCCCGCACCTGAACGTGTTTGAGAATGTGGCCTTTGGCCTGCGCCTGAAGAAGATGGACGAAGAGACCATCCGCCGCAAGGTGCGCGATATGCTGGAGGTGGTCGGCCTGAAAGGCTTTGAGCGCCGCAGCATCGGCCAGATGTCCGGCGGCCAGCAGCAGCGTGTTGCCATTGCCCGCAGTCTGGTCAACGAGCCTGAGATCCTGCTGCTGGACGAGCCTCTGGGTGCACTGGACCTCAAGCTCCGCAAGGAGATGCAGCTGGAGCTCAAGCGCCTGCAGCGTGAGATGAACATCACCTTTATTTATGTTACCCACGATCAGGAAGAGGCCCTGACCATGTCCGATACCGTCGTTGTGATGAACGGCGGCAAGGTGCAGCAGATCGGTACCCCCGAGGATATCTACAACGAGCCTAAAAATGCCTTTGTGGCGGACTTTATCGGCGATTCCAACATTGTGGACGGCGTGATGCACCGCGACTTCCTGGTCTCCTTCTCGGGTGTGCAGTTCCCCTGCGTGGACCGCGGCTTTGCCCGGGAACAGAGCGTACAGGTGGTGGTCCGCCCCGAGGACATTGAAGTGGTCAGCCCCGTGGAGGGTCAGCTGGTGGGCGTGGTCAATGATGTTATCTTCAAGGGCGTTCACTTTGAGATGCACGTTGAGTGCGAGGGCCGTGAGTGGCTGATCCACTCTACCCGCGCCTGCACCCCCGGTGAAACCATTGGTATGCGCATCGGCCCCAACGAGATCCATATCATGGCACGTTCGGAGGGCTGAATGGGAAATGATGAAAATTTACGATAAGAAGCTGGCCTATCCTTATTTTATCTGGATGGTGCTGTTCACGGTGGTTCCGCTGATCATCGTGGTCTATTATGCCCTGACCGATGGCAGCGGCAATTTCACCATTGCCAACCTGACCAGCGTCAGCGGCTACGGCTCCGTGTTTGCCCGCAGCCTGCTGCTGGCCCTTGTGGCTACCGTGATCTGCCTGATCATTGCATTTCCGGTGGGCTATTTCCTGTCCCGCCTGCGGGTGAACAAGCAGCATATCATGCTGATGCTGGTCATGCTGCCCATGTGGATGAACTTCCTGCTCCGCACCTATGCCTGGATGGGCCTGCTGAGCATCAACGGCCCTGTGAACGCGGTGCTGGGCTTTTTTGGCCTGGGCCCCTATACCATGCTGAACACCTCCGGCGCGGTGGTGCTGGGCATGGTGTATAACTATGTGCCCTACATGATCCTGCCCCTCTACACCAGTATGACCAAGATCGATCAGAGCCTGGTGGAAGCGGCACAGGATCTGGGAGCCTCCACCACCCAGACCCTTTTCCGGGTGCTCATCCCCATGAGCGTGCCCGGCATCAGCACCGGCATCACCATGGTGTTCGTTCCGGCGGTGTCTACCTTTGTCATCAGCCGTATGCTGGGCGGCGGCTCCAACCTGATGATCGGCGACCTGATCGAGATGCAGTTCCTGGGCAACAGCTACAACCTGAACGTCGGTTCGGCCATGAGCCTTGTGCTGATGATCATCGTCCTGCTCTGCATGAGCTTCACATCCAGCTTTGATGAAGATGAAATGGAGGGCGTGTCCTGATGAAAACGAAACATCTGCGCCTGATGCAGCGGGCCTACGTCATCCTCTTCTTCTGCTTCATGTACCTGCCCATTGCCTATATGATTGTGTTCAGCTTCAACCAGAGCAAGGGCTACGCACTGTTCACAGGCTTTACCCTTAAGTGGTACACCAGCCTGCTCCATAACTCTGCCATCCTGAGCGCTTTGCGCGTCTCGCTGGAGGTGGCCCTCATCTCTGCGGTCATTGCAACGGTGCTGGGCACGGCGGCCTCGCTGGGCATTGCATCCATGAGCCGCAAGAGCCGCCTGGTGGTCACCAACATCACCTATATCCCGGTGGTCAACCCGGAGATCATCACCGGCATCTCCCTGATGCTGCTGTTTGTGGCTTACCAGCGCTTTGCCGAGGGAGTCTCCTGGCTGCCCGATACCATCATGGGAATGCCCACGCTGCTGATCGCGCATATCGCCTTCAATGTTCCCTATGTCATCTTCAACGTGACCCCCAAGCTCAGGCAGCTGGACATCAAACTGTATGAGGCAGCTCTGGATCTGGGCTGTGACCCCAGGCAGGCGTTCTTCAAAGTCATCCTGCCTGAGATCAGCCCGGCCATCCTGTCGGCCTTCCTCATCTGCCTGACCTACTCCATCGATGATTTTATGATCTCCTATTTCAACTGCGGCACGGTGGAGACCCTGCCCATTGCCATCTATTCCATGACCCGAAAAAAGGTCAGCCCGGAGATCTATGCCCTGTCCACCATCATGTTTGTGGTGATCCTGACCATCATCCTCATCTCCAATGCCATGGAGAGCCGGGAGTACCGCCGGGATCAGAAGGCACTGAGAGGGGAGGACGTAAAATGAAACGTTTTGCTGTTCTGCTGCTGACGCTGGCCATGGCATTCTGCTGTGCTGCGCCCGCCTTTGCCGCCGGAACCATTGAGGTGACCGAGGACGTTTCGGTCTCGGACGATTACGACTGGACCCGCTTTCAGGGCCAGAATCTCACCCTCAACGTTTACAACTGGGGCGAATACATCTCCAACGGTTCTGATGACAGCGTGGATGTGGTGGCCGCTTTCGAGAAGCTTACCGGCATCAAGGTCAACTACACCACCTTTGATTCCAACGAGTCCATGTACGCCAAACTGAAATCCGGTGCGGCCAACTACGATGTGGTCATCCCTTCGGATTACATGGTGGCAAAGATGATCGCCGAGGGGATGCTTGCACCGCTGGATTACAGCAATATCCCCAACTCCCAGAACATCGATGCGGTCTACCGTGATCCGGATTATGACCCCACCAACGCCTATACCGTGCCCTATATGCTCTGTACCACCGGCATCATCTACAACACCACCATGGTGGAGAATGCCCCCACCAAATGGGCTGACCTGTGGGACGAGCAGTACGCGGGCAACATCCTGATGTTCAACAACAGCCGTGATGCCTACGCCATTGCGGCGTTCAAGAACGGCACCAGCATCAACCCCGAGACCCCGGAAGAGGTGGACGAGGTGGTGGAGACCCTGAAAGCGCAAAAACCGCTGGTGCAGGCCTACGTTATGGATGAGATCTTTGATAAGATGATCGGCGGCGAGGCGGCCATCGGCGTGTACTACTCCGGCGATGCCATTACCATGATCGATGATAACCCGGATCTGGCCTGGGTGTTCCCGGAGGAGGGAAGTGTGCTGTCGGTGGACTGCATGGCGGTTCCTGCCACCAGTGAGCACAAGGAAGCTGCGGAGATGTTCATCAACTTCATGTGCGAGCCGGACATCGGAAAGGCCAATGCGGAGTATATCGGCTATACCACCCCCATGCAGAAGGTGTGGGATATCCTGGACGAGGATCTGAAGTACAGTGAGATCGCATACCCCTCTGAGGAAGTGGAAGCCAAGGAAAAGGTGTTCACCGCCCTGAGCGATGAGGTCAACAACGAGCTCGATGTAAAGTGGAGCGAGATGAAGAGCTACAATGAGGGCGGCAGCGGCGTTGTGTTCCTGATGCTGCTGCTTGCCATGGTAGCGCTGGCCTGCTTCAATATCTGGCGCAAGCTGCGCAAAAAGACCCGGAATCAGTATTGAGAAGAAAGGGCCCTCTCCGTCAAAGCCTCTGGCAATGCGAAGCAATGACGGAGAGGGTCCTCTTTTGGAAAGGAAACGTATGCATCAATATACCTATCATACAACTGTCCTGAACGCAGACGGCGATTTTCGCCGGATGATCAAGCCCAGCGCCCTGTTCCGCTATGTGGAGCAGGCTGCGGCAGACCACGCCCGTGCCTACGGCATGGATGATGCTTTTTTCAAAGCGCACCACACGGCGTTTCTGGTGGGCAAGCAGGCGGCGCAGATCACCCGGATGCCCCTGCGCGCCGAAAAGCTGACATTTGTTACCGCCTGTGAGCCGTGCAAGAAGGGTTCGATGAAGCGGCTGACTCGCATTCTGGACGAAGCAGGGAAGGAGTGTGCTCTGATCGACAGCCGGTGGATCATGGTGGATACCGACCATGAGTGCATCCTGCGCCAGCCCTCCTGGCATACGCCCGGTTACTGGAACGAGGATCTGGAAGGGGAGCTGCCCCAGCTGGTGCACAAAGCAAAGGAACTGACCTGTGCGGGCAGCCGGACAGCCAGCTACTCCCTGTGCGACCTGAACGGCCATGTGAACAACGCCTGCTATCTGGACATCGCCTGTGATGCCCTGCCGCTTGAGGTGGTCAAGGGCGGGCCGCTGAAATTCGTCTCCGTCAAGTACCACCGGGAGATCCCGCTGGGCAGTCAGGTCGAGGTGTTTTATGCGCCCTCGGCCGATGGCTGGTATGTGGTGGGCCGCCGCGAAGAGCACGCCGCGTTTGAATGCTACCTGGAATTTACAAAATAAATTCAGAAAAATTACAATTATGTTACAAAATCTGCGAAAAAGGTCTTGCAAAACGGAAACAAAAGAGTTACAATATGGTTACAGAAAGCGATGAGCGCTTTTTGAGACTGAAATCTTTTTCTTCTTGTTGAATAAGAGATATCGGGTGCAGGGCCTTCTCCTCCTCCGGCTGTTCTCCTTCACAGCTGTCGGCACTGTACCGCACAGGCGGTATCTCGCTTCGTGTGCAAAAAAGTCCGTCCGGTTTTCCGGTACGGACTTTTTTGCATTCCAATTTGTGTCAGAAAACCGGCCTGTCAGGCGAAAAAGTATGACCTTGCACGTTTTTGGTGGTCAATTTTACTGTTTTTCCGCAAGGGACAGTTCTAAAGTTTGTTGCCACTGGGGTTTGTATTCTGACGGGGTTTGTGGTAAAGTATAGTCAATCAATTTATAAGCAGCAAACATGAATTATTTTGATGCTGGCCCGTTGTTGATGCGTTAAGAAAAAAGGAGTTTAGAGTATGGCTTATTTCTATGAAGAACCTTCCCGCACCTTTGGCGAGTACCTGCTTGTTCCGGGCTATTCCTCTGCAGAGAATGTCCCCACGGCAGTCAGCCTGAAGACCCCGCTGGTCAAGTACCGCAAGGGGGAAGAGGCCTGCCCGCTGGAAATGAACATCCCCATGATCAGTGCCATCATGCAGTCGGTCTCCGGCGATAAGCTGGCCATTGCACTGGCACGTGAGGGCGGTGTGTCCTTCATTTACGGCTCCCAGAGCATTGAGAACGAGGCTGCCATGGTGCGCCGCGTCAAGAGCTATAAGGCCGGTTATGTGGTTTCCGATTCCAACCTGGCTCCCACCGCCACCCTGCACGATGTGCTGGAGCTCAAGGCCCGCACTGGCCACTCCACCATTGCTGTCACTGCCGATGGCACTCCTCACGGCAAGCTGATGGGCATTGTGGCCTCCCGTGATTACCGTGTCAACCACACCCCCGATGATGCTTCCGTTACCACCTTTATGACTCCCATCGAGAAGCTGGTCACCGCACCGGAGAATACCTCCCTGCACGACTGCAACAACATCATCTGGGACAACAAGATCAACACGCTGCCGCTGGTGGATGCTGAGGGCAACCTGAAATACTTCGTGTTCCGCAAGGACTACGATTCCCACAAGAAGAACGTCAACGAGTTGCTGGATGCCAACAAGAGCTATGTGGTCGGTGCCGGCATCAACACCCGCGACTATGCCCAGCGTGTGCCCGCACTGGTCGAGGCTGGCGTGGATGTGCTCTGCATCGACTCCTCCGAGGGCTACTCCGAGTGGCAGAGCCGTACCATCGCCTGGATCCGTGAGCACTACGGCGACACCGTGAAGGTGGGCGCAGGCAACGTTGTGGATGCCGAGGGCTTCCGTTTCCTGGCAAAGGCCGGTGCAGACTTCGTCAAGATCGGCATTGGTGGCGGTTCCATCTGCATTACCCGTGAGACCAAGGGCATCGGCCGTGGTCAGGCCACCGCAGTCATCGAGGTCGCAAAGGCCCGTGACGAGTACTACAAGGAGACCGGCATCTATGTGCCCATCTGCTCCGATGGCGGCATCGTCCACGATTATCACATCACTCTGGCTCTGGCCATGGGCGCTGATTTTGTCATGCTGGGCCGCTACTTCGCCCGCTTTGACGAGAGCCCCACGAACAAGGTGCGCATCAATGGCCAGTATATGAAGGAGTACTGGGGCGAGGGCTCCAACCGTGCCCGCAACTGGCAGCGTTACGACCTGGGCGGTTCCACCAAGCTGAGCTTTGAGGAAGGCGTGGACAGCTATGTGCCTTACGCAGGTCCTCTGGCCGATGGTGTCCAGACCACCCTGTACAAGGTCAAGAGCACCATGTGCAACTGCGGCGCACTCTCCATTCCCGAGCTGCAGCAGAAGGCCAAGCTGACTGTGGTTTCCTCCACCTCCATCGTGGAGGGCGGCAGCCATGACGTTGTGCTGAAAAATGCGACCCCCAATATTATAAACGGCTGAGCCTGAACAGGCTTGCAGGGCCGCTCCCGGAGCTTTCGGGGGCGGCCCTTTTGACAGTACCGAAAAAAGATTTTTCTTTCTGCACGCAGGAAATTCACAAAAGCCCTTGCACCCGGGCGGCAAAGATGCTATCATGGTACAAACGTCCTGTCAAGACAGGGTGCAGGCCCACGCACTGCCGGAACAAAGGCAGGGGGAGAAGGGGCTGTTTTTTCAGCAGTGGCAAGGCTTTTTCGCTGCTGCGAAGTACAAGGAGAGGAAACTTTTCATGGACGAGATCAAAGTTGTTCCGTACATTCCGGACGAAGATTATGATAACCCTGCCATGGTGGTGGATTTCTACGAATTCACGATGGCAAACTGCCTGTTCCTGCACGGCTTTAAGAACACCACCCTTGTGTTCGATATGTTCTTCCGTAAGAACCCGGACAACATGGGTTACTCCATCAGCGCAGGCCAGCGCAAGCTGACCCGGTTCCTGCTGAATTATCACTTCAACGAGCAGGATATCCGCTGGCTGCGCACCAAGGGTATGAGCGAGGAATTCTGCGAGTATCTGCGCACCTACAAGTGGAAGGGTGATATGTACGCTCTGCCCGAGGGCACGGTTTGCTACCCCCATGTGCAGATGGTCCGCATTGAGTGCGACCTGGTGGGTGCGATCCTGATCGAGACCTACCTGCTGCAGACGATGAACTTCCACAGCCTGATCACCACCAAGGCGACCCGTGTGACCGGCCTGAACACCCATACTCCCCGCAGCGTCATGGAGTTTGGCACCCGCCGCGCACAGGGCGAGAGCGCAGGCAATGATGGCGCGTATGCCGCTGTTCTGGGCGGCTGCATCGGCACTGCCAACTGCCTGGCTGAGATGAAGTATGGCTCTGAGGTCAAGGCAGTTGGCACCGTGGCACACAGCTTCATCGAGTTCTTCCCGACGGAGTTTGATGCCTTCAAGGCCTTTGCGGATACCTACCCGGATTCCGTCAGCCTGCTGCTGGATACCTACAACATCATGGAGAGCGGCCTGCCCAACCTCATCAAGCTGGACGACTACCTGATCGAGAAGTACCCCAATGACCCCAACCGCCGTGTCAAGAGTGCCCGTATCGATTCCGGCGATCTGGCCCGTGGCTCCAAGCGCCTGCGCAAGGCACTGGATGCCGCAGGCAAGCCCTATATCAAGCTGGTGGCCTCCAATGGCCTGGACGAGCGGAAGATCGCCAACATGGAGCTCTATGAGCACGCTCATTTTGATTCCTACGGCGTGGGCGAGAATCTCATCACCTCCGCTTCTGACCCTGTGTTCGGCGGCGTGTATAAACTGGTGGCGGTCAAGCTGCCGGATGGCACCTATCAGCCCAAAATGAAGTGCTCGGATTCTGCCAGCAAGGCCATCATCCCGGGCAAGAAAATGCCCTGGCGGCTCTACGATGAAAATGGTCAGGCCCAGTGCGATCTGATCGCCATGGATGGCGAGGTCATCGAAGCAGGCAAGCCGGTAAAGATGGTCAATCTTGACCCGGATGCCATCGAGCGCACCATTACCATCATCCCCACCAAGGTCAAGCGGCTGCTGGTGCCCCATATCCTGAACGGTGAACTGGCCATCGAACTGCCCGGGATTGCCGAGAAAAAGGCCTATATCGCAAAGCAGCTGACCGAAGAGACCTGGGAGACCGAGCTGCGCATCGAGATGCCGCATAAGCACTATGTCAATATGACCCCCGCTGTGGCCGAGTGCCGCGCCAAGATGTATTCGGAACTGCATGGCGGAAAGGTGTAACTTGACAAAGCAGGGTTTCTATTGTATTATAATAGCCGTTGTGTGAATCTTACATGTTTTGATACATGTTTGCAACTCCGTAACGACGGACTTGTGATAAATGTTTACCTCATCACCTGTTATTCCCGGCTCTCTGTGAATGTCCAGAGCAGCAGGGCTTTGTAAGCCGGGTTTCTATGCGCCACTGTGGTGAAATTGGCAGACACGAGGGACTTAAAATCCCTTTCTGGAGACAGAGTGCGGGTTCAAGCCCCGCCGGTGGCATGAAAAATCCCCTTCAGCGTAAGCTGAGGGGGATTTTTTACTGTTGTATCGCGTACAAAGCGTGATTCGGCGCAGGCAGAAATGCGGATGCAGCTCAGTGGTTTTCCATAGCATGGAATCGTTCCAGGAAGCTGTGATCCACACCCTCAGATCGATAACCGGGCATGGTATCAATGGCAACATTGTGGATGCTGCGGAAGATGCTGTTTTCGATATTGGGATTGTCGCGCTTCAGGCGGCGAAGCAGGATCTTGATCTCCTGCCGCTTGGAACCACCGCCGCCGTTGTCGCACATGGTGCAGTTCTCGGTAAAGCGGCAGGCGCACTGGATGAATTCCAGATCATTGTAGCGTTTCCAGGCCAGGATATCTTCTTCCCGGATGCAGTACATGGGGCGGATCAGGGTCATGCCGGGGAAGCTGGTGCTGTGGAGCTTGGGCGGCATGGCCTGCATCTGGGAGCCGTAGAACATGCTCATCACGGTCGTCTCAATCACATCGTTGAAGTGGTGGCCCAGCGCGATCTTATTGCATCCCAGCTCCTTGGCCTTGCTGTACAGGTGGCCGCGCCGCATCCGGGCACAGAGGTAGCAGGGGTTCTTTTCGGTGTTGTTGGCAACGGAAAAGATGTTGCTCTCGAAGATGGTCACCGGAATGTGCAGCAGCTCGGCATTGGACTCGATCTTCTGGCGGTTGATCTCATTGTAGCCGGGGTCCATCACCAGAAAGACCAGCTCAAAGGGAACATCGCTGTGCTTCTGCAGCTCCTGCATCAGCTTTGCCATCAGCATGGAGTCTTTGCCGCCCGAGATGCAGACGGCGATCTTGTCTCCCTCCTGTACCAGCTCGTAGCGCTTTACCGCCACGATAAAGGGGGTCCACAGCTCCTTGCGGTATTTCTTGATGATACTGCGTTCGATCATCTGATAAGGTTCAAGCTCACGTTTCATGTTGGTTCCTCTTTTTATTTAATGTAGGGCGGTCAGCTCACGGCAGCAGACATCGAACGCCTGCAAAAAGGCTTTGATCTCGTCCTCGGTGGTCAGATGGCTCAGGCTGATGCGCCAGGAGGACAGTGCGTTGCGGCGGTCGCGGCTGACCGCAAACACCGCACGCGAAGGCAGACCATCCGAAGAGCAGGCTGACTTGACCGAGACGCAGACCCCTTTGGCATCCAGCTCCCGCTGGAACACGGTGCCCTTGACATTACGGACGCTCAGATTCAGCACATGAGGGATGGCGTGGTCCGGGCTGTTGATGCGCACCAGCGGATATGTGCTGAGGGCGGCGCGGAGCTCTGCATTCAGCTTTGCCACATGGTCAACGCGTCCGGGCAGGTCAGTGACGGCAAAATCAAGCGCACAAGCCAATGAGGAGGCCAGCGCCACAGTGGGGGTGCCGCTGCGGTAGATGGTGGTACTCTCGCCGCCATGGATGAGAGGTTCCAGCGCCAGATTCCGCCGCTTGATCAGCAGGCCGATGCCGTTCAGCCCGTAGAATTTGTGGGCCGTCAGGCTCATGGTGTCCACGCCCTCAAAAGAAACGGGGATCTTACCCACAGCCTGGGTCGCATCCACATGCAGGTGACAGTGAGGGTATGCTTTCAGGATGGCGGCGATCTCCTGTACAGGCTGCACCACGCCCAGTTCACTGTCCACCAGCGTTACGGCAACGCAGATGGTATCCGGGCGAAGCAGATCCTTCAGGTGCTCAAGATCTACAGTACCGTCCTGCTTCACGTCCAGCAGGTCGATCTCATACCCCTGCTCCTGTAATGCCGTCAGGGTGCCGCTGACCGAAGAATGTTCCAGTGGAGTGGAGATGATGTGCCTGCCCGCATGGCGGGAGAGACGGGCCAGCCCCTTTAAAGCAAAGTTGTTGGCCTCGCTGGCACCAGAGGTATAGATGATCTCTGCTGGCTGAACGCCCAGCAGAGAGGCGATTTTGATGGTGGCAGCATCGATCTCTGCCTTGGCGGCAGAGCCTGCCTGGTGGTGAGAGTTGGCGTTGCCGATGCAGCGGCGCTCCACGGCACAGAACTGCTCCAACACCCGCGCATCCACCGGGGTGTTTGCAGAATAATCCAGATAGATCATAACATTCCTCTTGAAATACAAATCAATTCAATAGGTTATATTATAGTGCGGACAGGGGCATATTTCAAGATGTCCGACCAAAAAGCTGAGGGAAACTGCGGCAAACGGATTGCATCTGGGCATGGTTTCTGTTATACTTTATAAAGTCAGACAGGGAAGGGGAGAGCAAAATGTTTCGTTCGACTTTGCGGAGCGCGTGTTTTGCCTTCCGGTCCCGTTTTTTGAATCTGCTCCAGAAGAATTGAGGCACTGCCGTTGCTGCGGCAATGCCTCTTTTTTTGGGCAGCGATGAAAGGAGCACTTCTCTATGAGTGAAAAGATCGATTACTCCAAGGGCATTTACGATGCCCGGCAGCTTGGCACCGGGCGGATGCTGGTCCTGGGCGTGCAGCACATGTTTGCCATGTTCGGCGCAACTGTGCTGGTGCCCCTGCTCACCGGCCTGAGCGTTTCCACCACTCTGCTCTGTGCCGGTCTGGGCACCCTGCTGTTCCACCTTGTCACCAAGGGCAAGGTCCCGGCCTTCCTTGGCTCCTCGTTTGCCTACCTGGGCGGTTTTTCCATTGTAGCCCCCATGCTGGCTGACGCAGACGGCAACCTGACCGTTGTCAATACCAAAATGCTGCCCTACGCCTGCGCGGGCGTGGCACTGTCCGGCATTCTGTACCTGCTGGTCAGCCTACTCATCTCCACCTTTGGCATCCGCCGCATTATGAAATTCTTCCCGCCGGTGGTCACAGGCCCCATCATCATCTCTATTGGCTTGATCCTGGCCCCCTCCGCCATCACCAACTGCGAGTCCAACTGGCTGCTGGCTTTTGTGGCCCTGGGCACCGTTATTGTCTGCAACATCTGGGGCAAGGGTATGGTCAAGATCCTGCCCATCCTGATCGGTGTGCTGGTCTCCTATGCTGTGGCTCTGGTCACTGGTGCAGTCAACTTTGAGGCCATTGCTGCTGCCGACTGGTTCGGCATCCCCCTGCACAAGAGTGCCATGGGTCTGTTTGCCATCGACGGCAGCCCTGAGTTCATCAGCGCAATGTTCACCATCATCCCCATTGCGCTGGCAACCATGATGGAGCATGTGGGCGATATCGCTGCCATCAGCGCTACGGTCGGCCACAACTATATCAATGATCCCGGCCTGAACCGCACCCTGATGGGCGACGGCCTTGCCACTGCCATGGCCGGTCTGCTGGGCGGCCCCGCCAATACTACCTACGGTGAGAACACCGGTGTTCTGGCCCTGAGCCGCATCTACGATCCGCTCGTCATCCGCATTGCCGCTGTGATGGCTGTGATCCTGAGCTTCAGCCCCAAGTTTGAGGCCGTCATCAACACCATCCCCACCGGCATCATTGGCGGCATCAGCTTTGTGCTGTACGGCATGATCTCCGCGATCGGTGTCCGCAATGTGGTCGAGAACCGTGTAGACTTTACCAACAGCCGCAACCTGATCGTTGCCGCTGTCATCCTGGTCTGCGCGCTAGGCTTCAACTCTGTGGGCGGTCTGACCTTCGCTGTGGGCGGTGTCTCCATCAACCTGTCCGGCCTGGCCATTGCCGCTATCGTGGGCATCCTGCTCAACGCCATCCTCCCCGGCAATGATTACGAGTTTGATGCTGCCAACGGTTCCGATGCTCCGAGCAGCGGCAACCTGCAGGTCTAAAAATAAATAGGAATAATTCTTAAAATTAGTCTTGACTAATCTAGGAATCATTGCTATAATAGGCTCAGAAGCAAGGCCCCCTGTACCAGAGGAGAGGCCAAGATCATAATGAAAAACAATGGAGGATATTCTTATGAAAAAGTATGTTTGCACCGTCTGTGGTTATATCGCTGAAGGCTCTATCCCTGAGCAGTGCCCTGTCTGCAAGGCTCCTGCATCCGCATTTGTCGAAAAGACCGGCAACACCTATGTGACCGAGCATGTGGTCGGCATCGGCAAGGCTGAGGGTGTGCCTCAGGAGATCGTTGACGGTCTGCGTGCAAACTTTGAGGGTGAGTGCAGCGAGGTCGGTATGTACCTGGCCATGGCCCGTGTGGCTGAGCGCGAGGGCTACCCCGAGATCGCTGAGGCTTACAAGCGCTATGCCTACGAAGAGGCTGACCACGCATCCCGTTTCGCCGAGCTGCTGGGTGAGGTCGTGACCGACAGCACCAAGAAGAACCTGATGATGCGTGCTGAGGCTGAGTGCGGCGCATGCTCCGGCAAGATGGACCTGGCCAAGAAGGCAAAGGCCCTGAATCTGGATGCGATCCACGATACCGTCCATGAGATGGCAAAGGACGAGGCACGCCATGGCCGCGGCTTCGAGGGCCTGCTGAAGCGCTACTTCAACGTGGAGCTGTAATTCCTGCATTTTTCTGAACCTGTTATCATAAAGCTGCCGTGCGGTTCCAAAGCTGCACGGCAGCTTTTTTTGCTTGACGGGATCCATGGCAGGGCGTACAATGGAAAAAACATTCCGAAAAAGGGGAAGTCTTATGAAATCAACTTCCACACGCTGTGCGCTGCTGGACGAGCTGCGCGGGCTGGACCTGATCAGCATGATGCTTTACCATGGCATGTGGGATCTGGTCTATCTGTTTGGTGTGCGTGCACCGTGGTATGGCAGCTGGCAGGGAGAACTGTGGCAGCAATCCATCTGCTGGGTGTTCATCCTGCTGTCCGGCTTCTGTCTGCCGCTGGGCCGCCACCCGGTCAAACGAGGCGCGGTGGTGTTTGGGTGCGGCGCACTTGTCACGGCGGTCACGCTGATCTTCATGCCTGCGGATGCAGTTTGGTTCGGCGTGTTGACCCTGCTGGGTTCGGCTATGATCATCACGGGTCTGCTGGAAAAGTGGATGGAAAAGGTGCCCCCGGTGGTCGGCCTTGCAGGGAGCATGTTTCTGTTTTACTTCACCCGCTATGCAGCCGATGGCTATTTGCAGCTGGGCCATTGGCTCATCACGCTGCCGGGCTTTCTCTACGCCAACTACTTCACGGCCTATCTGGGGTTTTATCCCTTTGGCTTCTTCTCTACGGATTACTTTCCGCTGATCCCGTGGCTGTTTCTGTTCTGGACCGGTTTCTATCTGTACCATCTGGTCGGGAAGGAACGGCTGGAACCGCTTCATCGTTCTGTCTGCCCGCCGCTGGGGTGGCTGGGGCGGAACTCGCTGATGCTATATCTGCTCCACCAGCCGGTGATCTACGGCGTGCTGACGGTGGTGTTCCTGTTGCTGCGCCGGGGTGGAGGAGCGCTCTGAAAAATTCTGCAAAAGGTTCTTGACAAGGAGCCCGCCCTGTGGTATTCTTTTTGTGGTTAGAAAAGCCTAACCAAATTGCTCTGTCTTATGTCAGGCAGAGCAATTTCTTGAAGATGAAAGTTAGAATATACTAACCATTACTGAAAGAGAGGTTCTTCATTATGAGCAAAGTAGCAGTTGTATTCTGGAGCGCAACCGGCAACACGGAGACCATGGCAAACTGCGTGGCAGAGGGTGCAAACGGCACCATCGTTCCATGTGGCGAAATGAACGCCGCGAAGCTGGCAGAGTTTGATGCAGTTGCATTTGGCTGCCCCGCAATGGGCGCAGAGCAGCTGGAAGAGAGCGAGTTTGAGCCGATGTTCTCTGATCTGGAAGGTTCCCTGAACGGCAAGAAGATCGCTCTGTTCGGCTCTTATGGCTGGGGCGACGGCCAGTGGATGCGCGACTGGGTCGAGCGTGCACAGGGTGATGGCGCACAGGTGCTCAACGGTGAGGGTCTGATCTGCAACGAGGCACCGGATGAGGATGTTCAGGCTGCCTGCCGCAAGCTGGGTGCAGACCTGGCTGCATGGTAAGATCATAACTTGACAAAAGAAGTTTGTTCTGATAAACTAACCGGCAGAGTGTAAGAATTCCGGCTCTCTGCCGGTTTTTGTTTTGTCAGGAGGAAAAGAATGTCAAAGACCACCCCGAAAGACCTTGCCAAAAAGAGAAACGATGAAAAACTGCTGATCAGCGAGATGATCGCACTTTACTGCCGCAAACAGCATCACAGCCCGAAGGGAAAACTCTGCCCGGAGTGCCAGCAGCTCCATGATTATGCGCTGGCCCGGATCGAGCATTGCCCCTTTATGGAGACCAAGACCTTTTGCTCTGCCTGCAAAGTTCACTGCTACAAACCGGAAATGCGGGAGCAGATCCGTACTGTCATGCGCTGGGCCGGGCCCAGAATGCTGCCGGTGCATCCCGTTCTCTCCATCAAGCATGTGATCGTGACAATGAAGGCAAGGCGTGAAGCAAACGCAGGAAAATAAGTCGCCATGTATAATCGCCTGAAGCCGGGGCAACCTAGAGCCAAGGAGGCGATAGAAATGGAAAACACAGGTGTGACCTGCGATGTCTGCGAGTGCCGCCACAATGTGCAGAGCTGCAAGTGTGATCTGCCCCAGATCAAGGTGACAGAGCACTGCTCCTGCACCACCCAGCAGGTGGAGACCCCGCACTTCTGCCAGAATTACGAAAAGAAATAATTCGTAATGGCAGAAAACTCCCCGCCCAGCGCCCCAGACAGGGCATTGAGCGGGGAGTTTTTGTGTGCTGTTCAGTGGATGACCACACTGCAGGTAGCAAGGCTGCGCACCAGTGTACCGACGCTGTCCTTCATCTGGATGCCGGCAAAGCCCAGACGGAAAGCGGCCTGTACATTCTCCAGCCGGTCATCAATGAAAACACTTTCCCCGGCCTTGAGCTGGTATTTGTCCAGCAGGGCCTTATAGATGCGGGGGTCGGGCTTGTTGATGTGCACCTCGCAGGAGGCTACACCGCCGTCGAACAGGCCCTTGAGGTCGCGCTCGGTCAGAAAATCCAGCACATCCTCGGGGATATTGCTCAGGTAGTAGACACAGTAGCCGCGGTTCTTGAGTTTCCGCACCAGCTCCTGCATCCGGCGGCGGGGGCGGAGGATATGCATCCAATCGTCCAGCACGCCCTGCACCTCAAACGCGCGGCCATATTCTTTTGCGCGGGCCAGCATCCGCAGGTTGGCCTCAGAGCGGGTGATAAGCCCTGCATCCAGCAGCTTCCACTCCTCGCTTTCAAAGGTCAGCTGGGATACCTGCTCCTCTACCTCGGCATTGCAGAAGCGGTCTACCAGGTAGGTCTTGGGGTCGAAATCCACCATGACACCGCCCAGATCAAAGATGATATTTTTATACATCGCTGTTTCCTCAATTCTGTATGGATGTTTCTGCCAGAAAGATTCTGCCCACAGTATAGCACAACTGCCCGCCCTGCATCAAGCACTGTGCCGCCGCATAGGATGAAACAGGCAAACTGCGGGGAGGGGATCACGATGAAATTCCGGGAGCTATGCGCAAAGGAGATCGTTCAGCTGAGCAACGGGGCCTGCCTTGGCCGCGCCGATGATCTGGAGCTCGATCCGGCAACGGCGCAGGTCAAAAGCCTGCTGCTGCTCGGGCAGCCTCATCTGTTTGGGCTGCTGGGCCGGGACGAGACTCTGGTCATCCCCTGGACGGACATCGAAACACTGGGAGTGGACGCGATCCTGGTCCGCACGGAGCTGCCGGAGCCGGAAGCCAAAAAGCAGGGTTTCTGGCAAAAAATGCGGCACTGGCTGGACGGCTGAAATTTTTCGTGAATTTTCCTGCATCATGGTTTGATTTTACAAAAAATCGGATTATAATAGAGAACCGTGAGCGGCAGAGCTTTGCCGCTCCGGCTTGAAATCTGATATCCGGAAGTGAAAGGAACTTCTCTCTATGAACGCAAAAAAACATACGCCGCTTTCCCTGCATGGGCTGCGGCTGCTCTTCCCGCCACTGGCAACGCTGGGCATCTTGTTTCTGACAGAGTGGATCGCCCGCGGCAGCCTGACAGGGGAGACCTTTACCCAATACATTTTCCCCCATGCCGAAGCCTATCTGCTGGCATGGGCCATGCTGTTTCTCAGCTGGTTGGCAGTGGATTGGCTGACCCGGTTTGCACCGTTGGCGACCCTGCTGGCGGCGGTGCTGGGCTGTGCCCCGGCGGCAGTCAATTTCTACACACTGCAGCTGCGCGGCGAGCCCTTCCTGCCCTGGGACCTGATGCAGGTGTCAGAGGCTGCGGGCGTGGCAGCTGCGGCCGGTATCCACATCCAGACCAGCATGGTGGTATCCATTGTTATTATCGTGCTGCTGGTCGTGGTGTCTTTCTTCCTTTATAGAGGGCGGCAGAAGCTGAACTGGAAGCCCCGAGCGGCAGGCTTTCTTGCCAGTGCAGCAGCTGCCTGCGGCCTGCTCTTTGGCGTGTTCCTGCAGCCTGCCGTGACACAGGCCATTGGCATTGTGCCGGATGCCTGGATGCAGGATCGCTACTACCGCTATTATGGTGTCATCACCAGCTTTCTGACCAATCTGACCAATCTGGAGATCTCCAAGCCGGAGGGGTATTCAGAGGAGGCTGTCAACGAGATCCTGGATGATACCGAAGCTGCACAGAAATATTCCACCGCTCCGCTCTACCCGGGATCTTACGGTGCCACCACCTCTGCGGACGAGACCGTGAAAAAGCCCACCATCATCTACGTGATGGACGAGTCCTACTGGGATGTGTCGGAGCTGGAACAGTACGGTTTCCAGTTTGATACCGATGTCTCCGCCAACCTCCACGCCCTGCAGCAGACCAGTGCTTCTGGCCGGGCGTACAGCCCCAGCTTCGGCGGCGGAACCTGCGATGTGGAGTTTGAAGCGCTGACAGGCTATTCGGCTTCCTTTCTGCCCAACGGCAGCAAGCCCTACCAGCAGCATGTGACCAAGCCCATGTTCTCGCTGCCTAATTACCTCAAGCTGACGCAGGGATATCAGACGGCGGCAGTTCATTGCTTCTGGGCCAAATATTGGAGCCGGGACACGGCATACCCAAATCTGGGCTTTGACACCTTCCTGAGCCTGGAACAGATGACCCATGTCAACAAGGTGCGCAGGCACTACTGGACCAGCGGTCTGGTCACGGATGACTCCATGGCGGACCAGATCATCCAGCAGTATGAGAAGATGAAAGCATCCTCGGATGCACCGGTTTTTCTGCACGCGGTCACGATGCAGAACCATACCAATTATAATAAAGACAACTACCCGGACGATGTGCGAGTGAAGGTGACAGAGCACCCGGCGGGCCTCAAGGCCAGCACCATCGGCGCACTGGAAGATTTTGCGACCGGCATCCGGGATGCCGATGCCATGCTGGGCAAGCTGACCCAATACTTCTCGCAGGTGGACGAGCCGGTGATCCTGGTGTTCTGGGGCGACCATTACAACCCCATTGATTCCAATTATGATGTCTTTACCAGCAGCGGCTATGCCAGCGATTCCAGTGCGGACCCGCGCCTGCACCAGACCACCCTGCTGATGTGGTCGAACTACACCGACAAGCCCGTGGATCTGGGCACCATTGCCGCTTACGATATCTCGCCGGTGATGATGAACCTCTACGGTCTGGAACAGCCGCTTTATTTCCAGCTGCTGAACCGCCAGCTGCAGGTGGCCGATCGCGCCAATACCCGGGGCACGGTGATGAATCTGGACGGTACCACCACCCAGACCCCAAGCTCCCTGCAGGAAAGCTGGAGCCAGAAGCACTGGCTGCTGCAATATGACCTGATGTTCGGCAAGGGATATGCCCTCAGCCGGATGGGCATGGAAAGCCTGAGCGGCACTCAGACGGACGAATAAACAAAAAATACGCGATTTTCTTGTAAAAAACAGAGAAAACCCCTTGCATCATACGCCTGTTTGTGCTATTATTACTTAGCATTACACACGCATCACTATGCCCTTTTGTGCTCTTTCGGGAGTGGAGGGCAGTCCAAAGCCATCCGATATGGCCGCGGATCACGGTGTGCGGAGGCAAAACAATATTGGAGGTATTTTTACTATGGCAGTCGTTTCTATGAAGCAGCTTCTCGAGGCAGGTGTGCACTTCGGTCACCAGACCCGCCGCTGGAACCCCAAGATGAAGAAGTATATCTTCACCGAGCGCAACGGCATCTATATCATCGATCTGCAGAAGACCGTGAAGAAGCTGGACGAGGCTTACAACTACGTGAAGGAAGTTGCAGCTGAGGGCGGCGACATCCTGTTCGTCGGCACCAAGAAGCAGGCTCAGGAGTCCATCCGTGACGAGGCTCTGCGCTGCGGCATGCACTATGTCAACGCTCGCTGGCTGGGCGGTATGCTGACCAACTTCCGCACCATCCGTAAGCGCATCGACCGTATGGATCAGCTGGCTAAGATGAAGGAGAACGGCACCTTCGAGCTGCTGCCCAAGAAGGAAGTTGCTAAGCTCGAGCTGGAGATGGAGAAGCTGGACAAGTACCTGGGCGGTGTCAAGAACATGAAGACCCTGCCGAAGGCTATGTTCATTGTTGATCCTCACAAGGAGCGCATTGCTGTTGCTGAGGCCCGCAAGCTGAACATCCCCATCGTGGCTATTGTTGATACCAACTGCAACCCCGACGAGATCGATTACGTCATCCCCGGCAATGACGACGCTATCCGCGCTGTCAAGCTGATCGCTGGCGCTATGGCTGACGCTGTTCTGGAAGGCAAGCAGGGCAACCAGGAGGCTCCCGCTGAGGAAGCTGCCAACGCCTGATTTCTGGCTGTACAGAACAAACCCGTGAAATAACGTGTAAGGGAGACTACAAAAATGGCTATTTCTGCAAAGGACGTTATGGAACTGCGCAAGCAGACCGACTGCGGCATGATGGAGTGCAAGAAGGCTCTGACTGAGGCTGACGGCAACTTCGAGAAGGCTATTGAGATCCTGCGCGAGCGTGGTCTGGCTACTGCTGCCAAGAAGGCAAGCCGCGTTGCTGCCGAGGGTATGGTCTACGCTGACTACTGCCCCAAGTGCAAGGTCGGTGTTGTCATCGAAGTCAACGCTGAGACTGACTTCGTTGCCAAGAACGACAAATTCGTTGATTTCGTCAAGGAAGCAACCAAGGTCGTCATGCTGCAGAACCCTGCTGATGTTGAGGCTCTGATGGCTTGCAAGACCGAGGCTGGTGAGACCGTTGACGAGGCTCTGAAGAACCTGATCCTGGTCATCAAGGAGAACATCAAGATCCGTCGTTTCGTCCGTTACGAGGGCGTTTGCTCTGCTTACGTCCACGGCGGCGGCACCCACGGCATCCTGGTCAACTTCGAGACCACCAACGACATCGACAGCAAGGACGAGTTCACTGCTTACGGCAAGGACATCGCCATGCAGGTCGCAGCTGCTAACCCCAGCTATGTCGATGAGGCTTCTGTCCCCGCTGAGGTCGTTGCCAAGGAGAAGGAGATCATGCTGGCTCAGATGGCTGGCGATCCCAAGAACGCCAACAAGCCTGATGCTGTGAAGCAGAAGATGATCGAGGGCAAGATCAAGAAGTTCTTCAAGGAGAACTGCCTGGTCGATCAGGAGTTCGTCAAGGACGGCGATCTGTCTGTTGCTCAGTACACCGCTAAGGTCGCTAAGGATCTGGGCGGCGAGATCAAGATCGTCAAGTTCACCCGTTTCGTGAAGGGCGAGGGCCTGGAGAAGCGTGCTGACGACTTCGCTGCTGAAGTTGCAAGCATGGTGAAGTAATTTACTTCTCATAAGTATCGGAAGAGCCATAGAGCCTGTAACAGGGTTCTACGGCTCTTTTTTGTAAAAGAGTGAGGAAAAGCCGGATGAACTCGATTGATGAAACTCGTTTTTTTGACGATGCCTGTCAGGCACTTGCAACGGAAGAAAAAGAACTGCATCGGCTCTTTGAACAGAACCACAACCTGTACTGTCATCAGAGTATCCACGGGATTGGCTGTCTGTATGAAACAACGCTGGTCTATCTTATCTGGAAACAGCTTATGCGGAACAACTTTCCGCTGGAGGTTTCCTGGGAACATCCCTACCCGGGAAACCATACACTCCATGCAGATATGGCATTGCTTGCAGAGGGCAGAAGTGTGGATTCTCTGATTGAATACAAACTGTGGACCAGCGAGGATGCTAGAGAAATTCGTGGAGACGTGGAAAAATACCGGAAATGCTCCTTCCCAGGCGGAAAATATCTGCTGGTTCTTGAACCCTGCGGAGGAGATTTGGATGCAAATACAGAGTATCTTCTGGAATCGTTCCCGGATGTTCTGCTTGTAAAGCGGGCAACCATGCATTCCGGTGTTCACGATATTGCAAAACAAACCGATTGCACAAAGCCGATCCACATTTACTTATTGAAGATGAAGTCATGATGGGGAAGATGCTATGAAAACAGAACGTTTTACGCTGAAAAATATCCCACTACTCCTGATTGGAGAACCTTCCCGGAAGGTATATCTTTATGTCCACGGAAAGAATGGCAGCAAGGAGGAAGCCCTTGATTTTGCCGAGTTGGCCTGCCCAGCAGGGTATCAGGTCCTTGCTGTTGATTTGCCCGAACATGGAGAGCGCAAGGGAAGTTCCGAAAAGCTGCTGCCGTGGGTGGCGGTTCCAGAGTTGGAAGCGGTTTATTTCTATGCCGCAGAGCGTTGGAAGAATGTTTCGCTGCGGGCTACAAGTATCGGAGCCTGGTTTTCCATGTTGGCCTTACAGGAAAAGCCATTGCGGAGTGCTCTTTTGCTCTCACCAGTGGTAGATATGGAAGATCTTATCACCAATATGATGCAGCGGGCAAATGTGAGTGAGGCCCGGTTGAAAGAAGAAGGGGAGGTTTCCACGGATTTCGATGAGACGTTGTCGTGGCAGTATCTCTGCTGGGTGAGGGAGCATCCCTACCGCTGGAAAGTGCCCACGCAGGTGCTCTATGGCGCAAAGGATAACCTGACTTCCAGGGCAGTGCTTGAGCAGTTCAAACAACGGACAGGTGCGCATCTGACCATCATGGAAGAAGGAGAGCACTGGTTCCACACCGAGCTGCAATTGGCTGTTCTGCAGGAATGGGAGCGAGCACATATCTGAAAGAAGAGGAGAGAGAAACATGAAGATCGAACCCAGAACGTTCACACTGCCCAACGGGGAAGTGCTGACGGTGCGCAGTGTATCTGCCGCAGATGCAGAGACATACTGTAAATTCAAGAACACAACGTATCGTGAAACTCATTTTCTTGCACGCGATCCGGAAGAAGGCCATTATGAGCTGGAGAAGGTTCGGAATGGTCTGGCAGCCTGTGAGGAAAGTCCCGTCAACTTTGAAGTGGGCGTGTTCGATGGGGAAGAACAGGTCGGCGACGTGGCTGTCTGCTGCGTCAAGAATGCCTTGAAGACCCGGCACCGTGCGGTTATGGGCATCTCCATCGAACAAAAATATTGGGGCTGCGGCCTTGGCCATTTTCTGATGCAGATGGCTGTGGACCAGACCCGGGCCAATGGATTTGAACAGCTGGAACTGGGGGTGTACAGCGATAACGCCCGTGCCATCCATCTCTATGAGAAGTTTGGGTTTGAGCGCTATGGCATCCAGCCCCGGGCCTTTAAACTGAAAGACGGCACCTACCGGGATGAGATCATCATGGTGAAGATGCTGTGACCTGAAAAGGACAAAATAAAATCTCCCACTGACGGGGTTCGATGTCGTCAGTGGGAGATTTTTATCGTTTTACGGTCAAACCGTGAAAACCTCAGATTTTGGCCTCGCTGTTGTGCTCAGCCTTTTTGTAAGCAGAGAAGGAGTGGAACACAATGTTCAGACCCAGAACGATCAGCAGAACAGCCAGGATCAGCTGCAGGCCGTTGGCAATGAACACGGCACCCCAAGTGGTCTCGCCAGCAGGAATGCTGACAGAAGCGGCGGTGCTGATGGCCTTGACCATAGCGATCAGGCGCTGTACCAGAGCGGTGAAGGTGACGCACAGCATGATGATCAGCGGGGGGAACAGCATTTTGTTGCTGCGGCCGGTGACCTTCAGGAAGACGCACAGGGTGGCCAGAACCAGAGCGCTCAGCAGCTGGTTGGCGGAGCCGAACAGAGGCCAGATGTTTGCGTAGCCGATCTTGGTCAGCAGGAAGCCGAAGGCCAGAGTGAGGAAGGTGGAGAAGTAGACGTTGCAGAAAAGCTTGCGCCAGCCCTCAGCGTGCTCCATGTCGTCCACACTGAACAGCTCCTGGAAGCTCATGCGGCCGATACGGGCCACAGCATCCAGACTGGTCAGGGCCAGAGCGGAAACACACATCGTCATAAAGACAGTTGCTGCATAAGCGGGAACGCCGAACATCTCGAAGAAACCGGCAACACCACGGCTGAAGATCTGGAACGGGGTGCCTGCAGCGGGGGTGCCGTCCGCAGCAGCGGCAGCACCGGCAACGCACAGGGCCAGAACAGCCAGCAGGCTCTCCAGGATCATTGCGCCATAGCCAACCTTCAGCATATCTTTCTCATTTTCAACGGTCTTGGAGGAAGTACCGGAGGAGACCAGGCTGTGGAAGCCGGAAACAGCACCACAGGCAACGGTGACGAACAGGATGGGGAACATGGTACCCAGCTTCTCGTTGGTGAAGCCGGTGTAAACAGGCAGATTCATGGTGGGGTGTGCAACGACCAGACCAACCACAGCGCCTGCGATCATGGCAACAAACATGAAGGTGGTCATGTGGTCCCGGGGCTGCTTCAGCAGCCACATGGGAAGCACGGCGGCAAAGAAGATATAAACGAAGGTGATATAGCTCCATGCGGCCTTGCCCAGGATGATGGGCAGATTTGCGCCAATGACAAAAGACAGCACGATGAAAACGATGCTGATGACGCTCTCCTTCCAGCCGGAGAAGTTGAACTTCTTCTGGATCAGGCCAAAGACTACAGCGAAGACCATGAACATGATGGAGACCATGCCGGCAGCGCCGTTGGTCTGAGCAGCGTCCACCAGAGCGCCGTCCGCGCCATAAGCATTGAAGGTACCGGCGACCATGTCAGCAAACGCTGCAATAACGATGCCGCAGAACAGCCAGCAGAACAGCAGGAACAGCTTGCGGCCCGTCTTGCCGATATACTTTTCAATCAGCATACCCATGGACTTGCCGTCATTCTTTACAGAAGCATACAGAGCGCCGAAGTCGGTAACAGCACCAAAGAAAATGCCGCCCAGCAGGACCCACAGAAGAACAGGCAGCCAGCCAAAGGCAGCAGCCTGAATGGCACCGGTAACAGGGCCGGCACCTGCAATGGAGCTGAACTGATGTGCAAAAACGGTCCAGCCGTTGGTGGGAACATAATCCCGGCCGTCCTCATGGACGACCGCAGGGGTCTTGGCGGTGGGGTCGATGCCCCACTTGTTTGCCAGCCAGCGTCCGTAGAGGGTGTAAGCACCAAACAGACACACGGCTGCGATCAAAACGATGACCAGCGTGTTCATTTCTTTTACCTCTTTCCTTTGCTTTTCATGCGGCAAAGAGGTCACGCTGTGGCTCCTTTGCCTGAAAATTGTGTATACTTTATCCCCATTTTCATAATTTGTCAATATTTTTCGGAGCAGTTCAGAGGATGTGCTAATTCGACAGAAAATCCGGCAATAAATTTTAGGTGATTTTATTTCACTTGTGAAGAGAAGAAAACTGTGGACACGTTGAATTGAAAACGATTCACGCAAAAGACTTGACTTTCACACTTTCGTGTGCTAAAGTGATAACATGATATGATTCTTTCTGTCAGAAGTTCCGGCGTTTGCCGCAGAGGAGACCGCAATGACTGAGAAAAATTCCAGAAAAAACGAGACCGTAGATGCACTGTTCGATGCCATCCTGAGCCTTGAGAGCCGGGAGGAGTGCTATGCTTTTTTTGAGGATCTGTGCACAGTAAAGGAGATCTCCGATATGGCACAGCGGCTGGAAGCGGCAAAGCTGCTGCTTGGCGGCCGCACCTATGACCAGATCGTGAAAGAGGTAGAGATCAGCACGGCGACCATCAGCCGTATCAATCGCTGTATCCAATACGGAACCGGCGGTTACCAGAGCGTAATTGAAAAGATCTCTGCACAGGAGAAAAAGCAGTAACGGCTGCACGGCAGGGGACATAGGATGGGGTACACCTTATATAGAAAGGATGAGTCCCCTATGGCAACGATCAATTGTCCCACCACGCTGGAATGTCCGGCTCTGCCCCGTGTTACCCTGAGTCAGGCTGTGATCGATCTGATGGAAAGTATCGCGCTGCAGGAAAGTGCTCTGAGCCACATCCTCTGCGCCGAGAGCCAGAAGATGAAAACCGCACTCGCCATGAACGAGATCGACCTGTGCAAGCTGCTGGAAGTGAACGATTCGGCCACCAACATGGTGCACGCCGTGGCAAATCTGGAGCTGGTGCTGAAGGAAAAGCTGGAGTTTATCTCCAATAACCTCTATTATCCCTCCGCTGATAACGGCGCTGCAGCGCAATAAGCCTGCACAATCCCCTGCCTGTCCGCATTCTGGCGGGCAGGCATTTTGCGTTTTAAGGCCAGATTGTGACCGATTTGTATAAAAAGAATAAAAACGATTTGTTGGAATTGCTGAAAGCGCAATTCTGTGCTATACTATACCGTGTATATGTGTGAAAGAGAGGGAAACGAACTTGCAGCACTATGACGTGATCTTATTTGACGTGGACGGAACCCTGATCGATTCCGCCCCCGGCATCCTGAATACACTGGAAGAAGTTTTTACCAAGATGGGCGTGGATGTCACCCATGTGAACCTGCGGCGCTATCTGGGGCCGCCGCTCCGCAAGAGTTTTGGAGAGCATTTTTCTGACCCTGCAAAAATCGAGGAGGCCACCGAGCTCTATCGGGAGAGTTACCGCGAAAAGGGCAGCCATGAGGGTACGGCCTACCCCGGTGCGGCAGAGATGCTGCGCCGCCTGAAGGAGGCAGGATTTGTGCTCTGCACCGCAACCTCCAAGCCGACTGTGGTGGTGACCCCCATTCTGGAAGAACAGGGGCTGGCCCCTTACTTCGATTTCATCGGCGGCGCATCCATGGATGAGAGCCGGGATACCAAAACGGAAGTGGTGCGCTATGTTCTCACCCAGCCCTGTGTGCAGGGCAAGCGGGTGCTGATGGTGGGCGACCGCAACGATGATATGCGCGGTGCCGCTGATTGCGGGCTGGATGCCGCCGGTGCCCTGTATGGCTACGGCAGCAGGGAAGAACTGGAGCCCTTTGGCCCGGTGCTGCTGGCGGAAAGTTGTGAAGAACTGACGGACAAGCTCCTGGCCTGCCGTGCAAACGGTTGAACGATAGGATAAGTGGTGAATATAACATGAATCGTAAGAATCAATCGGACAAACAGTCTATGACATCGCTGCAGCGGCAGGCCGTTCTGGTCTGTGTGGTCTGCGCACTGGCGGCTTTGCTGACCGTAGGCATCACCCTGACCCTGCTCAAACGGGGAAAGCCGGAAACGCCCGGCACACCCGCAGACTCCGTGCCGACGAACACCACCGGGGACGGTGAAAGCACAGATCTTGCCAATCACTATCAGATCGATAACACCTCCAGCTCTCTGCTGACTGAAACAGCGGATGCGGGCACGGAATATCTGGACAGCACCCTGTTTCTGGGAGACTCCAACACCGTGCGTCTGTATAACAACGGTCTGATCTCCTTGCAGCAGTTCTGCGCCAAGGAGGGCATTGGCACCCAGGTGGCCCTGAACGAAGGGATCGTCACCTTTAAGAATGACACCACCCACTACACCATCGCACAGGCAGTGGCAAAAATGAAGCCCCGCCGTGTTGTGATGACCTTTGGTACCAATGACACCGGCATGGAGGTGGCTGATTTTATCAGCAATTATACCGCGCTGGTGCAGGCTATTCAGGAGGCTTACCCCTACACCGATCTCATCGTGAACACGGTGCCTCCTATCCCGGAGAATCACTCCAATTACCCCCACATGGATCAGGCCAAGATCGATGATTTTAATATGGCGCTGCTCAACATGTGCGAACAGCTGGGGGTCAAATTTCTGAATACGGCTGAGGTCCTCAAAGGAGAAAATGGCTACGGCCAGCCGGATTACTACACGGATGGTGATATCCACCTCAAGAGCGCTGGTCTCAAGGCTGCGCTGAACTATCTGCGCACCCACGCCTACCAGACCGAGGATCGCCGCCCGGACACCAATAATATCCCCACCCGCACACTGGAATATGTATCCAACCCCAGCTCGGCGGTGCAGGCCCCCAGCTCGGAAGAACCCGCTTCTTCCAGCGAGAGTGAAAGTGTCAGCAGCTCTGAGACTGCCAGCGTCAAGTTTGAGGCCCGTTATCAGGTGGAAAAGAGCGGCGGCGGCACCCTGAGCTGTGGGAACGAGAGCGGCAAGACCAGCCTGACATACGGCATCACAGATGCATCCCAGTCGCTGACTGTCACGGCCACCCCTGCGGAGGGCCATGTGTTCGTCAAGTGGAGCGACGGCGTGACCAGCAAGACCCGTACCGATACCGGTTTCAAGCAGAATCTGGACGTGACAGCCGTGTTTGCAGCTGTTTCCGTTCACATCTCGGAAGGCAAGGCTTCCGCCGGCTCCTATGTCTTTAAGGCTGCGCTGGAGGGCAAATATGCCAAGAGTGAAAACCTGCATTGGTTCGCCAACGGTCAGGAAGTGAAGGAGGCCGCAGGCCAGACAACGGTCACCGTGTCCGCTTCGGCCATCACCAGCGGCAGCTATAAGATCTATGCGGTGGTCGTGTACAACGACTGCGCCGTGGTCAGTAATGCGCTGACCATCACGATCAACCCGGAGCACGCTTCCGGCTCAAGCTCCGGCAGCTCCTCTGCTTCTTCCGGCAGTACATCCTCGTCCTCTTCGGAGAGCGGCAAGTCTGAGAGCACTTCTTCCAGTGCTTCAACCTCCGAGAGCACGAGCAGCAGTTCTTCTCACAGCACGGCGGAAAGTGAGAGCAAGAGCGAATCCAAGAGCGAGAGCACCTCTTCTTCTCACAGCAGCTCGGAGAGCAAGGCGGAGAGCACTTCGTCCTCCAGCAGTGCTGCCTCTGAGAGCAAAACGGAATCCAAAGAGCAGACCAACAGTGAATCGGTCTCCGCTTCGGTTGAAAATGATATTGAACCCGCAGAGGGGGCTTCCGCTTCCACCGAAGCAGAAGCCAGCCGGTAAACCTTTTTCTGTCTGCCTGCATAGGCTGGGCAGAAGGGAGGGAGCCGGATGTTCTGTGAAGAGATCAAGATCCCCGGGCTGCCCGGTGAGGGAACTGTGACCGATGGCAGTGTGGATTGGTATGAGATGGACTGGGAGAATGTGGACAACGGCGTGACCGAGGAGCAGATGCCCAGAAACGTTGACAAACCCTGCACCGCGCAAGATCCGTGCACGGACAATTCCCCGGAGCAAACCGATGATGAAACCTATGAGATAGTTCAGGAATAACTGGAAGCCAGCTCTGCCGGGGCGGGGCTGGCTTCTCGCTGTTCTTTTGATCTGGGAAAAATTCCCCGGTGATCGGGGACAAGCGTCCCGGAAAATGACACAAGTATGAAAGAGGGGTAACGAACCATGGCAAAATACTATTGTGTTCTGTTTGATGCTGATAATACGCTGCTGGATTTTGATGCAGCGGAAAACAAGGCGCTGGCTGACACCCTGCGGGAGTACGGCATTGAGCCGGATGCCGAGACGGTGCAGACCTACCGCACCATCAACGAGGAGCTCTGGCGGCAGCTGGAAAAGGGTCAGATCCGCCGGGACAAGCTGATGGGGGAGCGGTTCACCCGCTTTCTGAAGGCAGTGAATGCCGCAGGCAACGGTGTGGAGATGAACAAATTCTATCTGGATCAGCTCTCTACCCACCCTGACCTAACATCTCCCAACGTGCTGGACGTGCTCCGGGAGCTTTCCGAAGTGGCAACATTGGCTGTAGTGACCAATGGCTTTGACCGGGTGCAGGGCCGCCGTGTGCGGGAATCCGGCATTCTGGATTTTGTGGAGGATGTGTTCGTTTCTGAAAAAATGGACAGCGAAAAGCCCAACCGCAAGATTTTTGATGCCGCACTCCGTGCGCTGGGCGTGGAGAACCGTGAGCACGTGCTGATGGTGGGCGACAGCCTGAGCAGTGATGTGCAGGGCGGTGTGAACGCCGGGCTGGATACCTGCTGGTATAACCCCAACCACGCCGAGAATCCCGGCAAGGTCGTGCCTACCTATGAGATCAGCAGCCTGGAGGAGCTTTATCCGCTGGTGATGGAGCCGGAGGAACTGGCCAATGTGGGCCTGAAGAATCGCCGCCATCAGCTGTAATGCTGTGCGGCCTGTGTGAGAGATTGGAAAACGAACAATGCTGATACATTTGGAAAAGCTGGGCAAGAGCTTTGGCGAGAAGATCGTCCTGCATGATGTCACGGCCAGTGTCGAGCGGGAGGATCGCATCGGCATCGTGGGCCAGAACGGCGCAGGCAAAACGACCCTGCTGAAGATCCTGACCGGCGAGTATACGGACTATGAGGGTGAGTTCAGTGTGACCCATGGTGTGACGCTGGGCTATCTGGAACAGAATGCAAAGCTCGACCCTACGTTGGATATCTACGGCGAGATGCGTTCCTGCTTTGCCCATGTGCTGGATGCCATGGCCCAGATGCAGATCCTGGAGCGCAGAATGGCCGCCAGCCCGGAGGATGCCTCTCTGCTGGAACAGCACGATGCCTTGCAGAACATCATTGATGCCGCTGACGGTTACAATATGGATGTCAACATCAAAAAGGTGCTGTCCGGTATGGGGTTTGCGCAGGATACCTGGACGAAGAATATCGCTGTGCTTTCAGGCGGTGAGCTGACGCGCCTTCGTCTGGCAAAGCTGCTGTTGGAAAAGCCGGATGTCCTGATTCTGGACGAGCCCACCAACCACTTGGATTTTGCCACCATGGAATGGCTGGAGAATTACCTCAAGGGCTATTCCGGTGCCGTGCTGGTCGTCAGCCATGACCGCTATTTCCTGGACAATATCTGTACCAGGATCTGGGAGGTCTCCTTCCAGACCATGACCACTTATAAGGGCAACTTCTCAGCCTATCTGCCCCAGAAGGAAGCTGCGGATGCCCTGCGCCAGAAGCAGCACGATGCAGATGTAGCACTGGCTGAAAAGCTGCAGGATTATGTAGACCGCAACCTTGTCCGCGCTTCCACCACCAAGATGGCCCAGAGCCGCCGCAAACAGCTGGAAAAGCTGGAGATCACGGAAGCCCCAAAGGATGAAACAAACCAGCTCAAATTCCGCTTTGAGTATGATGTGGAGCCGTGGAATGAGTTGGTGCTGATGAAGAACCTGACCATCAGGATCGGGGAGCGCACCCTGCTGGAACCCTTTACCTACACGGTCTGCCGGGGCCAGCGGCTGGTGATCGCAGGCCCCAACGGTGCGGGCAAATCCACCCTGATGCAGGTGCTGGATGGTAAGCGCCGCCCCTCTGGCGGCATGGTACGGCTGGGTACGGGAGCCCGGCCCAGCATTTTTGCCCAGCAGCAGAACCGTTTGGGACAGGGCCAGGTGATCGATGTCATCTGGAACAAGTATCCCCGGATGACGGAGCTGGAAGTGCGCAGCCATCTGGCAAAGCTGGGTTTCCGGGGCGAGACAGTGTTCAAGCCCTGCGAGGCACTTTCGGGCGGCGAGCTGGCCCGCCTGCGCTTTGCTGAGATCGTACTGGAGCGGCCCAATCTGCTGTTTCTGGACGAGCCCACCAACCACCTGGACATCTACACCCGCGAGAACCTGACCGAGGCCCTGATGGCATACACTGGGACCCTGCTCATGGTCACTCATGACCGCCATCTGATGAACAGTCTGGGCTGTCCCATCCTCTATCTGGAAGATGGCAAGGCCACCCTGTATCCGAGCTACGATGCCCTGATGGGCCGTGTCGCTCCTGCTGCCGCTCCGGAAAAAGCCGGGGATCAGCCCGCCAAGGCTGGTTACGGCAAAGAGCAGCGCCGCCGCCGCGCGGAGCTGCGGGCCAAGATCAAGGCCTGCGAGGATGAAATGGAAGCCTGCGGGGCAAGGGAAGTGGAGCTTGACAATGAGATCAACTCCCCGGAGGTCTACAATGACCCCGATCTACTCCGCCAAAAGAGCGATGAGCTCAGTGATCTGCGCTTCCATCAGGAAGAGCTGTTTGCTGCCTGGGAAAAGGCGATGGAAGAGCAGGAGCAGTACGAACAGGCTGCTGGTGAAGAATGATCCGCTGCAAAGGAGAACAATGATGCCTCATAACCGCCGCAATTACAACAAAACGCACAGCATCGCCCTTTCAGGTCTGCTGTTTGCTCTGGCGATGGCGCTTTCCTTCATCGAGGGCACATTGGTCATCCCCGGGCTTTTGCCAGGCATGAAGCTGGGTCTGGCGAATATTGTGGTGATGTATGCCCTGTTCTTCATGGGGCCAAAACAGGCCCTTGTGCTGGATGTGCTGAAGGCGTTCTTCGTCTTTCTGGTCTCCGGCTGGACGGCAGGTTTTCTTTCCCTCTGCGGCGGCCTGCTCTCACTGCTGGTGATGTGGCTGCTCTACTATCACTGCCCGCTGCGGCCTACCTGGTTCATCCTGTCGGTCTGCGGCGCGCTGGCCCACAACATCGGACAGCTGCTGGGAGCCAGTGTCATCCTTTCCACAGCAGTGTCCCTTTACTATGCACCAGTCATGCTGGTGCTGGGTCTTGTGATGGGAATGCTCACCAGTGTCACCCTGCGGGCTATGCTGCCTGCGCTGGGACGGCTGGGTTATAATATCCAGGAAAACCGCAAAGGATGAGCTGCCCGGTTGCAACCGGGGCTGGAATCCGATATAATAAATCAAATCTGAATTTTTACCCAACAAAAAAACTGCCCACGGGATAGCGCACTTTGGCGTGGGGCAGCTGGGAGGTATGAGTTTATGTCTGAAAAAGTGACTGTCAAGGTGGAGCGCAATATCCTCCATCTTCCCGCCATTGCCCTGCGTGGGCTGGTGGTGTTCCCCAACAACCTGCTGCATTTTGAGGTAGGTCGTGACAAGAGCATTGCCGCTGTGGAATGGGCCGTGCGGAATAAATCCGAGGTGTTCCTCATTGCGCAGAAGGATATGAAGGCTGAGGACCCCAAGGCAGAGGAGATGTACCAGTACGGCGTTGTGGCCGAGATCAAGCAGGTCATGCGTGTTTCGGATGATCTGGTGCGCATTCTGGTGGAGGGTAAGTTCCGCGCCAAGCGCACCGAGCTGGATACCGAAGGTAGCTTCCTGCTGGCATCGGTGCGGCCGGCTCCTGTGCGTCCCATCAAGGCAGAGGAAGAGACCGAGGCAGAGGCCCTGCTCCGCAACGTGAAAACGAGCTTCGACGCGGTGCTTTCCATGAATCCCCGCATCAGCAAGGACGTGGTGTTTGCTGTTACCTCGAATAACGACCCCGCCTTCCTGTGCGAGTACATCCCTGCCAATCTGCTCTTCCGCTTTGAGGATAAGCAGGCTGTGATGGAGGAAAGCACCCTCATCGGCCGTCTGCGCCTGCTGGTGGAACGCCTGCATCGGGAGCGCCGGATGCTGGAGATCGACAAGGAGATCGCCCAGAAAGTGGACGAAGCCATGGATAAGAACCAGCGTGATTACTACCTGCATGAGCAGATGCACATGATCAGCCAGGAGCTGGGCGAGGACGATGATACCACGGCAGAGGCCGAGGAGTACCGCCGCAGGATCCAGGAGCTGCATCTGGACGAGGAGCGGGAGAAGAAACTGCTCAAGGAAGTGGACCGCCTTGCCAAGATGCAGAGCAGCAACCAGGAGGGAACGGTCATCCGCACCTATCTGGATACCTGCCTGGATCTGCCCTGGAACAGCTTTACCGAGGACGACCTCGATATCGCCAAGGCACAGCGCATCCTTGACCGCGACCACTACGGTCTGAAGAAGGTCAAGGACCGCATTCTTGAGGTGTTGGCTGTCCGCAAGCTGGCTCCGGATGTCAAGGGTCAGATCATCTGCCTGGTCGGCCCTCCGGGTGTCGGCAAGACCAGCATTGCCCGCTCCATTGCCGAGAGCATGAACCGCAAGTATGTGCGCATCAGCCTGGGCGGCGTGCGGGATGAGGCAGAGATCCGCGGCCACCGCCGCACCTATATCGGGGCCATGCCCGGCAAGATCATCAACGCCATGATCTCCGCCAAGAGCTCCAACCCCCTGATGCTGCTGGACGAGATCGACAAGTTGGCAGGCGATTTCCGGGGTGACCCGGCCGCTGCCCTGCTGGAAGCTCTTGATCCCGAGCAGAACACCACCTTCAATGATCACTTTATCGATATGCCGTTTGATCTGAGCCATGTGCTTTTCATCACCACGGCAAATGATCTGAGCGCCATTCCCGGCCCTCTGCGTGACCGCATGGATGTCATGGAGCTGCCCAGTTATACCCGGGTGGAGAAATATAACATTGCCCGCAAGCATCTGGTACCCAAGCAGCTCAAGGCCTGCGGTCTGGCCGGGAAGGTCACCTTCTCCCAGAGCGCGCTCTACGGCATCATTGATGGCTACACCCGTGAGGCCGGTGTCCGCACCCTGGAGCGTACCATCACCAGTGTCCTGCGCAAGTGCGCCCGCAAGATCGCGTCCGGTGAGGCGGAAAACGTTTCTGTGACCGGCAGCAGCCTGGAAGAGCTGCTGGGGCCCCGCTTCGTCAAGCCCGATTTCCTCAACCGGACCAATGCCATTGGTATTGCCAACGGTCTGGCCTGGACCAGCATCGGCGGCGAGACCCTGCCCATCGAGGTGCAGGTCATGGACAATGGCAGCGGCAAGATCACCGTCACCGGTTCGCTGGGCGACGTGATGAAGGAAAGTGCCCAGCTGGCCATCACCTATGTCCGTGTCCACGCCGAGGAATACGGCATCGACCCTGAGCGGCTGAAAAAGTGCGATCTGCACATCCATGCCCCCGAGGGTGCCGTGCCCAAGGACGGCCCCAGCGCCGGTGTTACTCTGACCACCGCTCTGGTGTCCTGTCTGTCCGGCATCCCGGTGCGCGGTGATGTTGCCATGACCGGCGAGATCACTCTGCACGGCAATGTGCTGCCCATCGGCGGCCTGCGCGAAAAGAGCATGGCTGCCTACCGTGAGGGGATGAAAACCGTGCTCATCCCCAAGGATAACGTTCCGGATCTGTACGAGGTGGATGACGAGGTGAAGAAGAATCTGACCTTCCTGCCCATGTCTGACCTCGCGCAGGTGCTCAATGCCGCTCTGCTCAAGCCCAAGAGCGTTTCTGCCCGTCATCCGCACCCCGCCAAAAAGGCAAAGCCGGTGGAAGCGGCCATCCCGCCCGCACCGGAAAAACCGAAGCCGGGGGCTGTCTGCTAATCAAAGGAGCAAACGATGAACTACAACAAAGCGGATTTTATTGCAAGCTACGGCATTTCCAGCCAGCTGCCCGAAAGTGACCGTCCGGAGCTCAGCTTCTCAGGCCGTTCCAATGTAGGCAAGTCCAGCCTCATCAACAAGCTGTGCAACCGCAAGAACCTTGCCCGTGTGTCCAGTACGCCGGGAAAAACGGCCACCATCAACTTCTATGAGGTAGACAACTGTTATTTTGTGGATCTGCCCGGCTATGGTTATGCCAAGGTCAGCAATGCGGACCGCGAGCGCTGGGATGACCTCATCAACAGCTATTTTGAGGCCCCCCGGCATCATACTCTGCTGGTACAGCTTATCGACAGCCGCCATGCCCCCAGCGCAGATGACCTGCAGATGCTGAAGTATCTGCACTACCATCAGATCCCCTTTGTTGTGGCATTGACCAAAGTCGATAAGCTCAAAAAGAGCCAGCTGGCCAAGACACAGGAGGATTTTGAAAAGGTCTGCCTGCCCTATGGCTGCCAGAAGGTGGTACTGACCAGCGGCGAGAACGGCTACGGCATCCCGGAGCTGCAGGCGGTGTTGAACGAGGCTGTGGCGGCTGAGTTCACCGATGACGAGGAAGCGGAGTAAACCATGGCCTACAATGAATTTGCCTATTTCTATGATGAATTCAACGGCGAAGCCGACTATGATGCCCTCTATGAGCAGATCCGGCAGAAACTGAATGCCCACGATATCCGGGATGGCATTCTGGCCGATCTGGGCTGTGGAACAGGGGAGCTGACCTTGATGCTGACCCAGGCGGGCTATGATATGATCGGCATCGATCAGTCCGAGGAGATGCTCTGTGTCGTGCGGGATAAGGCGGAACAGCTGGGCCTTTCCGGTAAGCTGCTGCTTTTGCAGCAGGATCTGCTCAAGCTTGACCTCTACGGCACCATCCGGGGTGCGGTGTCTACCTTCGATACCTTCAACCACATCCCGGACCTGGATACCGCCATTGCCAACGCGGCTTTTTTCATGGAAGAGGGCGGCGTGTTCCTCTTTGATATGAACACCCCTTACAAGCACCAGAAGGTACTGGGGGAGAATGTATTTACCTTTGAGGAAGAGGATGCTGCCTGCGTCTGGCGCAACCACTATCACCCTGCGGACCGCCGGGTGGAGATCACGGTGGACATCGACTACCACGAGACCGGCGAACACTTCCATGAACAGTTCTATGAATATACCTACGACCTGGATACCATCCGAGCCGCATTGGAAAAGCACGGCTTTGTGCTGGAAAAGGTCTGCGACGGTGAGAGCTTCGGCCCCCTGACCGAAGAGAGCGAGCGCTATTTCTTCTGTGCCGTCAAGCAGTATACCCAATTGGAGGAAAAAGAAAATGTCTAATCTGATCCGCGGTATTTCTGAAAACGGCGGTGTTGTGTTCTGCGGTGTGGACTCCACTGAGATCGTCCGCACGGCCGAGCAGCTGCACCACACCAGTGCGACCTGCAGCGCAGCCCTGGGCCGCCTGCTCACCGGTGCGTCCCTGATGGGCTCCATGCTCAAGGATGACGGCGATTCCATTACGCTGCGTGTGGCGGGCGGCGGCCCCACCGGCACGGTTGTTGCCTGTACCGATGGCACCGGCAATGTCAAGGGCTGCATCGACCACCCGCTGGTAGAGCTGCCTCTGAAAGCAAACGGCCATCTGGATGTGGGCAGTGCTGTGGGCAAAAACGGCGTGCTGACTGTCATCCGTGACAACCGCCTGCAGAAAGAGCCCACTGTGGGCCAGGTGCCGCTGGTCTCCGGCGAGATCGCCGAGGATCTGACCAGCTACTATGCTTACAGCGAGCAGGTGCCCACCGTCTGCGCTCTGGGGGTGCTGGTGGATACTGACCTGACCATTGCCTGCGCGGGCGGCTTCCTGCTGCAGCTGCTGCCCGGTGCCACCGATGCCGAGATCACCCAGCTGGAGCAGAACATCGCCGCCATGCCTTCCGTCACCGAACTGCTTCGGGAAGGCAAGACCCCCGAGGATATGATGAACCTTGCACTGGCAGGCTTCAACCCCAATGTACTGGATGAGCGCGAGGTGCAGTACAAGTGTGACTGCAGTGAAGAGCGTACCGAGGAAATGCTGCTGAGCCTGGGCCGCAAGGAGCTGGAAAAGCTCCGGGATGAGGACCCTGACTGCGAGGTCGTCTGTCATTTCTGCCACACCAAATACCATTTTGACCTGAATCAGCTGGTGGAGAAGGCTGCTTATAAAAAAGAAGCGGCCGAAGAACCCAATGAAAACGCATAAGATGTAACTTGAAAACGGCCCGGAGTTTCTCGCTCCGGGCCGTTTTCAGGTGCAGATATCAGCAATGATGGTGTAGACCACCCGGTAATGCAGCATATCGTTCTCGGTTGTGACATCCACTTTCTGCGCCACAAATTCTGCGTCCGGGTAATCGTTCTGCAAGGCTCGTAAGCCATGCAGACGGGTCAGTGCGCTGGCTTCATCCTCTGAGGAATGAATTTCATTTTCTGTCTGTTCGTAATAGGTGGTTTCCTCGACGGAAAGCGGGAGCGTCAGCCCCAGAAGCTCCGGCTGAAGATGCCGTGTGACCGCCGTGGAATCGTCCGCAGGGGAGAAAAGGGAAGGCAATGGGAACACCCGCCCGGCAAGGAAAAGCCTTCGCTGAACAATCGTTTTCCCGGTCAGCTGGTATGTGGCAGCCGTCAGTGGAAGATCTTCCGCAAACTCCCACTCGAACTGCGCCCGGACGCTTCCAGCGGCAGGCTGAAAGATCAGCGTGCCGTCCCGCTCAGCCCGGGCAGTGCCGATGAGTCCCTGGCCTTTTTCCACTGACTGCCCGGGAACCACCAGCATCGTCCCGCTGATAAGGTTTGTGCTGACCACCGTACCTGCAGCCTTTGCCCGCAGGCCATGGAGCGTTCCGGCGGCGATCTCCGGCACCGGTTTGGCTTCTGCCGCTTCCAGTTCCAGCCGCCCATCCAGAAAATTCAGGCTGACCCACGAGAACTCACCGCTTTGCAGCAGAGCATATTCCCCGGCGGCAAGTTTTTCCTGCGTGACGATACTGCCCGGCATCAAGGAAACGGTTTCCCGCAGCACGGAAGCTGCCCGCGCCTGCTGGCCGGTCGTCAGGCCGGAAGCATCCACAGCCCAGACAAGGCCCTGGGACCAAAGCAAAAGCGGCACAAACAGCAAAAGCCCGGCCCACAGCCCCCGCCGCCGGAGGTAGGGCCGCAGGAGAAAAAACAGCCCTGTCTTTTTGCGGATGCGCAGATGCACCCGCCGTTTGCGGGCAAGTTTTGCCAGCCGGAGGTAGTGCCATGCCGCGCACCGGGCTGTAAAGCCGCCGGGAACAGGGAAGATGTCAGTGAGATGCAGGCCTGTCCGTGCAGCTTCGGAGAGCAGGCCCTCGGTATCACCGTTCCGGGCAGAAAATGCTGCCCCGGCCCAAAGCTGTAAGATGCTGCATCCCTCCCTAACTGCTGGAAAAATCCGTGCGCAGGAACCGCCCCCGCAGGGTAATTCGGTGAGCGGCCAGCGTTTCGATTCTAAGCCCGTCCCCATACACGGTGAACAGCCCGCCCGCAAATTCCAGGCAGAGCCTGCCCTCCTCATAGGTGCGCACCCTGCGGAAGTGATCGATCTCCATCACACCGCCGCTCAGATAGACAGAGGGCTGGCCGTAAAAGCCCCGGGGAGGCTGGCGCAGCATCCGGCCAAACCAGCCGCGCAGGGAGAGCCGCCCGGTTTTCTGCTGTTTCACACCCACTCCCTCCCCGCCGGGCAAAACTGCGCCCCGTATCACATATATATGGAACCGGAGGGCGTGTGTATGAATCGGCTTTTCAGATGGAATCAGACGGGTTTGTTTTTGCTGGCACTGGCGGCAGGGATTCTGCCGTTTGCAGTGCCGGAGGTTTGTGCCGCTGCTCTGCGGGAAGGGCTGACCCTCTGCAGCGGGCCGCTGCTGCTCTCGCTGTTCCCGTTTCTCGTAGTATCGCGCCTGCTCGTCCAATGCCCGGAAAGCGACCTGCTGGCCCTGCCGTTCCGCCTGGCGGCGTGGGGCATCGGCATCCGCACACCCTGTGCGGCACGGGTGCTCTGCATCGGGTTCCTGGGTGGCTTTGCACCAGCGGCCAGTGCTGCGGCGCAGGCAGTCAGGACCGGTCAGCTTACGGCTGAGGAAGCGGATGCCCTGCTGCCTGCCTGTATCTGTTCCGGTCCATCCTTTGTGGTGCTGACGGTGGGGCAGAGCCTGCTGGGCAGTGCAGAGCTTGGCGTGCTGCTGTTTGCGTCACAGATCACCGCAAACTATCTGACTGCCGCCCTGCTGAACCGGTTTGCAGGAGTGCGTTCGGTCAAACCGGGATCTGCAGCGCAAGCATCTCCTGCACCGCCGCGGCTGGATGAGATCCTGGCCGATGCCGCCATAACGTACTGCAAGCTCTGCGGTTTTATCCTCTTTTTCCGGATGCTGGCCGCTGGGGCAGGGGCGCTTTTGCCTGCCGGTGCGGGCACACTCTGTGCCATTCTGCTGGAGGTCTGCTCCGGCTGTGACCTGGCTTCCCGTACCGGACGGTGGGGGAGCCTGCTCTGCTGTGCGGCACTGAGTGTGCAGGGGCTTTCCGTGTTGCTGCAGGTGCGCACCATCTGCCCGCCGGAAATGACCCTGCGCCCGCTCTACCGGGCCAGGATGCTCCATCTGCCGCTTTCATTGGCCCTGTTCTATCTGCTGCTGCCGGGCGGGGAGGCGGATGTGTTCAGTACTCTGCCTGCCCGGGTCTTTTTGATGCGGCGGGTGCCGCCGGATTGTGCCCTGCTCGTTTTTGCAGTGTGTTGTATGGCAGCCTGCACTTTGCGCAGTGGAATCCGTCAAGTTGAACAGAAACAGATGGCAAGAAATGCAGGTGGGTGTTGTATAAATTCCAAAACTTTGCTATAATAAGACGTAAGCATTCAATGACAGGGAAGCTTCCCTGAACAGATGGAAATAAAATAAATGAGCACACGCTTATTTTAGATGGAGGACCATAGAATGGATTTACAGAATATGGATCTTAAGGGCGGGAGCCTGCAAATTTCCACCGAGGTCATCGGCAAGATCGCACGCTGTGCTGCACTGGAAGTGGACGGTGTGTCCGAGGTCTCCTGCGGCAAGCAGAACAAAAAGGTCAAGGAGCTGCTGGCTGCTGCCAGCATCCAGCCCCCTGTTACCGTGGAGATGCGGGACGGCACCGCTGAACTGACCCTGAATCTGGTGGTCAAGTTTGGTGCAAAGATCCCTGCTGTGGCCGAAAAGGTACAGGAGAATGTCAAATCTGCTGTTCAGAACATGACCAATGTCACGGTAAGCCGTGTGAACCTTGTCATTGCCGGCCTTGCGGCTGAGGAACAGGAATAAAAAGTAGAAGAGGAAGATTATGGAAAATATTTTGCCCCGTCGTGAAGCCCGTGAGAATGCGTTCCTGCTGGCTTTTTCCCAGACCTTTGGTGATGTGCCCCTGCAGGAAGCACTGGATACAAACAACGAGTGTGGGGAAGAGCGTCCTGTGGATGTGTTCGGCCAGCGCCTGCTGAGTGCCTATTACAGCCACTCTGCAGAGGTGGACGACCTCATCCGTGACCATCTGCGCAACTGGACCATGGAGCGCCTGCCCCGTGTCAGCCTGACTGTCCTGCGTCTGGCTCTGGCGGAGATGCTGTATGGCGACGAGCGTAAGCCCGGTGTTGTCATCAATGAGGCTGTGGAGCTGACCAAGAAATACGGCGCAGATGAGGACTATCAGTTCGTGAATGGTCTGCTGGGTGCTGTTGCCCGTGAGCAGGGTCTGGATACGGAGCCGGTGGAGTCGGAAGAACAGTGAGCCACTATACGCTGGGCATCGACACAAGCAACTATGCAACCTCTCTGGCGGTTTTTCACACAGCCGGAGAGGTTGTTTGCGCAAAGAAACGTTTTCTGCCGGTCAAGGAGGGCCAGCTGGGCCTGCGGCAGAGTGATGCGCTCTTCCACCATACTACGGCTCTGCCTGAGATGCTGGAGGAGCTTGGCCGGGAGTTTAATTTGACCCGAATCTCGGCAGTGGGCGTTTCCCAGAAGCCGCGCCCCGTGGAGGGAAGCTACATGCCCTGCTTCCTGGCGGGTGTCAGCGCGGCCACAGCCTTTGCGCAGGCCCGGGGCATCCCGCTGATCCATACTACCCATCAGCAGGGACACGCGGCGGCAGCGCTGTTTGCAGCAAAAGGGGAAGAGCTCTTCCGCCAGAAAGTGCTGCTCTTCCACATCTCAGGCGGTACAACGGATCTTCTGCTCTGCAATGAGGTAAAGGAGATCACCACACTGGGCACCAGCACCGACCTATACGCCGGGCAGGCAGTGGATCGTGTGGGGGTCAAGCTGGGGTTTGGCTTCCCGGCAGGTGTGGAAGTTTCCCGTCTGGCTGCCTTGTGTGAGGAACCCATTAAGCCCAGATCCAGCGTGAAGGGGATGCAGTGCAGTCTTTCGGGGCTGGAAAATCAGTGCAATGCCCTGCTGAATGAGGGCAAAACCCCGGAGTATGTCTGCAAATACTGCCTGCTCTGTGTGGCAGACACTGTGGTCAAGATGACAAAAGCCGCCCAGAAGGAATACCCCGGCCTACCGGTGGTCTGTGCGGGCGGTGTGATGAGCAGTGATATCATCCGCGCCTGGGTGCAGCAGCGCCTGCCGCAGGTGTATTTCGTGCCCGGGCAGTATTCCAGCGACAACGCCATCGGTGTGTCCATTCTTGCTGCACAGGGGGCTGGATTATGGCTGAAGTGATCTCAGTCTCGGCCCTGAACCGGTACGTCAAGAATCTGCTGGACGTGAATGATGTTCTGTTCGATCTGGCCCTGCGGGGCGAGATTGCCAACTTTGTGCAGAACGCCCGGAGCGGGCACTGCTACTTTTCCCTGCGGGACGAAGCCGCCAGCGTCAGGGCTGTGATGTTCCGCTCCGATGCGCGGCGGCTGGGTTTCCAGCCCGAAGAGGGTATGAAGGTGGTGGTGCGCTGCCGTGTGACCCTCTACGAGCGGGACGGTGCGTTTCAGGTCTATGTCAACGACATGTTTCCGGACGGCATCGGCTCGACACAGTTGGCCTTTGAACAGCTGAAGGCAAAACTGGACAAAGAAGGACTGTTTGCACCGGAGCATAAAAAGCCGCTGCCCAGGTTCCCGCAGTGTATCGGCCTTGTCACCAGCAAGACCGGTGCTGCACTGCAGGATATCCGCAATGTTATCGGTCGGCGCTGGCCCGCAGTGCGTCTGCTGCTGGCTCCTGTGAATGTGCAGGGCTTTGAAGCGGCAGAGGAGATCGCCGATGCCATTACCCGGCTGGACAAAAGCGGGCTGGTGGACGAGATCATTGTAGCGCGCGGCGGCGGAAGCCGGGAGGACCTGTGGGTATTCAACGCCGAGGTCATTGCCAGGGCGGCCTACCGCTGCAAAACGCCCCTCATCAGCGCCATTGGTCACGAGATCGATTTTACGATCCTGGATTTTGTGGCAGATCAGCGCGCGCCCACGCCCTCAGCGGCGGCAGAGCTTGCTGTGCCCGACCGTGCCGAACAAGGACGGAAATTATGCACTTTGGAAGAAAATATTCACAATTGTATCCAATTTAAGCTGAGTTTATGTTATAATAGGCTAGAACAGACCGAACAGCTGCTTTCCCGTGCTGGTGTACAGGCAGCGCTGGAGGAGCGTGCTGCCCGCCTGGATACTCTGGCCGGGCGACTGCAAACTGCCGCCAGAGGTAAGCTGCAGGCCGGAGAGCTGCGTCTGAAGCATACGGCAGCACTTGCCGCATCCCTGAACCCCTACGGTGTGCTAGCCCGCGGCTATGCCATGGTGCAGGACAATAGGGGAAGGATCTGCACGCCGGATGCGCTCCGGCCCGGGCAGACCTGTAAACTCCGGGGCACGGAATACCGCGTGACCTGCACGGTCAACACAGTGGAGGAACTGGATGAGAGCACCCAAAAGCTTTGAGGATGGAATGACCCGGCTGGAAGCCATCCTTGAACAGATGCAGCAGCCGGAAACAACGCTGGCGGAATCGGTCAAACTCTATGCCGAAGCCGCATCCCTGATGGATTATTGTAACGGTACGCTGGAAAAGGCCACGCTGCAGCTGGATGAGATCGACGCGCAGCGGGCCCCCCGGCCGGATGCCGCACATTAAGGAGGAAGTTTCATGGATTACGCGAAGCAGTATCAAGAGTATCTTGCCCGGGCAAATCAGGCACTGGAAAAGGCCTGTGAGACTTTTTTGCCCGAGGAATCTGAGGTCTGCCGGGCTGCACGTTACAGCCTGCTGGGCGGCGGCAAACGCATCCGCGCAGTGCTGGTGTTGGCCGTGTGTGATATGCTCAACGGCAGCGCCGAAGCAGCCGAGCAGTTTGCGGCGGCGGTCGAGATGCTGCACTGCTATTCTCTGATCCATGATGACCTGCCCTGTATGGACAACGATGACCTGCGCCGGGGCAAGCCCAGCTGCCACAAGGCCTTTGGTGAATCCACTGCTATGCTGGCCGGCGATGTACTGTTGACCGAGGCGTTCAACGTGGTCGCAAATGCACCGGCTTCGCCCATTGTCAGTGTGCAGGCTGCAAGGGCCTTGGGCGCTGGTGCGGGCAGCCATGGCATGGTTTACGGGCAGGAGCTTGACCTGAAATATGAGGCACTGGCTGCCACTGAAGAGCAGCTGCGGCTGATCCACCGGAACAAGACCGGTGCGCTCATCAATGCTGCTGTTCAGATGGGTGCTGCCGCTGCTCAGGCCAATGAGACCCAGTGCAAGGAGCTGGAGGACTATGCCTTCGGCATTGGTCTGGTGTTCCAGATCGTGGACGATGTGCTGGATGTGACCAGCACCGCCGAACAGCTGGGCAAACCCATTGGCAGCGACAGTGAGAACGGCAAGACCACCTTTGTGACCTTGTATGGGGCCGAGGGTGCCATGGAGCTGGCAAAAAAACTGAACAACGAGACCTGCGCCTCCCTGCACGCGGAATTTGGCGAAAAGGCCGCTTTCCTGGAGCAGCTGGCAAAAGAGCTGCTGGTGCGCCGCAGCTGATCCGAAAAAATAAGAAGGTGGAACTACCATGCAATTTATCCATAGCGTCCTGACGTTCAATGAGATCCTTACAGTATCCCTGTTGTCCTGGTTTGTGGCGCAGGTGCTCAAGACCATCATCAACTTCGTCTTGCTGGGCAGGTTCCAGCTGGAGCGGATGTGGGGCGATGGCGGTATGCCCAGTGCCCACAGTGCCACGGTAACGGCCATGGTCATTGCTACGGCACGCAGCGAGGGCATCCATTCGGCTATCTTTGCGGTGGCCGCAGTTGTTGCCATCATCACCATGCACGATGCTATGGGTGTGCGCCGCGAGACCGGCGAGCAGGCCAAGGTGCTGAACAAGATGCTGGAGCAGTGGATCGAAGTGACCGAGAAAAACAATCCCTTCCTGCAGAATATGCACCTGAAAGAGATGGTCGGTCACACTCCGCTGCAGGTCATGGCCGGTTTTGCACTGGGTATACTGGTCGGCTTCCTTTATCCTATGGGCCTCTGAGCGCCCCATTTCAAAACGTGAGAAGGACGTGAATCTATGAATTCGCCTTTGCTGGAGAAAATCTCTCAGCCCAGCGATCTGAAAAAGCTGTCCAGTCAGCAGACGGTGCAGCTTTGCGCAGAAATCCGTGAATTTCTTCTGGATAACGTATCAAAGACCGGCGGCCATCTGGCATCCAATCTGGGTGCTGTGGAGTTGACGGTGGCTCTGCACCGGGTGCTGACTACCCCCACGGATGAGATCGTGTTTGATGTAGGCCATCAGTGCTATACCCACAAGCTGCTGACAGGCCGCCGCGAGGGCTTTGCCAAGCTGCGGCAGCTGGATGGCATTTCCGGTTTCCCGAACCCCAACGAAAGTGAGCATGATGCTTTTATTGCCGGTCACGGCAACACCGCGCTCTCGCTGGCTGTGGGCATTGCCTGGGCCAAAAAGCTGCGGGGCGAGCCGGGACAGGTGGTTGCCCTCATTGGTGACGGTGCCTTTACCGGCGGTATGGTCTACGAGGGGATGAACAATATCGGCGGGCTGGACAATCTGCTGGTCATCCTGAACGACAACAAGATGTCCATTTCCAAGAATGTGGGCGCGTTGTCCCGCTACCTGAGCCATCTGCGCACCACCAGCCGCTATTACGATGCCAAGGAAAATGTGCGTTCCTTTCTGGATGGCGTGCCTGTCATCGGCCCACCGCTGAAATCTGTAATCCAGAACAGCAAGGCCATGGTGCGCAGGGCAATGTATCATTCGACCATGTTTGAGGATATGGGCTTCCACTATTATGGTCCTTTTGATGGTAACAATGAACCGGAGCTTGAAGGAATCCTGCGCGATATCCACAGGCAGCCCGGCCCCCATTTCCTGCATGTCGTGACCAAGAAAGGCAAGGGCTATGCCCCGGCTGAGAGCAACCCCGGTAACTTCCACGGTGTTTCGACCTTTGATCTGGTCAACAGCATCCCAGACCCTGAGGTGGCTCCAAAGGAGTCTTTCTCGACGGTGTTCGGCAATGTCCTGAACAAGGAGGGCGCGGAAAACCAGAAGATCTGTGCCATCACGGCCGCCATGAAGTATGGTACGGGTCTGCAGTTCTTTGCACACACCCACCCCAAGCGTTTCTTTGATGTGGGCATGGCAGAGCAGCATGCTGTGACCTTTGCAGCGGGCCTCGCCAGCCAGGGAATGCTTCCGGTGGTCTGTATCTACTCCACCTTCCTGCAGCGTTCCTATGACCAGATCATCCATGATGTGAACCTGCTGAAGGAGAATGTTGTCCTTGCTATCGACCGTGCCGGTTTTGTTCCGGCAGACGGCGAGACCCATCAGGGAATCTTTGACCCGGCCTTCCTCAGTCAGGTGGGGATCCCTGTCTATTCGCCCTCCAACTATGCTGAGCTGCGGCACTGGCTGCCCATCCTGCTCAGTGATGAGATGCAGGGCCCCCGGGCAATCCGGTATCCCCGCGGTGGTGAGAGCGCAGCACTGGCGCAGTTTGGCTGTTCCGGCAGAGAATATGACCGGCTCTATACCGCCCCTGATGCCAAGGCTGTAATGGTCAGTTACGCCGACGAAGTCGAGGATGTGCTGACTGCGGCGAAGCTTCTGAGCAAAGAAAACGTTCCCTGTGATGTATATAGGCTTGTAAAGATATACCCCTTTACACCCGAGCTTATTTCTGAAATTTCAAGATATGACGTTGTTTTGTTTGCGGAGGAATGCGTAGCCTGCGGCGGCATCGGTGAGCATCTGGAAATGGCTCTGCGGAAAGCAGGCTGGCAGGGTGCTTATATCCACCGTGGTGTGGAGGATGTGCGTCTGCCCCATGCGACGGTTCCGCAGATCAAGCAGAGCACCGGCCTGGATGCTGAACATCTGGCACAGGCCATCCGTACATGGAAAGGAGCAGAATCTTGAAGATTCGTTTGGATCAATATCTGGTTCAGCATGGTCTGATCCAGAGCCGTGAGCGCGCCAAGGCGATGATCATGTCCGGCGTGGTCTTTGTCAATGAACAGAAGGTAGACAAAGCCGGTGAGATGATCAAAGAGGATGCCAAGGTGGAGGTGCGCGGCCATGATATCGGTTATGTCAGCCGCGGCGGCCTGAAACTGGAAAAGGCGATGCAGTGTTTTCCGCTGACCCCCAAGGGGAAAGTCTGCATGGACATTGGCGCATCCACCGGCGGCTTTACCGACTGTATGCTGCAAAATGGTGCAGTCAAGGTCTACGCAGTGGATGTGGGCTACGGTCAGCTGGCATGGAGTCTGCGCACCGATGAGCGGGTGGTCAATATGGAGCGCACAAACATCCGCAACGTGACCCTTGACCAGCTGGCAGAGCCGATCGAGTTTTTCAGCGTAGATGTCTCCTTTATCTCGCTGCATCATATCTTCCCGGTGGCGCAGGCCATCACCACTCCGGACGCTATGGGTGTCTGCCTGGTCAAGCCCCAGTTTGAGGCTGGCCGCGAAAAAGTGGGCAAAAACGGCGTTGTCCGTGACCCTGCCACCCACCGCGAGGTGCTGCACAATGCCATGGGCTACGCTGCTGCCAACGGCTTCAAGGTCTGCGGACTGGATTTCAGCCCCGTCAAGGGCCCTGAGGGGAACATTGAGTATCTGATGTTCGTTCAGAAGAGTGATGAACCCGGTGCACTGGATGATTCGGTTGCTGAACAGGTGGTGGCATCCAGCCATTCTACGCTGGACCGCTGAACCATAATCCATAAAATCAGGGAGGGCGCGGACGATGACCGTCTACATTTCCCCAAACCCCGGCAAGGCTATGGCCTACGGCATTTCCCAGCGTGCGGCGCAGATCCTGCTGACCCATGGGGCACAGGTGCTGATGCAGGACGGCCTGCAGGCCGAGTGCATGACCATGGGCGTGGAGTATCTGACCCAGAAGGAATGCCTGGAACGGACGGATGTCATCCTGACCATCGGAGGAGATGGCACCATCCTGCATGAAGCCAACCTCTCACTGGAATACCGAAAGCCCATTCTTGGCATCAATCTGGGCCGGTGCGGCTTTCTGGCCACCTGTGAGGTCGATGAAATGGAAGCCAAGCTCTCCGCCGTAGCCCGGGGTGAATATTTTCTGGATAACCGGATGCTGCTCTATGTCCGTGTGCTGGGAGATGACAGCTGGGAGGGCCATGCCCTGAATGATGTGGTTATGACCAAGGGCCGCCTGCAGCAGGCAGTGGATTTCAGCATCTATTGTGACGATATCCTGGTGGAGCATTACCGGGGCGATGGTGTCATTGTGGCAACGCCCACCGGCTCCACCGCTTATTCTCTGGCGGCAGGCGGGCCGATCCTTGATTCTCAGACCAAGGGCATCGTTGTCACGCCCATCTGCCCCCACAGCCTTGCCAGCCCGGCCATGGTTTTTGCGCAGGAGCGCAAGATCAACCTCTGTGTGGGCCAGGTGGCAGATGAAGAAGTTTTTATCAGCTGTGATGGGGATGCGGGCTATTCCGTAAAAGCCGGAGCCACCGCGGAGGTGCGGCTGTCTGACCAGGTCGTGCAGCTCATCACCTTCAGCAAGGCTGACCAGTTCCAGGCCATTGACCAGAAACTGCGCGGCAGACGATGACACAAACACAACGAAGGGAGAAGATCACATGGGACGCACCAGCCGAGGGGATAACAAGAGCAAGCAGAAGCGGCAGCAGGCCATCCTGCGCCTGATCCAGGAGAATCCCATCAGCCGGCAGGAGACTCTGTTGGAGTACCTGAGCAAGGAGGGTTTTGATGCCACACAGGCGACCATTTCCCGCGATATCCGGGAGATGAACCTTGTCAAAGCTGCCACCACCACCGGCTACCGCTATGTTTCCGGCCACAGCGAGGTACTGAACCCCAAGATGCAGGCCCGGTTTGAGACCATCTTCCATGAATCTGTCCTGGGGGTGGACTTTGCGGGCCATGTGGTGCTGGTCAAGTGCTATTCCGGCATGGCCAATGCGGCCTGCGAGGTATTTGACGCACTCAAGTGGAAAAATGTGGTCGGCACCCTTTCTGGTGACGATACCTTCCTGATCGTGGCCCGCTCAGAGCGGGACGCAAAGACCATTTGCACCGAGCTTGGGCATTACATCGGGCAGAAATAAAGGCAGGAGAGAACGAACATGTTGAGCAGTCTGCAAATTGAAAATGTTGCAGTCATCCAGAAGGCCAACGTGCATTTTGAGAAGGGCCTGAATGTCCTTACCGGCGAGACCGGTGCGGGCAAATCTATCCTGATCGACTCCATCAATGCCATTCTGGGCAACCGCACCTCCAAGGATCTGGTGCGCACGGGGGCTGCAAAAGCAGTCATCCGGGCGGCATTTGATGATGTTCCGCCTGCAGTGCTGGACAGCCTGGAAAAGGCGGGGTATGAGCGCTCAGAAGCGCTGACCCTGAGCCGTGAGATCACTGCCGAGGGCAAGAGCACCTGCCGCATCAACGGAATGCCTGCCACAGCAGCCATTCTGCGGGAACTGTGCGGTGGGCTCATCAACATCAACGGCCAGCACGATTCCGTAGGCCTGTTGAACCCGGCCCGCCATGAGGGTATCCTGGATGCCTACGCCCAGAACGGGGCGGTATATCAGGAGTATTATGCTGTTTACCGGGAGCTTATCAAGGTCAAAAAGGAGCTGGATGCCATCATCACCGATGAGGGTGAAAAACAGCGAAAGATCGATCTGCTGAGTTATCAGGTACAGGAGATCGAGGATGCCAGCCTGACCGCAGGCGAAGAGGAGACGCTGGCGGCCCGCCGTAAGGTGCTGACGAATGCCTCCACCATCCGGGAGCGCATCTCCCAGAGCTATGCGTTGCTTTCGGGCGGAGATGATGCCCCGGGTGCCGTTGATCTGCTGGGGGAAGCTTCCAATGCGATCGATGGTGCCGCCCAACTGGACAGCGGCCTTTCTTCTGCCGCCGGACAGCTGCTGGATCTTTATTACACCGCAAAAGACCTTTCTGCTGACCTGATCGGGCGGCTGGAGGGCTACGAGACGAATGATGCAGAGCTGGATGAAATTGAACAGCGGATGGATCTGATCTACAAGCTCAAGCGGAAATACGGTGATACTGTGGAAGATATCATCGCCTTTGGACAGCAGGCAAGGGAAGAGCTGGACCGCATCCAATTCTCACAGGAGCGGACAGAGCACCTGCAGGCTGAAAAGCATCGGCTCTATGTACTGGCCCGGGATAAGGCCGAGGTGCTGACCCAGACCCGCCTGAAAGCCTTTGAGGAGCTGAACAGGCGCATTTCCGGCACACTGGATTTTTTGAACATGCCAGGTGTCCGCATGACCCTGCGCCATACCCGCGGCCCGCTGGCCAGCCATGGCCAGGACAGCGTGGAGTTTTATATTTCCACAAACCCCGGCGAGGATCCCAAGCCGCTGGCAAAAATTGCTTCCGGCGGTGAACTGAGCCGTATCACGCTGGCAATCAAAAATGCCATGGCCGATAAGGACGCAGTACCTACGGTCATCTACGATGAGATCGACAGCGGCGTGTCCGGCAAGGCGGCCAGCCGCATCGGTGAGGTGCTCAAACAGAGCGCAAAAGATCACCAGATCCTCTGCATCACTCACACAGCGCAGATCGCTGCACTGGCCGACTGCCATCTGCTTATCCAGAAAAATATCACGAATGAACGCACCTATACCGAGATCCACCCGCTGGATACCGAAGGCAGAGTGGACGCGCTGGCGCATATCATTTCCGGTGACCATGTCACGGAGCTTTCCCGTGCCAATGCTCGAGAGATGCTGGGGCTGGCCGAGCATGAAACCGGTGATTGACAACCCTGCTGATTTGTGCTAAACTGTTTCTTGTTGAAAGACGTTGAAGGGAACAAGTACCTTGTCAGTGTCTGCCCAGAGAGACCCCGGTTGGTGCAAGGGGTGTGCAGAACAGCAGGGGAAATACCTCCCGGAGTTGCAGGCTGAATGCTTTGGCTAGTAGGCTGTGCCGCGTGCGAGCGTTACAAACGCAGGAGTGTATCCCATCTCTGTGGGGCGCACTCGTGAGGCCGTTTCTGTGAGGGGGCGGCAAACAGAGGTGGTACCGCGATTTTCTCGCCCTCTGCCAAATTCATTTTTGGCAGAGGGCGTTTTCTTTTGTCCTCTGCCCGACAAAACAGGAGGATAATCCCATGACCCTTTACGAAGAACTGCAGGCACGCGGTCTGGTGGCCCAGATCACCGACAATGAGATCATTGACCTCATCAACAACGGCAAGGCCACCTTCTATATTGGCTTTGACTGCACCGCGGACAGCCTGACCGCAGGCCACTTTATGGCCCTGACCCTGATGAAGCGCCTGCAGATGGCTGGCAACAAGCCCATTGCCCTGATCGGCGGCGGTACCACCATGATCGGTGACCCCTCTGGCCGTACCGATATGCGCAAAATGCTGACCAAGGAGGACATTGCTCACAATGCAGCCTGCTTCAAGAAGCAGATGGAGAAGTTCATCGATTTCTCTGAGGGTAAGGCTCTGATGCTGAACAATGCCGACTGGCTGCTGAACCTGAATTATGTTGAGCTGCTGCGTGATGTGGGTGCCTGCTTCTCCGTCAACAACATGCTCCGCGCCAAGTGCTATGAGCAGCGCATGGAGAAGGGCCTGTCTTTCCTTGAGTTCAACTACATGATCATGCAGAGCTACGACTTCTACTACATGTTCCAGCACTACGGCTGCAATATGCAGTTCGGCGGCGATGACCAGTGGAGCAACATGCTGGGCGGAACTGAGCTGATCCGCCGCAAGCTGGGCAAGGATGCCTACGCGATGACCATTACTCTGCTGACTGATTCTCAGGGTAAGAAGATGGGCAAGACTGCAGGCAATGCGGTCTGGCTCGACCCCAACAAGACCAGTCCCTTTGAGTTCTACCAGTACTGGCGCAATGTCGGCGATGCTGATGTGATGAAGTGCATCCGGATGCTGACCTTCCTCCCGCTGGAGCAGATCGATGAGATGAGCACCTGGAAGGATCAGCGCCTGAACGAGGCCAAGGAGATCCTGGCCTACGAGCTGACCAAGATGGTCCACGGCGAGGAAGAGGCTGAGAAGGCCCAGAACGCTGCCCGTGCCCTGTTCAGCGGTGCTGCCGACACTGAGCACATGCCCTCCACTCAGCTGACCGAAGCGGATCTGACTGATGGCTCCATCGGCATCCTGACCCTCATGGTCAAGGCCGGTCTGGCCGCTTCCAACGGCGAGGCCCGCCGCCTGGTCGTGCAGGGCGGTGTCCTGGTGGATGGTGAAAAGGTGGGCGCTCCCACTGTCAGCTTTACCGCTGATCAGCTGAAGAACGGTATCGTCATCAAGAAGGGCAAGAAGATCTATCACAAAGTGACCCTGTAATCTTTTAGAACCAACGTATGATAAAAGCCCGGCGACATCCAAAAATCGGATGCCGCCGGGCTTTTTACGTTTGTGTAATGTTTATAGAAAAGGGCAGCTTACAGCTCAAAGGCCTTCTTCAGCACATCGTAAGCGGAGTCCTCGTTCTCACTGCGCACCAGCAGAGAAATATCCAGATCGCTGGTGGTGATGAGCAGAACCTCGATGTCAGCCATGGCCAATGCGTTCAGGGCCCGGGCAGCTACACCGCAGCTGGTGACCATGTCCTCACCAAAGAGGTTCAGCTTGGAGTAACCAACGCTGATCAGCGGGGAAGCCTTGGCATCCTTGTCGAGATTGGCGGCAGAGATGGCCTTCATCACCAGTGTCAGATCGCTGGCAGATGCGGTAAAGCTGAAATCAATGTTGGTACCGTGAGGGGCGCTCTGACTGATCATATCCACCACAACGCCGGTATCGGCAAAGATCTGCAGGTAGCGGGCCAGGCTGTTGCCCTTGAACTCCACATCCTGCACACTGATCATCATCAGGCTGGGCTCAATATTGATTTTGGAAACACCATACATAATGAACACTCCAATCTGCCCCAAAGGGCTGCAAATTCAGGTGAGCGCCAAAAACGCGCTGTTGATGTTGGTCTGTAATACGTTCTGAATGTACTCTATCCCAAAGCTGGGGTAGGCGGCCCGGACACCGTGCGCCTGCGCCAGCTCCGACGTGTAATCCCGGAAGAGGTAGGTGCGGACGTTGGATTTACCGGCATCATAGTGGGTCACGGTGGGATGTAATTGCGGGGAAGCGACAGCGCAGTGAACGCTGCCATCCGGGTCCGTCGTCTTGTTCAGCTCCAGTGTCAGGATGGCACCGATGAGCTGATCCGGTTTGCTCTGGGTGCTGAGGAAATTTCCCAGGGAATAGGCCACAAAGGTCTGACGGCCATCCACAGAGGTTTTCCACTCGGCATCCTGCACCACATGAGGGTGCGTGCCCAGAATAACATCTGCACCCCAGTCGGAAAGCTGCTGGGCGAGGTCCCGCTGGGTCTGGGTGATCTTGTGGCTGTCCTCCACGCCCCAGTGAACTCCCACCACCACGAAATCGGCCAGCTCACGCGCCCTGCGCACCTGCTGTTCCATCACATCCCGCTGGCTGATGTAGATGACATTGGCTGTCATTGCACTGCTCTGCGGGATGCCATTGGTGTGGTCGGTGTAGGAGAGGTAGGCGATCGTCACACCGTTTACCGTCTGCAGGGGGATGGTGCCATAATCGCTCTCTCCGTACCACAGACCGGTCGTGACCACATCTTCCGGCATCTCGTTCCAGAACCGCAGCGTTGCTGCGATACCTTTGGCACCTTTATCGTAGGTGTGGTTGTTGGAAAGACTGAACACCCGGATGCCTGCCCGGTAAAGAGCCTCTGCGCATTCACCGGGGGTAGAAAAGCAGGGATAGGTGGAAGGCTCCAGTTCCTTGCTGCAGAGTGTTTCCTGGTTGATCCAGTTTACATCCTGCGCGGCATAAAAATCCAGCAGGTGCTCGTAGCAGTAGTCAAAATCATATCGCTGGCCTTCCGCTGCCCGGCGGGCTGCCTGTTTGTAGATGGGAGCATGGATCAGATTGTCCCCGGTGGCCGAAAAACGCAGTGTGGTTGTAACAGGCTGCGGTTCCGGTTCGGGCGGGGGAACGCTTTCAGCGGTCGAAGGCTCGACCTCAAAGGGGCCAAGCACGATGCCAGGAGTCTGGAAGCGCCAGAGGCCAAAGCAGGCCAATGCCGCACCAGCCACCAGCAGTACTCCCATCATCCTCAGAAAAACGGGTTTTCGTTTTCGCCGGTTCTGCAGTTCGTGCCGCGAATGTCGTTTCGTGGATGCCGCGTGTCTTGCCTGCTCCATTCCGTCAGCCCTCCTGCCGCTCAAAATGGTGGAAGACGCAGAGACCTTACAGCTCTGCGATCATGTTACCCATATTGTACAGGCCCGGCTCCTTTTTTGCAAGATAGACAGCAGCATTTATTGCGCCATTTGCAAAAACACTGCGGGAATATGCAGTATGCTTGAGGGTGATGACCTCGTCCGGACCGCAGAACAGCACCTCGTGGTCGCCCACGATGCTGCCTCCGCGCACGGAGCTGATGCCGATCTCCTTGGGGTCGCGCTTCTGGCGCACAGAGGAACGGTCGTACACATAATGATATGCGCCGTTATTCTCTTCGTTGATGGCATCGGCCAGCATCAGGGCAGTGCCGCTGGGGGCATCCAGCTTGTTGTGGTGGTGCTGCTCCACGATCTCCACATCATAGTCTGCACCCAGAATGGCCGATGCACGCTTGCACAGCTCCGACAGCAGGTTGATGCCGATGGACATATTGGCGCTCTTGAACACGGGCACAATGCGGGACAGCTGCACCACCTTCAGCTGCAGCTCTTCGGAAAGGCCAGTGGTGCAGACCACGATGGGCATCTTGTGTGCTTCGCAATAGGTCAGTGCCTTTTCCACAGCAGCAGGAGCACTGAAATCAATGATGACATCGCCCTTGCCGTCCAGCTTATCTAGACTGTCGTATACGGGGATGCCGTTCTGCTCACCGTCCTGCTGGTCGATCCCGGCGACCACGCGGCAGTCACTCCGGTTTGCAATCATCTCGCAGAGGGCGTGGCCCATCCGGCCGCCAATGCCCTGAATGATAATATCCGTCATTTTTGTTTCCTCGTTTTCTGTTGTAACGGCAAATGCCCGGGAGAAACCATTTCCACCGGGCATTGTGCGCTGTTTCGTTTATTCCCGAATCAGACCTTCGGCAGCCAATGCCTGCTCGATCTTCTCCTTGTGGGCATCACTGGGCTCGACCAGCGGCAGACGGCAGGAACCGGCCTCCCAGCCCAGCACATTCATGGCGTACTTGACAGGGATGGGATTTACTTCGCAGAAGAGTGCATCCGCCAAGGGCAGGATCTCCAGCTGCAACTTGCAGGCAGTCTTGGGGTCGCCCTCAAACCATGCCTTGCAGCAGTTGTGCACCAACTCAGGCTTGACATTGGAGACCACACTGATGACACCCTTGCCGCCCAGAGACAGCAGGGGGACCACCTGATCATCGTTGCCAGAGTAGATGTTCAGCTCGTCGCCACACAGCTGAGCGATCTTGGCCACCTGAGAGATGTTGCCCGAGGCCTCCTTGATGCCGTTGATAAGCGGATTCCGGCTCAGCTCCAGTGCTGTCTCGGGGGTGATGTTCAGGCCGGTACGGGAAGGCACATTATACAGGATAACAGGGATGCCGCCCGCCTCGGCCATAGCGGTAAAGTGAGCCACCAGACCTGCCTGCGTGGTCTTGTTATAATAGGGGGTCACCAGCAGCAGAGCATCGGCACCGCAGGCAGCAGACTTTGCTGCCAGTGCACAGCCGTGATCGGTATCATTGGAACCAGCACCCGCAATAACAGGCACCCGGTGGTTGACCGTCTCGACCGTAAACTTGATGGCGGCCAGCTGCTCCTCATCAGTCATGGTAGAGCATTCGCCGGTAGTTCCGCAGATCACAATAGCATCGGTGCCCCGTGCGATCTGATCTTCAATGATGCGGCCCAGCTCATCAAAGTTGATGCTGCCATCTTCGTACATGGGGGTGATGATCGCCACCGCCGCGCCGGTAAAGACAGGATTCTTCATAGTATAAAACTCCTTTGTACGCTCCGTCAGGAACGTGTTGTTCAGTCAAAATAGCCCTTTGCTGCCAGCAGCTCAGCCAGCAGCACGGCACCGCCGGCAGCGCCGCGCAGGGTGTTGTGGCTCATGCAGGCGAACTTGTAGTCAAACAGGGTGTCCTCGCGCAGGCGGCCGATGCAGACAGCCATGCCGTTCTCGGTGTTGCGATCCAGCTTGGGCTGAGGACGATCGGGCTCAGTGAAGTAGTGCAGGAACTGCTTGGGTGCGCTGGGCAGGTTCAGCTCCTGTGCAGGGCCGCGGAAGTTAGCCCAGGCCTCGAGCATCTGCTCCTGGGTGGGCTTTTTGTCAAAGCTTACAAACACGGCAGCGGTGTGGCCATCAGAAACGGGGACACGGAAGCACTGCGCAGTGATCGTGGGCTTCTCGGCGTTGACGATTTGATCGCCCTCGATGTGGCCCCACAGCTTCAGCGGCTCGCGCTCGCTCTTCTCTTCTTCGCCGCCGATGTAGGGGATGACGTTATCTACGATCTCGGGCATCCGGTCAAAGGTCTTGCCTGCACCGGAAATGGCCTGATAGGTGCAGACCAGAGCCTTGTTGACACCAAATTCCTTCATCAGAGGATGCAGGGCAGGCACGTAGCTCTGCAGGCTGCAGTTGGACTTGACCGCAATGAAGCCGCGCTTGGTGCCCAGACGCTTGCGCTGGGCAGGGATGATCTCAATGTGGTCCGCGTTGATCTCAGGCACGACCATGGGAACATCCGGGGTAAAGCGGTTTGCGCTGTTGTTGGAGACCACAGGGCACTCGGCCTTTGCGTAAGCCTCTTCCAGTGCCTTGATCTCGGCCTTGGGCATATTGACTGCGCAGAAGATGAAATCGACCTGAGAAGCGACCTCTTCCACCTTGGCGGCATCCAGCACGACCATCTTCTTGACGCTCTCGGGCATCGGGGTGGTCATTGCCCAGCGGCTGCCAACGGCCTCCTCATAGGTCTTGCCTGCGCTGCGGCCGGACGCGGCCAGCGTGGTCAGCTTGAACCAGGGATGATTCTCAAGCAGGGTCACAAAACGCTGCCCCACCATGCCCGTTGCACCAACGATACCAACTTTATACTGTTTTTCCATTTCCAGCACCTTTCCTTTCAATAAAAGCAAATTTACATCGAACACGGCTTGCAAACCAGCCGACCTTGCAATATAATAGATACTGTTTATACAGATTTTATGATAACATTGATACGGCATTCGTGTCAATCATCGGAAAGGCAAATGCAAAGCATGTTAAAAAAAGATTTTTGGTACGATTTACCCAAAGAACTCATTGCACAGGAGCCTGCAGATCCCAGAGACTCGGCCCGGCTCATGGTTCTGAGCCAGAAGGACGACAGCATCCAGCACCGGATCTTCCGCGATCTGCCGGAATATCTTGAGCCGGGTGACCTGCTGGTGGTCAACAACTCCAAGGTGCTGCCCGCCCGCATCGTGGGTGTCAAACAGCCCACCGGTGCTGTGTGTGAGCTGCTGCTTCTGCGGCAGGTCAAGGGCGATCAGTGGGAGTGCCTGGCAAAGCCCGGCAAGCGGATGCAGCCCGGCACCAAGGTCAGTTTTGGTGACGGCACCCTGACCGCTGTGGTGGACGAAACGCTGGAGGATGGCAACAAGTTTGTTACATTCTATTATGACACCGAGACCCTTTATGAAAAACTGGATGAATTTGGCAAGATGCCATTGCCGCCCTACATCACCAAGCAGTTGGAAGATCAGAGCCAGTATCAGACGGTCTATGCCAAGGAGCTGGGCAGCGCTGCCGCACCCACGGCAGGCCTGCACTTCACCCCGGAGCTGATGGATACCATCCGTTCCAAGGGTGTCGGCATTGCCGAGGTTACCCTGCATGTGGGTCTGGGAACCTTCCGCCCCGTGCAGGAGGACGAGATCTCGGATCACAAGATGCACAGTGAGTGGTATTCCATCAGCGAGGAGACTGCTCAGCGCATCCGGGAAACCAAGGCCGCCGGGCACCGCGTGATCGCCGTTGGCACCACCAGCTGCCGCACGCTGGAAGCCGCCGCCGCAAAATATGGCGAGATCAAGGCCTGCAGCGGCAATACCTCTATTTTTCTCTACCCGGGTGTCAAGTTCAACTGCATCGATGGCCTGATCACCAACTTCCACCTGCCGGAAAGCACCCTCATCATGCTGGTCTCTGCCCTCTACGGCTACGAAAAGACCATGGCTGCCTATAAAGTTGCCGTAGAGGAAAAGTACCGCTTCTTTTCCTTCGGCGATGCGATGCTGATTCTGTGATCCCTCAGCACCCGCTTTCCCAAAAGCCCAAAACATTGCCGGAACCGTTTCGGCAGCTCGGTATCCACCACTTCTGAACCTGCCGCCTGCCCGGCGGCACAAGGCTGTACGGCTGTTTTCCGTACACAGAAAGGAAAAAACTTATGCCTTCTTTGACCACTTTTAAGCTGCTCAAGCAGGAGCACAACGCCCGGCGGGGTGAGTTCAAGACCGTGCACGGCACGGTGCAGACCCCTGCCTTCCAGAATGTTGCCACCGCCGGTGCCATCAAGGGCGGCCTGTCCGCGCAGGATCTGCAGCAGATCGGCACCCAGGTAATGCTCTGCAATACCTACCACCTGCATCTGCGCCCCGGTGATCAGCTGGTAGCCGATATGGGCGGCCTGCACAAGTTTACCCGCTGGAACGGCCCCATCCTGACCGACAGCGGCGGATTCCAGGTGTTCAGCCTGTCCAAGCTGCGTAAGATCACGGAGGAAGGCGTGACTTTTGCTTCCCATCTGGACGGCCACCGCATCTTTATGGGCCCTGAGGAGAGTATGCAGATCCAGGCAAACCTGGGTTCCACCATTGCAATGGCCTTTGATGAGTGTGTGGAGAATCCTGCCCAGCATGCGTACTCCAAAGCCAGCTGTGAGCGCACCACCCGCTGGCTCAAGCGCTGCAAGGCTGAGATGGCCCGCCTGAAGCAGGAGGGCAAGGCCACCAACCCTGACCAGCTGCTGTTCGGCATCAATCAGGGCTGCACCTTTGCTGACCTTCGTGTAGAGCACATGAAGCAGATCGCGGAGCTGGAGCTGGACGGCTACGCCATCGGCGGTCTGGCCGTGGGTGAGCCTGCTGAGGTGATGTACGAGATGATCAGCGAGGTGGAGCCTTATATGCCCAAGGATAAGATCCGCTATCTGATGGGTGTCGGCACCCCTGGCAACATGATCGAGGCTGTTTCCCGCGGCGTGGATCTGTTTGACTGCGTCATGCCCAGCCGCAATGCCCGCCATGGCCACCTGAACACCTGGGGCGGCATCATCAATATCAAGAACGCAAAGTATGAGCGGGACGAGCGCCCCATTGACCCCACCTGTGGCTGCCCGGCCTGCCGGAACTACTCCCGTGCCTATATCCGCCACCTGTTCAAGGCAGAGGAGCTGCTGGGCATGCGTCTGGCCGTTATGCACAACCTGTGGTTCTACAACCACCTGATGGAGCGCATCCGCGATGAGTTGGATGCAGGCACCTTTGCCGCATTCCATGACCGTTATGTCAAGCTGCTGGATACAAGAATTTGAGCTTTTTCATGCTTTTCCCTTGCAAGAGGGAGCAGAAGCGGTTATAATGAGTTTATCTGAATTTTGAGAGGAGACTTTGTCCCATGCAATTTCTGACTACTACCACTGAAAGCTATATCAGCCTGTTCTTCACCCTGGCTCTGATGCTGGTCCTGCTCTACTTTATGATCTATCGTCCCCAGAAGAAGCAGGAGAAGAAGGATGCTGCCATGCGTGCAGCTCTGGAGATCGGTGATCAGGTCGTGACCATCGGCGGTATTGTTGGCCGTGTGGTCGCCATCAAGGATGACACCTTTGTTCTGGAGACCGGTTCCGACCGTGTGAAGATCCGCTTCACCAAGAATGCGATCAGCTCTGTTGAGAAGCTGAACATGGACAATGCTCCTGCCAACGCAAAGAAGTAATCTCTAAAAGCAAGGTCTTTTTTACCCGCCCCTCTGCATACAGTAGTGCAGGGAGGCGGGTTTTTATGTTGGAACAGAAGAAGTTACCCATCCTGGAAGCACTGGCTGCATTCGGCATTGGTGGGATATTCACCGCCGCCTGCATGGCCGGGCTGGCCTACCTGATGGCAAACCAGAGCCTTGCGCAGAGCACTGCCTGGCCCATGGTCAGTGCCATTGTCTGTGCCGGGAGCTTTTGCAGCGGCTGGCTCATGGCGTTTTTCTATCACAGCAGAGGCCTTATCTGCGGTGCTGTACAGGGCGGACTGTTTGTTCTGCTTCTGCTGGGGTTCGGTCTTTCTGAGGGCATTGAACCAACAGAAATGCAGCTGACCCGCTTTGCACTGGTATTCGTTTTTGGCTGTCTGGGCGGGGTGTTCAGCATCCTGCGTACAGAACGGCACCGGCATTGAGAATTTACAGCAGAAAAACAGGAGGACAGGGAAGTATGTGGGTCTATCAGGAAACACCGGAAACCGCAGCGGCAAAAGCACTGCCCGAAGCGATCATGCCGACAGCACAGGAAGAGCAGCTAAAACAGAAGAACAGTGGAGTTCTTCCTGAGACAGCGCAGGAAGAAAGGCAATCCATCCCGGCGCCGTTCTCTGAGAGGTGCAGAAACACACCGGAGAGAGCCGCTGTGCGCCGAAGCAAGCTGAGCAGGGAAACTATCCTTCTGTCGGCGGCGTACCTTTTGGGGACCTTTCTGGCGGGTGTGGCGGCAGCGCGTTGTGTGGCAGGCGATGCTGAAACGCTTTCCTATTACCTGAACTGCTGGCAGAGCCTGTTTTCTGTGCAGGATGCCGCTGGAGCAGTGCGCCTGTTCCGAACGGAATTTCTCACTGTGGCAGGTGCGCTGACGGCAGTGCTGTTCCTGGGGCTTTCCGCCTTGGGTCCGCTGCCCATCTTCCTTTTTACGATGCTGTATGGGACAGGCTCCGGATTGCTTTCGTCCAGGCTGCTTGTGGATTTGAACCCACGGACAGCATTTGTGCTGCTCTGCGTCTGCGGTATCCCTGCATCTCTTGCGGCCGGAACGCTGTGCACGTTCGGCGCATCCGCACTGCAGGTAAGCGGAAAGCTCTGTTCAGCCGCATTCGGGCGCGGAGGACAGGCCCCCAGCACAGGCGCGCTTTTGGGTCAGTTTGTCCGGATGCTGTTCCTGCTCCTGCCGCTTTGCGGTGCGGCAGTGGGAATGCTGTATCTGGCAGGGCAGGCGAAACTTATATGAGCTGAAAAGAGAAATGTCTGGACAAAAAAACTCCCGAAAACCAACCTCATAAGCTGATTCTCGGGAGTTTTTATTTTGGAGCTACTGGCCGGACTTGAACCGGCGGCCTGTTCATTACGAGTGAACTGCTCTACCAACTGAGCCACAGTAGCAAATGTTTTGCAACGATAGATAGTTTAGCATAAAAGAAAATAACTGTCAAGATTTCTTTTTGAAAAAACGCTTTCAGTGAAATCAAATTGCTTTTTCCAGAGAATATGGTAGAATAAAGCCAATCGTCTTGAGGAAGGAGCTGAACACAGCGCACAATGTACACGAACCATATCAACCCCGTTGCGCAGAAAAACCAGGATGCATTTTGCACGGCACTGTTTCAGCTTTTAATGAAAAAGCCGCTTGAAAAGATCTCCGTTACAGAGCTGTGTCACATGGCAGACCTTGACCGGACAACCTTTTACCGCAGTTTTGAATCCAAGGATGACGTGCTGGATTATTATCTCGACCGGCAGATGACCCTGCTTGCGGGGCAGTTGCCTGCATACAGTACCCTGGAAAAAAACCTGACTGCGCTGTTCCGCTGGACGTATGCGGAGCGAAAGAACCTTTGTGTCCTGATGGATTGCCATCTGACCAGCTTTTTCAGTGATGCGTTGAGCGAGAAGATCATTCTTGTTCTGATCTCCAACATCGAAGTCGGGGATGCAAGACAGTTTGTGCCATGGCCCGTTTCATTGCCGGGTGAAAACCGATACTTCCGCAACTCGTTCATCGGGGCATATATGGGTTTTTTCAACAGCTGGCGCTATGGAAACTTTGCAGAACGACCAGAGGATCTGGCCAAATGTATGGCTTCGTTCTATCTTCACTGAGGAGGGTGAAACGGGATGGCGGACTTGCGGAAAGCGGAGTTGTTCCCAGCGGATGCATTTGGCTTGTTCTATCTACATCAACCAGCATTACGCGGGGTCAGGCGGCAGAGCACTTCATTGTTATATTCATCCACCGGGTGGCCGTCTGCGATCTCTTTCTTGAGGCGTTCGTAAAGAGCTTTGTTCTCTTCCTCGGTCTCATCCGCAGGCAGATACAGGCGGGTCTCCTCCCAGGGGATATCAGCAGAATTGCGCAGGACAGGGGTCTCAGTCTTCGTCTTGGACATGGGTTTGAACTCCTTTGATTGGTCTGAAAAACAACTCAAACCTGCCCGCGGGGGACAGGCCTTTTCGATTCTTAAAAGTCTGCCACGGCCCTTAAGAATCAAAGGAGCCGATCTCCAAGGTCTAATATATCAGTTTGTTCGATGATTGTCGTGTGTAAATCCTGTGCCATTTACATTGTAAATCCTGCTGCTCTGTTTTTCGCTGCCAAGAAATCGAAGTCAAAGATGGACATTTTGCACAATTTTTCTCCCTTTTTCACTCCATAAGATTGGTTTGATGCACCTTGTTTTATGATATGCAACAAAACGGCAAATTTTGTTGCACAATGTGCTAAAAAAACCGAAAAAGATTTGTGCGGCATTTTTTTAACAATTGTGATATATTAGTTATAGTAAGGCTTGTATCCTACACAAAAAAGGAGATTTTTATGAAGGATATTTATATTTCCGGCTTTGCCGATGAGATCAGCTCTTCTTTTGATGAGCAGCTCAAGACAGTCCGTGAGCTTGGAATGCAGTACATCAGCCTGCGCAGTGCAGATAAGAAAGGGATCGCCGACTTTACCGTTGAGGAAGTCAAGACCGATCTGCTGCCCCGCCTGCAGGCCGCTGGTGTTGGCGTTTCCAGCCTGGGCAGTCCCATTGGCAAGGTCAAGATCGATGATGAAGAGGGCTTTGAAAAGCAGTGTGCTCAGTTGGAAACGCTGTGCGAGATCGCTAAGGTCCTGAATTGCAAGTACATCCGCATGTTCAGCTTCTTTATGCCGGAAGGCAAGGATCCTGCCGACTATCGTGACGCTGTCATCGAGAAGCTGCGCAAGTTCATTGCCATTGCTGAGAAGCACGACGTGATCCTGATGCACGAAAACGAGAAGGATATCTATGGTGATGTTCTTTCCCGCTGTGTTGACCTGATGCAGACGCTGAACAGCGCACACTTTAAGTCCGCATTCGACTTTGCAAACTTTGTACAGTGCGGCGAGGATACCGCCAAATGCTGGGATGCTCTCCGCCCGTACATTGTATATATCCACATCAAGGATGCCGTTTCTACCGACAAGGAGAATGTGCTCTGCGGTACCGGCGAGGGAAAGATCCCCGAGCTGCTGCACAAGGCCATCGTGGAAGAGGGTTATACCGGCTTCCTGACCCTGGAGCCGCATCTGGTGCTGTTTGACAGCCTGCAGAGCCTTGAGACCACGGATGCAAAGAACATCATCCGTGAGAACAAGTACAAAAACGGTGCTGAAGGTTACGCCGCACAGTATCACGCACTGTGCGATATTCTGGCAAAATTCTAACGTAACAGAAAAAAGGAGAAGATTCAAATGGAAAAGACTGAAGGAAAGATTCGTTATGGCCTGATCGGTATCGGTGCTCAGGGCGGCAGCTACGCTCGCTTCCTGACCAACGCTCCCGCTCCGTTCCCCGGCATGGTCTGCGCACCGTGCCCCGACAACTGCGCACTGGGAGCTCTGTGTGATATCGACCCCGAGAAGGAGAAGATGTGCAAGGAGCAGTACCCCGATGTGCCCTTCTTCAAGGATTGGAAGGATATGATCGCCAGCGGCACTGTTGATGCCATCATCACCACCGTTCCTCACTACCTGCACCACGAGATCTCCATCTACGCTATGGAGCATGGCATGAACGTTCTGTGCGAGAAGCCCGCCGGTGTCCGCAGCAAGGATGTTCAGAAGATGATCGCCTGCGCTAAGGCTCATCCCGAGGTTTCCTTCGGCATCATGTTCAACCAGCGCACCAACAAGCTGTATCAGAAGATCAAGGAGATCGTTGCCAGCGGTGAGCTGGGCGAGATCCGCCGCTCTCAGTGGATGATCAACTCCTGGTGGCGTCCTGACAGCTACTACCAGCAGAGCGCATGGCGTGCTACCTGGGGCGGCGAAGGCGGCGGTGTCCTGGTCAACCAGGCTCCCCATCAGCTCGACCTGTGGCAGTGGATCTGCGGTATCCCCGTGAAAGTCTTCTCCAAGAACATCAACGGCTGCCATCGTGACATCGGCGTTGAGAACGACGTGACCATGCTGGTCGAGTTCGCTAACGGCGCTACCGGCACCTTTACCACCTGCACCCACGATGCCATCGGCACCGATCGTCTGGAGATTGACCTGGACGGCGGCAAGATCGTTGTTGACAACAGCAAGACCGCTCATGTCTACCACTATATCGACAAGGAAGGCAACCCCTGCACTGAGGATTACCTGAACGAGCACATGAGCATGATGGAAGTTGCCATGCTGACCAGCGGCAACGGTGCAGGCTCCAAGCTGTACACCGAAGAGACCTTTGAGAACAACGATGGCTGGGGCTTCCAGCACACCACCGTTATGCAGAACTTTGCTGCTCACATCCTGACCGGCAGCCCGCTGCTGGCTCCCGGCGAGGACGGCATCAACGGTGTCAATCTGGCAAACAGCAGCCAGCTGTCTGCATGGACCGGCCGCGAGGTCTCCAACCCCTGCGATCCCGAGGAGTATGCTGCTGAGCTGAACAAGCTGATCGAGGCTGAGGGCAAGTTCCCCGTCCGCGAGTAATCAGTATCCCTGAAAAAAGCAATGCCTGTTCCAGGCTTACAAGGAGTTGCGTTTCCATGAAAAGAGCTGCGATCATTGGCTGCGGCACCATCTTTCAGGTTCATCTGCCCATCATTGTGGCAAATCCTGAGATCGAACTGTGTGCCGTGTGCGATAACAATCCCGCTGTGCAGGAAAAGCTGCCTGCTGCAGCAAAGGCCGTGCCGTTCTATACGGACTATGAGGAGCTTCTGGAAAAGGAGCATCCCGATGTGGTACATCTCTGCCTGCCGCATTACCTGCATGTGCCCGTGTCGGAGTACTTTGCTTCCCACGGTGTGAATGTCTTCTGCGAGAAGCCGGTGGGTCTGAACACCGCACAGGCCAAGGAGTTCGTGGAATTTGAGGCTGCGCATCCTGAGGTCAAGATCGGCATCTGCCTGCAGAATCGTCTGAACCGCACCACCGTTGAACTGAAAAAGATCATCGATGGCGGCGAATATGGCAAGGTCATCGGCTGCCGCGGCTTTGTACCCTGGTTCCGCGGCAAGGCTTACTATGACGAACAGCCCTGGCGCGGCCAGCTGAAAACTGCTGGCGGCGGCTGCATGATCAACCAGAGTGTCCACACGCTGGATCTGCTGTATTATCTGTGCGGCGACATAGATGCCATCCATGGCTCGGTGAATCAGCTGGCAGATTACGGCATTGAGGTCGAGGACACCGTAGCTGCCCGCCTGCACTTTGCTAATGGTGCAAACGGTGTTTTCTTTGCCACCAACTGTGATTACACCAACGAGAGCGTCCAGATCAAGGTTGCCTGTGAAAAGGCTTCCTTCCTGATCGAGGATGATGCCCTGTTCCGGATCGACGCAGATGGCGTGCGCACCAAGCTGTGTGAGAACGAGAAGCTGCCCGGTGCCAAGTTCTATTTTGGTGCTTCTCATGGCATCCTGATCAACAAGTTCTACCGCGCCATTGAGAACAACACAGACGATTACATCCATGTAAGAGATGCGGAAATGAGTATCCGGCTGATCGATGCCATCCATGCAAGCAGCAAGGCTGGCCATCCCGTTGCTCCGTGACCGCAAAACACAGATAGAAGGAGAAATGAACCATGGCAAACAAAGGTTTGATCGGTGTTCAGATGAGCACCATTGCCCCCGCAAAGATGCCTCACTTTGACGCATACGAGAGCATGGGCAAGCTGGCTGATATCGGCTATCACTGCGTTGAGATCTCTCAGGTCCCCATGACCGCTGAGAACGTTGCAGGCTTCCGCAAGGCTATCGACGAGCTGGGCCTGAATGTCTCTTCCTGCACCGCATCCACCTCTCCCATGCTGCCCGGTATGCCCGGCGAGTTCCTGTGCAATCCCGACGACTATAAGAAGATCGTTGAGGACTGCCGTAAGCTGGACTGCGATATGCTGCGCATCGGCATGCTGCCCATGACCTGCATGGGCAACTACCAGAAGGCTGTGGATTTCGCCAAGGAAGCAAATGAGTATGCTCTGAAGCTGAAGGAAGACGGCATTGACCTGTACTACCACAACCATCACGTAGAGTTCGTTCGTTACGACGGCGAGTTCCTGCTGGACATCATCCGCGCAAATGCTCCTGCTCTGGGCTTTGAGCTGGACAGCCACTGGATCCACCGCGGCGGCCAGGACCCTGTCAAGTTCATCAAGAAGTATGCCGGCAGCATCCGTCTGGTCCACCTGAAGGATTACCGCATCGGTGAGATGCCCATCCCCGAGGGCGGCGTGGACTTCACCAGCAAGGAAGGCATGATGAAGTTCATGAGCAACTTCACCAACATTGTGCAGTTTGCTGAGGTTGGCGAAGGCACTCTGGATATGCCCGCTATCATCCAGGCTGGCCTGGAGGGCGGCGGTGAGTACTTCCTGGTGGAGCAGGATGACTGCTATGGCCGTGATCCGTTCGATAGCCTGAAGATCAGCCACGACAACCTGGTCAAGATGGGCTTCGGCGACTGGTTCTAATTGAAAAGTTTCTGAGGAGTCGTTTTTTACGATCCGATAAATGAAATCGATGCTGTTTTGCAGAAGTGCAGAGCAGCATCGATTTTTTATGTTTCAGGGTTCTGCTTTGTAACACGCTCCAAAATGTTGAAAATATTTTGTGCAAGTTTCACAGTTTTCTATTTGAGCCTTTGGTGGTACAATAGATGTGGAAATTCATAAACCGCTGGAGGAGCTACATGGCCGAAAAAAGTATTGAGTTGGATAGTGTGGAGATCGCCGCTGCCATCTTTGGCAACTGTGACCGCAACATTCGTCTATTGGAAAAGGAGTTCTCTGTCACGGCAGTCTGCCGGGGTACGATGCTTCGCCTCTCTGGCGAGGAGGCCAACGTGGCCGCTGCTGTGCGTGCCGTGGAGGGGATGCTGCTCCTGATCGAAAACCACACGCCGCTGGAGGATCAGACGGTGCGCTACTGCCTGAGCCTTGCTCACGATGGAAAGGAGCAGCGTGTCCGGGAGCTGACTGAGGATTTTGTCACGGTCACGGTCAAGGGCCGCCCCATCCGCCCCAAGACATTGGGCCAGAAGGAATATCTGAATGCTATCCGAAAGAATGCTGTGACCTTTGGCGTTGGTCCCGCCGGTACCGGCAAGACCTATCTGGCCGTTGCAATGGCGGTCAAAGCGTTCAAGGCCAAGGATGTTTCCCGCATTGTGCTGACCCGCCCCGCCGTGGAAGCAGGCGAGAAGTTGGGTTTTCTGCCCGGTGATCTGCAGCAGAAGATGGACCCTTACCTGCGTCCTCTCTACGATGGTCTGTTCGATATGTTGGGTGCTGAGACCTATGAGCGCCTGGTAGAAAAGCAGATCATTGAGGTTGCTCCGCTGGCATATATGCGCGGCCGCACGCTGGATGATTCCTTTATCATCCTGGATGAGGCGCAGAACACTACACCGGAGCAGATGAAGATGTTTCTGACCCGTATGGGTGTAGGTTCCAAGGTGGTTGTGACCGGCGATGTGACCCAGATCGATCTGCCGGACCGTACCCGCAGCGGCCTTGTGGATGCGCTGCACATTCTCAAGAACGTGGATGGCATTGCACAGTGCTATTTTACGGAGAAGGATGTTGTCCGCCATCGTCTGGTGCAGGAGATCATCAAGGCCTACGAAGCGGCTGCGCACCCGGCCAAGCGTTGAAACCGACGCGGAAAGCTGCAATTGCAGCATAAAATGAAGGGAGAGGAATGTTATGTCCAATAAAGTTTTGATCACCAATTCACAGAAAGCCGTAAAAGTGCCTTCGGGCCTGCGGATCCTGATCCGCCGCGCCTGCAATGCTGTGCTGGAATATGAGCACTTCGATGAGCCTGCTGAGATCAGCGTGACTTTTGTGGATAACGCTGCCATTGCAGAGCTGAACAACCAGTACCGCAACAAGCCGATGCCCACCGATGTGTTGAGCTTTCCTCTGGGAGAAAACGGCGTTTACGATGTGGATGAGAACAACGGCTGCAAGATGCTGGGGGATATCGTCATCAGCATGGAACGTGCTCAGGAGCAGGCAACGCTCTACGGCCATCCGCTGCAGCGTGAGGTCGCCTTCCTGACCGTTCACTCCATGCTGCATCTGCTGGGCTACGACCATGAGAACGGTGGTCTGGAAGCCATGCGGATGCGTGAAAAGGAAGAGGCTGTGCTGACCCAGCTTGGCCTGCCCCGCACCGTCAGCTATACGGAATGATCAAAGATATCGGCAAAGGATAGGAGTTCTATTTTGAAAAACGCAGCACCCATGCAGCAGCATTACGATACCTCATCTGTGTTCGTGGCGGTCATCGGCCGCCCGAACGTGGGCAAATCCAGCCTGACCAATCGTCTGGTGGGGGAGAAGGTGGCCATTGTCACCTCCAAGCCACAGACAACTCGTACCCGCATCACCGGTGTTGTGACCCGCGGCCCTCTGCAGTATGTTTTGCTGGACACCCCGGGCGTGCATAAGGCCCACAATAAGCTTGGCAAGCGGATGGACAAGACGGCCAGCGATTCCATCGCGGATGTGGATGTTTCCATGATGCTGTTTGAGCCATACGGTGCCCTGAATGAGCCGGAGATGGTTCTGGTGGATGCTCTGCGCAGCAGCGGCGGCCCGGCCATTGCAGTCATCAATAAGACCGATCTTGTCAAGGAGCCTGCTGATTTGGAAGCCCGCAAGGCTGAGCTCAAGGAGCTGGGTGTGTTTGATGCCATTTACACCGTAAGCGTCCGGGCAGACGACCACTGTGAGGAACTGTTCGATGCCCTGAGCCAGTATGCTGTGGAGGGCCCGCACTACTTTGACGATGATGCCTACACCGATATGCCGGAAAAGGAACTGGTGGCGGAGGTCATCCGTGAAAAGGCACTGCTGTATATGCGGGATGAGATCCCGCACGGCATTGCAGTCGTGGTGGAGCGCTTCAAGGAGCGCCCCGGTACAGATCTGGTGGATATCGACGTAAATATCTACTGCGAGCGCGAGAGCCATAAGGGCATGGTCATTGGCAAGGGCGGTGCGATGCTGAAAAAGATTGCCAGCTCTGCCCGTGCGGACTGTGAGGAGTTTCTGGGTTGCCGGGTCAACCTGCAGTGCTGGGTCAAGGTCAAAGCAGATTGGCGGGACAATGAGTTTCTGCTGAACAATTTTGGCTTCAAACAGAACCCGAATAATCGTTGATTTTTCTCTTTACATTGCCCGGGGCACTGCTCGGGCAGGGAGAATATGCAGATGGATACGATCGTAACACCTGGGCTTGTGCTAAAAGAGACCCGGTACAAGGAATCTGACCGGATTCTGACCATTCTTACACCGGAGCTGGGGGTCATTTCGGCCTCAGCACAGAGCAGCCTGCGGCTGAAGAACAAATTATTCAGCGCCTGCGGGCTTTTTTGCTACTCTGAATTTGTGCTGCTGCCTGGCCGGAATATGTACACCATCCGGGAAGCGGAAGTGCGCAACGTATTTCACGGCATTTCCTCCACCATCGAGGGGATGAGCCTTGCCATGTATCTTGCCGAGATGGCGGCGGCGCTTTCTCCTACGGGGGAGGAAGCTGCCAAGGAACTGCGCCTGCTGCTGAACTGCCTGTATATGATCAGCGAGGGGAAAACCGACCTGCATGTGGTCAAGGCTGTGTTTGAGCTGCGCACCATGAGCGAGTGCGGCTTTCTGCCGCAGCTGGTCTGCTGCAGGATCTGTGAAAAATACGATGGCCCCGCGTTTTATCTTGACCCGCAGGAGGGCATTCTGCTCTGTGAGGACTGTGCGAAAAAGGCGGGCAAAACCTGCAATCTGGACATGGGTGCCTTGTATGCCCTGCGTCATATCTGCCTTGTAGAAGACAAGAAAATATTTGCATTCAAAATCTCGGTCGGCAGTCTGGCAAAGCTGTCTGCGGTGGCAGAGCGCTACGCTTTGACCCACCTGGACAAACCGCTGAAAAGTTACGACTTTTTGAAATCCGTTCTGCCTTGACCGGGATAAACAATTTTGATATAGGGAACAAACATGGAAACAAGCTATTTGAAAACTTTAGAGCTTGATAAGATCATTGCGCGTGCATCCGAGGGCTGCGTGTGCAAGGAAGCTAGAGAGCAGCTGCTGGCTCTGGAGCCTCAGTGCGACCCTGATGAGGTGCGTTACGCGCTGGAACAGACCGATGCCATCAACAGTCTGCTCATCAAAAACGGGTCTCCGCGCTTTGGCGGGGTAGAGGGTGTCAGCTCTCTGGTAGCCCGTGCGGTCAAGGGCGGTGTGCTCTCCATGGGGGAACTGCTGATGGTGGCCGGCGCTCTGCGCAACTTTCAGAACCTGACCAGCTGGTATGGCTCCTCGGAACATGATGCCCTGCCTACAGATGATCTGTTCTACGCGCTGGCACCTCAGCCCGGGCTGGAGCAGCAGATCTCCAGCGCCATTCTGGCTCCGGATGCCATGGCAGACACGGCTTCCCACACCCTGAACGAGCTGCGCAAAAAAATCCGCGCTACGGAAAACAGCATCCGCGACCGGCTGGAAAGCATGGTCCGCAATATGGATACCTCCAAGTATTTGCAGGAGAGTGTGGTCTCCATTCGCAATGGACGGTATGTTGTGCCCGTTAAGAGCGAGTATCGCGGCGAGGTGAGCGGCATCATCCATGATGTCTCGTCCACCGGTGCTACCGTCTTTGTGGAGCCGCAGGCGGTCGTGGAAGCAAATGCACGCATTCTGCAGTATCGTGCACAAGAAGCGCAGGAGATCGAACGCATTCTGGTGGCATTTACGGCACAGGTAGCTGCCATTGAGCCTCAGTTCCAGTACAGCTACAAGGCAATGCTGGAAATTGATGTGCTGTTGGCAAAGGCTCGTCTGGCTTTGGATATGAAGGCATTCAAGCCCTCTGTCCGCACCGACAGCTCCTTTTCGCTCATCCGGGCGCGTCATCCGCTCATCGACCCCCAAAAGTGTATCCCTGTGGACATTGCGTTGGGTAAAGAGTACGATTCGCTCATCATCACCGGCCCGAACACCGGTGGTAAAACCGTCACCCTGAAAACGGCGGGTCTGCTGTGTGCAATGGCACAGTGTGGCTTTCTGATCCCTGCCGATGAACGCAGTGAGATCTGCGTGTTCGATGAATTTCTTGTGGACATCGGTGATGAGCAGAGCATCGAACAGAGCCTTTCTACTTTCTCCGGCCACATGAAGAAGATCACCGGTATTCTGGAACTTGCCATGCCGCACACGCTGGTGTTATTGGATGAGCTTGGCGCGGGTACTGACCCTGCCGAAGGTGCAGCGCTGGCCGTGGCCATCATCGAGGAACTGCGCCGCCGCGGTGTGCTGCTGATGGCAACCACTCACTACGCCGAACTGAAGGTGTTTGCGCTGGAAACCAAGGGTGTAGTCAATGCCAGCTGTGAGTTTGATCTGGAGACACTGCGCCCGACTTACAAGCTGAGCGTAGGTGTGCCCGGCAAGTCCAACGCCTTCCTCATCAGTGAGAAGCTGGGCATCCCGGAGCGTGTCATTGAGGCAGCTCAACAGCATCTGTCTGCCGAGGATAAGCGCCTGGATGCAGTTTTGGGCCAGCTGGACGACCTGAAGCTGCAGCTGAAAGAGAGCCAGGACGAGGTTGAGGAGCTGAAGAACGAGGCTTCTCATCAGCTGGAGGCCGCTCAGAAAAAGCGGGATGAATTGATCCAGCAGGGCGAAAACGAGTTGGAAGCTGCCCGTGCCAAGGCCCGTGCGCTGGCACAGCAGGTGGAAAGCAAGGCGTATGCACTGACCGATGAGCTGCGCCAGCTGCAGAAGGACGAGCGCCTGAGCACCCAGCAGAAAGCCCAACGTGCCCGCGAGATCGCAAAGAAAGAGTCTGAAAAGCTCTTTATCGGTACCGAGGTGGTGCATAACCCTGTCAAGGAGTTTGTCCCACTGAAAGAAGTCAGGGTAGGGCAGGAGGTCTGCATTGCAGAGCTCAACCAGCTGGCCACCGTGCTGGCACTGCCGGATAAAAACGGCGATGTTCTGGTGCGTGCCGGCATCATCAAGACCAAGGTCCCGCTCAAGGGCCTGAAGCAGCCGGATAAGCTCATCAAAGAGCCTCAGCCCAAAACCAAGGCACAGCAGCGCTATTCCCGCCTGACGGGCGATGCAAACCGGCCCAACGGCAGGGTAGAGCGTGTGCAACGTTCGGCCAAAATGGAGCTGAATCTGCTGGGCCTGACTGTGGATGAAGCTCTGCCTGAGGTGGATGCTTATATCGATCGCGCCATTCTGAACGGGCAGACAGTGGTGTACTTGATCCATGGCAACGGTACCGGTGCTCTGCGCACTGCGATCCACAAACATCTACGCGGAAACCGGATGGTCAAAAGCTTCCGGCTGGGCCGTTATGGTGAGGGCGAGAGCGGTGTGACCGTGGTTGAATTGAAGTAAAAACATACCGGGAGTTTCCCGGCAGCGCCCGTCCGGAAGATCATTCTTTGGGCGGGCGTTTCTTATAAAACGGCAGGGAAGTCATCATGGCAAAACATTCGGTACAGCGCAAAAGAAAGAAAAGGGGCAATGACTTTTCCTTTGGCAGCGCAGTGGTTCTGGTTCTCTGTTTTATTGGTGTCAGTTTTGGGCTGTATCTGTGGCAGGCGGCTTTCTCCATTGGACAGCCAACACCGACCGTGGACGATGATGATTTTCGTCCAACCATCGGTGAGCCGCCGTACCGTATTGTGATCGATGCAGGACATGGCGGCTCAGATCCAGGTGCAAGGGGAGTGGTGCAGGAAAGCGAGATGACCGCTGCCACAGCGGAGGCTTTGAGCGCCTGGCTGGAGCGTGACCCCAATTATATCCCACTGACCACCCGGGAAAGTTACGACAGCACCGCAAAACCTGCTGAACGCGCCGCTGCTGCCAATGCACAGGACCCGGATCTGTTGCTGTCCATCCATGGTAATTCAGCACCCGAAGGCTCCAGCGCAGCCGGGTTTGAATGTTATCCGGCTGTTCCGGGACGAGCATACCATCAGGAGAGCTATTATTTTGCAAAGCAGCTTGCCGGGGCTATGCAGGCGGCAGGGGCCAGCCTGCGGGGACGCGGGGGAATCCGATATATCTATTACCAAGGGGAAGTAAAACAGTTGGTGGAGAGCAGCCACAAGGAAGTGCGGGTAGAGCGCAGCTTTACGATTCTGGAAGATGTAAATTGTCCAGCAGTGCTGGCGGAGCAGTGTTTTGTGACCAGCGATACGGACGTAGCCCAGTTCGGCAGTGAGGACGGATGTAAGCGGACTGCTCGTGCATACTATGAAGCGATCTGCGCATACTTTGAAACCACACCCTTGCCGGAAGAGTGATGGGTACATATGATCGGTCAGACCCTCTGAGATCTCAGAACCCGCAACGGGAAGAGAGAGGAGGGTCTGATTTTTTGATTATTGTCTTTTCGTATAATGCAGGTTATGCGAAACACAGGGGAGTGGAAAAGCCCTCTTTTCTGGTTTTTGGCGTTTTTAAGGCCGCCTCGGCTCAATCTGAGCTCTGGCGGCCTGTTTTACAATAACTGTGTATTTTGCGTTTTTTACACACGTTTTTCCTGTTATTGATCTGTTACAGCATCCGGTTCATTACAACGACCGTATAGTCCTGCGTGTGATCTCTCAATCCGGTATCTGTAAACTGATTCTTTTTCCAGAATGATTCACTTTGCTTGTTGCCATCCACGTAACCCAGCCGGATATACTCGTAACCCAGACTGTGCAGATACACACACAGCTCTGTGATGATCCTGCTTCCAATGCCATGTCCCTGTACAGAACGCTCCATCATAAAGAATCCGATGAAGCAGCTTTGTTCCGTTGGATAATGGTCAATAAAGTCCATCACAGCCACAAGCTGCTCGGCATCATCAAAAAATCCGAGATAATACTTATCCTGAGGTTCGTCCATTTTGCGCTGCGGCAAGGCACACATATCATCCCGAATACTTTCCTCAGTTACAAATGGCGGACAATGTTCATAAAACTGTGTGTTTTTCTCACAAAGTCTTAAAATCAACGGAATATCGCGTTCTATCAACATCCGCACATGATAGCTCTTAGAGAAGTTGATATAGTTCATACAGTTTCCTTATCCCCGGTCATAGAAGAGATATCCACCCGGATGCCATCATTGGCAGCACCCTCAAAAGCTTCCATCGGGCTGGCAGCTTCTTCAACATCCATCGAATCGGCGTTATTTTCCCCTCTGTTCTCCCCTGCTGCCCGTTTTGTTGTATCCAAGCGTGCTTTTTCGGGTGTGACCGTGCCCAGCGGGTTCTGCTCAATGGCGGCACGCACCTGAAATTCCTGCAGATGCGTATAAATTTGCGTTGTACCCACACTGCTGTGACCCAGCAGCTGCTTGAGGGTCAAAATATCCACATTGCCGGTCTGATACATCAGCGTTGCCGCAGTATGACGCAGCTTATGGGTGGAAAAGCCCTTGAGCCCGGCTGCTTTCATGGCACCGGTGACGAGCTGCTCCACCCTGCGGTTGGAAATGCGCTCCTTCCGGCGGCGCGTCACAAACACAGCCTTTTCCTTTGGATTCAGGCCCTCCATCGTGTTGCGTTTGGCCAGGTAGAGCTGCAGGGCTTCGACGCAGGCCTCATTCAGATAGACCATCCGTTCCTTGTGGCCCTTGCCAAAGAGCCTGATCTGCCGCTGTTCCAGATCGATATCGCCCAGATCCATGCCCACCAACTCAGAAAGCCGCATTCCGCAGTTCAGGAATAGAACCACCATGCAGTAATCCCGCTCCGGAAAATCGCTCTGATATTGCGTGCTCTCCAGCAGATCCATGGACTGTTCCGCTGTCAGATATTTGGGCAGGACCTTATCCTGCTTGGGCGGCTTGATGGAGGCAGTCGGGTTCTCTGTCAGCTTATTGACCTGATTGACCAAGTAATCATAAAAGCCGTGCAGGCTGGCCAGCCGCCGGGCGGTCGAGGATTTTTTGTTGCCGCATTCGCGGTTCAGGAAATAGAGATATTCATAGATGTCCTCTTTACTCACACTGCCCCAGAAGGCTGTATCCAGACCCTTGGGGTCAATATCCTTGATCTCCGTATCTGCCGGAACCAGCCCGCGGCGGCGTTTCATAAAACGGGAAAAACCGCGCAGATCGCAGTAATAACTGAAGGCCGTGTTGGCGCTTTTGCCCGCGATCACCTCCAGGTACCGCACATATTCCACAATATCCGGCGAAGCATCATCAAACGGCAGATGCTTGCCCGGATTTTTTTCATCAAGATAGATTGACATAGTTTCTCCGTAAATTCGTTACAACCGGTCTGATTTCAATGCATGGATCGCATCCGAGATATAAGCCGCACCTATCAGCTTCATGCCCGGATAATCTGCCGGGTTCAGGTGGGCAAGGCTATGTTTTGGAACCACAGCCCGCTCAAAGCCGATGCGCTCGGCTTCCCGCAGGCGTTGTTCAAGGTTAGGCACACTGCGCACCTCACCGCCCAGACCCACTTCTCCAATGGCAATGAGCTTATCGCTCACGGGGCAGTCCAGCAGTGACGACACCATACACAGGCAGACCGCCAGATCGCAGGCAGTATCCCGCAGGGCAATGCCGCCCACTATGTTGATATAGACATCCAGATTGCCAAAGAAATACCCTGCCCGCTTTTCCAGAACGGCAATGAGCAGATTCATGCGGTTATAATCATAGCCGCTGCAGGCACGGCGCGGTGCCGGGAAATTCGTTTTGGTGGCAAGGGCCTGGATCTCGCTTAGAATGGGGCGGCTGCCCTCCATCGTACAGGCGACGCAGTTGCCGGAAACCCCCAGCGGACGGCCTTCCAAAAGCATCTGGGAAGGGTTTTCGATCTCCTCCAGCCCCTGCCCTGTCATATCAAACATGCCCAGTTCATTGGTGGAGCCATAGCGGTTCTTGGCAGCCCGCAGAATACGATAAGGCAGCATTTTGTCGCCCTCAAAGTAGAGCACAGTATCCACGATGTGCTCCATGACCTTGGGACCTGCAATGGCTCCGTCTTTGTTGACATGGCCCACAATGAACATGGGGATCTCCTGCTTTTTGGCTACCGCCAGCAGACGGGCGGCGCTCTCCTTGACCTGACTGACCGTACCGGCCGAGGAAGAAAGATCCATACAGCGCATCGTCTGGATAGAGTCGATGACTACAAGCTCCGGCTTTTCCTTTTCGATCAGGCCGCAGATCTCGTCCACATCGTTCTCTGCAGCAAGATAGATGTTCTCCTGCGGCACTTTCAACCGCGCAGCACGCAGTTTGACCTGACGGACAGATTCCTCACCCGTGATATACAGAACAGAATGCTGGTTGGAGATGGCACCGCAGAGCTGCAAAAGCATCGTAGATTTGCCAACACCCGGTTCTCCGCTGAGCAAAACCACGCCGCCCAGCACAATGCCGCCGCCCAGCACCCGGTCAAGCTCCGATATGCCGGTCAGGATGCGGCTTTTCTCTTCCGTAGTGCTGATATCGGCCAACCGCCGGGCCGTCAGCGAGGTGACACCCTCCTGCCGGGCAGGTGCTGCCGCTTTGCTGTTGGAAAGCCCCGCCTTGGGAGCTTCCGCAACAACATCCTCATTCATGGTATTCCAGCTTCCGCAGCTGGGGCAGCGGCCCATCCAGCGCGGGCTGGTTTCGCCGCAGTTGGAGCAGACGTAAACAGTTTTGAGCTTTGGTTCCTTCATGGTGCACTCCCTGCAAAAACGCCGCTGGAAAAGCGGCGCTCAATTTCATTGTTCTGTTTTAGTTTACCACATTCTGTTGTCTGCCGCAACTGCTCCCTTACTTTACCTCAACAACGGTGATATTTTGGGCTGTCACACTGCTCTTGCTTAACACAATGTCACGGATCTGCGCTACCTGTGCGGCCGTTAAGGCATCGCCCGAGGTCATAACAGTCAGATCGGCCCGACCTGACTGCAGAAAGCAGAGACAATCCGCAAACCCCTTGGCCTTGACCAGTGTCTCGATCTCGTTTTCCGCATTGAGATCCGCAAGGTTTCCGGTCAGCTGGCTGGTATACTCCTTCTTTTCTTCCGTGGAGAGAGAAGCGGATTTCAGCGCTTTCTGAATGCTGTCCATGGCTTCATCGTGGGCCTTGGTCCGCTTGAGCCGCGCTTCCTCAAAGAACTTGGAGCCGCTGTTGTTTGCAACGCTCACAAGCTGAGCTTCGCCATAATTCTTGTTGGCACTGGAAACCGCCTCGGCTTCGGTCATCAATTCATCCGTAACGGGAACGGTCTCCTGACTGACGGCAGAAACGTTGACTGCATCCTCTTCCAGCGTCACACCGGTGCGGGCATACTGCCAGTTCAGGTAAACGGCAATGACCAGTGCTGCTGCCAGGGTAATGGCTGTTGCTTTGCGGGTATTCTTCGAGATGGCTCTCATAGCTGTTTCCTCCTTATATTACATGGTGCGTTATCCTTTGCGCTGTTCTACACAAATTCGATTGGCCGAAAGATCCAACAGTGCCCGGACAAGCTCTGTGATGCGGGCGGCGACCCGGACATCTCCCCCACCATCACAGACAACAGCCACACCGCAGACGGCAGGCAGATAGGTCGTCTCTTCCAGGGCGGAGCCATCCTCCAGCAGAACGTGGGTCTCCTGGTTCTGCATCTGGCCGGACTGCGTATCTACAGCATAGATCGTTTCTTCCCCACTTTCCAGTGTCACCATCACAACGGTCTTTCCTGCCCCATCGAGCTGTTCGATCAGCTCTTTCAGCTGTGTTTCCAATTGCTCCCGGTAGGCAGTTTCTGAAACAGCAGCAGGACTGCCCGCATTTGCTGCGGGTTTTGCGGGGGTCGAGAATAATTCTGAGAATAAGATCAGCAGCATTGCCGCCGCGCCCAAAATGATCGCGAGCTGGGTGCGGTTTTGCTTCTGGAGCAAACCGGCAAAGAGGCTCTGTTCCCTGCTCTTCATCCGGAAAGGTTCCCCTCCTTTGCTTCCTGTCCGCTGCTGCGGGCATCCAGTTCAGCCTGAATGGCATCTTCCAGCGTGCCCATGGATGCGGGCGAAAGATCCGGCACAGAAAAGGACTGAACTTCTGTTCGGAGCTGAGGGATGACCTGTAAAAGCACCACTAAAATATATAGTCCAGCCACGGCTTTTATGCACCGCCGGGCCCAGTTGTTTCCTGTGAGCCGGGCCAGCAGCTCTGCGCAGATACAGGCAGTGCAAAAGACCACAGCTGCGCTTTTCAATGTCTGCATCAAACGCCTCCCAGCATAAAAAGAAGTGCGGTTCCTGTTACGGCCAGCCCGAAAAAGAGTGCGATACAGGCCATCATACACCGGACAGCGGAAGCAAAACAGGCAAGCAGTGCCTGTCCACGGTTGTTTCCGGTCAGGCTGCACAGCGTCCCGCAGAGAACGATACATCCCAGATGTGCAAGCATCCCGAGATACAGTGGCAGAAACTCAGCCAATAAAATCAGGATAGCGGCCATTCCAAGGCCGCTTTTGAGCAATTGGATGCCTGCCAGAACAGCCTCGGAAGCATCGCTCAAACTCTGCCCCACAATGGGAATGGTGCCGGTGAGAAACTGTCCTGTGCGAAGCGCCGTCCGGTCGAGCTGTGCGGCAGAGATGCGCTGGAATCCCAGCAGTGCAGCCAGCAGCTTTCCAGTAAGGGAAAGTCCCTTTTGCAGCAGTGTCCCTGCCGCTTTGCACAGGTTCCCCAGGCAGCTCTGTTCCGTGATACAGCAAGCCATGCTCATTGCAAGGAAGCATTCCAGAATGGGCGGTACAAAGGCCGTCAGGGCCTGTGCCAGCAGACAAAGCAATGTCAGAAAAAAGCCGCTTGCGGCGGCCCCGGCACTTGTCTCACCGCCCATGATCAGAACACCGGCATAGACAGGAAGAAAACCGGAGAGAAAGCGGTTCCAGCTTTCAATCTGCGCGCACAGCTGCCGGGCAATTTCAAGCAATGGTTCCCACAGGAGGATCCCGCACCCACCGGCGCAGACAAGATCACACCAGCTGTGGTCACCTTCCTCCCCCGGAAACAGACTGACTATGGCAGACAGGAGCAGAAACAACAGCAGTGCGGCATAACCGCGGATGCTTTCCCGCAGTGTCTGGAACAGCGACGAAGTGCAAAAACTTTGCAGAACGCTCCACGGGTCTTCTGCTGCCTGCAAAGCATCCACAGGGCTTTGGTCAAGATAAGGCTGCCAGAGCTCTGCTCCCGGCAGCTGTGTGTGCAAACCGGCACTCTCTGCCGCAAAAGCTGTCGGGGCGCACAGGCAGAGGCTTGTTCCCACCAGCAGAAAAGCCCACCACTTCCAGTTCTTCATCTTGCAATGCTCCCAATCGTCTGCAGGATCTCTTCCAGCAAGGGCCACGCCGCCGCCAGTACAAGACACCGACCTGCCAGCCCAACACACCACCCTAAAGATTCTGCCCCGGCTTCCTCACACAGGGTGCGGGTATAATCTGTCAGCAGAACGATGGCCGCACTCCGTACAAGGCAGGAAAAAGCCCCGCTGTCAGCTTGTCCAGCCAGGCGTGCTATGCCGGAAATTACTGTCCGGATGCTTGTCCCGGCCCGCACCAGCAGCACCAGCGCTGCCCCAAGGGAGAGCAGAAGTGCATAGGCAGGGGCCTGCTTTTCCAGAACTGCATAGAGCAGTGCCGCGAGCAGCGCAATGCCGAACACAGCCACGGCTGCACTCATAGTGCAAACAGCGACTTGATGGTAACGAACAGCACACTGATCTGTTTGACCAGGATGGACAGCACGACCACCAGACCGGCCAATGTCGTCATCATTGCCTGATCCTCCCGCCCGGAGCGGATCAGCAGTTGGTTCAGCACGGCAACAATGATGCCAATGGCCGCAATTTTGAAGATAAGGTCAATCTCCATCCGCGTCCTCTCCTTTTGAGCTGATTCATCCCAGCAGAATGGCAGCTGCAAGCCCGGCGGCCAGGCCCAGCTTGTGCGAAAGCATCGACTGTGTCCGGGCCGCAGCTTCACCTTCCTGCAAGGCTGCCTGAAACTGTGCCTGATACAATTCCAGTCGTCTGCACTCCTGCTCCGCTTCCAACCGCCCCAGGCCTGAAAAACATTCTGAGAAGCGGGTGCGTTCTTCTAAGGTCAGGGAGGGAAAGGGCTCCAGCGTTTGTAACGAAACCGTTTCTGGTGGAAGCTGCCCATCCTGTATCAACTTCCGGCAGAGAAGATTCAGGTCACTGCGGCGGAAGCTGATTTCCTGATGCAGCGCTTCTAGCAGATCCAGCGTTTTGCGCAGGGCTTCCAGATGCGCCTGCGCCTGCTGATGAAAGCTGTCGCCTGCGCACCAGCCGCAGACGACAAAACAGCAGACACTCAACCAGCGCAGAGGGCTCATAGAAACCGCACCTCCCCGATGCAGCCGGGTGCTTGTCTGCCGGTCAGCCAGACGAGTACCCGCACCGCGCCGCGCTCCATCAGATATTTTACCTGTGGGCGCATGGTCGCCTCTTCGGGTGTGGCAGCATGAAGGGTGGCAACAAAATCCACCCCGCTGAACAGGCCCTGCTCCAGCGCTGTGACCTCATCCAGACCTCCCAGCTCATCCAGCAGGATCACCTGTGGCGAAAGGGTACGCAGCGCCATCTGCACTGCTTGTCCCTTGGGGAGCCCGGCAAGAACATCCAGCGCCTCGCCGGGCGCATTCCCGGCAAAGAGCTCCCGCCGTTCATCAATGACCGAAAGGATCTTCTGCTGCCGGACGAGCTCCCGGGCAATACTGCGCAGCAATGTGGTCTTGCCGCTGCCCGGCTCTCCAACAAGAAGCATCCCGATGAAATGCCCCCGCAATGCTGCGGTCAGTTCCTGTGGAAGCGGAACGGTCTTTTCCCGGGCAATGCGCAGGTTGACAGAGGTGAGCTCCTGCAGAACCGTGCCCTGTTCCGGGTTTTGCAAAAAACGCCCGCCAAGCCCTGCCCGACATCCATTTTCCAGTGTGACATAGCCCTGTGCAATCTCTACCTGATGGGTATGGACTGAACCGCCGCAGAGGGTGAACAGGATCTCTTCCATCTGCAACGGAGTCAGCTGCATCGTTTGCAGTGCGTTCAGTTCAGGTGCCAGCTGTGTCGGTGTGCAGCTGCACCCCTGCACCGTAAACTGTGGAGCACAGCCCAGCCGGAGCCGCAGCTCATGTACAGTCTCTGCGTCTTCTGATGGGAGCTGTCCCAGCGGCCTTGCCAGCCATTGGGGCAAAGCCTGCACCACCTGATAATACTCGTCCATCTTCTGTTCTCCTTCCGTGTCCTTTGCCATCAATGTATGCACCGGCCCGGAGGTTAGAACCCGCAGGACGCAGAAAAGCCCGCACAGCATCCAAACTGTACGGGCTTTTTAGAACAGGTTTTCTGATTATTGCTGGGACTTATCCTCTGCGATCATAGCAAGGAACTCTGCTTCGGTCAGCACAGGCACACCAAGTGCCTGTGCTTTGGTCAGCTTGGAACCTGCGGCAGCACCAGCCACCACATAAGCTGTTTTTTTGGAAACAGAACCGCTGGCTTTGCCGCCATTCCTTACGATGAGCGCCTCAGCTTCACTGCGGGAGAGTGTTTCCAGTGTTCCGGTCACGACCAGCGTTTTCCCTGCGAGCTTATTGCCCTTGGGCTCCCCCTTCCATTGCATGTTCACACCGGCATCGGCCAGACGGTGCACCAGATCGGTAGTGCCATCCTTGGCAAAGAATTCAGTCACGCTCTGGGCCATCACGCCGCCAAAACCATCAATCTCGCCGATCTGCTCCTCGGTTGCTTCCCGGATGGCCTGCAGAGAACCAAAATGCTCTGCCAGCAATGCGGCGGCTTTATCGCCGATGTTGCGGATTCCAAACGCAAACACCAGCTTATCCAGATTGTTCTGCTTGGAAGCTTCGATCGCCTGCAGAAGATTGTTTGCGCTCTTTTCCTTGAACTTTTCCAGTGTGAGCAGCTGCTCTATTGTCAAATCATAGAGATCTGCCGCAGAGTGTACCAGCCCTTTATCCACCAGCTGCGTGGCGACCATGGTGCCCAGACCGTCGATGTCCATTGCATCCCGGGATGCGAAGTGGATGATATTGCGGAGTGCCTGTGCAGGGCATTCCGGGTTGACACAGCGCAAAGCAGCTTCATCTTCCAGGTGCACTGCTGGGGCACCGCAGGAGGGGCAGAATTCCGGCATTTGGTAAGGCTGAGCATCCGGTTCATGGCGGGTCACACCGATGACCTCCGGGATGATATCACCTGCTTTGCGCACCTGAATGGTATCTCCGATACACAGACCCAGTTGACGGATAAAATCTTCATTGTGAAGGGTGGCACGGGAAACCGTGGTACCTGCCAGAAACACCGGGTCAAAACAGGCAGTGGGAGTCAGAACGCCGGTGCGTCCCACGCCGACTTCAATACTGCGCAATGTGGTCTCCTTGACCTCGGGCGGATACTTGAACGCAATGGCCCAGCGCGGGAATTTGTTGGTGGATCCCAGCAGTTCCCGCTGTGCAAAGTTGTTCACCTTGATCACAGCACCGTCCATATCAAAATCCAGTGCTGCACGGTTCTGGCCGATCTGCTCGATCTCTGCAATGGCATCCTCGATATCGTGCACAATATGATAACGCGGGGAGACTGGCAGGCCCAGACTCTTGAGGTAGTCGAGGCTTTCGGCGTGGCTGGTCAGCTCCCTGCCCCGCACCTGCTGGACATTGAATACGAAGATGGACAGCCCCCGGCTGCCGGTGATCTTGGAGTCCTTCTGGCGCAAAGAGCCTGCGGCGGCATTGCGCGGATTTTTGAACGGTGCCGCACCCTGTAATTCCTGTTCCGCACAAAGGTGCTGGAAGGCATCGTGCGGCATATAGACCTCACCGCGCACTTCCAGATATTCCGGGGCATTTTTCAAAGTCTTTGGAATGCGCTTGATCGCCTTGACATTGACTGTCACATCTTCACCCACCACGCCGTCACCGCGGGTGGAAGCACGCACTAGCACACCGTTTTCATATTCCAGGCTGCAGGAAAGGCCGTCGATCTTGATCTCGACGACATATTCTGGCTCGATTCCAGCTTCCCGCACCCGGCGGTCAAAATCACGCAGTTCGTCGTAGGAAAACGCATCCAGAAGGCTTTCCATCTTCACAGCATGCGTCACCTTGGCAAAGCGCCCGCTGGGGGTGCCGCCCACTTTCTGGGTCGGAGAATTCGCAGTGACCAGCTGCGGAAATTCTGCCTCCAGTGCTTTCAGTTCCCGGGTCAAAGCGTCATATTCAAAGTCCTCCAGCTCCGGGGCATCCTGATCATAGTATAAACGGTTGTTCCTTTCAATGATCACGCGCAGCTCTTCCGCGCGTTTGCGTGCCTGTTCCAGTTCCACGTTCGTTTACTCTCCTTTTCCCAATACCAATACGATAATTATACCATATTTCAAAAGCAAAATACAGCCAAAAGTGCTTCCGGTGACCTGGGAGTAGACGTGCCGAATCCTAACAAGACAGTCGCTTTATTTTGCCCAGGTGGGTTCCTCCGTGCCATCATAATCGAACAGGCCATCATTTTTCTCTTCCATGGCCTTGATCATGTGGTAGGTGTATTCGTTATACGGCGTGGGAATCCCAAGCTCCTTTCCCATCCGCATCAGCGCTCCCGAGAACATATCGATCTCTGTATGCCGTCCGGCATCCAGATCCTGCAGAGTGGAATAACGGGCCGTGGCAGGAACAGCGCATCCGTGGCTGACGGCATCTGCAATGCGCAGATCAATGCCCCGTGCAGTTGCAATGGCTTCCAGTTCCCGGCGCAGGCCATCGCTGATGGCTTTCATGTGGACGCTGTCCCGGTAGCAGCCCACACCGGCCCCCAGAATCGCCTGCGGCAGATTGTTGCAGACGTTCAGCCGGAACTTGCTCCACATCTCTTCCTGAATATGCTCCGTGACCCGGAAGTTGACCCCGGAATCCGTGAACAGTTCCCGCACTGCCTTGACACGTTCACTCTCAAACGGTGCAAATCGCTCGCCATAGATCACGCCAAGTGTTGCATCCGGGTCAAAATGGTAACCATCCGCTTCCTTGTGAGATGCAACCTTAATGAAGGAATACAGCAGATGCTCTGCACCCACCTGTGCGGCGATCAGCTCCTCGCTGTCCACACCGTTCATCAGACTCATCACAACGGTATTGCTGCCGACAGCGGTCTTGATGCTTTCCAGAGCTCCGGGCAGTGAGCCATATTTCAGTGCAACGACCAACAGGTCTACGCCCTGCGCTTCCTGCGGGGTCCAGACCTCCGGGCGGTAAACTGCTCCATTGATGGCGCAGCCGCTTTCTTTCAGCTGCCGGGCACGGTCGCCTTCCGCTATCACACCCAGACGGATATTATCCTTTTTAGAAAGCCCCCAGATGATGTAAGAGCCCACCGCTCCAGCGCCCAAAATAGCAACAGATTGTATTTTCATGTTACGTTCTCCCTCTTTGATTTGTCCGAATCTATTGTAGCACGAATTCGATTCGCTGGGAAGAGAGATGAAAATGCGAAACCACTTTTTGCACGCGGATGCTGATGTACCGCGGGGCAGCGGATATGCTGGGCGCAACCTTCAAATTGACCGCAAACGGTGCCAAAGTGCTTTAAAGCAGAACAAAAAGCCCCCGGAGAACGTTTCACGGTTCTCCGGGGGCTGATTTTACGCGTTATAAAACGTAGATACGTCTGTTATTCTCAAATAGAAATGGTGTTGCACACATCAATGAGCACGGGATCCAGCGTCTTGGTCATCTCCAACGCCTCATCCACGGGGTAATCCACAAGGTGCTCACCCTTCATACCAACGATGCGGTTGTACTTACCCTGCTCCAGCAGGCAGACAGCGTGATAGCCCATTGCGGAAGCATTCACGCGGTCACGCAGAGTGGGAGAGCCACCGCGCTGGACATGGCCCAGAATGGTGGCGCGGGTATCGATGCCGGTGCGGGCCTGGATCTCGTTGGCGATCTCCTGAGAGTGGCCAATGCCCTCGGCAACGATGACAATGAAGTGGCGCTTACCGGTGCGCTGCGTCTCGGTGATCTTATCCAGAATATCGTGCTGCATATCGAATTCCTTCTCCGGCAGCAGCACAGCCATGGCACCGGAGGCAATGGCAACGTTCAGAGCGATGTAACCCGCATTGCGGCCCATGACCTCGACCACGCTGCAGCGGTCATGGCTCTGGGTGGTATCGCGCAGCTTGTCGATCATTTCCAGGGCGGTGTTCATTGCAGTATCGTAGCCGATGGTGTAATCGGTGCAGGCGATATCATTATCGATGGTGCCGGGCAGACCGATCATCGGAATGCCGCGGTGTGCCAGCTCACGGGCACCGCGGTAGGAGCCGTCGCCGCCGATGACCACCAGCGCGTCAATGCCCAGCTCACGGCACTTTGCAGCGCCCTTGTCCTGACCTTCCTTGGTCTTGAACTCCAGGCAGCGGGCCGTATACAGGATGGTGCCACCGGCAGAGATGATATTGGAAACGCTGCGCAGGTTCATTTCAAAGCACTCGCCGTCCAGCAGGCCATTGTAGCCGCGCTGAATGCCGATCATACGGAAGCCCTTGTGCAGGCCTGCACGGACAACGGCGCGAACTGCAGCATTCATACCCGGAGCGTCGCCGCCGCTGGTCAGCACACCAATCGTTTTGATTTGCTTTTCCATGGAAAGATTCCCTCCAATTGTTTCGTCATTTACCTATGGAGCACTTACCCTCTCTCTTTGGGCACCAGCTCCATCGCCTTGCTCAGATCAAAACTTGCCTTTAGACATTATAACACAGTTCCCGCTTGAATCCAATACCTTTTTGGCACTTCGTTAAAAGTTTATTAAAATTCACAGGCGTACGTCTTGGTGTTGTTTTTGGCACATGTGCACCTGGTTTGAATCGTTCCTGCGCATGTCATTTTGTTGCAATATTCTTTTCACCCACGATGCGCTGCAGTTCCTCAAAGAAAAGCGGATGACCTGACGTATACAGCCTGCGGGGAGCCGCCAGCTTCTGTTTTGTGTCCTCCAGATAGAAGATCACCGGCATATCACCGTCAAAAATCTCCAGCAAATTGACCACCTTGGCGTACTCCGGGCTGGTGCGGGAGGGCAGCCGGACGTAGAGCCGCCGGGCTGCATCCCGCATCTGATTGGGGCGGTTGGCCTGCGGCCTGACGGGGTTATAGCCCTCAATGGGCGAAATACTCTCGGCGACCAGGCGGGCAGGTTCATCCTCCCGGATAGACAGGCGGCCCTCAATGACCACGACCGCGTTATCGTGCAGCACGTCCCGGAATGTTTCCAGTGTACGCGGGAACACGATGACCTCCATGGTGCCGGTCAGATCCTCTACGCTGGTATAGGCCATCATGCTGTTGGTCTTTGTCGTCACCATTTTGCTTTTGACAATGGTGCAGACGATGCGGACATGGCTATTGTCCGGCACATTGGCATCCTCACCGGTCAGAGCTTTGATGGTGTGGGTGGCAAACTGAGCTGACTGCTCCCGGTAGGCATCCAGCGGATGACCGGAAAGGTACAGGCCGCTGACCTCTTTCTCCTGTTGGAGCAGCTCGGCGTGGGTATACTCAGGGCAGGGCTTGATCTCATAGCTGTCGGCGGCAGACGTATCATCCGTGCCGCTCATCATCGAGAAGAGGTCGATCTGACCATCCAGATTCTTCCGGCTGTCACTTTCGATGCTCTTGAGCACACCCTCAGTTGCTTCGACCAGACTGCGGCGGTTGGAGCCGAGATTATCAAAGGCACCGGCCTTGATGAGGCTTTCCACAGTGCGGCGGTTCAGCTCGGTACCATGCATCCGTTTGCAGAAATCGTACAGGCTGGTATAAGGCTTTTCCTGCCGCTCCTCTACGGAGCGCTCGATCAGCCGGGTGCCGACATTTTTTACGGCGTTCAGGCCAAAACGGATCCGGCCACTGTCCTCTGCAGTAAAGCCGCTGCCCGAGATATTGATATCCGGCGGCAGGACCTTGATCCCCAGCCGGGCGCATTCGCCGGAATACTCGATGACCTTGCCGGTGTTGTCCAGGACACTGGTCAGCAGCGCAGCCATAAACTCGCTGGGGTAATGGCACTTGAGGTAGGCTGTCTGGAATGCCACATAGGCATAACAGGCGGCATGACTCTTGTTGAATGCGTAGGACGCAAAGCTGGACATCTCATCGTAAATTTCGTTTGCAACCTTTTCCGAGATGCCGTTTGCCACACAGCCCGGGCACTCGTTGCCGGGGTCTGTGCAGCCATGGACAAAATGTTCCCGCTCCGCCTCCATCACAGCGTGTTTCTTCTTGCTCATGGCACGGCGGACATTATCTGCCTGCCCGAACGAAAAGCCTGCCAGCTCCCGGAAGATCTGCATGACCTGTTCCTGATAGACGATGCAGCCATTGGTCACATCCAGAATGTGGGCCAGCTGCGGGGTCTTATAGCTGATTTTGTCCGGTTCATGGCGGTTGCGCAGGTAGGTCGGGATGGAATCCATCGGGCCGGGGCGGTACAGGCTGATCAGAGCGATGACATCTTCCAAATTCTGCGGCTGCAGGCCCACCAGCACCTGCTTCATACCCGAAGATTCAAGCTGGAACACGCCTTCGGTCTCACCCCGGGAGAGCATTTTGTAGGTTTCGGGATCATCATAATCCAGCTTGGCGATGGAGAAATCCGGTTCTTTTTTCTGGATGGCCAGCTCCGCATCCCGGATGACCGTCAGGGTGCGCAGACCGAGGAAGTCCATCTTCAGCAGGCCCAGCTCCTCGATCTCCGTCATGTTGAACTGGGTCACAGGCAGGCCATCGTTGGTGGCAAGGGGCAGATAGTAATCCGTTGGTTCCGGGGTAATCACAACACCGGCTGCATGGGTAGAAGCGTGGCGGGGCATTCCCTCCACCTTCATGGCAGTGTCGAGCAGTTCCGTCACCTTCGGGTCCGTTTCATACATCCGCCTGAGCTCCGGTGAGACCTCCAACGCATGTTTGATGGTCATTTTGAGCTCCGCCGGGACCTGCTTTGCCACTACATCCACTTCCTGATACGGCATTCCCATCACACGGCCCACATCGCGGATCGCATTGCGGGCAGCCATAGTGCCAAAGGTAACGATCTGAGCTACATGATCAGCGCCATACTTGCGGTTGACGTAGTCGATCACTTCCTGGCGGCGCTCGTAGCAGAAGTCTACGTCGAAATCGGGCATACTGACACGTTCCGGGTTCAGAAAGCGCTCAAAGATCAGGTTATAGCGAATGGGGTCAATGTCAGTGATGCCCACGCTGTATGCTGCGATACTGCCCGCACCGGAACCACGGCCCGGGCCCACCGGGATCCCCTGGCTCTTGGCATAGTTGACATAATCCCAGACGATGAGGTAATAGTTGGTATAGCCCATCGTCTTGATGACACTGATCTCGTAGTTCAGGCGGTCTTTGTTGGCCTGCGGCACATTGGAACCGTAGCGGCGCTCCAGGCCCTCCCAGCAGAGCTTTTCAAAGAACGCCTGGTTGTCCATGCCGCCGGGGGCCTTATAATACGGAATTTTGGTGTTACCAAACTCAAAATCAAAATTGCACTGGTCGGCAATGATCTGTGTGTTGGCACAGGCATCCGGCACCATGGCAAACAGATCGTACATCTCATCCGTTGTTTTAACGTAGAATTCGTCGGTCTGGAACTCCATACGGTCGGCATCCTGCATGGTTTTTCCGGTCTGAATGCAGAGCAGGATCGCCTGCATCTTGGCATCCTCCTTGCGCAGGTAGTGGGAGTCGTTGGTGGCTGCCATAGGGATGCCGGTCTCCCGTGCCAGCTTGATGAGCTGGGGCAGCACAATGTTATCCTCTTCCAGCCCGTGATCCTGCAATTCAATGTAGTAATTGCCCTCACCAAAGAGGTCGCGATACCACAAGGCAGAAGCCTTAGCGCGCTCGTAATCGCCGGACAGGATCGCCTGCGGGATCTCACCCGCTAGGCAGGCAGACAGGCATATGAGGCCATCGTGGTATTGCTCCAGCAGCTGCTTATCCACACGCGGCTTGGAGTAGAAGCCCTCGATAAAGGCGGCCGAGACCAGCTTGGCAAGGTTTTTATAGCCTATCTCGTTCTTGCACAACAGGATCAGATGATTGTTCCCATCGATCTTGTTCACCTTATCAAAGCGGGTGCGGGTAGCCACATAGACCTCACAGCCGATGATTGGCTTGATGCCCGCCTTTTTGGCCGCCTTGTAAAACTGCACACAGCCGTACATCACACCGTGGTCGGTGCAGGCAATGGCAGTCTGGCCGCACTCCTTCACCCGATCCATCAGCTGGTCGATGCGGCAGGCACCGTCCAGCAGACTGTATTCTGTATGGATATGGAGGTGGACGAAGTCTCTTCCCTGCTTATTGCCCTCACTGGGTTCGATCATTTCGTTTCCTCCTTTTCCGCGTTTTCTTCCAATCTTCTGCGCAGATCCTCTGCCAGCGCTTCCAGCTTCTTCATCCGGTGCGAAAGCCCCGATTTGCTTACGGGCGGATCAAAGCAGGCACACAGAGCTGTCAGGGACAAGTCCGGATTTTCCATTCGAATGGCCGCGGCCTGCTGCAAGACCTCGGGCAGTGTTTCCAGCGCACCCTGCTCCTGCAAAAAACGGATTGCACGGGTGGTCTGGGCATTGGCCCGGGCCGTTTTGCCCAGATTTGCGGTATCACAATTGGTCTGACGGTTGATCTGGTTGCGCAGCTGCTTGACTGCCTTCTGGGCATTCATCTGGGCCGAAGCTTCCGCCGCTCCCATAAACGCAAGGATGCGCTCCACGCTGGCGCTGCTTTTGACGTAAATCAGGTTTACGCCGTTGCGGCGGGTACGGTGGGGCGCAAATTCATGCTCAGCAAGCAGGGCCTCAAAATCCTTTGCAAGGTTGGTGCGACCGGTCAGGAATTCCAGATTATACTCCTTCTGTGGGTCCGTCACAGTGCCGCCGCACAGGAACGCCGTGCTGATATAGGCACTCACGCAGGTCTGACACCGGATGAGCCCCGGGTCGATCTGCAAGCTCGTCTCGCTGCCCGTGGTGCCGAACAGCTCGTGCATCCGGCGCACCTGCTCCGGCTTCCGGATGCCGAACTCATACACCACACCGCTGGGGCGGGGCTTTTCCAGCACCGTACCCTGCACGCCGCAGCGGGCAAACAGCTGTTCGGCCACACGGGCGGTCAATTCCTGCTCAGTCTGCAGCACAAGGCCCCGTGCATCAAAATATTTGGCAAAGCAGGCGATGCCATAGGCTGCCGCCCGCACACAGCAATCCTTTTGCAGCTGCAAACTGCGCTGTGCGATCTCTTCCCGTGCCTGGGATGCAAAACTCATGTCACTCTCATTTCTGTTCTCACGGGCTCTGCCGGGTCAGCGCGCCGCATCACGGTGCTGAATGCCGGTCTGATAGCCCAGTTGTTTGCAATATTCCGCGATCTTCCGCGCAAAAGTAATGGAGCGGTGCTTGCCGCCCGTGCAGCCCACTGCAATGGTCAGCTGGCTTTTGCCCTCCTTGACATAGAGGGGCAGCGCATACTCCAGAAAACCTTCATACCGGCGCAGCAGTTCCTTTGCCTCCGGGTGGCCCATGACAAAATCCACCACTTCCTCATCCAGCCCCGTTTTATGCTTGAGCTCCGGGATATAGAAAGGGTTGGGCAGGCATCGGACATCCAGCACCAGGTTCGCATCCTCTGGGATGCCGAACTTGAAGCCGAAGGACATCACGGTGAGCCGCATTGCTGCCTTTGCCCCGCCATCTGGCGCAAACAGATTACAAATGCGCTCCTTGTTCTGGGCCGTGGAGAGAAACTCCGTGTTGATGGTGTAGTCTGCCCGTTCCCGGAAGGGCTGCAGGATCTGTCGTTCCTTTGCCAGCGCTTCCCGGGTGGAGATTCCCTCGGCAATGCTGATGGGATGGCGGCGGCGGGTCTCGCTGTAACGGCGCATCAGCACATCATCCGGGGCATCGATGAATAATATCTCGTACTCGATGCCCTGCTCATCCAGCTGGTGCAGCGCCTGTTCGATCTGCTCGCTGGTGTGGCAGCCGCGCACATCCATGGAGAGCGCTACCCGCTTGAGCTGGTTGTCACCTGCCTTGGAGAACGCCGTGATGCTGGGCAGAAGCTCTGCCGGAACATTGTCGATACAAAAAAAACCGATATCCTCCAGTGCGTTCATCGCAACCGATTTTCCCGCACCGGAAAGCCCGCTGACGATCAGAAGATCCATACCATTTTCCCTCTTATGCCTTGACCACTCGAATTTCCTTTTCCAGGTCGTACCCGGTCTTTTCCTTTACGATCGCCCGTACCTCATCGCACAGGGCCAGCACATCAGCGCAGGTCGCGCCGCCCAGATTCACCACAAAGCCGCAGTGCTTCTCGCTGACGGCAGCACCGCCGTGACGATAGCCCCGCAGGCCGCACTGGTCGATGAGGGCAGCCGCAAACGCCCCCACCGGCCGCTTGAAGGTGCTGCCGGCGCTGGGCTTATCCAGCGGCTGCTTATCGATGCGCTTCTGCATCAGCTCATCCATCCGGGCCTTGATGGCTGCCGAATCTCCACGCTTCAGGTGGAACTTTGCGCTCAGGATGCAGCCGCCGTTTTCCTCAAAGATGCTGTGCCGGTAGGAGAGGTCGAGGTTTGCGGCATCTTCTGTCACGATCTCGCCTTCTCTGGTCAGATACGTCACAGAGACCAGCACGTCTTTCATCTCTCCGCCGTAGGCACCGGCATTCATATAAACTGCACCGCCCACTGTGCCGGGGATGCCATAAGCAAATTCCAGGCCGGTCAGGCTGCTGTCCAGCGCCGCCTTACACAGAGCAGAAAGCTTCAAGCCCGCGCCAGCGATGACTGCATCGTAGACCGCCCCCGGCTCCGCACCCGGATGGCTGACGTTTTCCAGAAAACCGATTCCCATTTTCAGAGCCGTGGTATCCACGACCACGCCCCGGTAGCCCGCATCCTCAAACAAGATGTTGCTGCCGTTGCCCAGCAGGTAATATTTCACATCGCACGCTTCGCACAGTGCGATCACACGGCAGAGCTGTTCCTCCGTCTCCGGCTGGACAAACACATCCGCCGGGCCGCCAATTTTAAAGGTGCAGTGGGCAGCAAGGGATTCGTTTTCGACAAAGCGGATCTCCTCCGCCTGCAGCTGTTGTTTCAATCGTTCCATAAAACAGGATTCCTTTATCTGTAATCTTCATTCAACGGTGCCGTCCAGACCCAGACGGATCAGCAGCTCCTTGGCGGCATTATAGCCCATCCGCTTCTGGCGGTTGTTGATGGCAGCGGTTTCCAGCACAACAGCCAGGTTGCGTCCCGGGGAGACCGGGATGCTGGTGCTGGGGATGTTCACGCCCAAAATCTCGTAATATTCGCTCTCCAGTCCGGTGCGCTGATAGTTCTTGGTGGGGTCCCATGCTTCCAGCTGGACCACAAGGTCCAGGCTCTCGCTCTCCTTGACCGCACCTACGCCGAACACACGGGCCACATTGACGATGCCGATGCCGCGCAGCTCGATAAAATGGCGGATGTTCTCTGGGGCCGTGCCCATGATTTGGCGGTTGGAGACCTTGCGCAGCTCCACCGCGTCGTCCGCCACCAGACGGTGGCCGCGCTTGACCAGCTCAATGGCCAGCTCACTCTTGCCGATACCGCTGTCGCCCAGGATCAGGATCCCTTCACCATACACCTCCACCAGCACGCCGTGGCGGGTGATGCGGGGTGCCAGCTCCAGATTCAGCACGCTGATCAGACTGCCCATCAGGGTGCAGGTCATCTCGTTGGAGCGGAGCAGGGCCACCCCGTGCTTCTGAGCCAGTTCCAGCATCTCGGGAAATGGTTCCAGTTCCTCACTGCGGCAGACGATGACAGCCGGAGGCTGCTGGCCGAACAGCTGGTCCAGCCGCTCGTACCGCTTCTCGGCAGAAAGACCAGAAAGGAAGTTCATCTCGGCCAGACCCAGGATCTGTAGCCGGAGCTTATCAAAGTAATCATAGTATCCGGCAAGGAACAGGCCCGGGCGGTTGACCTCCGCAATCTCGACATTGATCTCTTCCAGACCTTTCGGGGTGTAGACCACATCCAGACTGACCTTTTCCGTCAGCTTCTTCAGCGAAACATTGAAATTCGCCATCGTTCTTCCTCCTGCACAAATGTTTCCTTTCCCTGCCCGGCAGCACACCGGGTACGGGGCACGCTTTTTCTTTTCCCTATTATAAACGAGATGGTTTCGGATTACAATCATTCTGCCGGAAAATCTTCATTCCGGAGCCTGCATCCCGTTGCATCCTCTCTCATATCCATTTATAATAGAGATGGTACATCCCTGCACCGGGAAACAGTCATCTACTTTACACGCTTTTTACATTCTCTGGATTTCCGATTTTACATTCGGGCTCTATACTCATAAATAGGAGAACATTCCGTCAAATAAACGTGTCAAACAAAGCGAGGAACTTCAAATGACTGTTTTTAATGTATTTTCCCTGCTGGGCGGCCTGGCCTTGTTCCTGTTCGGTATGGACATCATGGGCAAGGCGCTGGAAAAGCAGGCCGGCGGCCAGCTGCAAAAGATCCTGAGCAAACTGACTGACAACCCGCTCAAGGGCTTTTTCCTGGGTCTGTGCGTCACTGCCGTGATCCAGAGCTCCAGCGCCACCACCGTTATGGTGGTCGGCTTTGTCAACAGCGGCATCATGGAGCTGCATCAGGCCATCGGCGTTATCATGGGCAGCAATGTGGGCACCACGGTCACCAGCTGGATCCTGAGCCTTTCCGGCCTGCAGGGCGACAGCTTCCTGATCAATATGCTCAAGCCTACCTCCTTCAGCCCGGTGCTGGCTTTTATCGGCATCCTTCTGTACATGGGCAAAAACGAGAAGCGCAAGGGTGTTGGCACAATTCTGATCGGCTTTGCTGTGCTGATGACCGGTATGACCACCATGTCCAATGCTGTGCTTCCCCTGCAGAACGAAGCGTGGTTCACCAGCCTGTTTATCCGCTTCTCCAATCCTCTGCTGGGCGTTCTGGTGGGGGCCGTTGTCACCGGCATCATCCAGAGCTCCAGTGCCAGCGTTGGTATCCTGCAGGCACTGAGCGCCACCGGTGTCATCACCTACGGCAGTGCCATCCCCATCATCATGGGCCAGAACATCGGCACCTGCGTCACCGCGCTGATCTCCTCTGTGGGTGCCAACAAGAATGCCCGCCGCGCTGCCATGGTGCACCTGTACTTTAATATCATCGGTGTCACCCTGTTCCTGGCTATTTTCTATGGTGCAAACCTGCTGCTTGACTTTGCCTTTGTCAATGAGACAGTCACTGCCTGGGGCATTGCCGTGGTCCACTCCATCTTCAACCTGACGGCCACCGCTGTTCTGCTGCCCTTTGCAAATGGGCTGGAAAAGCTGGCCATCCTCACCATTCCGGACGATGCCGAAAAAGAGAGCTTTGCTCTGCTGGATGAGCGCCTGCTGAACACTCCCGCCGTGGCTGTGGAGCGTGCCCGCGCCGCCACTGCAGACATGGCCGAGCTGGCTCGTGTGGGCGTGGTGCAGGCCATGAGCCTGACCCACAAGTGGGACGATTCCCTTGCCCAGAAGGTGCGGGAGGAAGAGGAAAAGGTGGACAAATATGAGGATGCACTGGGCACCTATCTCGTCAAGCTGTCCAGCCGTGAAATGAGCCATGCCGACAGCCAGAGTGTAAACACCTTGCTCCACACCATCAGCGATTTTGAACGCATCAGCGATCACTCTGTAAATGTTCTGAGCTCCGCCGAAGAGATCCACGCCAAGAGCATTGAGTTTTCCAAGGATGCACAGGAGGAGCTGCAGGTGCTGGAGGGGGCCGTGCAGGATGTGCTGAGCCGCACCACCGATGCATTCCGCAAAGACGATCTGCACCTGGCCGGCAAGGTCGAGCCGCTGGAGACCGTTGTGGATGAACTGGTGCGTGCCATCAAGGCCCGCCATGTGGCCCGCCTGCAGACCGGCAGCTGTTCCATTGAGTATGGTTTTGTTCTGGAAGATTTGCTGACCAACTACGAGCGTGTCTGCGACCACTGCAGCAATGTGGCTGTTGCCCAGATCGAGGTGGCACAGGACAGCTTTGATACCCACGCTTATCTGAACGACCTGCGCTACGGCAACGAGACCAAGGAAAGTGAACAGTTCCAGCGCCGTCTGGATCGTTACCGTGAGCGCTATCTCTTCCCTGACAGTGACACTGCACCCGCAACCGCAAAGGAGGAACCCAACAAATGATCTACATTGTAGAAGACGATGCCGCTATCCGCGAGCTGGAGCAATATGCACTGCAATCCAGCGGATACGAGGTACAGAGCTTTGAAACCTCTGAGCCTTTCTGGCAGGCCATGCGCGCCGCAGAGCCTGAGCTGGTCATTCTGGATGTGATGCTGCCCGGTGAGGACGGTTTCTCCATCCTGAAAAAGCTCCGCAATACCCCTGCTCTGCGCCGCCTGCCCATCATCATGGTCACAGCAAAATCCAGCGAGCTGGATACCGTGCGCGGGCTGGACTGCGGTGCAGATGATTACATCACCAAGCCCTTTGGCATCATGGAATTTCTGAGCCGGGTGCGGGCCGCCCTGCGCCGCTCTGCCCCCGAGGAAAAGCAGAATGTTTATGCCTTCCATGAGATCCTGCTGGACAACGCCCGCCACAGCGTGACTGTGAACGGCACCCATGTTGACCTGACTTACAAGGAATACAGTCTGCTGCGCCTGCTGCTGGAGAACACGAACCTTGTCGTGACCCGCGAGACCATTCTGCAGGTGGTATGGGGCACTGATATTTCTGTTGAAAGCCGCACCGTGGATATGCACATCCGCACCCTGCGCAAAAAGCTGGGGGACGCGGGCAGATATATCTGCACCGTGCGCAAGGTCGGCTACAAGCTGGCCGACAGTGAGGAGGGCGAGGAAGAATGAAACCGCAGAGCATGGAAGAAAAAATCAGTTACCGGCTGTTTTTCATGGGCTTCGTCGGTCTGGTCTGCACCGCCGTGCTCTGTCTCTTCGTCTTTCACAAAGCGTTCCGGGAACAGGCGTGGACCTCGCTGGAGCATCAGGCTGATCTGGTTTCTGCCGGATACGAGCAGCTTTCCTCTCCGGATCAGCTCTCCGTGTTCGTCAACGGAGACCTGCGCATTACCCTGATTGCGGCAGATGGCAGTGTGGTGTTCGAATCCGCCACTGACCAGCAGATGGAAAATCACCTGTCCCGCCCGGAGATCCAGCAGGCCATGCGGGAGGGTGTAGGCCGTAACTGCCGCGATTCCCAGACCATGGGGTACGAGACCTACTATTACGCCATGCTGCTGCCCGGCGGCGATATCCTGCGTGTGGCCCAGGATTCTGAGACCATCTGGTCGATTTACGACGCGGCCCTGCCCGCCATCATCCTGAGCTGCATCCTGATGATGGGTGCCGCAGCGCTGATTGCCGGGCTGCTGACCCGCAGTCTTGTCCAGCCCATTCTGAAAATGACGGATGACCTTGAGCACATTCAGGAAAACGTTCCCTACCGGGAACTCATCCCCTTTGCTGAGAGCATCCACTCTGATCGCCTGCTGCGGGAAAACAACGAGAAGATGCGGCAGGATTTCACGGCCAATGTCAGCCACGAGCTGAAAACGCCGCTGACCAGTATTTCCGGCTATGCGGAGCTCATTGAGACCGGCATTGCCAAACCCGCCGATGTGCCCGAGTTTGGTCGGAAGATCCATGTAGAAGCCAACCGGATGATCCAGCTGGTGAACGATATCCTGCAGCTGTCGCACCTGGACAGCGTCAGCGAGACCCATGCACAGCCCGACATGGAAACGGTCGATCTGCTGGACGTGGCCAAGGATTGTGTGGAACGTCAGAAACTGAACGCACAGCGCTCCTTCATCTCCCTGACCTATCTGGGCGAGAGCGCAAGAGTGCTTGGCAACCGGGATCAGTTGGATGAGCTGTGCCAGAACCTGTGCGACAACGCTATCCGCTACAATCGACCCGGCGGCAAGGTCCAGCTCATCACCTCCTGCACCCGGGACGGCCATTGTACCCTGACCGTCAAGGATAACGGCATCGGTATCCCGAAAGACGCGCAGTCCAGCGTGTTCGAACGCTTCTACCGGGTGGATAAGAGCCGGAGCAAGGCCACCGGCGGCACCGGTCTGGGGCTGGCTATTGTCAAACACATTGCCCGCATCCACAACGCCCGCATCAAGTTGGAAAGCGAAGTGAACGTTGGCACCACCATCACCGTCGTTTTTGAGACCGCCCACTAAAACTGCAAAAAGCTCACGTCTGCCCGCACCTGCGGGCAGGCGTTTTTTGTTGTCAGCGCTTCTCGCCCTGTTCCCTGCTTCAGCGCCCGGACTGCACCCAGAGAGAGCAGATCATACCCATTTTCCCAGCAGCGCTGAACGGTCCGCACGCAGAGTTGCTCCAGCGCTGCACACTGTGCTGCTGTGGGCAGAGCGGTGCCCGCCCTGCGCTGGCCGGTCAGGGTCACGGCAAAGCCATCTTCTACAGCTTCCACCGATACCACACAGCGCCGGAACGTCACCTGCCCACTCCCCAGCGGAAAAGTGTGTTCTCCGCTCTGACCCAGCAGCAATTGTGCCATCTGGCTCTCTGCCGGGGTGAGCCGGGTGTTCCCTGTTTCGGTGAGCAGAAGCATTCTCTCCGCATTTTCCATACCTTTTTCGGTCAAGGCAAGCACCGGAGCCAAAAGAGCGTTCCGGCTCTCGTATAGGTGCGGAGCCTGCGGTGCAGCTTCCTTCACGGCCTGCAAAAGCTGTTCCGGGAACAGTTCGTTTTCTCCGTCTGCTGCGGCCAGTTCTTCTCCGGAAAGATCCATGCAGAGGACCCGGGCAGATAAACCTTGCACCGGCTCCTCTTTCAACACGGTCTCCGCCTGTCGAATGATTTTTAAAGTTGTTTCGGCATTCAAAAGCAGATACTCGCACAGCCGGTAGCTTGCTTTACGGGGCAGGCCACGCTCGGCTTCAGTCAGAGCCGTTTGCAGGGTGTTTCCCCGCCCCGTGCAGAGCTGTACCTTTGCGGCGGCATCAGAAGCATCGGCGGCGGCTTCCGGAAACTGGTAGAGCAGACCCACTGTCCAACTCTGTGCCACCACTGTGGGAGGAGTCAGGAGCAGGGCACGCACCATGCTTTTTTCGGTGTTCTCTGCCCGCAAAAATACCCCACACCAGAGCGCCAGTACCCCTGCCGCCAGCCACCGGAGGGCACGCTGTTGGCCCGTCATGCGTTTTCCTCCGCAGGCGCAGCCCTGCCCCACAGCCGGCCGGCCAATTGACGCACCACCTGCACCAGCACGCAGAACCGGAACATTGCCGCTGCCAACCAGACCAGCAGCACAAGGGCATCAAACCGGGAGATGCTGCCCAGCCTGCCCGCCCGCAAAAGCTCGATGCCGGGCAGGGCATTCCCCGCCCCAAACACCAGTTCCGTGCAGAGCGCAAAGCTGCCAGCCAGTATAAAAGCTTTCACCGGAAGCCAGACAGCGCACCGCACCTGTTTTGCCGGGCAGAACAGCGGCAGGGCAAAGTATTCCGGATACAGAGGCAGAATAATCGTTTGAGCATCAGCTTGCATCATCAGACTTTCCCAGTGGAACTGGCCATTCAGCCCCAGCAGGCAGAGCAAACCCGCCAGCGCCGCCGCCCAGCACAAGATCGGCGCACAACGAACCAGTACGGCAGGTTCCAGCTTCCATCCTGCCCAGAGCAGCAGCGGGAGAAGCCCCAGCATGGCCATGGAAGAAAAATTCTCCCAGCAAAGCTCCTGCGCCTGACGGAAGGTCTCCACAGCCTCCCAGACAAACCAGAGTCCCAGCCCGCCGCAGACTATCCGGGAACGCAAGTCTGTACCCAAAAAACTGTCTGCACGCTGTTCTGCCCCGGCTGTCAGGGCGGTGATCAGAACCAGCGCCAGTGTCATGGGCAGGCCGCGCAGCAGAAAACTGCGGGCTGTTACAGGCGCACCCGTCTGTAACACGCACAGAGCGAACTCTGCTGTGAGCACACTCAGGGTCAGTGTTTTTTCAGAGAAACAGGATCGTTCCAACTTCAACCACCTCGTTTTTGCCAAATGGTAAAGGGCCGCCAGGAAAGTTTTGGGTAGCTGCGCCGGGTCACACCGTCCGGCGAGAGCGGCACCTCGGGGAAGATGGCATCCCGCAGGTAGGGCACACCCAGCGCCGAGACCCGGGTCAGCCCAAATAACACGCCCAGTGCGCAGGCGGCAAGTCCCACCGGGCCAGCCACCCCTGCTGCCAGCAGCACCACCAGCCGCAGAACGGTTGCCACCTCATACAGCGAGGGCGTGACAAACACCGCAATGGACGCGGCAGCGGCGGTCAGGATGACCGGTGTGCTCATCAGTCCAGCGGCAATGGCGGCATCCCCGATGATGAGGGCCGCGATCAGGCTGACAGAGTGCCCCAGGGTCTGGGGCATCCGCAGGCCAGCCTCCCGAATGATCTCCAGCATCAGGATCACCAGAAGCATTTCCCCAAACAGCGGCAGCGGCGTTGCCTGCTCGGCGGCCTCGATTTTGAACAGCAGCTGGGGCGGCAGGAGTTCTGGCAGGTAGACCGCCCAGCAGACGAACACGCCCGGCAGGAAAATGCTCAGGTAGAACGAGATATATTTCAGCACCCGCAGAAAGGATGCAAAATAGGCCGTTCCTGCATAGTCATCCAGGCATTCAAAGTTTTCGCAGAACAGGGTGGGCAGGATCAGCGCTGAGGGGCTGCCATTGACCAGAATGACAAATTTCCCCTCCCGCAGCTTTGCCGCTGCCACAATAGGCCGTTCGGTATAGCGCACAGGAGCAAATGTGCGGATCTTACAGGGAAAGAGCCATGGCACAAAGTAGCTGGAATCCAAAAGCAGCTGCGGCCTGGCCCGCTGCAAGGTCTGCCGCACCTTTTGCAGCGCTTTTGGGTCTGCCGTATCCCGGCAGTAACAGAGAGCATACTCCGTTTTCATCTCACAATCGGCTTGACCGATCTCAATGACCAGAGCATCATTGCGGAAGCACCGCCGCAGCAGGCTGGTATTCACCCGGAGCAGATCCGCAAAGCCTTCCCGGGAGCCGCGGAGATTTCCCTCCCCTGCCGGTTCATCCACCGAGCGGGCGTTCAGGCTCTGCACCGAAAAGACGATGCCTTTTGCGCATCCGTCCAGCAAAAGCACTGCCATGCCCGCCGTCAGCCGCCGGATCAGGGTATCCCAGTCCTCCACAGGGGCAGGCTCTGCGGGCAGTGCGGAGTGCTCAAACAACAGTGCAAACACCTGTTCCCCGGTCAGCTGTTCTGCCGGGCCGGGCGGTGTGCGGCGGCTGGCGGCATCCAGCAGCAGCTGCCACAGCCCTTTCAGGCTGGCCATTCCATCAAACAGAACGATGGCTCCCTTGCAGTGGTAAAGCTCAAGCTCCTTCGCATAAAAATCTGCCGATCGGCCAAACCTAGCGTTGAGCTCCGCAAGGTTTTCCGCCAGATGGCTGGAAAGCTGTTCCATTTTGCCGCCCCCTTTCTGGTAGCTTGTCCGCCGGGGCGGCGGTTATACGCTGGGAGGTGTTCCGGTTTGAAACTCTTGATCTTCCGTACCATCCTGATCTATCTCTGCGTCCTGTTTGCCATGCGGCTGATGGGCAAACGTCAGCTGGGGGAACTACAGCCTGAGGAATTGGTATCTACCATCCTCATCTCCAATCTGGCTTCCATCTCCATTGAATCTGAAGAAGTACCGGTCACAGCCAGTCTGATTCCCCTCTTTCTCATTGCGGCGCTGGAGCTGCTGGGGTCGATCCTCAGCTTCAGAAGCCAGCGCTTTTTCAACCTGATGTCCGGGCGGCCCAAAACGGTCATCCTGAATGGTAAGATCGATCAGAACGCCCTGCGCACCCTGCGGCTGACTGCCGCCGATCTGATGGAAGCCCTGCGCGGCAAAGATGTGTTCGACCCCCGGGATGTCTCCTATGCGGTCGTGGAGACCAACGGCAGTCTCTCGGTGGCTCTGCGCCCGGAAAAGGAACCGGCTACCCTCGCCGACCTTGGGGCAAGGGTACAGCGGGCACAGGCCACCATCCCCTTTGTGCTGGACGGGCAGGTGCTTGCCGAAAACCTGACCATCTGCGGCAAGGATGCTGCCTGGCTGGAACGCACCGCACAGGCCAACAGCCTGCTTCTGGAAGAGATCCTGATCCTGGCGGGCAACGATACCGAGGATTATTTTCTGCTGAAAAAGGAGCCTCGGCAAACAGCGGGGCTCCGGCAAGGGGGTGCGGCATGAAACGTATTTATGTCTGCATTGGCATCGTAGTCCTGCTGCTGGCGGCAGCCTTTTACAGCAGCTTCCGGGTACAGCAATTCGCCGAGGATATCTCCGATGACATCGACACCGCCATGGAGGATATCCGGAACAGCGATCTGACCGGTGCGCGGCAGGCACTGGCCGAAGGAGCCGAGCTCTGCGACACCATGCGGGAAGGCATGAACCACCTGCTCCGCACGCAGGACTTCACGGAGCTGGAAGCCGCCCTGCGCGCCGCCGATGGCCATCTGGAACTGAATGCACCCGAGGAAGCCTTCGGGGAACTGCGCCGGGCGCAGGTTCAGGTAGAGACCCTGGCCTGGCTCTCCCACCGTATTCTCTGAGGGTATTTGTACTGAGCTGAACAGTTGAGGTGAGCACAACAAAAAGCCAGGCTTTCTCGTGAAGTTCACGAAAAAGTCTGGCTTTTAACGCTGGAACCTTAGTTTTTCTCTTTGCGGTCGCCCATCAGTTTTTTCAGCTCTATGAAAAAGCTCTCGACATCGGCAAACTGCTGGTAAACCGAAGCAAAGCGGACATAGGCCACTTCATCGATCTTTTTCAGCTCCTGCATGGTCAGTTCACCAATGCGCACACTGGACACCTCGCGGTCATAGGAGCTCATCAGGCTTTGCTCAATGCTGCTGACAGCCCGTTCCAGTGCATCGTAGCTCACCGGGCGCTTGGCGCAGGCCCGCAGCATTGCATTGAGCAGCTTCTGACGATCAAAAGGCTCACGGGAGTTATCCTTTTTGATGACGATCAGCGGGACGGTCTCCACCACTTCATAGGTCGTAAACCGCATGCGGCAGCGCAGACACTCACGGCGGCGGCGGATCCGCTCACCGTCTTCGGTCGGGCGGGAATCGATGACCTTGGATTCCTCATCGCCGCAATAGGGACATTTCATAAATCGTTCCTCCTGATGTTGGTTCTTGGCCTGTCGGGCAAAACACGGTCAGGCTTTTTTGGTTTCAGCCTTTTTGCTCTTGCGGTCGTTCCACAGCACCCAGGCGGAGGTGGAAACACAGAGCGAGGTATACACGCCGCTCAGCATACCCATCATCAGCGGGAAGGCAAAGGTAAAGATGCTGTCCAGGCCATACAGCTTGGAGACCACGCACATCACACCCAGTGCCATTACAGTGGTCACCGTAGTGATGATGGTACGGCGGGCAGACTGGTTGACCGAGTGGTTGACCAGCTCCTCGAACGGGGTCTTTTTCCCCATCAGGGCACGGTTCTCGCGGATGCGGTCATAGACCACAACCGTATCGTTGATCGAGTAGCCCAGAATGGTCAGCATGGCGGCAATAAAGTTGCCGTCCAGCGGGGTGCGCAGCAGCACAAAGGTGCCAAACACCACCATCAGGTCGTTCAACAGGGCCAGCACAGCCATCAGGCCGCCGGTCAGGCCGCCGATCTTCTTGAAACGGAAGCCGATATACAGCAGGATGAGCAGCAGGGAGAACACCACAGCCACCAGACTCTTCTGCAGGAACTTGGTGCCCATGGCAGCGCTGACATTGCTCAGGGACAGCTGGGCAAAGGCATTGTCCGGGTACTGTTCGTTCAGGGAGGTCAGCAGATTCTCCACCTGATCAGTGGTCACGGTCTCGTTGCCGGGCATGGAGATCTTCAGGGTCTGCTCCCCGGTGGCGACATTCTCGCCGGTCTGCAGGGTCAGACCGTTGTTTTCCAGTGCGGTGGAGGCGGTCTTCTGAACTTCGGAGGTGCTGATCTCACCCTGATAGCTCAGGGTGATCATGGCACCGCCCGTAAACTCCGTATCCAGCCGGACACCGAACACTGCAGCACACAGGATGATGGCCGCCATCAGGCAGGTGGAGATGGTCAGGAAGCGCTTGCGCAGGCCCACAAAGTCGATGGACTTCTTTTCCTTGACTTCCTTGCCGGGCTTGACAGCACCATAGAGCCAGGGATTCCGCAGGGCCTTGATGGAGGCTGCACCGCGGATCATCACACGGGTGGCGAACACGCCGAACACAAAGTTCAGCAGAACGCCGGTCAGCAGCGTGTAGCCAAAGGCGTAGATGGTGCCTGCGGTGGAAGGGCCAAAGGCGAAGAACACGAAGTGCAGGGCCTTGGCGAACAGGCCGTCCGAGGGGCCGAAGGCTCCCATCAGCACGATTGCCACAATGACAATGGTCACGTTGCCATCAATGATGGGGGTCAGGCCGCGGGCAAAGCCGCTCTTGAGCGCGCCATCCAGAGACTTGCCGTTGTTCAGCTCCTCCTTGATGCGCTCGGCGGTGATGACATTGGCATCCACACCCATACCAATGGCCAGGATGATACCGGCGATGCCGGGCAGGGTCAGGGTAAAGCTCTCGAACACCGGGAAGTAGCCGGAGACGAAGGCCAGCGTTGCCGCCACCTGACCGGCCAGTGCAATGCAGGCCAGGAAGCCGGGCAGACGATACAGCAGAGTCATCAGCACCACGATGAGGGCATAGGCAATGAGTCCGGCCAGCACCATGGCGCTCAGGCTGTTCTCGCCCAGGCTGGGGCTGACAGTGGAATAGCTGTCCACAGTCAGGGCAAAAGGCAGTGCACCGGAATTGATCTGGCGGGCCATCTTGACCACGTCCTCCTGCGTGAAGGGATTGGACGCAGAACTGGTGATGATGGCGGCACCATCGGTGATGGCCGCATTGACCGTTGCGGTGCTCACGTTCTGATCATCCAGCCAGATGCTGATGGTTCCACTGCTCTGGTAGAGCTCCGTGGTGGCATCCCCGAAGGCCTTGGCACCCTCGTCGTTGAACTTGAGGGCCACATAATATTCGGATGTACTGCCGCTCACCGGGCCGTACTGAGCAGCGGCGCTCTCGACCATGGAGCCGTCCAGGATCAGTTCACCGTCTGCGCTGCCCCCCTTGCGGAAGGTCAGGTAGGCGGTGCTGCCAATCTCTTCAATGGCGGCTTCGGGGTCAAAATCGGTCTCGCCGGACTGCCACGGAAACTCCAGGATCAGGCGGTCGGAGTCATAATCCACATACAGTTCGTAGTCGGTCACGTTCAGGCCGACCAGACGATTCTCAATGACCAGCTGGGCAGCGTCCAGCTGATCATCGGTGGCATCGTAGTTGTCCGAGGGGGCAAATGTTACGTTGACACCGCCCTTGATATCCACGCCAAAACGGATATCCTGCGCTCCCTTGATGTAGGTCTTGGTCACATCACCGTACTTGACTGCCACACCAAAGAATGCCGTGTAGACAAACGCGGCGATCAGGAGCACTGTGACAACAAGCTGCCATGCTTTGCCTTTCGTCTTCATAAAAAACAGGAAACCTCCAAAATATAATAAACCTCCGCCGCGCAGAAAAACCTCTGCACGGAGGAGATTTTTTGCAGAATAAAACGCTTACTCTGCCTTTTCGGCCAGCAGCTTTTCGATGACTGCCAGCTTTACGCAGACGCAGAGCAGATCAGATGCGGTCTCCACCTCGTCAAGGCTGGGATAGGTGGGCGCGATACGCAGGTGGGAATCCTGCGGGTCCTTGTGGTAGGGATAGGCGGAACCGGCACCGGTCAGGGTCAGACCGCACTCCTTGCACAGCTGGGCCACACGCTTGGCGCAGCCGGGCATAACGTACAGGCTGATGAAGTAACCGCCCTTGGGGTTCGTCCAGTGGGCGATGTCGCCGCAGGGGGTCAGCTCCTCGGAAAAGGCCGTCTTGACCGCATCAAAACAGGGGATCAGGCGGCGGCGGTGTTTTGCCATGTGGGCCAGCACACCCTCTTTGTTCTTCAGGAAGCGGACATGGCGCAGCTGGTTCATCTTATCATAGCTGATGATCATCACGGAGAAGCGCTTGCAGATATACTTCATGGAGTCCACGCTGCATGCAATGGCGGAAACACCTGCACCGGGGAAGGTGATCTTGCTGGTGGAGGTGAACATGAACACACGGTTCTCCGTGCCGTACTTCTTGCTCTCGTTCAACAGAACAGGGGTCTCGATGATCTCCTCGGTCAGGTGGTGGACGATGTATGCTTCATCCCAGAAGATCTTGAAATCAGGAGCAGCGGTCTTCATCTTGGCCATCCGGTCAATGGTCTCATCGCTGTAAGTATAACCATCCGGGTTGGAATACTGGGGCACGCACCAGATGCCCTTGATGGTGTCATCCTCGGCCACCAGCTTCTCCACAATGTCCATATCGGGGCCATTGGGGGTCATGGGCACGCTGATCAGCTCAAAGCCGTACTCCTCAGTGATGGCAAAGTGGCGGTCATAGCCGGGCACCGGGCAGAGGAACTTGCGCTTTTCCACCTGAGACCAGGGGCAGGGAGACTCAGGGAAGCCGAACACATAGCCAATGTTGATGAGGTTGTACATCAGCTGCAGGCTGGAGTTGCCGCCCACGAACACTTCCTCGGGCTTGACACCGAACACATCCGCAAACAGGACGCGAGCCTCGTGCAGGCCCTCAAGATCACCATAGTTGCGGGCATCGGTGCCTGCGTCGGTGGTGTAATCGTTCATCTGCAGCAGACCCATTGCCAGATCCATCTGGTGAGGGCCGGGCTTGCCACGGGCCATGTTCAGCTTCAGGTTCATGGCCAGAAACTTTTTGTACTGCTCATTCAGCTTTGCCTTTTCGGCAGTGAGCTCCTCACGATTCATCTCAAGATAGTTTGCCATTGAAAAACACACTCCTTTATCGTACTTCCAATTTCCCACAGTATCCGATGCCGGGTGTTTCAGGAGTTCCTGCCAGAGAGTTCTCCCACCACAGTCATCCAGACTTTATTATTATACCGCAACTCCGGGCGCGAAACAAGCAAATTGCAAAAAAAGCCCCGCCAAAGCCGAAGCATTTGGCAGGGCATCCCTTCCCTGCTGTCTGCAGAGTGCAGATATCAGCTCAGGGCGGTCTGGTTCTTATACCGTTTGCGCACAGCGCCGTATTCCAGATGGGCCTCGCCGCCCTCCACGGTGTCCTTGTCGATGGTGACACGGATGATGGTGGGGTCATTGGGCACATCATACATGACAGGCAGCAGGATGCCTTCCATCACGCTGCGCAGACCGCGGGCACCGGTCTTGCGCTCAATGGTCTTGCGGGCGATCGCGTGGAGGGCCTCGTCGGTGAACTCCAGCTCTACACTGTCCATGCTCAGCAGTTCCTTGTACTGCTTGACCAGGCTGTTGCGGGGCTCCTTGAGCACGCGCACCAGTGCATCCTCGTCCAGATCGTCCAGCACGGTGATGACCGGCAGACGGCCGATCAGCTCAGGGATCAGGCCAAACTTGACCAGATCGTGAGGCTCCACCTTGCGCAGCAGGGCACGCTGGGCATCCTCGGAGTTGTCCTTCAGACTGCTGCCGAAGCCCAGTGCAGAGCGATCGGTGCGGCGCAGGATGTATTTATCCAGGCCATCAAAGGCACCGCCGCAGATGAACAGGATGTTGGTGGTATCGATCTGGATGAACTCCTGCTGGGGGTGCTTGCGGCCGCCGTTGGGCGGCACGTTGCTCACGGTGCCCTCCAGGATCTTCAGCAGCGCCTGCTGCACACCCTCGCCGCCCACATCACGGGTGATGGAGGGATTCTCGCTCTTGCGGGTGATTTTGTCGATCTCATCAATGTAGATGATACCCACCTGTGCCTTCTGCACATCAAAATCCGCCGCCTGAAGCAGCTTGAGCAGGATGTTCTCCACATCCTCACCCACATAGCCCGCCTCAGTCAGGGTGGTGGCATCCGCAATGGCGAAGGGCACCCCCAGCATCTTGGCCAGGGTCTGAGCCAGCAGAGTCTTGCCGACACCGGAGGGGCCCAGCAGCAGAACGTTGGACTTCTGCAGTTCCACATCTGCACCTTTGCCGCTCAGGATGCGCTTATAATGGTTGTAAACGGAGACCGCCAGCACACGCTTGGCCTCATCCTGACCAATGACATACTGGTCCAGCCCGTTCTTGATCTCAGCCGGGGTCAGGATATTGATATCCAGACCATCCACAGCCTGCATCCGGGTACGGCTTGCGCCGCGGCCCGGGCGGCCGTTTGCTTCCGGGTGCTCCGGCTGATCCGAGAGCAGATCATGGCACAGGCCGATGCACTCGCTGCAGATGTTGACACCGGGGCCGATGATCATCCGTTCCACTTCGTCCTGATGCTTGCCGCAGAAGCTGCACACCAGGTCTTTTTCATTTTTGCCGGAATTGTTGTTTGCCATAACTGTTATTCCTTATTCTGGGTCTTTGCGCGCAGGGCTCTCCCCCGCACCGTTCAGTTTCAGCGGTGGGCGATGACCTCATCGATCAGGCCGTATTCCTTGGCTTCCAGCGCGGTCATATAGTTGTCGCGCTCGGTGTCCAGCTGGATCTTCTCCAGCGGCTGGCCGGTGTAATCGCTGAGCATGTGGTTCATCTTATCGCGGATATACACCATGTGCTCGGCGTGGATCTTGATATCGGTGGTCTGGCCGGAAAGGCCGCCGCCCTGACCGCCGATCAGCGGCTGATGGATCAGGATCTCAGAGTTGGGCAGGGCAAAGCGCTTGCCCTTGGTGCCGCTTGCCAGCAGGAAGGCACCCATGGAAGCGGCCATGCCCATGCAGATGGTGGAGACATCACACTTGATATACTGCATGGTATCGTGAATGGCCATGCCCGCGCTGATGGAGCCGCCGGGGCTGTTGATATACAGGCTGATATCCTTGTCCGGGTCCTGCCCTTCCAGGTACAGCAGCTGCGCCACCACAAGGCTTGCGGAGGTGTCGTTGACATCCTCGCTCAGAACGATGATGCGGTCATTCAGCAGACGGGAGAAGATATCATAGGAACGCTCACCATGTGCCGACTGCTCGACAACGTAAGGAACAAAACTCATAAAGTTCGCCTCCTGATACGAAAAATGATTCTATTTGCAAAATTGACCGATACGGCAAAAGAAACAGGGCCGTATCGGTCAATTTTAACAACCTTTGTTTACAGGGTACGCTTCAAACAGCGTTTCCTGCAAATTGCGGCCTTGGCAGCTGGATTATTCAGCGTCCTCGGTCTTTTCAGCCTCAGCGGCCTTCTCCACGATGTTGGCGTGGCTCTTGATGAAGTCGATGGCCTTGTTGATTGCCAGATCCTTCTTCAGGTCGTCAACGTTGACCAGCTCACGGACCTTGTCCTCTTCCATCTTGTACTGGTCAGCGATGCGCTTGATCTCAGCGGAGACATCCTCCTCGGAAGCCTCGATGTTCTCAGCAGCGGCAACAGCCTCCAGAGCCAGGCGGATCTTGACCTGCTTCTCAGCCTGAGGCATGAAGGAAGCACGGAACTGATCCACGGTCTGGCCCATATACTTCAGGTAGTCTTCCAGGCGCAGACCCTGCTGCTCCACACGGAAGGCGAAGTCATTGACCATCTCGTCCATACGGGTATCGTACATAGCCTGGGGGATCTCAGCCTCCATGCTCTCGATGACCTGATCGACCAGAGCGTTCTCAACAGCCAGGTCATCCTGCTTGTCCAGCTGCTCCTGGTTGTTCTTGCGGATGGACTCCTTGAACTCTTCCAGAGTGTCGTACTCGGAGCAGTCCTTAGCCAGCTCGTCATCCAGAGCGGGCAGCTCCTTGTACTTGACCTCGTGCAGCTTGATCTTAAAGACAGCAGCCTTGCCAGCCAGCTCAGCAGCCTGATACTCCTCGGGGAAGGTGACGTTCACGTCGAACTCCTCACCGGCGGAGTGGCCAACGATCTGATCCTCGAAGCCAGGGATGAAGGAGCCGCTGCCCAGGGTCAGGTTGTAGTGCTCAGCCTTGCCGCCCTCAAAAGCAACACCGTCCACAAAGCCCTCGAAGTCGATATCAACGATATCGCCATTCTCAGCAGCACCCTCGCGGGTCAGCTCACGGGCGTTGCGCTCCTGCACGCGCTTCAGCTCTGCATCGACGGCCTCGTCGGTAACAGTATGGACAGTCTTCTCAACGGTCAGACCGTTGTAGTTGCCGACCTTGACTTCGGGCATCACAGCGACCTTGACGGTCAGGGTCACGCCCTCGGTCTCGCTGGCAGCATCCACAGAAACCTCGGGACGGCCAACAGGCTCGATGCCGGCTTCCTTCACAGCTGCCTCGTAAGCAGCGGGGAACAGCTCATTGATGGCATCATAGGTAAAGACATCAGCGCCGTACATCTTCTCGATCAGAGAACGGGGAGCCTTGCCCTTGCGGAAGCCGGGCACGGAGTACTTCTTGCCCTCCTTCTTGAAGACATCGGCCACTGCGCCTTTAAAGGCCTCAGCGTCGATAGAGAACTGCAGCTCTGCCATGCTCTTCTCGAGCTTTTCGCACTTGATGAAATTCATTTTGTGTATCCTCCACTCAAAAATTCTATTGCGTTGGGGACAGGTTTTCTTCCCTGTCTCCTGCAACCGCGCACCGCGTCCTGTATTTTCTGTTTGCGAAATGCGGGGACGCGCGCGCTCAATTGGGTGCAACAATCGCGTCAAAACTTATTATAGCACGTTCCAGACACAATTGCCAGACCAAATTTTGACTTTTTGTTCTTTTTGCCCACACTTCCCGCCTTTAATTGATGCGGTAGGGGCAGAAACGCAGGCCATCGGCACTGACAAGCTTATACCGGATGCCGTCCACATCGCCCTGCACCGCGTACCGGATGGCGTTTCCGTGCAGGTGGCCGTAGTAACAGCGGGTGATGCCGTAGGCCTTCAGGGTGGCCACGATCTCAGGGGCGCTGGTGCCGGTGTAGACCGGCGGGTAATGCAGGAACACCAGCTTCTCCAACCCCGGTTCCGCAGCATCCAGGCTCATTTTCAAGCGCCCGATCTCACGGTTCATCACCTTTTCATCGTGGGGTTCTCCCACATCGAACAGCCAGCCCCGGGTGCCGCACAGCGCATACCCCTCCACAGAGTAGGAGTTGTTGTGCAGGATGTGCAGGGTGTCAAAGCCCTCAGCCTTGAGGTAAGCGTTCATCTTGTTGGCCGTGGTCCACCAGTAATCGTGGTTTCCCTTCATGATCAGCTTCTGGCCGGGAAGCTCCTGTAAAAACGCAAAATCCCTGCGCGTATCGTTCAGGCGCATGGCCCAGCTGATATCCCCCGCCAGCACGATGGTGTCCTCGGGTTTGATCAGCTTGCGCCAGTTGCGCTCCAGCCGCTCCACATAGCCGTTCCACCCCGGAAAAACATCCATGGGTTTGGAAGCGCCCAGTGAAAGATGGGTATCGCCAAGCACATAAAGTGCCATTCACTTTTCTCCTGTTCTAAGTCCGGCAGGACAAGATTTATTCCTGATAGCTCAGCGCCACCTGCGCGATCTGCTCCGGGTCGATGACGGTATTGAACCGCTCGGCCTTCTGCCGCAGGGCAGCAAGGCTTGCGGGAGCAGTGCGGCCGGTGGCTTCTTCCAGCTCCTGCATGGCTTCAAAGTCGTTCTGCGGGGCAGTGTGGCCCAGAGCCTCCAGCACGCTGCGGGGGAACTTGTAGGGGGAGGCAGTGGACAGCACCACCATGGGCACACCCTCGCGCTTGTGACGGCCTGCCACATGGAAAGCCACAGCGGTGTGGGTATCGCAGAGATAGCCATCCTGCTCATAGCGGGCACGGATCTCCCCTGCCACCTCTTCCTCACTGCTCCAGCCGCAGCCAAAGCTCTCCTGAATGGCGGCCAGCGTCTCGGGCCGGACGGTATAGCTGCCGGTTTCAGACAGGCTCTTCATCAGGTCAGCCACCTCGGCATCGCTGCCGGTGACGTGATAGAGCAGGCGCTCCAGATTGGAGGACACCAGAATATCCATGCTGGGAGAAGTGGTCTTGAAGAATTCCCGCTTGGCAGTATAAGTACCGGTGGTCAGGAAATCGGTCAGGACGTTGTTCTCATTGGAAGCGCAGATCAGTCGGCCCACCGGCAGGCCCATCTGCTTTGCATAGTAGCCCGCCAGAATATCGCCAAAATTGCCCGTAGGCACACAGAAGTCCACCTTGTCGCCAAAGCGCACCTTCCCTGCCTTGAGCAGCTGGGCGTAGGCGGCAAAGTAGTAAACGATCTGCGGCACCAGACGGCCCCAGTTGATGGAGTTTGCACTGGACAAGCGGATGTTCCGCTTTGCCAGCTCGGCAGCAATGGCCGGGTCGCCAAAGACCTTTTTCACGCCGGTCTGGGCATCATCGAAGTTGCCGCGCACAGCGTAGACCGCCACATTTTCGCCTTCCTGGGTCACCATCTGCAGGCGCTGGATCTCACTGGTGCCGCCCGTGGGGAAGAACACCGCGATCTCCACACCCGGGATATCGTGGTAGCCATCCAGCGCGGCCTTGCCGGTATCGCCGCTGGTCGCCACCAGGATCAATGTTTTCTCGGTGCGGTCAAGATTTTTCTTTGCCTCCACCAGCAGCTTCGGCATCAGCTGCAGGGCGTAATCCTTGAAGGCGCAGGTCGGGCCGTGCCACAGTTCCAGAGAGTACACCTCATCCGAAACAGGGGCCAGATAGCCCGCCTTTCCGCCAAAGGCCGCACCATAGGTGGCCTTGGCGGCCTCCTGCAGGAACTCCTGTGAATAATCAGTCAGATACTGCCCCACGATGGCAGCAGCCATCTCGGGGTAATCCAGCGCACAGATCGCCTTGACATCCACCTGCGGGAAGCTCTGCGGAACAAACAGACCGCCCTCATCCGACAGGCCCTGTGCAATGGCCTGAGAGGCACTTACCACGCGGTTATGATCTCTCGTGCTGAAAAACTGCATTGTCGTCGCTCCTTTTTGCCAGCGGGACCCGCATTGGCCCCATGTTTGCGGCAGCGGCAAAAGCCGTTTTCTGCCTTTTCCCACCGATGCACCCCGCATTACGCGGTAAATGCACCCTTTATAATATGTACCATCCAGCGCCCGCTGTCAAGAGGGGTCACCTCGGCAACGTCAAAACGAACCGGTTCATCACTCTGTCCGGTGTGCTGGAGATAATATTCCGCGGTGCGGATGAGCCTGCGCTGCTTGGCAGGGGTCACGGCCGCAGCAGGTGCGGCCAGCGGGTCGGGGCTGCGGGTCTTGACCTCACAGAGCACCAGTGTGCCGTCCGGCTCCCGCAGGATGAGGTCGATCTCCCCCATCCGGGTGCGGTAGTTGTGGGCTACCAGCTCACATCCATGCTTCTGGTAATACCGCGCGGCCACAGCCTCGCCGGTGCGGCCGGTCTCGGCCCGATCCATCACTTGCCCTCCGGCCAATAGCCCTGCTTTTTCAGGAAACTGCGGCGGTAGAAGGGCTGGATCCCGTACTGCTCGATCAGTTCATAATGGAGCCTGGTCGGGTAACCCTTGTGTTTTGCCAGCTGATACTGCGGGTACTGCTTGTCCAGCTCCATCATATAGCGATCCCGGCTGACCTTTGCCAGGATCGATGCCGCGCCGATGCTGGCGCTGGTGGCATCGCCCTTGACCACCGGCTGGGCGGGGATCTCCAGCGCAGCCGGGACACGGTTGCCATCCACCAGCACAAGATTCGGCACAATGTCCAGCCCTTCCGCAGCCTGCTTCATGCCGCTCATGGTGGCGTTCAGGATATTATCCCGGTCGATGATCTCCGGGCCTACAAAGACGATCTTATAGGCCAGCGCCTTGTCAAGGATCTCATCAAAGAGGGCTTCCCGTTTTTTCTCGGTCAGCTTCTTGGAGTCGTTGATGCCGTACACCGGCTTCTCCGGGTCAAGGATGCAGGCCGCCACAACGACCGGGCCGCACAACGGGCCGCGGCCCGCTTCATCCACACCGGCAAAAAAGCCGTACTGCGCACGGATAGCCGCATCATACTCGTACAGAGGGGCAGAGATCTCCTCGTCAGAACGCCGTTTCATTCGTCGTCCTCCTCGGCAAAGTCTGCCAGGTCATCCCGCTGGGGCGGGCGCTCCAGAGAGATGCGGCCCCACTTGCAGGCACGGAACTCGTCCACCAGCATAATGGCACAGCGCTCGGTGTTCACCTCGCCGCCGCGCACCAGCAGACCGCGCTTGCGGCCGATAGCCTCCATCAGTTCGTAGGGCGGCAGGGCCAGCGTCTCTGCATCCAGCTTGTAGCGCTGGGCCACGAGGTCGGGGTAATTGCGGCGCACCTCATCCAGCAGATTCATGGCCAGCTCTTCCACATCCAGAATATCATCCTTGATGGAGCCGATGAAGGCCAGATTGGAGGCAATGGTCTTGGAATCAAACTTTTTCCAGAGCACGCCGGGCATATCCAGCAGGTCAAACTTTTCGGTGCTGACCCACTGCTTGCCCTTGGTCACGCCGGGGCGGTCGGCCGCCTTGGCACGGGCAGAACCTGCAAAGGTGTTGATGAAGGTGGATTTGCCCACGTTGGGGATGCCGCAGAGCATCACCTGAGTTTTGGCACCACCCATACCACGGTTCTGGCGGCGCTCCAGCAGCGAGGCCAGCTCCTTTTCAATGGCGGTCTGCACCGCCTTGGCACCGCCCTTCTGCTTGGCGCTGATGGCCACGCAGCCTGCATCGGCGGCGCGGAAGTATCTGATCCACTCCTCTGTCACAGCAGGATCGGCCAGATCTGCCTTGTTCAGCACATAGAGCTTGGGTTTGCGGGCCGTAATGCGCTCCACCTCGGGGTTCAGGCTGGAAAGTGGGATGCGGGCATCCAGCAGCACCAGACTGGCATCCACATGCTGGATCTCCGTCTCCATCATCCGCAGGGTCTTGGTCATGTGGCCGGGGAACCATTGGATGTTATATTGATTTGCAAAGCGGGTATCGTTGTTCATTTTACCACCCCAAAATCCGAAAAGGGCAAAAAGCAGAGTAGCACTTTGCCCAGAATATCGCGTTCATCAATGCAGCCCACATAGGACGAGCGGCTGTCCAGCGAGGCGTTGCGGTTATCGCCCATCACAAACACCGTGCCCTCCGGCACCGTGTACGGGAACGTTACGTCATAGCCAAGATAGGTCGGTTCAGCGATATAGGCTTCCTGCAGCACTTCCCCGTTCACCGAGACCGTGCCCGCCTGATAATCAATGTTCACCACATCGCCGCCCTTGGCAATGACACGCTTGACCAGCGGCTTACCGTAGGCCGTGTAGCTGTCCACGATGACCACATCGCCCCGCTGGGGCTCGTAGCCTGCGCCCCAGACGATCAGCTTATCGCCGTTCTGCAAGGTGGGCACCATGGATTCGCCGTCCACCTGAATGATGCGGAAGAACAGTGAGAATACCAGCACCAGCACCAGCGCGGCGGAGATCAGCGCCTCGTACCACTCAAACACATTCTGTCCGCGCACAGTTTCCTGTGTTGAAGCATGCTTTTCCATTTCCCGATGCACCTCACAATCTTGTCTGGCCCGGAATAAAGAAAAAAGGGACAACAAGTTGTCCCTTTTCTCCCGGTTTTACGCGGGGATCATCAAATATCGCTCTTGACCTTAGCAGCCTTGCCGGTACGACCACGCAGATAGAACAGCTTGGCGCGGCGGACCTTGCCCTTGCGGACAACGGTGACCTTCTCGACGAAGGGGCTGTTGATGGGGAAGACACGCTCAACGCCGACACCGTAGGAAACGCGGCGAACGGTAAAGGTCTCTGCAACGCCGCCGTGCTTCTTAGCAATGACGGTGCCCTCGAAAGCCTGGATACGCTCACGCTCGCCTTCCTTGATGCGAACGTCAACGCGGACGGTATCGCCAACGTTGAACTGGGGCTTCTCAGCCTTGATGCTGCCTTCAGAAATAATCTTCAGTGCGTCCATTTTTGAATCCTCCATTTGTTTTTAGACGTTCATACACGGCACCTTGCCGTCAGAGGACCGCCCGTTTAATGATATTGTCATTAACCCCGCTGTGGTATCAGCGGACACTAACGCCTTAATAGGATAGCACAAAACGCCCGTAAAATCAAGCGATTTGCCCAAAATAATCCCAAAAATTTTCTGTTCTGCCCAAAAGGCATTCTTTGCCCGGGAAATCAGGCAAAGAGCTGCCGATCCGCCGTCAGGAAGCGCTTGCGCAGGATACCTGCGCTGGCGGCAGGCAGACCAAACTTTTCTTCCAGAAAGCCGGTGAGCAGCGAGGGATTCAGGTTCAGCTCCTGTGCGGCAGGCAGGCAGAGCTCCATGCAGACACGATCCCCTGCGGTGGTATATTCCACCTGCGGGATGTGATCCTTGAGCTCCACGATCTTTTTGCCCTTTTTGCTGTGCTTTTCCACCGGGGCGCTTTCCAGCGCGTTATACTGTTCCAGCACAGCCGCTGCCGCTGCCGGGTAGGTGATCTGGTAACAGGCAAAGGCGATGAGGTCAGCCTTCATCTGCACCGGGCCCACATGGGTGATGCGGATGCCGGTGGGCATGATGGCGTTCAGTTCGGTCTGCCACTGGGCAAAGTCCGGGTTCTCAGCCTCGGTCTTGACATCCACGCACTCACACTCGCTCTCCTGCCCCAGCGAAAGCGGGCAGGCAAAGGTCATGTAGATGTGGGGGTTGAAGCCCAGCGTGTGCCACACAGGCAGGCCGCTGCGCTTGAGCACCCGCTGCATCACCCGCTGCAGATCCAGCAGGGAGATGTAGGAGGCCTCATTCTTTTTCTCAAACGAGATTCTGACTGTAATCAAAGCAGGGACCTCCTAACAGATGATTGGCACCGCAGCCATGGCAGGCACGGTTGCAGGGCTGGGTGGTCTGGGCGGCAAGGGCCTTGTTGTACTCCCGCACCAGATATTCGTGGGTCACACCGTAGTCCATGTGGCTCCACGGGGTCACCTCGTCCAGCCCAATGGGACGCTGGCAGTAGAACCTGGGGTCAATGCCCAGATCCTCAAACACCTGCATCCAGGTATCATACTTGAAGCACTCTTCCCAGCCGTCAAAGTAACAGCCCCGTTTGTAGGCTTCCAGAATAACAGGAGCCAGACGGCGGTCGCCCTTGGCGAACACGCCCTCCAGAAAACTGGTGGTGCTGTCGTGATAGTTCACCTTGATCTTGCGGCTGTGGACGCTTTCCAGCAAGTGCTTCTGCTTGGCCTGCAGGCTTTCCTCCGTGTCCATAGGCACGAACTGGAAAGGCGTATGGGGCTTGGGCACAAAGCAGGCACAGCTGATGGTCACCTGCACACCCCTGCCCTTGGCGTGCCTGGGGTTGGAGTAATAGAGATCTACCACCTTCTGGGCGGTCTCGGCAATGCCCTCGATGTCCTCCATCGTCTCGGTAGGCAGACCCATCATAAAGTAGAGTTTGACCGAGGAATAGCCGTTGGCAAAGGCCAGTGAGCAGGTCTTTTCGATCTCGTCCCAGGTAACATTCTTGTTGATGACATCCCGCAGGCGCTGGGTACCGGCCTCGGCCGCAAAGGTCAGGCCGCTCTTGCGCACCTTTGTGGTCTTTTCGATCAGGCTCTGGGAGAAGTTGTCCATCCGCAGGGAGGGCAGAGAGAGGCTGACGTGCTCCTTGGGGGCCCACTCATTCAGATCATCCAGCAGTTCTTCCAGCTGGCCGTGGTCGGAGGTGGACAGGCTGGACAGGCTCAGCTCCTCATAGCCGGTGTTGGCGCACAGATCCTGTGCCGCCTTATTCAACAGGCTGGCATCTCGCTGGCGCATGGGGCGGTACAGGAAGCCCGCCTGACAGAACCGGCAGCCGCGCACACAGCCGCGCAGCACCTCAATGCTGGCGCGGTCCTGGATGGCACCCACCATGGGCACAACAAAGTTCGTTGGCGGAGCAAACTCGTTCAGATCCTTGATGATGGCCTTGGTGATGACCGCCGGGATGCCCGGCTCGTTGGGGGTAATGGCTTTGACCCGGCCGTCCTCAAAGTAGGTCACATCGTAGAAGGCGGGGATGTAGACCCCGGGGATCTTTGCAATGCGGCGCAGCAGCTCCTTTTTGGAGACACCGCCCTCTTTCTTGGCACGCTCGATCTCGGCGCAGATGGAAGGCAGCTGGTTCTCACCCTCACCCAGCTGGATAACATCAAAGAAATCCGCAATGGGCTCCGAGTTGCAGGCGCAGGGGCCGCCCGCCACGATCAGGGGCCAGTGCTCGTCGCGGTCCTTTGCGTAGAACGGAATGTGCGCCAAATCGAGCATGGCCAGAATGTTGGTGTAGGAAAGCTCGTACTGCAGGGTAAAGCCCACCGCGTCAAAATCGGTCAGGGGGTCCTTGCTTTCCATGGTGTACAGGGGCAGATCCAGCCGCTCCATCTCAGCCTTCATATCCAGCCAGGGCATAAAGGCCCGCTCACACCACCAGTTCTCGTGGCTGTTGAGCAGCTCGTACAGGATCTTCTCACCGAGGAAGGACATTCCCACCTCGTAGGTATCCGGGAAGCAGAATGCAAACCGGACATCCACCTTTTCTTTGTCTTTATACACGCTGCCCGGTTCGCCGCCGGTGTAACGGCCCGGCTTCTGTACCCGGCCCAGCGCTTCTTTCAGCTTGGGATCAAACATCAAGTTCCTCCATTGACAGAACAGTTTTACTTCATTCATTTTATTGTACCCGATTCTGCCGGGAAATGCAATCATTGTTTTGGAGCAGCAGCCAGCCGCACGCCGCCAGCTGTGCCCCATCCAGCGGCGGGATGGGCAGGAGGTTGAAGGCCCCGGTCAGGAGGTTGGCCGCCAGAAAGGCACTGGCCCGGATGGTGGCCCGCTGTTCCAGCCGAAGCATCCAGAGCCCGGCCAGCACCAAATTCACCGCAGGGCCTGCCGCGGCAAGGAGAGCGGTCTGCCACAGGGTCATTTCCCTGCCCCGGGTGCGCATACAAAAGCCGGTAAGGGTGACTTCAATGACCGGAAACTGCCCAAACAGGGCAAGATAAGCCCCGATGTGCCCCCACTCATGCAGGAATGCTGCCAGCAGCCCCAGCCGCAGAAACCCGCTTGCATCGAAATAGAGCAGAACGTACAGCGTCCCGCAGAGCAGCAGTGGGTCCCGGAACACAAACGGCCCGTACCGGAACCGATGCCGCATCACGGCAGGCTCAGTGCGGCAGAAGGATCATACCGGATGCCGCCTGTCAGAAATTCAAAGTGCAGGTGTACCCCGGTGGCACGGCCCGTCTGTCCGGCAGTGCCCAGCCGCTGGCCTGCTGCAACCACCTCCCCGGCCCGGACATAGAGATACTGCATGTGGGCATAGAGCGTTTCCTGCCCGTCCCCATGAGTCAGCCGGACATAGTTGCCGTAAGCGGCTCCACGTCGGGCGGCGGTCACCACGCCGTCCAGTGCCGCAAGGACCGGTGTACCCTCCTCGCAGGCAAGGTCCACGCCCCGGTGGAAGGCTTTTTTCCCGGTAAAGGGATCCTTCCGCCAGCCATAAGGGTCAGAGACACGCCACGCCGCCGTTTCCAGCGGGAAGCAGAGCGTCTGCCCCGGCTTTGCCTGTTTCAGGCTGGCTCCCGCCGGGACATTTTTGCCCGCACAGACCGGGAGCACTCTGCCCGCCAGCAGAATGATCAGCAGCACCGTCAGAGCCAGCACCGCCGCCCGTTGATATCGCTTGTGTTTCCCTGCTCGTCCATGTTTTGCCTGCATCTTTTCGCCCTCCGTTCTGGAAAGTGTATGCAGAAGGAAGATCACTGAGAACCAAAACACCCCCTGGGAGATTTCCCAGAGGGTGCTCGTTCCGTATTTACCGGCGGAGCCAGTCATGGAGCCGCTGGAAGAGGCTGGAGTGGCCGTGCCGTTCCGCGCGATCAACAGCGTGCGAAGTGGGTGCGCTCTGCACAGCCGGAGCAGGTGCTGCTTTCACCGTGGCAGGCTGTTTTGTTGGTTCTGCGGGCTGCTCCGCCACCTGAACCGGCTCCGGTCTCGTTTCGGGCTCAGACAGCCGTTCCGGTGCCTTTATTTCAGGTTGCTCCGGTTCTGCCGCAGAAGTGGTATCCCGGGCGAGCCAGTCATCCCGGAGCAGATCGTACATGTCCATCTGGCCGTTGACAAGGGGCTCACCGGGGGCTGCTTTCACCTTCTGATAGCTGCCGTCTGCCCGCATCTCCCGGGCATTGACGTTATCCCGCAGCTGCAGCTGCAGGATATCGCTCAGTTTCTGGATGAGAACAGGGTCCTCCACCCGGACACCCACCTCCACACGGCACTCGGTGTTGCGGGTGAGGAAATCGCCGGAGGCGATATAGATGCGGGTGGTCACGCCATCGTAGAAGCTGTAGATGCGGCCATGCTCAAGGTAGCGGCCCACCAGACTGCGGATATGCAGATTCTCGGTCTTGCCCGGCACCTCGGCGCGGACACAGCAGATACCGCGCACGATCATATCGATGCGAACCCCCGCACAGCTGGCTTCTTCGAGCTTCAGGATGATATCCCGATCCGAGATGGAGTTGTTTTTCAGGATCATGGATGCCGGGCGGCCCAGCTTGGCTGCATTGATGACCCGGTCCATCTCGTCCAGCAGCACGCTCTTGAAGCGCAGAGGAGCCACCAGCATCTTCTCGGTGGTCTCCGTCAGCTTCTGCACGGCAAGGTTCTGGAACACGTTTGAGGCTTCCTCACCGATGCCCAGATCTGCCGTGATGAACGAATAATCGGTATAGAGCTCGCTGGTCTTTTCGTTGTAGTTGCCGGTGCCGATCTGGGTGATATAGCTGTATCCCTGCGGGCCCTTCTTGGTGATGAGGGTCAGCTTGGAGTGCACCTTGTAATCATCAAAGCCATAGAGAATGGTACAGCCAGCCTCTTCCAGCTGCTTGGACCAGTCGATGTTGTTCTGCTCGTCAAAGCGGGCACGCAGCTCCACCAGAGCCACCACTTCCTTGCCGTTTTCGGCGGCTTCGATCAGGGCCTGCACGATCTGGGATTCCCGCGCCATCCGGTAAAGGGTCATCTTGATGGAGATGACCTCCGGATCCCGCGCAGCCTTTTTCAGCATTGCGATGAAGGGGCGGATGGACTGATACGGATAACTGAGCAGGACATCGTGCTTTTCCACCTCGGCGGCAAGGTCATAATCCTGGGGCGGCAGCATGGGCCGGGCCGAGGGATAGAACAGCTCCGGGTTGCCCTCGGCCTCCATTTTACCGGTGAGCTTGTAGAAAAAGCTCAGATCCAGCGGGCTCTTCTGGGCGAATACCCGCTTATGGCTCAGTTCTAATTTATCGCAGAGGAGACGCAGGATCTCCTGCGGGGCCGTGGGAGTTACCTGCAGGCGGACAGCGGCCAGCTTGCGGCGGCGCTTGAGCAGGTCGGCCATGATCTCGCGGTAATCGATATCATGGTCCATCATGCCCTCTTTTACATCAATGTCAGCGTTGCGGGTAACGCGGAACAGGCACTTTTCCTGGACGGCATCCTTGCCGAAGATGAGGGACGCGTAATGCAGCACCAGTTCCTCTGTCAGGGCAAACTCGGTCTTGCCCTCCCGGCGCACCAGGATCAGCCGCTCCATCTGGCTGGAGATGGGGATCATGCCAAGGCTCTGGCCCTCCTTTTCCTTGAGCAGAGCGCCCAGGTAGATTTCCTTATTGCGCAGGAATGGGAACAGGTGGCGGTTGTCCACGATCTGCGGGCTGAGGATGGGGAACAGCTCGTTCTGGAAGTATTTTTTCCAGAAGCGCTCCTGCTCCTTATCCATCGCATCAAAGTTTACCTTTTTATAGCCGCAGGCATCCAGATTTTCCAGCGCTTTCTCGTAGTATTTATCGCAATCCTCCTGCAGATGGGCAACCTTGGGCATGATGGCGTTCAGCTGTTCCTCGGCCGTCATGTTGGTCTTGTTCTCACGCTTGTCCTTGTCCTTCTGACTGCGTGCAAGGTTTGCGCGCTCCTGCAGGGAGCCTACACGCACCATGAAAAATTCATCCAGATTGGAGCCATAGATGGCAAGGAATTTCACCTGCTCTGCCAGCGGGACATTCTTATCCTTGCCCAGCACCAGCACACGGCGGTTAAAATCCAGCCAGCTGAGTTCACGGTTGACGAAGATCGTATCCTCTTTCATAGTAGTTTACTCCCTTTTTCCCTGACATGCGGCTTTCGCCGCAGCGCTTCAGCTCACATAAGCAAGCCCATCCCACTCATCCACCACCGCTTCTGTCAGGCCGGGCACGGCGGCGGCTTCTTCCACCGCGGCAAAGCGCCCGTACTGCTCCCGGTATTCGATGATGGCCCGGGCGCGCTGTTCCCCCACCCCCGGCAGGGTGCAGAGAACGTCCTGCCCGGCGGTGTTCAGATCGACCCGCGCCAGCTGGATGAGCGGTGTTTCACTCCCGGCTGCACGGCCCGGCCCTGTCTGCCGCGGAACGGCAAACCCAAACGCCAGCGCGACGCACACCGCGCAGACAAGGGCCGCTGTCCACAGAAATTTCTGTTCTGTTTTTGTGAGACTGGCTTTCTTCATTCCATTGTACCCGACTTTCTCTGAAAAAGAAAGCCCTCTGCGGAGAATTTGCAGAGAGCTTTACAATGATTTTACGCAGAAGTTTCCGCACGGCGCACCATGCCATACAAAAGCTCTGCCGCTGCACCGGCATCGTGGTCAGTCAGGGTCATCCGGTTGGCGGCAAGGCGCAGTTCAGGCGCGGCATCCGCAGGCACAACGCTCTCCCCCGCCAGATGGACAAGGTCGAGCATCTGGGTGCAGCCGGCCAGCACCGTCAGCTGCTCGGCGGCATAGCCGGAGGGAGGGCAGACGGCGTTGAGCATGGCACTGCCTGAGACAAGGCCCGGGGTAAGCACCAGCGTATCCGGTGCAAGGCGCTCCGCATGCAGGAAGGCTGCCGCGTCCCCCAGCGCCTTTTGCAGTGTGGGCAGAATGGGCATCTGCTTTTTGTCCTGATAAAACAGGATGCGCAGAACGTCCTCGCCCTTGACATCGGCGGCGTTGCTCAGCACAAAGGGAGTCCACTCCTGCTTGAGGTGGAACACCAGCCCCTCGCTCATCCGCACAGCGCGGGTGGAGCCATCGCGCATCTGCAGGGCAATACCCACGCCGGACAGGGAAGGCAGCATCTTCAGGACAGACTCCTCCATCCCCTCAAAGCTGCACAGCGCGGTGCCGGAGCCCTCCGAAAAGTTGTAGGCCAGTGTGCCGCCGCAGACCAGCGCAGGCGCACTGAGCCGCACCCCGCCCAGCAGAGAGCGGGCTGCCCGGGGCGAGCGCTGAGAGAAAACGGTCAGCCTGCCGCCCCTGCTGGCAAAAAGCTGCAGCACGTCCCGCTGGAGCTGGGGCAGATTGCCTGCGGCATCCAGCAGCAGGCTGTCCAGATCACAGAGGACTAAGGTCTGGTCAATGGTCGTCTCTTTCATAGGGTATTTCCTCCTGTGCGCTGACGGAGCGTGGTCAAGAAGCGGGTGAAGTAATCCGGCAGCTCAGAATCGAACCGCAGGTGTTCCCCCGTGATAGGATGAACAAAACCCAGCGTTTTTGCATGCAGGCACTGGCCATGCAGGCTGGTGATGCAGTTGTGGGGGCCATACACCGGGTCGCCCGCCACCGGATGGTGAATGGAAGCCATGTGAACGCGGATCTGGTGGGTACGGCCCGTTTTCAGGCGGCACTCCAGCATCGTGAACTCACCCAGCCGTTCCAACACCTTGTAGCCGGTATAGGCATACTTTGTGTGAGGCTCACTGGCCGGATAGACCGCCATCTTCTTGCGGTCGGTCTTGCTGCGGCCCAGGTTGCTCTCCACAAAGCCTTCATCCTGGGCAAAGCCGCCATAGACGATGGTATTGTAGGCCCGCTCCACACTGTGCACTGCCATCTGCTGGGAAAGGCCGATGTGGGTTGCATCATCCTTTGCCACCACCAGCAGGCCGCTGGTGTCCTTATCAATGCGGTGGACGATGCCGGGCCGGATCTCGCCGCCAATGCCGGAAAGGCTGCCCTTGCAGTGCCAGAGCAGGGCGTTGACCAGGGTGCCGTCCGGGTTGCCGGGAGCCGGGTGGACGACCATCCCTTTGGGCTTGTTGACCACCAGAAGGTGTGCATCCTCATAGATGATGTCCAGCGGGATCTCCTGCGGTACAGCCTCGATGGGCTTTGCGTCGGGGATCTCCAGCAGGATGATATCCCCTGCCTTGAGCTTCAGGCTTTTGGCCGGGGCCTTGCCGTTGCAGAGCACATGGCCCTCCGCCACAAGGCCCTGCAGGGCACTGCGGGAAAGGCCGGTGTCCTCGCCGCTCAGGAAGCGGTCGATGCGCTGGCCTGCGCCCTCGGCTTCTACGATGTATTCACGCTGCTCCATGGCTTACTGCTCCTTCGGGCCCTTTTTCGTATCCTCGTGCAGCTCCTCCAGGAAAATGACCAGCACCCAGAGTGCCACACCAACACAGACACAGATATCTGCAAAATTGAACACTGCGAACCGCATGAACAGCAGGTTGATGTAATCCACCACCTCGCCGTTCAGCACACGATCGATCAGGTTGCCGATGCCGCCGCCCAGCACCAGGATGAGTGCGGCCTGCTGCAGCCGGTTGTTCCGGCTGCGGAAGAACAGCCAATAAGCAACCAACAGCAGCGCTGCGCTGGTTGCAACGATCAAAAACAACTGCTTGCCGCTGAGCAGGCTGAATGCCATGCCCTGATTGAGCACGAACCGCAGCTCCACCACATGGGGGATCAGCGGCATTGCGCCCACCGGCTGCAAAGCGCTGACAGCCCAGAACTTGATGGCCTGATCGAGGCCGACCAGCGCCGCAACGCACAGCAGATTGAAGATCACAAATGCCATAAAAATACTCCCAACGGCGGCATGCTGCCGCCTGTGTTCTGATACCAAAAAGCGGCGCTCCCTGCTCGAAAGGAGCGCCGCAGCGTTTATTTCAGGAAGGCTTATGCTTCCACCACGCTTGCGCAGCGTGCGCAGAGGGTGGGATGTGCGGCGTGGGTGCCGATGTCTGCGGAATACTTCCAGCAGCGCTCGCACTTTTCGCCGGTGGCATGTGCAGCAGCAACGCCCAGACCCTCAACAGCGGAGGCAGAACCACCCTCGCCCTTGACCAGCTCCACATGGGAGACGATCATCAGGTCAGCCAGCTCATCCATGGGAATGCTGTTCAGCAGGTCATAGACGGTATCATTGCAGTACAGGGTAACGGAAGCTTCCAGAGAAGCACCGATGGTCTTTTCTGCACGGGCCTGCTCCAGCACCTTCTTGACCTCGTCACGAACAGCAATGAGCTGTGCCCACTTGGCCTTGAAGGCATCGTCTGCAGCGTACTGGCCTGCCTTGGGCATTGCCTCGAACACAACGTACTTGTTCATGCCTTCGGTCTTGGGCAGGAAGTCCCAGATCTCCTGGCTGGTGAAGCAGAGGATGGGGGCAATGATCTTGTCCAGAGCGACCAGGATCTTGTACATGGTGGTCTGGGCAGCCTTGCGGCCCACACCGTTGGTGCAGTACAGGCGGTCCTTAGTCACATCCAGATAGAAGTTGGACATGGCAACAACGCAGAAGTTGTAGACGGCGTGATAGACCTTGTTGAAGTCATACACATCGTAACCAGCCTTGGCATTCACGATCAGGTCATCCAGAGCAGCCAGTGCCCAGCGGTCGATCTCCTGCAGCTGGTCATCTGCCACACAATCGGTGTTGGGGTCAAAGCCATCCAGATTGCCCAGAATGAAGCGGGCGGTGTTGCGGATCTTGCGGTATGCCTCGCTCAGCTGCTTGAAGATATTCTTACCGGCGCGCACATCCACAGTGTAGTCGGAAGAAGCGACCCACAGGCGGATGATATCCGCGCCATAGTCCTTGATGATCTCGCTGGGCTCCACGCCGTTGCCGGCGCTCTTGTGCATCTGCTTGCCCTGCTCGTCCACGACCCAGCCGTGGCACAGAACAGACTTGTAAGGTGCGCAGCCCTTGGCAGCCACGCTGGTCAGCAGGCTGGACTGGAACCAGCCGCGGAACTGGTCGCCGCCCTCCATATACATGTCAGCCGGGAAGCTCAGCTCCGGACGCTCCTCCAGAACGGCAGCATGGGTGGAACCGGAATCGAACCAGACATCCATGATATCGGTATCCTTGGTCCACTCGGAAGCGCCGCACTTCTCGCAGACTTCACCTGCGGGGATGATTTGCTCTGCCTCATACTTGTACCAGGCATCGGAGCCTTCCTTGCGGAACAGCTCGCTGACAGCCTTGATGGTGGCATCGGTGATGTGGTAAGCGCCGCACTTCTTGCAGTAGAAAGCCGGGATGGGCACGCCCCAGGTACGCTGACGGCTGATGCACCAGTCGTTGCGGTCACGGACCATGCCCTTCATGCGGTCGTGGCCCCAGTCAGGCATCCACTTCACGGTGTCGATGGCCTTGTAGACATCGTCACGGAACTTGGCAACAGAGCAGAACCACTGCTCGGTAGCACGGAAGATGATGGGGTTGTGGCAGCGCCAGCAGTGGGGGTACTGATGCTTGATGTGCACCTGACCCATGATGGCACCGGCTTCGGTCAGGTCGGCCAAAATGGTCTTGTTGGCAGCCCAGACACGCTGACCTGCGTACTTACCGGCCAGCTCCGTCAGGCAGCCGCCGTCGTCCACAGGAACAGTGATGGGCACGTTGTACTTCTGAGAAACATTGAAGTCATCCACGCCGTGGCCGCCTGCGGTGTGGACGCAGCCGGAACCGCTTTCCAGCGTGACATGGTCACCCAGGATGACAGTACCCTCCTTGGGCAGGTAGACGTGATGATAGCGCATCAGCTCGAACTCAGCGCCGGAGACAGGCTCGCCCACGATCTCGTAGTTCTCAATATGGCAGGCATCCATCACGCTCTTGACCAGCTCGGTGGCCATGATATGGTACTCCTCGCCGATCTTGACAAAGGAATACTCAAAGGCACCGTTCAGGCAAATGGCCTCGTTGGCGGGCAGGGTCCAGGTGGTGGTGGTCCAGATCACGAAGTAGGTCTTATCCATCGGGATGCCGTGCTTTGCCAGCACACCGTTGGGATCCTGAGAAACGTGGAAGCGGACGAAGATGGAATCGCAGTCGTCCTCGCCGTACTCGATTTCTGCCTCAGCCAGAGCGGTGCGGCAGTCGGGGCACCAGTACACGGGCTTCAGGCCCTTGTAGATGTAGCCCTTCTTGGCCATCTCGCCGAAGATCTCGATCTGGCGGGCCTCGAACTCAGGCTTCAGGGTCAGGTAGGGGTGCTCAAAGTCACCGATAACGCCCAGACGCTTGAACTGGTCGCTCATAATGTCGATATGCTCGGTGGCAAACTTTTCGCAGATCTGGCGCAGCTCTAGCTTGGAGATGTCCTTCTTTTTCTCGCCCAGAGAGGACAGAGCCTTCAGCTCAATGGGCAGGCCGTGGGTATCAAAGCCGGGCACATAGGGAGCCTGGAAGCCCTCCATGTTCTTGTCGCGGATGATGATATCCTTGATGATCTTGTTCAGGGCGGTGCCCATGTGGATGTTGCCGTTTGCATACGGAGGGCCGTCGTGCAGGACAAACTTGGGCTTGCCGTCGTTGTGCTTGATCAGGTTGTTGTACAGGTCGTTCTTCTCCCAATCCTCCAGCATGGCGGGCTCCTTCTTGGGCAGACCGGCACGCATCTCAAACAGAGTCTTGGGCAGATTCAGGGTACTGTCGTACTGAGACTTATTCTTAGCCAATGGTTACACACTCCTCTAATTTACTAAAACGCTTTTGGGATCACTCGCTGAACTTCACGCCCTTAAAAGCGGCGTAGTCCGGCGCTGCAGCCTCATCCTCGGCGGCAGGGGCCGGGGGCGGGTCGAGCTTGAGCTGGCTCTCGTCCTGTGCCCAGAACTCCTCGCTGGTCTTTTCATCCGCAGGAGCCTCATCCTCAGCATCCACATCCGCTGCAGCGGGCTGTGCCTCGGCGATCTCCTCGGTCACAGCGGCGGCAGTGGTATCGGCGGCTGCAGCCTCATCCTCGGCAGGAGCATCCTCAGCGGGTTCCTCCTTCTGGAACTCAGGCAGGCGGCTCAGAGACTCAACATGGCTGCGGTACAGATTCAGCACATCGGACTTGAAGCGGGTCACTTCCAGCCGGACGCGGTCATACTCGCGCTCCTGGGCAAGCTTTTTCTCGTTTGCCTCGTTGATGATCTCATCCGCGCGGTCACTGGCTTTTTGCAGCAGCTCGTTGGCATCACGGATAATATCATCACCGCGCAGATTTGCGCGATGCAGGATCTCTTCCGACTTCTGGTTTGCTTCCCGGATGACATTCTCACCCATCCGCTGGGCATTGATCAGCGCGCTCTTGAGCATATCGCCGTCAGCCTCGTAGCTCTCCATTTCCTTGTGCAGACGCTGATTCTCGGCGGTCAGCTCAGCGATCTGGCGGCGCAGCTCCTCAGCCTGATCTTCATCCTGCTTCAGCTGCTCCTCTACTTTATCCAGGAAACGGTCCACCTCTTCGGTCCGGTAGCCGCGGATGTTCTTTTCAAACTGTGCAGCACGCACATCCTGCGGGGTCAGCATAGTGGTTTCCTCCCTTTTTATTCAATATTGAAAAAACTCGATGATCGATCGGTCTTTTTTGCTTTTTCCGGGCAGGGCCGTCAGGCCAAAGCGCCCCTTGCCGCGCACCGTGAACACATCACCCTCATACACCGGGGCGTGGGCACTCTCTGCAGGCAGATGGTTGATCTCCACCCGGCCCGCCGCGATCCACTCACATGCCTGCCCGCGGCTGCAATGGAGCATGGCCGCAAGCACAGCGTCCAGCCGCAAAGAGGACACGGTGGCTGTCTGCGTTTTGCGCTCTGCCTGCGGGAATTCGGGTACCTCATCCAGCGAAAGCAGCGTGGTGGTGACCTCTGTCCGGCCCACCTGCAGCAGTTCCCGGCAGATGAGCTCCCCCGCCGTTTCCAGCGCAAAGACATAGGCAGTGCCCGGCGTATCGGCCGGGAGCACGATATCTCCCAGCGCTTCCCGCCGCAGCTCCAGCCCCATCAGGCTGCCCAGATAATCCTTGTGACTCGGCAGTACCGCCCCGGAAAGGGTGTGGCAGGTCAGCTTCACGCAGCACAACGGACTTGCAGGGTAGCAGCCCTCTGGCTCCAGGCAGAGCAGCTTCCGCTCTGCTCCGGGCCAGCCGCCCTCAAAGTGATGGTCGCTCTCCGGCACATCGGCACGGTTCAGCGCAGCACGGGCCAGATCCTGTTCCCTGTCGCTCAAAAAGCCGGAGTAGCGGGCAATGCCGCGTCCCTCGGCCGCGCGGGCCAGATCCTCCACATGCCGCATCAGAAAGCGCTCTTCATCGGTGCGGGCGGGCACAAAGCCCCGCACTGCCCTGGGAGCAGGATCAATAGAACGCGCCATTGTTCTCCAGCTCGTCCAGCAGATCGCCCATAATGTCCACGTTGTACGGGGTAATGATGAAGGTGCTGTTGGCAACGCGCTTGATCTGGCCGTTGTTGGCGTAAGCCACACCGGACAGGAAATCCACCAGACGGCGGGAAACTTCCTTGTTGGTAGACTCCAGATTCAGCACGACCGTGCGCTTGTTGTTCAGGTGGTCTGCAATGGTGCTGGCATCCTCAAAGCGCTCGGGCTTTACCAGAACGACCTTGAGCTGGGTGGTAGCGTGGATGTTGACCACCTTGTTCTTCTTCTGGGCACCCTCCACCGGCTCTTCCTCTGCATCGTCCATGCCAACGCCGAGACCGCTGTTGTTGTTCACCATCTGGGGGCCGTCGTCGATGTACTGATCGTCGTAATCGTCCTCACCGCCGAAAAGGCCCTTTTTGAGACTATCCACGAAAGACATAGTATCTGCTCCTTTCATTCGGGCAGCCGCAGCTGCCTGGCGCCTTTTGCAAAAGAGATGCAAATAGCTTTTACTATTATCGGATTTTTTGCCGCAGATGTCAATAACTACAAAAGTTTTCCATCATACAAATTTTGTCCAGAGACAATAATCTCGTCATAAAGCCGAACCTGACTGACAGAACCAGCCGTTCCGCTGGGCAAAACGATGAGGTCATCACCGTCTGTGATCTGTGGATGGGCATCGTCCACAGGGTCGATGCGGCAGAAGCGGGCCAGGTTGCCGTACTTCACATACACGCCGGGGATGTAGTTCTCACCCTGACCTTCTGCCTCGGAGCCGTCCTCCTTGAGGTAGTGCACCGCAGCAGCAGGCACCCGCAGGCCGGTGTTGCGGCCCACGATGATCTGGGCATCGGCACAGTTCAGCCGGAGCACGTCGCCGTTGATGATCTCGCAGGAGAGGACGAAACGGGCAATGTCGTTCTCCGCATCGATGTTCACCTCGCTGACCTTTGCCTTGAGGGGCGTTTCCACCTGACCGGGAAAGCGGATCTCAACGCTCTTGGTCAAGGGCTTGCCGTCCCTGCCCAGCAGCTTTTCTGCCTGTTTGGCCGAGCACACCCCGGCATAGTACCAGGTAAAGCCCGAAACGATCTTTCCCGCGCAGCCGTCCAGCGCGATCTCCGGGGAGGATTCAACGTAGGCTTTCAGGTTGGCTGCATCCAGCGCAAGGATATCGGCAGAACCAGCGTTCAGCCGCCCGGAGCTGGAGCTGCGGATGAAATAGCCCGTCTGCGGGGCCGTGATTTGGGACGGATTGCCCAGCTGGGACTGCACCGTGGCGGCCTGCTGGGTCAGCGCGGTGATCTGGTCGGAGAAGCTGGCCACCTCGCCGGTGATGACCCAGAGCTTGTTCTGGGCCAGAATGTAATTTTCCTTCTCCGCATCGGTATCCTCGTAGTCCCCTGCATCCAGCGAATCCATCAGGTCGTACAGAGCAGCGGAACGGTTCTTGCGCAGGGATTCCAGCTGCACCGAAGTGGTGTTCTGGGAGCGCTGCAGCAGGTCGATCTGGTCATTGATCTGGGTCAGCTGCTGGCGCAGAGAAGCCTGCGCTGCATCGCTGTAGATCTCAGCCACCGCTGTGCCTGCCGAAACACGCTCGCCGTCTGCCACCAGATATCCCAGCGTGCCGCCGCCCGCAACGTAACTTTCCTCAAACAGGAGCACGCCTTCGGCATCCACGGTGTCCTCCACCGTAGCCAGCAGGGCGGTCTCGTAGGTATTGGGCGGAAACAGCACCTGCATTGCCTGATAGCCCACATACAATGCCGCCAGCAGCAAAAACACGATGACGACAGCGGCCAGCGTTTTCAGTGCGCCGGAGATGCCCTCGCGGTTTTCTTCCTGCATATCGCTCATCCTTTCGCTAAAAATTCATTTGTGAGATGTGCAGCCTGTTCCCGGACATCCGGGGCAGAGGCATCCAGCCAGCAGATGCCCTCCATGTGGCGGAACCAGGTCAGCTGGCGCTTGGCATAGTTGCGGGAAGCCTGTTTCAGCTTCTCCACACAAGGGGCAAGCGCGCTCTCCCCCGCAAAGTAGGGGAAGAATTCTTTGTATCCGATGGCCTGGGCCGCCGTCTTATAGGTATCCCGGTGTTCCCACACACATTTTGCCTCGTTCAGCAGATCCTGCTCCATCATCTGATCCACCCGCAGGTCGATGCGGCGGTAGAGCTGGGCGCGCTCCGGGAAATCCAGCCCAAGGATCAGAGAACGATAGGGCTTTTCGGGCGGGAGTGAGTCTGCTTTCTGCTCACTGAGCTTTTTCCCGGTGGCGCGGTAATGTTCCAGCGCCCGCAGCACCCGGACATGGTTGTTCGGATGGATGGCCGCCGCCGCTTCGGGGTCCACCGCCTGCAGCTCCGCATACATGGCTTCCGGACCCTTTTCATTTAGTTCCGCGGCCAGCTGTTCCCGCAAACCGTCCGGCGTTTTCTCAGCAGCAAAGCGGACACCATGCAAAAAGCTCTGGACATAGAGCCCGGTGCCGCCCACGAGGATGGGCAGATGTCCTCTGCCGGAGATCTCACGTTCCAGCGCCCCGGCCAGCGCGGTGAAATCTGCCACGCTGAACGGTTCATCAGGCTGCAGGATATCCACCCCATGGTGCGGAATGCCGCGAGTCTCCTCGGGGGTCACCTTGGCGGTGCCCACATCAAGACCTTTGTAGATCTGCATCGAATCGGCGCTGATGATTTCCCCGCCGAACTGCTCGGCCAGTGCAACACCCAGCGCGGTCTTGCCGGAAGCTGTGGGGCCGACCACGGCCAGCACCGGGTGCTTTTTGTTACACGATCCGTCCAAACTGTTTTTCCAGCTCCTTCCGGGTCAATTTAAGGACACAAGGCCGACCATGGGGGCAGAAGGGCGGCACCTCGCCCGAGAGGATCTTTTCAGCCAGTGCCATCAGCTCCTGCGGGGAGGTCTTATCCCCCGCCTTGATGGCCGCGCGGCAGGAGATGGAATGGAGCACCCACTCGGTCTTTTCGCTCAGGGCATCGCGGCTGCCTTTGGAGAGCTTATCGGCCAGCTCCACCAGCAGATCCTCGGCACTGCCCTGTTCCACATCCGCGGGCACAGAGCGCAGAAACACGCTGTTGCCGCCAAAGTCATCGATTTCCAGTCCTGCGCTTTCCAGCAGCTCAAGGTTGGAGAGGAGGGCAGTCTTTTCCTCTGCCGACAGCTCCACCACCAGCGGCTCCAGCAGCAGCTGGGCTGGAACATCTCCATAGTTTGCCGCCAGCTTCTCGAAGAGCTGACGTTCGTGGGCGGCATGCTTATCAATGATGCAGATCTCTTCCCCGCGCTCAGCGAGGATATAGGTCTTGAAGATCTCACCCACATAACGCAGAGGGGCAGGGCCTTCCTGCACGTCAAAGCCCAGCTGTTCCGGCGTATCCTCGGCAGCAGAGGTCTGCTGCGGAGCTGGGGCGGCGGGCAATTCCTCCTTGGGGGCAGGATCCCATGCCGCCATGTGGTCCTGATGTTCGGGCAGATCTGCACTGTCCGGTTCAATGTCCAATGCACCTTCTCCCAGCGCTGCGACAAAGGCGGGTGCTTCAGGCTCACTCTCCGTGGGAGCTGATGCCGGGCTGTGCAGGGTGGCATCCTGCCGGATGGGCAGGCCCGATGCAACCGTTGTCCAGCTGTGCTCTGTCGGCTTTTCCTCGGCAGTGCCCGGCAAAGGCAGGATATCCGGGTGGCTTACAGGTGCCGGACGGGACGGCGGTGCTGCTGCCGGTGCCGGAGTGAAGCTCCGGAAGCTCCGCTGGGGCTGAGTGGTATGCTCATGGAGCGTTCCCGGCTCAGCCTGGCCCGGAATGATGGCAGAAAGTCCTGTAAAGTTGTTCTTCTTTACATCATTTTCTGTCGCGTTATCATTTATTTCAGATTTGTTGGATTCTTCATCTTTTTTGTCCTCTTCAAAGGCAAAACGCCGCTCTCCGGTGCCCGGTTGGGCCAGTGCCAACTTGACAGCGTGATAAACGAGGTCAAAGATATCGTTTTCCCGGGCAAAGCGCACCTCAGTCTTGGCCGGGTGGACATTGACATCCACAAGGTCAGCGGGCATTTCCAGAAGCAAGATTCCTCCAGGGAACTTGCCCTGCATCGTGGTGCCCTTGAACGCTGTTTCCATGGCCGCCATCATGGTACGGTTGCGGACATAGCGCCCATTGATGTAGAAATACTGCATACTGCGGCTGGCGCGGCAGCTCCTGGGCTGGGTGATGAGGCCCCACACCCGGTACACCCCTTCCTGATTGTCCAGCTCCATGAGGTCACGGCTGAATTCCCGGCCCAGCACCGCGTAGGCGGCACTACGCAGCTTGCCGTCACCGGGGGTGACATACTGCAGCTTACCCTCCCGGACAAACTTGAAGCTGACCTCGGGGTGGCTCAGGGCCACATGGGCCACGATATCCGCCACAAAGGTACCCTCGCTGGAATCTTTTTTGAGGAACTTCATCCGGGCCGGGGTGTTGTAGAACAGATCCTGCACCCGGATGGTAGTGCCCACGCCACGTGCACCGGGCTCCAGCGGATAATCCTCGCCGCCCTCGATGCGGTAGACAGAGGCGCACTCGTCGTTCTCAGTACGGGTCAGTACTTCTACCCGCGCCACGCTGGCAATGGAAGCCAGCGCCTCTCCACGGAAGCCCAGGGTGTGGATATGGTTCAGATCATCCTCCGTCCGGATCTTACTGGTGGCGTGGCGGATGAATGCCGTAGGGATATACTCTGCTTCAATGCCCGAGCCATTATCGCTGATCTCGATCAGCTTCACGCCGCCTGATTCAATGGTCACGGTGATCTGGCTTGCCCCGGCATCAATGGCGTTTTCCAGCAGCTCCTTCACCACGGAAGCAGGCCGCTCCACCACCTCACCGGCTGCAATGAGCTCTGCCGTGTGCTTGTCCAGAACATGGATGACTGCCATATTCGTTCCCTCCCCTGTTTTTTAGGATTTTTCAGGAAATCAGCCGTTCAGGCTGCCCTTCAAGGTCTTTTTCAGCTCGTACAGGAAATTCAGCGCTTCAATGGGGGTCAGCGTTTCCACATCCAGCGCATCCAGTTTTTCCAGCACCTCGCTGGGCACTGCGGGAGAGTTATACTCCTGCAGCGCGTCAAAGTCCATCTGCTCCACCTTGTTCTTGGGGGCAGTGGCTTCCAGTGCGCGCAGCACCTCGTGGGCGCGGCGGGTCACGGTGCCGGGCAGACCGGCCAGCTTTGCCACCTCGATGCCATAGCTGTCATCGGCAGGGCCGCGGACGATGCGGCGCAGGAAAGTGATATCCTCACCCCGCTTTTTCACCGCAATGTTGTAATTTTTCACGCCGCTGATGGTGCCCTCAAGGTCCGTCAGCTCGTGGTAATGAGTGGCAAAGAGGGTTTTGCAGCCCAGTCCCTTGGCAGGGTCGCTGATGTGCTCCACCACGGCGCGGGCAATGCTCATGCCGTCAAAGGTGGACGTGCCGCGCCCGATCTCATCCAGCACCACCAGACTGCGGGAGGTAGCGTTCTTCAGGATCTCTGCCACCTCGGTCATCTCCACCATAAAGGTGGACTGACCTGCCGAAAGGTCATCCGACGCGCCGATACGGGTAAAGATGGCATCCACTACACCCACATGGCACTCTCTGGCCGGAACAAAGGAACCGATCTGTGCCATCAGGGCAATCAGCGCATTCTGGCGCATATAGGTCGATTTGCCCGCCATGTTAGGGCCGGTGATGATGAGGCAGCGATCTTCGCCGCAGTTCAGGGTGGTATCGTTGGGTACGAACAGACTGCCCTTGAGCATCTGCTCCACCACAGGGTGGCGGCCCTCCACGATGGTCAGCTGGTCGCTCTCATCCACAGTGGGGCGGCAGTAGTTGTTTTCTGCTGCCACCTGAGCCAGCGCGGCCAGCACGTCCAGCTCTGCCACGGCGTTGGCTGTACGCTGGATGCGGTCAAGCTGGGCACCAATGCTTTCCAGCAGCTCATTGAACAGCCGGTGTTCCAGAGCGATCAGCCGCTCGTGGGCACCCAGGATCTTATTTTCCAGCTCCTTGAGCTCCTGGGTGATGTAGCGCTCGCCGGTGGTCAGCGTCTGCTTGCGGATGTAGCTCTCCGGCACCTGTGCTTTATAAGAATTGCTGACTTCGATGAAATAGCCAAACACATGGTTATAGCCGATCTTCAGCTTGGGGATGCCAGTCTCCTGCCGCAGGCGGGTCTCGAGCTGAGCCAGCACACCCTTGGTGTTATCGCGGATGGAACGCAGCTCGTCCACCTCGGGGTGGTAGCCCTTGGCGATGACACCACCATCCTTCAGGGTAGAAGATGCGTCAGGATCCACAGCGGCATAGATCTTGTCCTTGATATCGCTCAGCGGGTCGATCCTGGAGACGATCTCGCTGAGTTCGGCGCAGCCGCAGCTTTCGGCCTGCTGGCGCAGGCTGGGCAGGCGCTCACAGGTCTGTGCCATGGCATAGATTTCTTTGGGCGTGGCCGAACCGTAGACCGTGCGGGTCATCATACGCTCCAGATCGGCGATGTAATGCAGTTCTTCGATCAGATCGCCGCGCTGTACGGTCTGATTGACCAGGCTTTCCACAGCATCCAGACGGTGGTTGATGGCATCGCTGGAAAGCAGCGGCTGCTCGATCCAAGTGCGGAGCAGCCGCTTGCCCATGGCAGTGCTGGTCTTGTCCAGCACCCAGAGCAGGGTTCCCCGCTTCTCACGGCCCCGCAGGGTCTCGGTGAGTTCAAGGTTGGCCCGCGTCACAGGCGAAAGCTGCATATACTGGGCTTCATTGTAGCTGATGACGGTCTTCAGGCGCTCCACACCTTTGATCTGGGTGGTGTGCAGGTATTCCAGAAGTGCGGCCATGGCAAACCGCACCAGACCTTTTTTGTCGATAGAGGTGGTCTCATCCCAATTGCGGCCAAACTGATTTTCCAGCGAGATGGCCACCAGGCCCGGGGCGTAGCGCTCCTCTTCCACCAGCTCCACAGAGCAGGTCATGTTCTTTTTGATATAGCCGGTCAGCTCACGGCAGTCCAGCATTCCGGGATTCATCAGCACCTCGCTGGGATGGTAGCGGCAGAGCTCCGCGATCACGGCAGGCACGATCTTCTCCCGTTTCAGCTCGGTGATATGGGCCGTGCCGGTGGAAACATCGGCAAAGCAGATGCCCGCCGCATTCCCTTTCAGAAAAATGCTTGCAATGTAGTTGTTTTTGTCATCCTGCAGCATACTGCTCTCGATGACAGTGCCCGGCGTGACCACCCGGATGATATCGCGCTTGACCAGTCCCTTTGCCTTGGACGGGTCCTCCATCTGCTCACAGATCGCCACCTTGTATCCCTTGGCGATCAGGCGGGCCACATAGCCCTCGTAGCTGTGGAAGGGCACGCCGCACATGGGGGCACGCTCTTCCATGCCGCACTGCTTGCCCGTCAGGGTCAGGTCCAGCTCCCGGGAGGCGGTCAGCGCATCGTCAAAGAACATCTCGTAAAAGTCGCCGATGCGGTAAAACAGGATCTCGTCCTTATACTGCTTCTTGATGTCCATATACTGCTGCATCATGGGCGACAGTTCTGCCATAATCGTTCACCTTTCCTGCGGGCTATGCCGCTTTGCTTCTTTCCGTCGGTTTGCAGTAAGTAACTGCGAATGGAAGGAAAACGCGGCCTGCGATTTGCAGCCGCGTTCTCATTTTACCTGTTAGTGGCAGCCTCCGCAGGTGGAGCAGCTGCCGGTGCAGGATTCGCTGGGTTCCTGCACGGTCATGGGGTCGCCGCCGTTCATTGCGGTGTTGATGATGGCATCAATGTAGTTGACCAGGTTCTCGCAGTCGCGCTTTGCCTCGTTGTAAGCAGTCATGCCCTCGTCGGCCATGATCTTGCCGTACAGGTCGTTGACCTTGGTGTTCAGCTCGGCGATGCGCTCATCACTGCGCTCGCTCTTGCTGATCTCGTTGTTCAGATCCATGCGGGCCAGATTGAACTCCCCGATGAGATTCTGCAGCTCCTCATCCTTGTCGTTTGCCTTGCGGGCCTGATCCAGAGCCAGGTAACGGGGGTCAGTCTGCAGTGCCATGGCGGCGCGCTTGAACAGATCGATGCAATCCATAATCAAAAATCTCCTTTGATGTGTTTGTTTTTATAGTTAGATTATCATTGAGGCCGGTGTGCCCCGGGATCACGTTTCCAGTTCGCCCAGCAGGACGGTGGCGCGGGCACCGGTCAGGTGTACCTGTGCGTAGCTGCCCATCAGGGCGGGGTCAGCGGCAAACTCCACGGTCAGGTTGTTGTCCAACCGGCCGGAGAGGGTTCCGTCGCTGCGGCCATAGCCTTCCACCAGCACCCGGACAGTCTGGCCCACCTGCTGCCGGACCAGATCCATTGCGATCTCATCCTGCACCTTGAGCAGGCGGGTCATCCGGTCGGTTTTTTCCGCGCGGGGGGTGGGGTCAGGCATTTCCGCTGCCTTGGTGCCGGTGCGCTTGGAGTAGATAAAGGTGAACAGCTGCATGTAGCCGACTTTCTTCACAAGTTCCAGCGTGCCCTGGAAATCCTCCTCCGTTTCCCCGGGGAAGCCCACGATGATATCGCTGGAGAAGGTAATGCCGGGCACCTTTTTGCGGGCGTACTCGATCAGCTCCATGTACTGCCCGATGGTGTAATGGCGGTTCATCTTTTTCAGCAATTCATCCGAGCCGCACTGCACCGGCAGGTGCAGGTGTTTGCACAGGTGGGGCTGGGCCGCAATGGTGTCGATCAGCTTGTGGCTGGCATCCTTCGGGTGGCTGGTCATAAAGCGGATCTGGTAATCGCCGGGCACAGCGCAGAGCAGATTGAGCAGATCAGCAAAGTCCACCTGTTCTTCCAGGCCCTTGCCGTAGCTGTTCACGTTCTGGCCCAGCAGAGTGATCTCCTTGTATCCGGCTTCCACCAGCCCCCGGAACTCCGCCAGGATATCGCCGGGCTTGCGGCTCTTCTCACGGCCCCGCACATAAGGTACGATGCAGTAGGTGCAGAAATTGTCGCAGCCATACATGATGGGCAGCCAGGCGCGGAACTCACTCTCGCGCCGGATGGGGATGTTCTCCACGATGACCGGGCGCTGGGCAGGCTCCATCAGCACGCGCTTATGCTTCTGCAGCTTCTGGGCAATGAGCTGGGGCAGCGTATCGATGCCATCCACGCCAAAGACCAGATCAACATAGGGATAGCTCTTGCGCAGCTTTTCCACTACATGTTTCTGGTTGGCCATGCAGCCGCACAGGCCGATCATCAGGCCGCGCTTTTTCTCCTTCAGGCCCTTCAGTGCACCCACATTGCCGAACACGCGCTGCTCGGCATGCTCCCGCACGGCGCAGGTGTTGAAGAGGATGAGGTCTGCATCCTCGGGCTTATCGCACAGGCCGTAGCCGATATCCACCAGCACGCCCTTGATGCGCTCGCCATCGTTGACGTTCTGCTGACAGCCATAGCTGTGTACAAAGGCCAGCGGCGGGGTGTCGTAAGCCGCACGCACCAGCTCCGCAGCCGTTTCGTTGTGTTCAAAGTTAATGTATTCCAATAAAAACCATCCTTATTTTTCAAAAGCTCTTTTTAGTATACCCTCTTTCTGCCATAAGGGCAAGTGGGAAACCGCAAATTTCAGAATCCTTCGGGGCAATTCAGCCTTCTGCCTGCTTTTTGGCGCATGCTTCACACAGGCCGAACAGCACCACAGCGCAGTCCTGCACCACAACATCCTTCTGGCGGCGCACCAGCCTCATCACCTGTTTCTCGTCCACATCGGCATCCACTACGCCGCCGCAGGCTGTACAGTAGAGGTGGCTGTGCCAGCACAGGGTGTGATCAAAACGATCCGCCCTGCCCGGAATGGACACCCGGCGCACCATGCCTGCCTCCACCAGACTGTTCAGGTTGCGGTAGACAGTGCCCAGGCTCAGGCCCGGGCACTCCGGGGCCGCCTTATCAAAGATCTCTTCGGCGGTGGGGTGGTCGCAAAGCTGCTCCACGGTGTGCAGCACCAGCTCCCGCTGTTTGGAATAACGCATCTTCCTCTCTCCTTCTCTTCCCTTTATACGTTTTCTTCGCCCTTGATCCGCGCCCAATATGCGCGGGAGGCCTGCTCATTCTTGTTTTCCCCAAAGATGTAGTATTTTGTATTCTTAAGCACATCCGGCAGATACTGCTGCTCGACCCAGTGGTTGGGGTAATCGTGGGCATACTTGTAATTCTGGCCCTTTACCAGCGCATCCTCGCCGTCATAGTGCTTGTTCTGCAGCTGGCGGGGAATGGGCCCGGTACGCCCGGCCTGCACATCCGCAATGGCGGCGTTGATGGCATCGTGGGCGCTGTTGGATTTGGGGCTGGTCGCCACCAGCACAACTGCATCCGCCAGGGCCAGCCGCGCTTCGGGCAGGCCCACCGCGTTGGCGATATCCACCGCCGCCTTTACGATGGGGATGATCTGCGGGTAGGCAAGGCCCACATCCTCACAGGCGCACACCATAAGCCGACGGCAGGCCGATGGCAGATCCCCGGCTTCCAGCAGCCGGGCCAGATAGTGGAGCGCTGCATCCGGGTCGGAGCCGCGCATGGATTTCTGGTAAGCCGACACGATATCATAGTGGTCATCGCCGTCCCGGTCGTACCGCATGGCAGTGCGGCGGGTGACCTGCTGGATCATATCCAGAGTGATGTGTTTTCCCTCCGGTTCGGGAGTCGCCGCCGTCACTGCAAAATCAAGGCAGCCCAGTGCCTTGCGCAGATCGCCGCCCGCGCTCTCGGCAAGATAGGCACAGGCATCGTCCTCCATCCGGATGGGCGTACCCTCGCTCTCTGAAAGCTTTTTCAGGGCGTTCCGCAGCCCCTGCTCCACATCCGCAGCTGTCAGCGATTTGAACTCGAACACGGTGCAGCGGGAAAGCAGTGCATTATAGATGTAAAAATAAGGATTCTCAGTGGTGGAGGCGATCAGGGTCACCGTGCCGTCCTCAATGCACTCCAGCAGGCTTTGCTGCTGCTTCTTGTTCAGATACTGGATCTCATCGAGGTACAGCAGGATGCCCCCCGCCCCGGCCAGTGTGCCGATATCCTTGAGCACTGCCTTGATATCCCCCGTGCCGCAGGAAGTTCCGTTGAGCTTGTGCAGCGTCATGCCGCTGTTCTCGGCAATGATCCGGGCCACGGTGGTCTTTCCGGTGCCGGACGGGCCGTAAAAGATCATGTTGGGGATGCGGCCGCTCTCGATGGTGCGGCGGAACACCCGCTCCGGGGCCAGCAGATGCTGCTGGCCGCAGACTTCGGCCAGCGTTTTGGGGCGCATACGCTGCGCCAGCGGTTCATTCATCGGGCGTTCCCTCCTGTACTGCCCTGCTGTTCTGCATGGGCCTTATATAGAAATAGTATACCTCATTTTTACACGAACAGCAAGAGCAATAATGAAAATCATTCTCAGATGGATGCCGCAAACCCCATTTACAAAAAAGTCAAAACATGCTATTATCATAGTAATTTACGGGAAACGAGGGGTTCAGATGAAGAAAGCCGCTGCGGCAGAAGATCTCTCTGCCAAAAAGGAGCTGGCGCTCCAGGTCATCGACCGGCTGAAAACAGAATATCCGGATGCAGCCTGCACGCTGGATTACGACCACGCCTGGCAGCTGCTGGTCAGCGTCCGGCTGGCGGCTCAGTGCACCGATGCCCGGGTGAATATTGTGGTACAGGACTTGTTTGCAAAATATCCCAATGTAGCAGCGTTGGCTGCGGCAGAGCCCGATGAGATTGAAGCCATCGTCAAACCCTGTGGGCTGGGCCACAGCAAGGCCCGGGATATCTCGGCCTGTATGCGGGTGCTGCGGGATAAATACAACTGCAAAGTGCCCACCACCTTTGAAGAGCTGCTGGCACTGCCCGGCGTGGGCCGCAAGAGCGCCAACCTGATCATGGGCGATGTGTTCTGCAAACCCGCTATCGTCACAGATACCCACTGCATCCGGCTGTGCAATAAAATCGGGCTGGTGGATGGCATCAAGGAGCCGCAGAAGGTGGAGATGGCCCTGTGGAAGATCATTCCGCCGGAGGAAGGCAGTGACCTGTGCCACCGCTTTGTGATGCATGGCCGGGCCGTCTGCAATGCCCGCAAACCTGAATGTGAAAAGTGCTGTCTGAACGACATCTGCCGGTACGCGGCAGAAAATGCCGTTCTTACAAAAGAAACCAAGGAGGCTTCTGTATGATCACTTTGTCTATCCTGATCGTCCTTGCCCTGATCTGCGCTCTGGTGGGCGTGCTGATGGGCCTGTTCTCTCTGATCGGCCTGCTGGCTTCCCTGCTCGTGGGCGTGCTGGTAGGCGCTCTGGCCGGTCACATTGCCAACCGCTTTATGGGCACCCAGACTTCCACCGGCCGCAACATCGTACTGGGTATTCTGGGCAGCTTTGTGGGTGAGTTCCTGTTCGGTCTCATCGGCATCCATGCCACCGGCAGCATCAGCTCCTTTGTTATCTCGGTGCTGGGTGCCTGCGTCTGCATCTGGGTGGATAACCGACTGTTCCACGATCGTTGACCGGTTTTCTCTGGTTGTTTGTCTTTGCTCTCCCCTCCGGGAGAGCTTTTTTATTTTCAGCCCCTTGACAGTTATATCGAGAAGCGATATAATACATCCATGATATATCGTGCAGCGATACAAAGCGAGGTGATATAATGGAAAATCCGGCACTGACGGAAACCACCTACTACATCCTGCTTTCCCTCTATCATCCGCAGCATGGCTACGGCATCATGCAGGAGACCCAGCAGATCTCCGGCGGAAGGGTACGGCTGGCTGCCGGAACCCTGTACGGTGCCCTGAATGCCCTGTGCGAAAAGGGGTGGATCTCTCCTCTGCCCATGGAAAGCGGGAGCCGCAAAAAAGAATACCAATTGACCTCCGCCGGGCTGAAGGTGCTCAAACAGGAGCTGGTCCGGCTGGAAGAGCTTGCTGCCAATGGCCGCGCCATTTTACAGGAGGAACAGGTATGAGTGAAACAAAAACGCTGCATCGGAATTTCTGGGTCTGGGAATTTGAAAAAGAAGAACGCTGGCTCAACGAAATGGCGCAGGAGGGCTGGGCCCTGCAGAATGCCGGGTTCTGCACCTACACCTTTGAAAAGACGGAACCCGGCCAGTACATCATCCGGCTGGCCATGCTGGACAGTTCCCCGGATTTTGAAAGTTTCATGGAAGAGTTGGAAGCACAGAGCGTTGGGCATTGCTTCAGTTGGGGATATTTCCGCCGCAGCGCCCAGCTAGGTCCCTTTGATATGTTTTCGGATGTGGATTCCCGTATCTCCCACCTGAACAAAATTGGACAGATGGTGAGGCTGCTCTGTCTGGCAAACCTTGTCATCGGCGTCACCAACACCTTCAGCGGTGCATCGCTGGCATGGCTGAACCTGCTTTGCGCCACGTTTTTGGCCTACGGGCTGGGACGTATCAGCAGCAAACGAGAGAGTCTGGTGGAAGAACGTCAGCTCCACGAGTGATTTTTTCTCCTTGATGTGCAGGATCTTCAGAGTTTTCAAAAAGTTCATTTTTACCCGCTTGCATTCCAATGCAGGCGGGTATATTATTGTCATTAGCAAATAGTTATCATGTGTTAAGTATTTGCATCTGTTAAGTGATAAGGAGGGATCGTATGCCGCAGAAGAGCGCGCCGGAACTGTTCGCCGTGGTCCATTATCTGCATCGGCTGAGCACAGAAGGCAAACGCGGTGCCAAAATGGCACTGGAAAGCTGCCCCAAGTGTCATTTCATCATGCTGGAAGGCGTGCTGATGACCATTGAAGAGCATGGCCAAAATGGCACCATCTATGTTTCCGATCTGGCTGCCGCCGTCAAACAGCCCCTGCCCGCTGTTTCCCGCGCGCTGCGCCAGCTAGAGCAGGATGGACTCATTGAGCGGATCACAGACTCCAATGACCGCCGCAAAACGCTGGTGCGCCCCACGGAAAAGGGGTTGGATGCCAGCCGCCAGGTCGAAACTGCCATCAGCCGTTACTTTGAGCGGGTCATCTGCCGCATCCCGGAAGAGCAGCGGGAGCAGCTGTTCTCCCTGACCGGTGTGCTGCTGGAGGCTGTGGAAGCGGAAAATGCGGAGCAACAAGCAAAATTGAAGGGAGAAAACGAAAATGGGTAAAATTTTCAAGCAGCTGGCCCGCCACTGGGCCGCCTGCCTTGCCGTGGTGGCTCTGCTGTTCGTGCAGGCCTACTGCGACCTTTCCCTGCCGGATTACACGAGCAAGATCGTGGACACCGGCATCCAGCAGGGCGGCATTGAAAGCCCCCTGCCGGAGACTGTGCGCCAAAGCACACTGGATGCCCTCTCGCTTTTGATGAGCGAAGAGGATGCGGATGCACTGCAGAATGCCTACGGATATTATCTTCAGGACGACGGTGTTCTGAAGCTCCGCAGTGACCTGACCGATGCCGAACGCACCGCTCTGGAGGAGGCCGTCACCACACCGGATATCGTGCTGTATATGGCGGCGGCGCAGAATGCTAACGCCCCTGCCGGGCAGAACGCTGCCGCCATGGCTCCGCTGTCCGGCTATCAGAGCGAGGACGAGACTGCCGGGGATGAAGCAGAGACCATGACAGCTGCTCCCACGGCGGAGGATCTGGATGCCGTTTGTGCCCAGTTCACAGCCCTGGCCCAGATGCCCGGTTTTTCCCGGGAAATGATCCAGCAGCAACTGGCCAGCGCCATGGAACAGGTGGACGAGACCACCCTTTCCAGCATGGCAAATCAGGCCACCCTGCTGGTCAGCCTGGAATATGAGGCACAGGGCGTTTCCCATGATGTACAGATGGCCTACCTCTTCCGTGTGGGCGGCCAGATGCTGGCCCTGACCCTGCTGATGGTGGTCGTTGCCATTCTGGTGGGCCTGATCGCCTCCCGCGTTTCGGCTTCCATCGGTCGGGAACTGCGCAGAGAGACCTTTTCCTCGGTCATCCACTTTTCCAACGCGGAGATCGAGAATTTCTCCACCGCTTCCCTGATTACCCGCACCACCAACGATATCCAGCAGGTGCAGTTTACCTGTGTCATCTTGCTGCGCATGGTGGCCTACGCCCCCATTCTGGGCATCGGTGGCGTGATGCACGTCACCCAGGGCAACACCGGCCTTGCCTGGATCATCGTGCTGGACGTGGCCGCTCTGCTTCTGCTCATTACGGTTCTGATGAGCGTCGCCATGCCCAAGTTCAAGATCATGCAGACCCTGGTGGACAAGCTGAACCTCGTCAGCCGCGAGATCCTGACCGGCGTGATGCCGGTGCGTGCATTCAGCCGCGAATCCTTTGAGGAAAAGCGTTTTGATGCCGCCAGCCGGGAGCTGATGGGCACCCAGCTGTTCACCAACCGCGCCATGGTGGCCATGATGCCCTTTATGACCCTGATCATGAACGGCACCAGCCTGCTCATCGTCTGGTTCGGCGGCAAGGCCATGGATGCCGGAAATATGCAGGTGGGCGAAATGATCGCATTCATCACCTACACCATGCAGATCGTCATGTCCTTCCTGATGCTGGCCATGGTGGCCGTGATGCTTCCCCGTGCCGGTGTGGCTGCTGACCGTATCGACGAGGTCTGCCGCACCAAGGCTTCCATCCATGATCCCGACGCTGCCACCGCAAAGCCCGCCCTTGAAAAGAAGGACTGGGATGGCGTGGTCCGGTTCGAGGATGTCAGTTTCCGCTTCCCCGGTGCCGACAGCGACGCGCTGGAGCACATCAGCTTTACTGCAAACCCCGGCGAGACCACAGCCATCATCGGCTCCACCGGCTGCGGCAAATCCAGCCTGCTCAACCTCATCCCCCGCTTTTATGATGTCACCGGCGGCCGCGTGACCATCGACGGCATCGATGTGCGGGAGATGCCGCAGGAGCAGCTCCACAGCCTTTTGGGCTATGTGCCCCAGAAGGGCGTTCTGTTCAGCGGCACCATCGAGAGCAACCTGAAATTCGGCGGTGCGCAGATCACCGATGCGGGCATGAAGAAGGCGGCTTCCATCGCACAGGCCACCGAGTTCATCGACGCAAAGCCCGAGGGCTATGCAAGCCCCATCGCACAGGGCGGCTCCAATGTATCCGGCGGCCAGAAGCAGCGGCTCTCCATCGCCCGCGCCATTGCCAAGGAGCCGAAGATCTATCTGTTCGACGACAGCTTCTCTGCCCTTGACTACAAGACGGATGTCGCCCTGCGCCGTGCGCTGAAGGAAGAGACCGACAACGCCACTGTGATCATCGTGGCACAGCGCATTTCCACCGTCCTCCACGCCAATCAGATCCTGGTGCTGGATGACGGCAGGCTGGTGGGCAAGGGTACTCACGCGCAGCTCATGGCCACCTGCCCTGAATATCAGGAGATCGCCAGGAGCCAGCTGAGCCAAAAGGAGCTCAACCTGCAAGACCTGAACACCGGAAAGGAGGATGAGTGATATGCCGAGACCCGGAAAACAGACCACCGAGCGCGCCAAGGATTTCAAGGGCACTCTGCGGCAGCTCCTCAGCGCATTGCGCCAGTATAAGCTTTCCCTCATCGTTGTGATGGTCTTTGCCATCCTTTCCACCATCTTCAATATCGCAGGCCCCAAAATTCTGGCCAAGGCCACCACGGCCCTTGCCACCGGCTGGATCGCCAAGCTGCGGGGGATCGGCGGCATCGACTTTGCCTACATCGGCAAGATCCTGCTCATCCTGCTGGCCATGTACCTCTGCTCCGCAGCATTCAGCTTTATCCAGGGCTGGCTGATGACCGGCCTTTCCCAGAAGGTCTGCTATGATTTCCGCCGCCAGATCAGCGAGAAGATCAACCGCCTGCCGCTGGCCTACTTTGAAAAGCGGACGGTCGGCGAGGTGCTCTCCCGCATCACCAACGATGTGGACACCCTGGGCCAGAGCCTGAACCAGAGCGTGACCCAGCTCATTACCAGCATTACCACCATGATCGGCGTGCTGATCATGATGCTGTCCATCAGCCCCAAAATGACCCTGATCGCACTGCTCATCCTGCCTGTCTCTCTGGTACTGGTGATGCTGGTGGTCAGGTTCAGCCAGAAATACTTCAAGGCCCAGCAGGCTACTCTGGGCGTTGTGAACGGTCAGGTGGAGGAGGTCTACTCCGGCCACAATGTCATCAAGGCCTTCAACCGGGAGGCCGCCGTGCTGGAGGACTTCAACGCCGCCAACGACAAGCTGTTTGAATCCGCCTGGAAGAGCCAGTTCCTCTCCGGCCTGATGCAGCCCATTATGAACTTTGTGGGCAATCTGGGCTATGTGGCCGTTGCCATCGTTGGCAGCATCTTTGCCGCCAACGGCATCATCACCATTGGTGATATCCAGGCTTTTATCCAGTATGTCCGCAATTTCACCCAGCCCATCCAGCAGCTGGCACAGGTGTCCAACATGCTGCAGAGCATGGCCGCCGCTGCCGAGCGCGTGTTCGAGTTCCTGAACGAGCCCGAAGAGGATCAGCTGGCCGACCCTGCCCGCCGGGCAGACCCTGCCTGCATTGATGGTCAGGTCACCTTTGACCATGTCCGGTTCGGTTATGTGCCCGAAAAGACCATCATCCACGATTTCAGCTGCAATGTGCAGCCCGGCCAGAAGGTCGCCATCGTTGGCCCTACCGGTGCCGGCAAGACCACCATGGTCAAGCTGCTCATGCGGTTCTACGATGTAGATTCCGGCTCCATCACCTTGAACGGCCACGACATCCGCGACTTTGACCGCAGTGCCCTGCGCGAGGGCTTTGGCATGGTGCTGCAGGACACCTGGCTGTTCAAGGGCACCATCATGGAGAATATCCGCTATGGCCGTCTGGATGCCACCGACGAAGAGGTCATTGCCGCCGCCAAGGCCGCCAATGCCGACCACTTCATCCGCACCCTGCCCGGCGGCTACCAGATGGAGCTGAACGAGGACGCTTCCAACGTCAGTCAGGGCCAGAAGCAACTGCTGACGATCGCCCGGGCCATTCTGGCCGACAACCGCATCCTGATCCTGGACGAGGCCACCAGCAGCGTGGACACCCGCACCGAGCAGCGCATCCAGACTGCTATGGACAACCTGATGCGGGGTCGTACCAGTTTCGTCATCGCCCACCGCCTGTCCACCATCAGGGATGCAGACCTCATCCTTGTCATGCGGGACGGCGACATTGTGGAGCAGGGCACCCACGACCAGCTCATTGAGGCCGGCGGTTTCTACGCTGACCTGTACAACAGCCAGTTTGAGGATGTTGTGGATTAAGCCACGCTCTCTTCTTTGAAAAAGGCTCAGGTTTTTGATCGAAACCTGAGCCTTTTTCTTTTGTCAATTCCTACCGGATGTGCTATACTTATTTTTGTGTCTTGAAGTAGGAAAGGAGTAACCACTCATGGAAACCACTCAAAAGCCCTACGCATTCAGCCGCAAGGTATTCTGCGAGGGAATGCGGGATGGCGTGCCCATTGCGCTGGGCTATTTTGCTGTCTCGTTCTCATTGGGCATTGCAGCCCGCAATGCGGGGCTGACCCCCATTCAGGGCTTTTTTGCAAGCCTGTTCAATAATGCTTCTGCCGGTGAGTATGCAGCCTTTTCGCTGATCGCTGCCGGTGCCACCTATCTGGAGGTTGCCATCATCACCCTGATCGCCAACGCGCGCTACCTGCTGATGAGCTGTGCTCTGGCCCAGAAATTTGCCCCAGGCACGCCGTTCTTCCACCGGCTCATCATCGGCTACGATGTCACCGACGAGCTGTTTGGCATCACGATCGCACGACCCGGCTATCTGAACCCGTTCTACACCTACGGTGCCATTGCGCTGGCGGCCCCCGCCTGGGCCATGGGCACGGCGCTGGGCATCATTGCAGGCAATCTGCTGCCCGTGCGTGTGGTCAGCGCCCTGAGCGTGGCCCTGTACGGCATGTTCCTGGCCATCATCATTCCCCCCGCCCGGAAGAACAGGGTCGTTGCCGTGCTGGTGATGCTGAGCTTTGCCCTGAGCTTTGCCTGCGGCTGCCTGCCCGGCATCGCTTCCCTTTCGGACGGCACCCGCACCATCCTGCTGACGGTGCTGATCTCCTGCGGGGCAGCCGTTCTGTTCCCTGTTACACCCGAAGCACCGGAAGCTGCCGGAACTGAGGAGGTGCAGGCATGACCTACAATAATTGGGTCTATATCGCTGTGATGGCCGCCGTATCTTACGCCATCCGTGTGCTGCCGCTGACCCTTATCCGCAAACCCATCAAAAACCAGTTCATCCAGTCCTTCCTCTACTATGTGCCCTATGTGACGCTGGCCGTGATGACCTTCCCGGCCATCGTCAACGCCACCCAAAGCCCCATTGCCGGTGCCGCCGCGCTGGTGGTGGGCATTGCCGCTGCATGGTTCGGGGCCAGTTTGTTTCAGGTGTCTGTCTCCTGCTGCGCCGTGGTTCTTGTGCTGGAACTGTTTTTGGTGCACTGAGCTTTCTGCCGCTGTGGTTCTGGGTAGGCCATGGCGGCTTTTTGGTCTTTGAAAATTTTTTCGGAAAACTTGTAACGTTCCGGCGGTTTTGCCGTCTTATGGGCGAACCGGTTCCAAAACACACCAAAAAGGAGGGATGCGCACATGGAGCACCGCAGTTTTGAGCAGATTTATCTGCAGTATTACAAGCCCGTGTACGCTTACCTGATGACATTGTGCCAAAACGAGGAACTGGCAGCAGAACTGACCCAGGAGACCTTTTACAAGGCGCTGGATGCCATTGACGGGTTCAAGGGCGGCTGTGCACTGAATGTCTGGCTGTGTCAGATTGCCAAAAACACCCTGACGGATACATACCGGCGGCAGAAGCGGGAACTGCCCCCGCTGGACGACACTCTGACGGATGTGCCCAGCCCCGCCCCCCTGCCGGGGGAGGAACTGGAGCAGCGGGAAGGAGCACTGAGCCTTTACCAGAAGCTTCATGCCCTGCCCGAACCGTACCGGGAGGTATTCTGGCTGCGGGTCTACGGCGAACTGACCTTTGCAGAGATCGCCGCACTGCACCACAAGACCGAAAGCTGGGCGCGGGTGACCTTTTACCGCGCCCGAATGAAAATGAAGGAGGCCATCTTATGAAACTACCCTGCTACCTGGTTCAGGACCTTCTGCCGCTTTATAAAGATCACGTCTGCGACGAACAGACTTCCGCCGATGTGGCAGAGCACCTGAGCGACTGTGCCGCCTGCTCTGCCCTGCTGGCTGAAATGGACGCTCCGCCCCAGGAAACTGCGGTACAGGAAGAGCAGGCCGCTGAGGCCGCTGAGGCCCTGAGCACCGTAAAAAAGAATCTGCGCACCCGGCAGGTAAAAATCACGCTGGCCGCTGTGGGCGGGCTGCTGGCCCTGATCTGCGCTTTCTTTGGCTGGCGCTACTGGATGATGCACTCTTATGTGGACCTGCCTGCCGAAGATCTTGTAGTAGAAGAGACCCGTGAAGTACTTCCCTCTGATTCCTACGGGTCTATCCGCACCATTCAGAAAAATGCAGTCAGGAATGCAAAGACAGGAGTTTATTACACCACAGTCGGCTATCAGGTACGTTATTACAGGGACAGCCCCATTGTGTTTCTGAGCGTCACACAGACCCGGTGGGAAGCCCTGATGCGCACGTTCAGTAAAAACAACGAGCCTATCTGGTTTGAGGTTTCAAGTCCTTACACGCTGTTTGTTACGCGGGACACCTATTTGACCCTGCGGGCCGCCCGGCTCATGCCAGAGCAGGATGAACTGATTGACATTCTGGCAGATGATGCAACGCTGACCCGTTACGATGGCGGTTTCTCGTGGACTGATACTTCCAAGACCATCAGCATTCTTTTAGAACAAGTGCGTTTTGCAAAAGTACGCGCAAGAAAAACATCATGAAAAAAATCTTAATTTCCGGCTCCTCCGGCTTTGTGGGTTCCCGGGTACTGCACCAGTGGCAGGGCCGTGCAGAGCTTTTCACCTTCCCGCGCGGATCTCTGGCCGCTGCCGATGAATCCGCCATTCGCCGTTTTGCGGAAACCGTGCAGCCGGATGTCATCCTGCATCTGGCGGCATTGTCCGATACCGGCTACTGCCAGCAGCACCCGGAGGAATCCCAGCGTGCCAACGTCGAACTGCCCATCTGGATGGCAAAGGCTGCACAAGACACCGGGGCCAAACTGATCTCATTCAGCTCGGATCAGGTGTACGCAGGTGTGACCCAGCCCGGCCCCCTGCCCGAAACGCTGCCGCTCTCCCCCGCCAACACCTATGGTCAGCACAAGCTGGAGGCCGAGGAGCGGGTCCTTGCGCTCTGCCCGGAGGCGGTGCTTCTGCGGGCTCCATGGATGTACGATCTGCCCGGTGATGGCCTGCCCCTCCGGGGCAATCTGCCGCTGAACCTGCTGCAGGCCGCACAAAACGGTACTCCCGTTCGCTTTTCGCCACACGATCACCGGGGTGTCAGCTGGGTGCGGGAAGTGGTGGAACATCTCTTCCCCGCCTTGCAGCTGCCCGGCGGTGTGTACAATTTTGGCAGCGGGAACGATGCCGATATGGTCACAACGGCCCGGCAGTTTGCCGAAGCGCTGGGCGTGCAGGTGCAGATCGAGCCTGCTGATTTCTCCCGCAACCTTGTGATGGACAGCTCAAAGCTGGCCGCACAGGGGATCCGATTTAATGATACGTTGAGCAGTTTTGAAGGCTGTTTGAGGTTTTATCAAAAATAAGAACGACCCTCTCCGCCAATGCTCCGCATTGCCACCTCTCCCAAAGGGAGAGGCAATTGCAGCTTCGAGGTAAGATTCTGCAAATCAGCAGTTTTCTTCCTGTCAGATGCGTTGGCTCCCCCTTCGGGGGAGCTGGCACGCGTCAGCGTGACTGAGAGGGTCGTTTTATGTTACAGCAGAATACAGATCAATCCGGTGCAGCCATCGTTGATGACCTGTTCCAGCGTTTCCTGCAGGCGGGTGCGGGCTTCCTGCGGCATGTGGAGGAGCTTGTTCTGCAGCCCCTCATTCACCAGTTCATGCAGGCTCTTGCCAAAGATGTTCGATTCCCACAGCCTCTCCGGGTCTGCTTCAAAATCGCCCAGAAGACTCTGCACCAGATCCTCGCTCTGCTTCTCGGTGCCCACAATGGGGCTGATCTCGGTGTGGATGACGGCTTTCATCATATGGATGGAGGGTGCGCTGGCTTCCAGCCGGACACCGTACCGCCCGCCCTGCCGGACGATCTCCGGTTCCTCCAGCGAGAGCTCCTCAATGCTGGGCATCACGATGCCGTAGCCGGTGGCTTCCACCTGTTCCAGTGCACTGCGGATCTTCTCGTACTCCCGTTTTGCCCGGGATAGCTCAATGATGCAGGGCATCAGGCCCGCTTCATCGCCAATTTCCAGCCCCGTCTGCTCACTGAGAACGCGGTAGAACACCTCCGGCTTCAACAGAACGGTCACCCGCACCACGCCGTCGGAAAGGTTCATGCCGCTCAGGGCAGACTCCTGCACCGAATCCCCGGCCAGCGCTCCGGCACTGTTCTGGGCCGGAACATCCTTCATCCGGCTGATCTTCTCTGAAAACTGGAGCGCCGCCGTGTAAATCTCGTTCTGGAGCCAGTGGCCCTTTTCCAGCATCGTCACCCAGCGGGGAATGGCAAAATCCAGCTCCCGCACCGGAAATTCGTAGAGAACACGCTGCAGGATGGACAGCAGGTCATCTTTCTGCAGATCCAGGCAGCTCACCGGCAGGACCGTGCGTCCGTAGGCCTGTTCCAGCTCTGCAGCCAGAGTCTTTGTCTCCGGAGCATCCGGGCGGGTGCTGTTGAGCAGGATGACAAAGGGTTTGCCCAGCGCTTCCAGCTCTTCCACCACCCGCTTTTCGGCGGGCAGGTAGTTTTCCCGGGGGATCTCGCTGATGGAGCCATCGGTGGTGACCACGATGCCGATGGTGGAGTGATCCCGGATGACCTTGCGGGTGCCGGTCTCAGCGGCAAGGTCAAAGGGGATCTCTTCCTCGAACCAGGGGCTTTTGACCATGCGGGGTTTCTCGTCCTCCTCGTGGCCCATGGCTCCCTCCACCATATAGCCCACACAGTCGATGAGCCGGATGCGGCATTCCCCGCCGCCCTCCAGTTGGAGCGGCACGGCCTGCTCCGGGATGAACTTCGGCTCTGTGGTCATGATCGTTCGCCCTGCCGCCGACTGCGGCAGCTCATCCCGGGCCCGGAGCTTTGCGTCCGCCGGGCCAATGGCAGGCAGCACCAGCTGCTCCATAAACTGCTTGATGAGGGTGCTCTTGCCGGTACGCACCGGCCCCACCACCCCGATCAGGATCTCCCCGCCGGTGCGTGCCCCGATCTCCCGGCAGACAGTGGCTTCCAAACACTCCTGTTTTTCCAAATTGCTCTCTCCTCTCTCCCGTCCGCACCGGGCGGCAAGGCCGCACCTTCTGCGTCTGCTTCTCGGAAACAGTCTATTCGGACAGGCGGCGATATATGAGCGGCACCGGGTAAAAAAGCGTCGGTTGACAGAAAAATCCCTCTGCGCTACAATAGAGAAAACTGTATGGAAAGGCGGAACACAGATGGAGTGGAAGGTTTATTTTGAGGACAATCCGGGCTGTCACCGCCCGCATCGGGGCCGCCCCGGGCAGGAAGTGTCCTGCGGGGCACACTCGGTGTGGGGCGGGCAGCATTTCATCATCCCGGCGATTTACCTTTGTGGAAAAGGGTTGGTTGTAGACATCTGCCGCAGGGTGGAGCGTGATGCGATCGAAGCGCATTACCAGAAGTTGGCCGCTTATGAAGGGATGGACATTGACGAATGCCCGCCGGAAGTTGTCGAACTGGCCGAAGCCGAGGACCCGTTTGGTTCTTTTGACTATCTGCCAAGTGTAGCCATCAACGGCAAAACCGTGGAGTACAGCCGCGGTGCCGGGGAATACTATAACCCCCTCCGCTCCGAAGAGGAGATCGTTTGCAGCGGTGAACAGGCGGCGCGGGACATCGTGAAGCATTACGGGCTTGACCCGGAACAAGGCTGGGATCTCCGGCAGTGGAGCTTTCCCTGGGCGACAAAGCGCAGGCCGGCCCACATCACCAGCCTGACACTGACCCTCACCCAGCGGGAACAGCCTGCCGAAGCGGTGCAGTTCACGGCAGCGCCCGGAAAGGTCGTGGAGTTTGCCCACCCCGTCACCGGTGTGCCCTGCGTGCTGACGGTCAAAGACCTGAAACCGGCCCGGCTGCCGGAGAATGACCTCCCCCACATGGGGCCGCCCATGGAATGGCCCCGGGAATTTGTGGAAATGACTTACACCCTGACCCCCGCCGTGACCACCGGCTGGGTGCAGGTGAACGACTGCGCCTCTAGTGATAAGCCCATCCGGAAAAGCGACGCACCCACGGAAGATGGAGCCATTGGCATCATCGGCGGGGCAGACGGCCCAACGGCGATCTTTGTGAGCGGAAAGCAGCAGGGTGATACCCGCACCGCCTGTTCCTCGCTCCACTTTGCGCCGGTGGAACCGGAAAATATCCGGTGGAAGGTGACCTACTACCAGAAGCAGTTTCCGGATGAAACTATAGCGCTCTTATAACGAAAAGGCAGGCGGCTCCAACCAAAGTTTGATGCCGCCTGTTTTACTGTTCAGATCAACTTGATGGCCACCGCCTCGCTGGTGCGGTCCTGGGCTTCGTTGGTATGCTCGGGGTCATCCAGCATATAGCGGAGCAGAAGCACCTCGCCCACATAAAGCACCGCCACCTTGATGGGGATGCTGCCGGAATCCAGCGGGCTTTCCTGCGCGCCGCACCGCAGCACCACATCTGCCATGGCTGCGCCGGGCGAATCCTCATAATGGGTGAGCAGAATGATCTTTGCGCCGGATGCCTTGGCCGTGCGCAGCGTTTCCAGCATATCGCGGGTCGCGCCGGAATAGGAGATGAAGAGCACCACATCCTCCGGACCCATCAGGCTGGCGGCCAGGATCTGCAGATGACTGTCCCCTGCGGTGCGGAACTTATTGGACAGGCTGGAAAAGCGGGCGCAGATATCGTTGGCCAGAAGCATACTGCCGCCCTGACCCAGGCAGAACACCTGCCGCGCCGCACGCATCAGATCCACAGCCTGCTCCACGGCTTCGGGCGAAAGAGAATTCTGGGTGCCGTTGATGGCAGTGAGAAACAGGCCGCTGGCGTGCTCACACAGGCTGGCGGTGGTAGCGCCCGGCTCCGGCTCATGCTGGTTGACCAGCGCACCGGTGGCGTTGGCCTGCGCCAGCGAAATGCGCATCTCATGGTAGCCCTCAAAGCCCAATGCCCGGCAGAAGCGGAACACCGTTGCCTCTGCTACCTTGCATTCCCGCGCAAGGGAGGAAATGGAAAGGTACTGTGCCTCGTCGGCATGGTGGACAAGGTAATCTGCCACAGCACGGCCGGATTTTGTCAGTTCGTCCTGCCTTTGCTGCAGCAGCTCCCAGAAGTTTGTGGTCGTAGACATGATGGTCTCCTTTTTCCTGCTCCATTTCCCGCCGGAAGGGCTGGCCGCACACGCCAACACCATTGTCGGGAAGTTTTCCTTTAAGAAAAGTATAAAAGAATCCCTGCCGCTTGGCAAGAGGGGCTTTGACTACAAATTCGCGATCGTTTCTGTGCAGAGCGCCCAAATTCGCCGCATTAGTATGACTTATTTGTGAAAATCCTTTTCAATTTACCGGTTTTCCCCCTCTTTTTTGAGTGAAAACTATTTTCACCAGCGAAAAGCGTGATTTTTCTACAATGGTTACAAAATAGCTACAACTTTCAAAATTTCCGTGAATCCTGCCCAAAAGACCAGTCTTTTCGCTAAAATTGTGCGACATCCACAAGAAAACCCTTTCATTATTGGGCAGACAGCCGATAGACAAAATGAAAATATTTTTCTATAATAAGGCCAATAGAAGCGGTTCCCACACGAGGGCCGCAGAGCAGAATCGCACTACATCAATGAGTAAGGAGAAGTTTCTTATGAAAAACAGTATCTCTCGCCGCTCTTTTCTGAAGGCCGTGGGTGCCCTGAGTGCAGCCGGTGCGCTTGCCGCATGCGGCGGCAGCTCCTCCAGCAGCACTGCTGCTTCCTCCACTGCAGCTTCTGCAGCGGCAAGCACCGCAGCTGGCGCTAACATCAAGCTGTGGACATACCCCATCGGCGGCTGGGGCAAGGACGAGACTGTGCAGGAGCTGATCTCCAGCTTCAACGCAAAATATCCCGACATCAAGGTCACCGTTGAGTACCTGGATTACACCAATGGTGATGACCAGGTCAACACCGCCATCGAGGGCGGCAGCGCACCCGACCTGATCATGGAAGGTCCCGAGCGTCTGGTTGCCAACTGGGGCAAGAAGGGCGTTATGGCTCCCCTGAACGACCTGTGGACCGACGATGCCAAGAAGGACATCTACGCTTCCGTTGAGTCCGCCTGCAGGAACGATGCCGGTGACTACTATGAGTATCCTCTGTGCATGACCGCACACTGCATGGCCGTGAACATGACCAAGGTCAAGGAAGTGGGCGCAGACCAGTACATTGATACTGATAAGCACACCTGGAGCACCGACGGCTTCCTCAAGACCGTTGACGCACTGTACAATGGCGGTTATGAGAATGTTGCAGCCATCTACTGCAGCGGCCAGGGCGGCGACCAGGGCACCCGCGCGATCATCAACAACATGTACGGCGGCACCTTCACCGATGCCGAGCACACCAAGTACACCGCTGACTCCCCCGAGAACATCAAGGCCATCCAGGCTCTGTACGATGCCAAGGGCGTGAACTTTGATGCTTCCATCAACGGCGGCGAAGAAATCACCCTGTTCCGCAACGGCACTCTGCAGATGGCATTCTGCTGGAACATTGCACAGCAGCTGAACTCCGACAACAACGATGCCGGCCTGACCAACAGCGGCGACGAGATCTTCCCCATGGCATTCCCCACTGAGAGCGGCGATCCCAAGCTGTGCGGCGGCATCTGGGGCTTCGGCATCTTCGACAACGGCGACGAGGCCAAGATCGAAGCCGCCAAGACCTTTATCGACTTCATCGCTGCTGACCCCGATCAGGTTGGCGCAAGCGTTCTGGCTTCCACCTACTTCCCCGTTCGTGAGAGCGTTGGCGATATCTATGCCGGTAACGACATTATGAGCGAGTACACCAAGTTCATGGGCTTCCTGGGCGATTACTACCAGATCACCCCGGGCTGGGCAACTGCTCGTACCGAGTGGTGGAACATGCTGCAGCGCGTTGGCACCGGCGAGCCCGTTGAGCAGGCCGTTGCTACCTTTGTTGAGAACGCAAATGCTGCCGCTACTGCCGAGGCATAAGCGCACCACCTGAGTTTTTCATCGCAACGTTATAAACCTTGCCCCTTCCTCGATAATCCCGGCGAGGGAGGGGCATTCTTTTTGCAAGTTCCGTCGGGAGCCGGTCATTTTACCGGAGCTAAACGAAAGGTTTGGTGATTTTCTTGGCTGCTACCACCGTAAAAGTCAAAGAGCCAAAGCGCAGCCGCGCACTGGTCCGGCAGGAGACCATCGCATCCTATCTCTTCCTTCTGCCCAGCCTGATCTTCTTTCTGGGGTTCGTCATCTACCCCATGATCCTCTGCGTGGTCACGAGCTTCTTTGATTCCACCATGAACCGCGCCGATGTCTTTGTCGGCCTTGCAAACTACAAAGAACTGTTCGCCGATAAGATCTTCCTGGGTGCTCTGAAGAACACCTTCATCATCGTCATCGTGTCGGTGCCTGTGACCTGCGCCTTCTCGCTGTGGGTCAGCTCCGCCATCGTGGATCTGCCCGAGTGGGCCACCAGCCTTTTCCGCTGCGTGTTCTACTTGCCCGTTGTCACCGGTTCCGTTGCCGTTACCGTTGTCTGGAAGTGGATGTACAACAATTACTACGGCATCTTCAACTATCTGGGCAAGACGCTGGGCCTGATCGACAAGAACATCAACTGGCTGGGCGATGAGCGGTTCGCTCTGGGCTGCATTATCCTCATCCTGCTGACCACCTCTGTGGGCCAGCCCATCGTTCTGTATGTTTCTGCCCTGGGCAACGTGGACCAGTCCATCGTGGAAGCTGCCGAAGTGGACGGCGCGACCGATTTCCAGTGCTTCTGGAAGATCAAGTGGCCCGCCATCATGCCCACCACCCTGTACATCCTGGTCATCACCACCATCAACTCCTTCCAGTGCTTTGCGCTGATCCAGCTGCTGACTTCCGGCGGCCCCAACCACAGCACCGATACCATCATGTACTACATCTACTACACCGCGTTCAAGCTGTACCGCTACGGCTACGGCAACGCCATGGGTGTTGTGCTTGCCATCATCATTGCCATCCTGTCTGCTATCCAGTTCAAGGCTGGCAACCAGAATAATTGAGGAGGTGCGTAACAATGAGTGCAACTGCTGCAACCGCAAAAAAGCAAAAGCCCTTGAAGCGTCACCCCAGCAAGCTCAAGCAGGCCAGCGCCTATACCATCCTGACCCTGATCCTGATCAGCATCGTGGCCGTGACCTTTGCGTTCCCGCTGTACTGGATCATCACCGGCTCCTTCAAAACCGGTGCGGCCATCAACTCCACCACCCCCGAATGGTGGCCCCATGAGTGGGTGCTGACCAACTACCAGAAGCTGTTTGCCGGAAAGAGCGCTCCGCTGTGGCAGCTGGCCATCCCCTTCAGTGCACGCTTCAGTGCCGACGGCGATCCCATCTACTTCTCGGTGGGCCCCACCGCTCCTGCTGCCCTGCGCTGGATGATCAACACCGTGTTCATGGCTGTTGTCTCCATGATCCTGACCTGCATCACCGCCGCCATGGCCGGTTATGCACTGGCCAAGAAGCGCTTTGTGGGCCGTCAGCTCCTGTTCACCCTGATCGTGTGCGCAATGGCTCTGCCCAAGCAGGTCATTCTGATCCCCCTGCTGCGTGAGATGAGTACCCTGAACCTCTACAACACCATCTGGGCCGTCATCTTCCCCATTGTCGGCTGGCCATTCGGTGTGTTCCTGATGAAACAGTTCAGCGAGGGCATCCCCACAGAAATGCTGGAAGCCGCCCGCATTGACGGTGCAAGTGAAGCCAAGACCTTTATCAGCATCGTGCTGCCCATGGTCAAGCCGGGCATCGGTGCCCTGGCCATCTTCACCTTTATCAACAGCTGGAACGATTACTTCATGCAGTTGATCATGCTGTCCAGCACCAGCAACCTGACCATTTCTCTGGGCATTGCAAAGCTGCAGGCGGAGAACAGCACCGACTTCGGTCTGATCATGGCAGGTGCTGCACTGGCTGCTGTGCCTATCATCATCATCTTCCTCATCTTCCAGAAGTACTTCACCAAAGGCATCGCAATGGGTGCCGTTAAGGGCTAAAATTGCGACCGCCGCCTGCGGCGGAAACAGGGAGCAATTTTTGGCGCAGCGGTCTGCAAGACGCGAGACCCGCCCAAGGGTCGAAGCGGATGCAGGGCACCGCAAGAGGGCATTGATGCAGTTGCCCGGAACAGAAAGCGTTGGAGCTTGATGTTCAGGAAGCAATTTTTGGCGCAGCGGTCTGCAAGACGCAAGGCCCGCACCAAGGGCCGAAGCGGATGCAGGGCACCGCAAGAGGGCGCTGATGCAGTGAACAGAACAAATAAGCATATAGGAGCTTAAGGAGACAAACCATGAAAGATATCACTAAGTACCAGGGCGTTATCCCCGCTTTCTACGCCTGCTACGACGCAGAGGGCAATATTTCCACCGAGGGTGTCAAGGCCCTCACCCGCCACCTGATCGCCAAGGGCGTTAAGGGCGTGTATGTCGGCGGTTCCTCCGGTGAGTGCATCTACCAGCATGTGGACGAGCGCAAGGCCGTGCTGGAGGCAGTGATGAGCGAAGCCAAAGGCAAGCTGACCGTCATTGCACATGTTGGCTGCAATAACACCGCCGACAGCGTGGAACTGGCCCGCCATGCCGAGAGCGTGGGTGTGGATGCCATCGCCTCCATCCCCCCCATCTACTTCCACCTGCCCGAGTATGCCATTGCAAAATACTGGAATGACATGTCCGCTGCTGCTCCCAATACCGAATTCGTCATCTACAACATTCCCCAGCTGGCTGGCACCGGCCTGACCATGAGCCTGCTGAAGGAGATGCTCAAGAACCCCAACGTGGTGGCTGTCAAGAACAGCTCCATGCCCACCCAGGACATCCAGATGTTCAAGGATGCCGGTATCGCTGCCCGCGGCGAAGGCAACTTTGTGGTCTTTAACGGCCCCGATGAGCAGTTCGTCTCCGGCCGCGTCATCGGCGCAGACGGCGGCATCGGCGGCACCTACGCCGTGATGCCTGAGCTGTATCTGGCCATGAACGAGCATATCAACAAGGGCGAGGTCAAGGAGGCTCAGGCCCTCCAGTATGAGGCCGACCGCATCATCTACAAGATGTGTGAGGCCCACGGCAACCTGTACGCCGTGCAGAAAGAGATCCTGCGCCGGATGTACGGTCTGGAGCTGGGCGGCGTGCGTGAGCCCATGCCCAGCCTGATCCCCGAGGATGAGACCATCGTGGCCGAAGCACAGGCCATGATCGAGGCCGCCATCGCAAAACTGTAAACTGAACAAGCGCCCCCTCTCCGTCTCTTTTCAGAGGGGAGGCGGGCGCTTCTTTTTTGGAGGGAAAGCGTATGATCTGCGATACCCTGGATCAACTGCATCTGTACAAGGGGTTCCACAAAAACCTCGACACGGCCATTGAGTTTCTGGCCGCACACCCGCTGGATACCCTGCCGCTGGGCCGTACTGAAGTGGACGGCGACGAGGTGTTCATCAATGTGATGGATGCCGATCTCAAACCCCACACCGGTTCCCACGCCGAATATCACCGGCTCTACGCCGATCTGCAGATCGACCTGACCGGCGGCGAGGGTTGGGGCTACGAGACCGCCCCCGGCACCGAGGTGGATCCCTACCAGCCGGATATCGGCAAAAAGGACAGCGAGGATGCCGTTTTCGGCGCTCTGGGCGAGGGGCGGTTCGTCCTCTTCTTCCCCGGTGAGCTGCACCGCCCCGGCGTGGAAATGCCCGGCTGCGATCGTGTCCGCAAAGCTGTTGTCAAGATCAAGATGGAGGATAAGTATCATGGATAAGGAAAAACTGTTTGCTCAGATCAAGGGCGGGCTGATCGTCTCCTGCCAGGCATTGGAGCACGAGCCCCTGTACACCAAGGAGGGCGGCGTGATGCCCCTGATGGCCAAGGCAGCCGCCATGAGCGGCGCGGTGGGCATCCGCGCCAACACCGTGCGGGACATCACCCAGATCAAGGAGGTCGTGGACCTGCCCGTGATCGGCATCATCAAAAAGGACTACCCCGGCACCCCCATGTACATCACTGTGACCATGAAGGAAGTGGACGAGCTGGTGGCCTGCGGCGTGGATATCCTTGCCGTGCAGGGCACGGGAGCTCTCCGCCCGGATGGTTCCACCTCCGCTGAGTTCATCCGCGCCATCAAGGCAAAGTACCCGGATCAGCTGGTGATGGCCGACTGCGACAACTTTGAGAACGCCATGGCCTGTGCCGAGGCCGGTGCCGACTTTGTGGGCACCACCATGCGCGGCTACACCCCTGAGACACAGGGCATTGACGACATCGATTTTGATTTCGTCCACAAGCTGGCCACCGAGTGCCCCGCCAAAGTCATTGCCGAGGGCCACATCCACTACCCTGAGCAGGCCGTCAAGGCACTGGAAGCCGGTGCCTTTGCACTGGTGGTGGGCGGTGCCATCACCCGCCCTGCCGAGATCACGGCCCGCTTCACCGGAGCCATCAACGCCATGAACAAGTAAAACGGAGACACTGAGATGAAACAGTATCTTGCGATCGATATCGGCGGCACTGCCGTCAAGCTGGGCATCGTGGATGAGACCGGCGCGGTAGGCTCCAAGGCCGAGGAGAGCGTCAACTTTGACGGCTACCAGACCCCGGTGCTGACCACCGTGCTCAAAGCCGCCAAAGCCTTTGTGGAGACCCAGAACATCGATGTGAACACGCTGGAAGGCGTGGGCGTTTCGGCCACCGGCCAGATCGACAGCCGCAAAGGCATCGTGGCCGGTACCTGCGGCAACTTTCCCAATTACATCAACAGCCCCATCCAGGCCGAACTGGAACGACTCTTCGGCCTGCCCGTCACCGTTGCCAACGATGCCAACTGCATGACGCTGGGCGAAGTCTGGGTCGGCGGCGCAAAGGGTTATACCGATGTCATCGGCGTGACCCTGGGCACCGGCGTGGGCGGCGGCATCCTGACCGGCGGCCGCCTTTTGGAGGGTGCCCGCGGACTGGGCGGTGAGCTGGGCCACTACCGCACCCATGCACTGGACGGTGTCCCCTGCACCTGCGGTGCCACTGGCTGCTGGGAGCGCTACGCCGCCACCACGGCTCTGGTACGGGCCGCACAGGAAAGGGACCCCGCCTGGAAAGACGGCCGCGCCATTTTTGCTGCCGCGGAGGCTGGCAACGAGACCGTTCTGGCCCTGCTGGATGCCTGGACGGATGAGATCGCACAGGGCCTTGCAGGCATGGTGCACATCTTCAACCCGCAGCTCATTCTCATCGGCGGCGGTGTGAGCGCCCAGCAGAAGCTGCTCATCGAGCCCATTGCCACCAAAGTCAGAGCCTCCGTTATGCCCGCCTTTGCCGAGGGGCTGGAGATCCGCGCCGCCCAGCTGCACAATGATGCCGGTATGGTAGGCGCAGTCTATTACTTCCGCCAGCAGCACGGCGAAGCCTGATCATCTGAACGATCAAAGGAGTGTATTGAGATGAAAACACATATTCTCTGCCTGGGCGATTCCAACACCCACGGTTATTGTGCCGACCCCAAGGACAATGCCGATGGCGGCATCCGCTTCAACGAGGACGAGCGCTGGACCTGCCGCCTGCAGACTGCTCTGGGCGACAAGTATCTGGTAACCGAAGAGGGCCTTTCCGGCCGCACCACCGTTTTTGTAGACCCCATCCACGAGTCCATGGATGCTCTGAGCGTGGCCTATCCCCTGCTCAAGAGCCATGAAGTCATCGACCTGCTCATCATCATGCTGGGCACCAACGATGTGAAAGAGCGCTTCAACGCAAACGCCGCCTGCATTGGCGCTGGCATGGAGCGCCTGATCCAGAAGTGCAAGACCGTGGACTGCTGGGGCGGCAAGGAACCCAACATTCTTGTGGTCGCTCCTCCGCGCATCAAGGAGGGCTTCCACGATGAGGTCATGGGCGACGGCTGTGTGGAGAAGTCCAAGGGCGTTGCCGGCTGGTACAAGATCATTGCAGAGCGCAACAACGTCCATTTCCTGGATGCTGAAGGCTGCGAGTTCAACCAGATCGACTTCATGCACCTGACCCGTAAGGGCCACGCACAGCTGGCCGAAAAGCTGGCCGAGCTGGTGCCGACGCTGCTCTGAGTCAAAAAGAACAACCCTCTCCGTCATTGCCTCGCAATGCCGCCTCGCCCTTTCGGGGGAAGCAGGCAAAGCAAAAGGCTTTGACGGAGAGGGTTGTTTTCTTTTGTCAGATGTAATCCGAAATATACGGAATCTTATGGAAGAGCACGTCATCCAGCCGTTCCACAGCCTCTTCCCTGCCCTCGATGCGCTCCAGCTCATACAGACGCTCTGCGGTCTTGTAGCCCAGTAGCAGGGTGGTAAAGGTGCCGATGCCCATTTTCAGGTGATACTCGGCGGGTTCACGGGTCATGGTGCAGTGCCCATCCGCAAAGCGAACGTTGAACGTCCGGTCGTTCCATGGCAGAAGCGAGTCCTCGATCTCCAGCTCGATGCACAGGGTGCCGCCGTCCGGGTCACAGGGGTAATCGGCGAGGAAATCCTCCACGTCGATGATGCGTCCCATGGCATAGGGGCGGATGCTCTCCTTGATGTCGCCATCGTCCATCTCAAAGGCGATGGGTTCGCTGAAATAGGTACTGCCGTGCACCTCATCGATCATGGAATCATGGGCATGGATATACTCCCACAAGCCTTTCTGGGCCTCACGGTTGAGGTAGACCATCTCCTTGATGTGCATGATGTCGTTTTTGATGAGGTAGACCATGTAGCCGCAGGGCTTATCCTTGACGTTGTAGTAGACCACAACATTGGTATCGTCCTCGTCCCAGCGCCAGTATTCCTCCCAGGCCAGACTGTTGCGGAACAGACAGCCGTGGGTGATGGACGCAAAGTGGGAGTGCAGCTCATGGAACTCGGTGTTATCCCAGCTGACACGCCGGACATAGCCGGGGGCCTTGACCTTGGTGGGGATCTGCCGGTCCTTGATGTTGAACGAGATCTTGTTGGAAACGATCTCCCAGCCCAGATGATGGTACAGCGGAATGCTGTACGGGTAGAGCAGGGCGAAGGATTTGCCCTCCTCGTGCATCTGGGTCAGGCCCTTGATCATCAGGTGCTTCATAATGCCCTGCCCGGTGTACTCCGGGTAGGTGCAGACACTGGTGACAAAGCCCACATGGTAGACCGTATCGTAGATGTTCATTTTCAGCGGATAGACGGCAAACTGGGACACCAGCGTGTCTCCATCAAAGCAGCCCAGCACGTCGGCGCGTTCCAGCACCGGGAACTTGGACTGCTTGATCTCGTCGTCCTTCCAGCCTGTGGCAGTCAGTTCTTCTTCCGTGACCTGAAAGGTGTAGCGGAGCAGTGCGTTGTACTGATCCAGATCCTTCGCTTCCAGATAACGGGTCAGATAATGGTCCGCGGCGTTCATACGAACACCCCCGTCCTTACGGGGTCAGACGGTTGGGGCCGCGGAACAGGAACTCCGCGTCCTTGATGCTCTCGCCCACCAGCAGCATGGTCAGGCGGTCGATGCCCAGACCGAAGCCGCCGTGCGGGGGACAGCCATACTGGAAGAATTCCAGATAGAACTTGACATCCTCAGCCAGACCCTTTTCCTCAGCCTGCTTCTTCAGCACCTCATAACGGTGCTCGCGCTGGGCACCGGTGGTGATCTCCACACCGCGCCAGATCAGGTCGTAGCCCTGAGGCACGCCGTTCTCGTCGCGCATGTGGTAGAAGGCGCGCTTCTCAGCATCGTAATCCGTGACGAAGAGGAACTCGTGGTTATAGTGCTTCTTCACCCAGTCGTAGCTCAGGCGCTCGGCCTCAGTGGTCAGGTCGCCCTTCTCGGAATCGTCCACCACATAACCGAAGTCCTCTTCCAGACCCTTGTACAGGTCAGCCAGCTTGACCACGGGGAACGGAGTCTCGGGCACGATGACTTCCTTGCCGAACAGCTCCTGGATCTGGTCGCCGTATGCGTCCTTCACAGCCTGCAGGCCAGCCTTGAGCAGCTGCTCCTCCATGGCCATGACATCCTTGTAAGAGGTGATGTAGCTGAACTCCAGATCGAAGCCGGAGAACTCCGTGGCGTGCTTATTGGTATAGCTTTTCTCGGCGCGGAACACAGGGCCGGTCTCGAAAATGCGCTCAAAGCCTGCAGCCATTGCCATCTGCTTGTAGAACTGGGGGCTCTGTGCCAGATAGGCATTGCGGTCGAAGTAATCCACCTTGAACACCTCGGAGCCGCTCTCGCTTGCAGCAGCGATCAGCTTGGGGGTGTGGATCTCGATAAAGTTCTGGTCCAGCAGGAACTTGCGCATGGCGTTGACCATGCAGCTCTGGGCCTTGAACATCAGCTGGTTCTCGTCGGTGCGCAGATCGACCCAGCGGTAATCAATGCGCTGGTCGATGCTGGAACGCTCCACTGCCTTTTTCTTCTTGGTGGCGGCAATGGCCTTGCGGGCAATGGGCAGTGCATCCGCAATGCTCTCCACCTCGATGGCCTCGGGGATCATCTCGATGCCGCCCATCTTGACGTAGTCGTTCTCGACCACCTTGCCGGTGACAGTGATGACAGAATCAGGGGTCAGCTGATCGATGGTGTCCACCAGATCAGGATGATCTTCTTTTTCAACCGTGATCTGCAGCTTGCCGGTGATATCCTTCAATACGATAAAGGCCATGTACTTGCTGTTACGCAGGTTTTCAATAAAACCCTGTACCTTGACCGTATTGCCAATTTCCTTTTGTACCTCGTTGATATAGGTGCGATTCATGGAAATCCTCCTTTGATGTCTTATACCGTTTTATTATACGCTTTTCAGGGGATAAATCAAGTATTCTGCCCGGGCCAGTCTTACTTCTTGTGGTTTTCCTCTTCGTGCAAAGTGCCGGTGCCGCCCTCGACCACACCGTCGTGGTCGAGCACCGCCCTGATGGTGCCAAAGAAGCACTTTACGTCCATGCCAAAGCTCAGGTGCTCCACATAGTAGCCGTCCAGCCGGGCCTTGTCCACGATCTCCAGCTCATCCCGCCCATGGATCTGAGCCCAGCCGGTCAGGCCGGGGCGGACATCGTTGGCACCGTACTTGTCCCGCTCGGCCAGCAGGTCATACTGGTTCCACAGCGCCGGGCGCGGACCGATGACTGCCATATCGCCCACAAAGATGTTCCAGAGCTGGGGCAGCTCGTCCAGACTGGTCTTGCGCAGGAAGTGCCCCACCCGGGTGATATACTGATCCGGGTCCTTGAGCATGTGGGTGGGCATATCGTGGGGGGTGTCGATGCGCATGGTGCGGAACTTGAGGATATTGAAATGTTGTTTGTGGATGCCCACCCGCTTCTGCCTGAAAAAGATCGGCCCCGGAGAATCGATCTTGATGGCAAGGCAGAGGATGAGCAGCAGCGGCGAGAGCACGATCATGCCGCAGAGAGACAAAATGACCGCCAGCAGCCGCTTGATGCCGTTTCGATACATGGAAGATCCTCCCTTTTCAGAGTACTTTTTATTATAGCAAGCCATTCGACAGTTTGCAATCCATTCCGTGCAGTTTTACGCCCGAGAGGCTCAGGCAGGTGCAGCAGAAGTATTGGCTGTTGCGCATGCCACAAAACGCCTGTTTTGTTGTATTATTCATCCTGTTTTCTCTCTTGTTCCGGAACGATTTCTGCCGTATCATTATAGTAACAACTCTATCTGAAACAGGAGGTCTTTTCTGTGATCCAACGTTTTTCTTTCGGGCATCCTTTTCCCACCCAGAGCGTTGTGCTGTCTCTTCCCGCGGAAAGCGGCCCCATCCCCTTTCTGACTCCCGATGGCAGCGGCTGGCAGCTCACCCTCAGTGAGCAGGCTGCCGTCTACGGTCTGGGTGAAATGCCCCGCGGCATCAACAAGCGCGGCTGGCACTACATCGCCAACAACACCGATGAATCCCGCCACAGCGAGGACAAGCTTTCCTTCTATGGTGCGCACAATTTCCTGCTGGTGCGGGACGGCAGCACCTGCTTTGGCCTGTTCGTGGATTTCCCGGGCAAGGTTTATTACGACATCGGTTATTCCCGCCACGATCTTCTCTCTTTCCACACCGAGACCCCAGACTACGATCTGTATCTCCTCTCCGGCGGGAACGAAAATGCGATCTGCAGGGAGTTCCGTACCCTCATCGGCCGCAGCTACATCCCGCCCAGGTGGGCATTCGGTCTGGCACAGAGCCGCTGGGGCTACAAGACTGAGGAGGACGTACGGGAAGTTGCACGCCAGTACAAGGAGCACGACCTGCCGCTGGACATGATCTGTATGGACATCGAGTATATGCAGGACTATGCCGATTTCACCGTAAACAAGGAACGTTTTCCAGACCTTACAAAGCTCTCCGCAGACCTGAAAGCGCAGGGCATCCGGCTGGTGCCCATCATCGATGCCGGCGTGCGCGTCGACCCCAACGACTCCACTTGCACTGAGGGGCTGGAAAAGGGATACTTCTGCAAAAAGGCCGACGGAACTCCCTTTGTGGCGGCAGTCTGGCCCGGCAAGGCCTACTTTGCCGACTTCCTGCGCCCTGAGGTGCGGGAGTGGTTCGGCCACAAATACAAGGCCCTGACCGACTGCGGCATCGAGGGCTTCTGGAACGATATGAACGAGCCCTCCCTCTTCTACTCACCTGAGCGGCTGCGCGCTTTTCTGGACGATATGGCCGCCCTGCGGGAGAAGGACAACATTGAGCAGGAGGAGTTTTTCCCGCGCGTGGTGGGCGGTGCCATGGGCCTGATGAACAGCCCGGCAGACTACGCCAGTTTCTACCATGAGGCAGACGGCCGGAAGGTACGTCACGATCAGGTCCACAACCTTTATGGCGGCAGCATGACACGCGCCGCAGGGGAAGCCTTTGCCGACCTGCGCCCGGGCCAGCGCACCCTGCTTTACAGCCGTTCCAGCTTCATTGGCAGCCACCGCTACGGCGGCATCTGGCTGGGCGACAACAATTCCAGCTGGGCCCAGCTGCTGGCCAATATCCAAATGATGCCCAGTGTCCAGATGTGCGGTTTCCTGTACAGCGGTGCCGACCTCTGCGGCTTCTCCTGCGATACCACGCCGGATCTTGCCCTGCGCTGGCTTGAGTTCGGTCTGCTCACCCCGCTGATGCGCAACCACTCCGCGGTGGGCACCCGGATGCAGGAATACTACCGCTTCCCCGAGGTGCTGCCCGCTGTGCGTAATATGATCCGTCTGCGCTACGCCCTGCTGCCCTACCTGTACAGCGAATTTATGAAGGCTGCGCTGGAAAACACCAGCTACTTCCGGCCGTTGGCCTTCGATTACCCGGATGACCCCGATGCCCGGGAGGTGGAAGATCAGCTTTTGCTGGGCGAGGGCCTGATGGCCGCTCCCGTCTATGTCCAGAATGCCCACGGGCGGCATGTCTACCTGCCCGAGCCCATGAAGCTCCTGCGCCTGCGGGCTGTGGACGACTACGACGAAGAGATCCTGCCCGCCGGACACCACTATATCCGCTGTGCGCTGGACGAAATGCTGTTGTTCATCCGTCCGGGTCACATCATTCCCGTGGCACAGCCCGCCAACAACACCGCTGAGCTGGATGATGCCAGTCTGACCCTGTGGAGCTTCCTGCCCAACGGCGAATCTGCGGAATACCGGATGTACCGGGACGACGGCGTGACAACGGAATACGAGAAGAAAGAGCACTGGAAAACGCTGCAGATCCATCATTCCTGATCAAAGCGCCCCAGAAAGGCAGGAATCCCCTGCGCGGCATCTTGTATTTTACAGAAAACTGTATTATAATATAGGTGTTCTTTACAAATTGCGTTGTGCCGCAAAACGGCACGGCGCATTTTTTACGCTTTGATTTTGGTGCAAGAGTATGAGAGAAGTTTCAAAGGAGGCGGAGCTTTCATGGCACAAATGTCCCAGGCCGGTGATCTGACCAGAGGCCCGATGCTGAAAAAGATCATCCTGTTTTCCCTGCCGCTGGCGGCATCCAGCTTTTTGCAGCTGCTGTTCAATGCTGCCGATGTGGTCGTGGTGGGCCGGTTCGTCGGCAGCGCCGCGCTGGCAGCAGTTGGTTCCAACGGTGCGCTCATCAACCTGCTGGTCAACCTGTTTGTCGGCCTTGCGCTGGGTGCAAACGTTGTGGCTGCCCGCTGCTATGGTGCAAAGGATGACCAGGGCGTGCACGAAGCGGTGCAGACCGCTGTTACCCTGAGCCTTGTGGGCGGCGTACTGATGGCTTTTGTGGGCTTTTTTGCAGCCCACGGCCTGCTGGAACTGATGTCCAGCCCCGAGGATGTCATTGACCTTGCCACCCTTTACCTGAAGATCTACTTCATCGGAATGCCGATGACCATGCTGTACAACTTCAACGCCTCCCTGCTGCGTGCCGTGGGCGACACCCGCCGCCCGCTGGTCTGTCTGGCGGTGGCAGGTGTCATCAATGTGGTGCTGAACCTGCTGTTCGTCATCGTATTCCAGATGAGCGTGGCGGGTGTTGCGCTGGCCACCATCCTCAGCCAGACGGTATCCGCCATTATGGTCACGGTGCTGCTGGTCAAGGAAGAGGGTGCCATGCACCTTGACCTGCGGCATCTGGGCTTCCACAAGAAAGCCCTGCTGCAGATCATCCAGATCGGCCTGCCCGCCGGTCTGCAGAGCACCGTGTTCAGCCTGTCCAACGTGGTGATCCAGTCGGCTATCAATTCCTTTGGCTCCACGGTCGTGGCCGGAAACTCTGCCGCATCCAACCTCGAGGGCTTCATCTACACCGGCATGAATGCCTTTGCGCAGGCGGCCGTGACCTTTACCAGCCAGAACGTGGGTGCCCGCCGGTACGACAACCTCGACCGCGTCATGCGCAACTGTCTGCTCTGCGTCACTGTGGCGGGCCTGTTCCTGGGCTGCGGCGCTTACTTTGGCGGTGAGGTCCTGCTGCACTTCTACTCCACGGATGAAGCCGTGGTGGCTGCCGGCCTGTCCCGGATGCAGATCATCTGCACTGCCTACTTCCTGTGCGGCATAATGGACACTCTGGCCAGCTGCCTGCGCGGCCGCGGCTACTCGGTGATCCCCATGATCGTCAGTCTGGTGGGCAGCTGCCTGCTCCGTCTGGTCTGGATCGCAACCATCTTCCGGATGTTCCGCTCCACCGGCACGCTGTACATCAGCTATCCCATCAGCTGGGCCCTGACCGCAGGGGTGCATCTCATTTGCCTGCTGGTCGTGCGCAAAAAGATGAACGATCAGCTGAAGGAAGAGCGCCACCTGGCCGCATAACAAAAAACGCTCTCCTGTGCTCAGCAGGAGGGCATTTTTTGTTTACAGCATCTTCTTTAACAGATATCGGTCATACCCGCCGTACATCTCACGGCGGTCGGCAATGACAAAACCGCAGGCAAGGGCATTGTTCAGGCTGTATTGATTCTCCGGGCTGACGGTGGCCCCGATGCCAACGATGCCGGGCCGGACAAGGGGCAGCGCCGCTTCCAGCAGCTTCCGCTGCAGGCCGTTGCCCCGCCAGTCCGGGTGGACCACTGCGCTGTCTGCATTGGCCCAGTGCTCCCACTCCTCCCGGGGCACCCCCAGAAAGGCCGCATAGTTGTGTGCGCTCCGGCCGCAGTAGCGCAGGATAAAGTACGCCCCCAGCCGTTCGCCGTCGTATGCCCCGATGCACAGGTCCTTCCTCAGGTAGGCCGTGATATTCTCCAGTGTGTCCGGCACAAACTGCTCCGGGTGGGGCATAGCGGCCCGCACTTCGTTCTGCAAAGCAAAGAATGCGGCGGCATCCGCAGGGCCGCACCGGCGCAGGCGAATGGGAAGCTGTGCAGGCCGGCCGCACACTTTTTGCAGTATCAGTTCCATTTTGTGAACCCTCCAAAAATAAAATCATACTTTCTGCTGGATTCCAGTATAATTACCATTCAAAATAAAGTCAAATCATGCTATAATGAAAGCAAGAAAATCTGTCCGGCGCAGCTTTTGGGTTGCAGGGCAGGTTTTCCCAAGTCCAGGCGGGCACTGCCCCGCCCGCGAACCGGAGGAACAGCCCATGAAAGAATCCAGCTCTTCGTCATCCATCCGCCTGGGCGGTGCGGTCATCAGTGACCGTGTCGTCGCGGCGCTTCTGGAAGAACTGCGCACCGGCCGCTACGCCGATGCCGACCGCCTGCCCGCCGAGGTCGATCTGGCCGCGGAACTCGGTGTCAGCCGTACCGTGATCCGGGACGCGCTGAGCGAGATGGAGCGCGCCGGTTACATCGAGCGCGTGCGCGGCATTGGCACAGTGATCAACCGCACCGTGCTCAGCCTGCGCAGCCGCCTTGACCAGAAGCTGGAATATTACCCGCTGATCCGCAGCTTTGGCAGCTACCCCCACGCCGATGGCATCCAGATCTATCCCATCCGCGCCGGGGCCGAGCTTGCCCGGGATCTTGCCATTGCACCGGGGGACGAGGTCATCTGCATCAAAAAACGCATCCTGGCCGACACCACCCCGGTCATCTACTCCATCGATTATCTGCCCCGCGCCCTCTTTGGCAGCCGGGACTACACCCGCATCGACCTGAGCGGCGGCGTGTTCGATATCCTGGAGCAGGAATGCAACCAGCAGATCTCCTCGAATGTGGCCCACCTCAAGGCCAGCTGCGGCGACGAGGCCATCCGGGCTGCCATGCGTCTTGCCCCCGGCGAGGCCATGCTGCTGCTGGATGAGATTTGCTTCAACCGTCTGTGCCACCCGGTCATGCGCTCACTGAGTTATTACACGAATTTCTTCGATTTTTCCATTCTACGAAAATTACTTTGACGGAGGTAAAATTCATGCGCCATCTCATCGATCCCTTGGATTTCAGCCAGGAGGAGATCACTTCCCTGCTGGATCTGGCCGACCGCATCCGCTCCGACCCTGCCGCTTACCAGGACGTTGCGGCTCACAAAAAACTCGCCACTCTGTTCTATGAGCCGTCCACCCGCACCCGCCTTTCCTTTGAGGCGGCCATGCTGAACCTGGGCGGCCATGTGCTGGGCTTCCCGAGCGAGACCGTCTCCAGCGCTTCCAAGGGAGAAAGCGTTGCAGATACCATCCGTGTGGTCTCCTGCTATGCTGATATCGTGGCAATGCGCCATCCCAAAGAGGGTGCGCCGTTCCGCGCTTCCCGCTACTCCCGCATCCCGGTCATCAATGCCGGTGACGGCGGCCACCAGCACCCCACCCAGACCATGACCGATCTGATGACCATCCGCACCCGGATGGGTCGGCTGGATAACCTGACCATCGGCCTGTGCGGCGATCTGAAGTTCGGCCGCACTGTCCATTCTCTCATCAAGACCATGGCACGCTGCAAGAACATCCGCTTTGTGCTCATCAGCCCCGAGGAGCTGCGGGTGCCCGACTACATCATCAAGGATGTGCTGGAGGCCAACGGCATTGAGTACCGCGAGACCCGGAGCCTGGAGGAATCCATGCCTGAGCTGGATATCCTGTACATGACCCGTGTGCAGAAGGAGCGTTTCTTCAACGAGGAGGATTACATCCGCCTGAAGAACAGCTACATCCTGACCAGCGAAAAGATGGCCCTTGCCAAGCCTGAAATGGCAGTGCTGCATCCCCTGCCCCGCGTGAACGAGATCGCACTGGATGTGGACAACGACCCCCGTGCCGCCTACTTTGAGCAGGTGCAGAACGGCGTATACGTCCGCATGGCACTGATCATGACGCTGCTGGGTCTTGCCGACCCCAAGGCACCGAAGGAGGGCAACTGATATGCTGAATATTGACGAGATCCAGAACGGCATTGTGATCGACCACATCAAGGCAGGCACCGCTGTGGGCCTGATGGAGCTGCTGGGCATCACCGGCAACAAAACCGCCAACGTGGCACTGATCCAGAATGCGCGCTCCCACAAGGCCGACTGCGGCCGCAAGGACATCATCAAGGTCGAGGGGGATGCCTCCTGGCTGAACCTGGACGTGCTGGCCTACCTTGACCCTGACATCAGCGTGACCGTGATCGAAAACGGCAAGGCTGTGCGCAAGGAAAAGCCGAAGCCCCCCAAGCGTCTGGTGAACATTGTGCGGTGCCGCAATCCCCGCTGCATCTCTTCCATTGAAGAGGAATGCGACCAGATCTTTGAGATGAGCTCCAACGGCAAATACCGCTGCATCTACTGTGAGCAGGAGCTGCAGGTGAAGCCGGAATAATCGGTACAAAAGCAAAAGGCAGTGCGTCCCACGCGGCGCACTGCCTTTTTTGTTTGTTACACGAAATCCTCCCGCATCGGGGTGAAGATATCCAGCAGGATGCCCGCTTCCGTGCAGGCGCAGCCATGCTCCACACCGTCCTCCTTCCGGCCTGATCTCAAACAAAAAAAAGTCCGACAAAGCTCCCTCCGGCAGCACCGCCCGGCATCCCATTCCCACATACGATGCCGTGCAGGTGCATTGCATTCAGAAGGTCTCTATCTGCAGCAATCCCCCAAGATCGCCATTCAGAGCTTCGTCAGACTTTTTATTCGTAAAGACGTTCCGGCCCACACACACGCCTGCGTTCCCGGATGTTCCTTCCTCTGTCGGCCGCAAACCATACAGTGGGGAGGCGCTCCTGCCTTTAACTTGATTTCATTGTAGCAGATTCCGATGAAACTTTCACCCCAAATGTCATATTCTGCAGGGTTTCATGTCATAACTTGCGGAGCGGGATGGTGCAGGTGAAGCGGAACCAGCACCCCCGGCAGCTGATGGTATATTCGCCGCCGTATTTTTTCAGCACATCCCGCACGTTCCACAGCCCGAAGCCGTGGCCCGCCCCTTTCTGAGAGATGCGGGGCAGCTGACCGTCCACGAGGTTCAGGTCCTTCTCCACCCGGTTGCGGACAGAGAGCACCACCTCGTCCTCGCTCTTCCGCATCCGCACATAGACCTCCGGCGGATCAGCCTGCGCGGCGGCCTCAATGGCATTGTTGAGCAGGTTAGAGAGCACGATCACAAGATCCGTCTGGTCCATGGGCATATCCCGCAGATCAGGCAGATCAAAATAGACCATGACTCCTTTTCGGCTGGCTTCCTCGTACTTTTTGCTGAGCAGGGCATCCAATAAAGGGTTGTGGGTGTTCATAATGGTGGTATTCGCCGCAATGGTCTTTGTGAGCGTGGAAAGGTAGGCCTTTGCGCCCTCGTAATCGCCCTGCTGAAGCAGCAGAGCCAGTGCATCGGTGTGGTTGGTGAACTCATGGGTCAGCCGCCGCTGAGTCTTGTAGGATTCCAGAAGAGCTTCTGCGCTCTTCTTCTGGCGCACAGCCTCCACCATCAGTGTCTGCTGCAGCAGCATCTGGTCGTTGACCATCTGCACGATCCCCAGATGGATCAGCACTGCTATGGTCAGACCAAAGGTCAACATCATGTTCATCATGCTGGGCACTTCGCTGCCGCCGGATACCATCAGCACGATGTTCAGCGCCACAACGATGCCAGGAAAAAAGGACATGACCAACATCTGCAGCGGGGTCAGCGCCTGCTCCCGCCGCCAGCGCCGGATAATGTAGGCTGCAAGCAGGCCAGCCCCCACAACAGCAGCTACCAGCAGGAACAGACAGCTGCGGTAGCGCCAGACTTCCCGGACGGGAATGTGCTTACACCAGGCAAAGGTGTAGCTGACCGTGTTTTCCGTCAGCAGGCACATGATGCCGTTGACAAGGCAGGCCGAGAGCTTCTGGTTCCAGCTTCCGCCGAAAAAGAGCACCGTGACCAACAGGTAGATGACGTTCAATATCACAGATCCGATATTGAAAAAACCAATGTCATGCCGGATCGAAGCCGCCAGAAATACTGCTGCCAGCAGGGCTGCCCACAGGCAGGGGAAGCGGAATCTCCTGCCGCGGCCCAGAAATGCATGGTCCACCATGATAAAGGCCGCCCACTGGCCAATGCAGACCAGATGCCCCATCAGAAACCAGAGCATTTCCTTAGTCATCCCCAAACTGCCCCTTCCATTCCAGATAGGTGCTGCGGATATCAGCATAGCCGTTCCGGCTCACGCCCAGCTTGACCCCATTGCGCAGGGTGACCATATAGCTGCTGATCTGCCGGATGTACTTCATATTGACCACCGCGCTCCGCCCCACCCGCAGAAAGCCGTTCTCAAACAGAGCCTGCGGCAGCTCGTTCAGCTTGCCATAGTAGGAGCACAGGGGCTGATGAGCCACATCTCCGTAAACGTTGATCTTGCGCAGGTCGCTTTCGAGGTAGTAGATGCTGTCGTAGGGCAGCTCAGTCTCGGTGCGGTTCTGCCGGATGGTCAGGGTCTTGGGAGCCCGGTGATCCTGCTCGTGCAGAATGGCATCCAGACAGCGGGGCAGCTGGCAGTCCAGATCGCGCTTGAGGATATAGCGGAACGCATTCACGGTGTAGCCCTCCGGGGCAAATTCCAGATAGGCCGACACATACACCAGGCAGATCTCCGGGCTGCACTGGCGCAGCTGCTTTCCCAGTGAGATGCCGTTCATGGTGTCCAGATCCACATCCAGCAGCGCCACCTGATACAGATCAAGGTCCCGCCGGGCCAGTGTCTCTTCCCCGCTGTGGCAGACGGTGCATTCCACCTGCAAGCCCCGCAGCGTAAAGAAATCCCGGACGAGCGTTTCCACGCGGGCAGCAAATACCGCATCATCATCACAGATCAAAATGTGCATTGTGTCCTCCAACAAAACGCCCTCTCCGCCAGTGCTTCGCACTGCCACCTCTCCCAAAGGGCGAGGCAATTGCTGCTCTGACTTCAGGCTGTGCAAGTTGCTTGCCCATCAGATGCGTTGCCCTCCTTGGGGAGCTGGCGAGCGACTGCGAGACTGAGAGGGTTTATTTCCTTATGCAAAGAACTTGTCGTAGATGCCAAAGGCGAAGATGAACAGCACGATCACGGGCAGACCGTAGGTCAGATAACCGCGCATCCAATCGTGGATCTTCAGCCCCTCGCCGGTGTTGACTTCCTTCTTATAGTTGTCCCAGCCCCAGCCATAGCGGGAAACGCAGAACAGCAGGTAGACCAGGCTGCCCAGCGGCAGGAACAGGTTGCTGACAAGGAAATCCTCGAAGTCCAGCACTGCACCGCCAAACACGGCAAAGCCATCCCAGGCCCAGAGGTTATACCCCAGCACGCAGGGCATGGACAGCAGGATGATGAGGAACAGGTTGACCAGACTGGACTTTTTACGAGTGCAGCCGGTCAGCTCCATGCCGCAGCAGATGATGTTCTCAAACACCGCCAGCACAGTGGACAGGGCAGCAAATGCCATGAACAGGAAGAACAGGCTGCCCCACAGCCGCCCCAGCGCCATGTTGGCAAAAATATTGGGCAGGGTGATGAAGATCAGGCTGGGACCTGCGGTCTGATCCACACCAAAGGTAAAGCAGGCCGGGAAGATGATGAGACCGGCCGTGATGGCCACAAAGGTATCCAGCACCACCACACGGACGCTCTCGCCCAGCAGGGAGTGCTCCTTGCCGATGTAGCTGCCAAAAATAGACATAGCACCGATGCCCAGGCTCAGGGTGAAGAAGGCCTGATTCATCGCACCCACCAGGGTGTTGACGATGCCAACCTCCTTCATGCGGCCAAAGTCAGGCACCAGGAAGAAGGAAAGACCCTCCTTTGCGCCGTCCATGAAGAGGCTGTTCACGGCCAGAATGACCATGATGAGGAGCAGGGCGATCATCATGCCCTTGGTCACACGCTCCAGACCATTCTGCAGGCCCTTAGCGCAGACCAGAATGCTCAGAACGACCACGAACACCATCCAGAAGGTCATAATGCCGGGGCTTGCCAGCATCTCGGTGAACTTGCCTGCCACCTCGTCTGCGTTCAAGCCGGAGAGCTTTCCGGCGGCAGTCATATAAAAATAGTGCAGCATCCAGCCTGCAACGGTGGTGTAGAACATCATCAGCAGGTAACAGCCGATCAGGGTGAAGTAGCCATGGATATGCCACTTCTGGCCTGGCTTTTCCAGCACCTGATAGGCCCGCACCGGGCTTTTGCGGCTGGCACGGCCCACAGCAAATTCCATGGTCATAATGGGCAGACCCAGAATGACCAGGAACAGCAGGTAAAACAGTACAAAGGCTCCTCCGCCGCCCTGACCTGCCATATAAGGAAATTTCCACACGTTGCCAATGCCGATGGCACAGCCTGCCGACAGCAGGATGAAGCCCAGCCGCGATTTCAGCGTTTCACGTTCCATAGTAAATTTGTCCCCTCCAATAATTTCAGCCGCCCGCCTTCTGCACGAAAAACAGGCGAAATCAGTTTATTATATCACAAATTGGAAGAGAATGGAGTGCTTTTTCGTATTTTCCCTTGCAAATTTCTTTCATCTTATATAAAATAGACAAGATGAAATGTGTACAACACGGAAAGGAACAACCGGATGGTCTCAGACGAAACAGCCTACCGGAAGTATCTGGCCGGAGACGAAGCTGCCGCTCAGCTGTTGGTGGAGCGGTATGGCGACGCGCTGACCCTTTACATCAACGGCGTGCTGGGCGATATCCACGAGGCAGAGGATCTGATGATCGAAGCCTTTGCCCATATTTTTGCAAGAGAGCGGCCCATTCAGGATGGCTGCTTCAAGGCTTACCTCTATAAAACCGGGCGCAATCTCGCATTGCGCTGCAAGACCCGGCGGCGGTTTTTTCTGCCGCTGGAGGAACTGCCTTTTGAACTGCCGGACGAGGCACTGGCCGAGACTGGATTGCTCCAGAACGAACAGCACCAGCAGCTGTACGCCGCACTGGGCAAGCTCAAAAAGGAATACCGGGAGACACTTTTTCTGGTCTATTTTGAAGAATTGAGCTACCGGCAGGCCGCACAGGTGCTGGGACGCACCGAGCAGCAGGTAACGAACCTTGTGTACCGGGGCAAGCAGCAGCTGAAACAACTTTTGGAACAGGAGGGATATCAGTATGAAAACTGATGCCGAACGGATGGCGCTGATCCGCCAGCGCACGGCCCAGCTGCAGCGTCAGGCGCGCGCACGGCAGATGCTGCTGATCGATGCAGGCTGTATGGCGGCCTGTCTTGTGCTGGTGGTCTGCCTGGGCCTTGCCATGCCCGGCTGGGCAGGCACATCGGTCGCGCTGCATGTTTCCCCCACCGGCACCGCCGGGATGCTGAGTGAGCGCGGAGCCGACGGTTATATCCTGGTGGGCGTACTCTCGTTCCTGCTGGGCTCCTGCGTGACCATCCTGCTCTACCGCCTGCGCCGCAGCAGTGAAAAGAAGCACACGAGGGACGACGATGAGCTTTGAGATCATTGACAACACCTTTCAGGTGATCGTGCTGGCTGCGATGGCGCTCCTCGCCTTTCTCCTCGCCTTCCGGCGCAGCAGCCGCTCCTGCCTGATCCTGGCGTTCGGCTACGCCAGCTTTATGATGGGCACTTTGTACTACCTGCTCCATCTGATCATTCTGGGCCATGGGCCGCAGGTGTTTTATGTGGCCGAATGCTCCTGGATGGCCTCGTATTTCTTCTTTCTCTCGCTGGAGATCCTCTATTGGGAGGGCCTGCGCCCGCCGTTCTCGCCTTTTGCGTTGGCGGCCGGGGTGGTCATTGCCGGAGTTGTCATGCGGGTGCAGGTGTTTGGCCCTTCGCCGCTGATGTCTGGTGTGCTGGCGCTCACCTTTGGCGCGCTGGCCCACCTCTGTTTTTCGGCCCTGCAAAAGGAAAAACGGCTCCGGCCTTATGAGATCGCACTTTTGTTTGAAATGCTGTTGCAGATCCTTCTGTTCGTTGCCTCCGAGTTCATCCGTGATTACACCCGGTTCAACCTTTACTATGCTGTGGACATCCTGTTGACCCTCACGCTGGTCAGCTTCCTGCCCCATATCCTGCGGGAGGAGCCCCATGACCTACATTGAAAACATCTTTTTGTGCCTGGCGCTTCCCATGCTACTCTCCCTGCTGTTCACATCGGGCAGCCCCCGGCGCTTTACCCTGTTCGTGGTGCTGGGCATGGCCACCTGCCTGCTTTCGGCTTATGTCAGCAGCTTTTTCATGGGGCGGCACCAGTGCAGTGCCGTGACCACCGCCATTGAGATCGCACCTGTCTGCGAGGAGATCCTGAAGCTGCTGCCTCTGCTGCTCTACTTTTTGATCTTTGAGCCGGATTCCCACAAGCTGACTCCTGCGGCCATTGGCATTGCAGTGGGCTTTGCTACCTTTGAAAACGTCTGCTACCTGACCGAAAACGGTGCAGGAAGTTTTGTTTTCCTGCTCATCCGCGGCATGTCCGCCGGGGCCCTGCATCTGGTCTGCGGCATCCTGACCGGTCTGGCATTGGCCTATGTGTTCCGCCGTCCGTGGCTCACCTGCACCGGCACGGTGGGGATTCTGGGGGTCTGCATGGTGCTGCACGGCATCTACAACCTGCTGATCACCGCCGACGGCTTCTGGCAGATGGTCGGGTACTTCTTTCCCTCTGCCATCATCGTCACCCTGTTTGCGGCAAGGCTGCTCCACAGGGGCAGGCACACTGTTTTTCGCTGATCGTTTCCCGCTCTTTTCCGGAGCGGGAAATTTTTTTGAACTTTTTTCAAATTTGGGTGAAAGGAATCGGCGCGAACTGTATTATAGGAGATAGAGAGGACGGAAAGCAGCCGCTCTGATGATCTCTCAAAAGGAGGGACTGTCCATGACCCAGAAGGCGAGTGTTCGTATGGAGGAAATTCGCCGCCGCACACGCAGGCTTCGTCAAAGGCGGGCACATCGAATCAACTGCACTCTCTCCGCAGTTTGTCTGTTTTTGACAGTCGGCATTGCGTCCCTGCTGTATCAGGAGCATGTTCCGGGTCTTTCCATCGTTCTGGCCGGGTACGGCTCAGTGCTGCTGCACAGCGGCGCTGATGCTTATATCGTGGTCAGCGTCGGCTCCTTTGTCACCGGCGTTGTATTCACGTTGCTCGGCATCCGGTACAGGCAGTACAAAGCACTGCACCGCCCCTTCTCCCCGGATGCTGCAGACAAGGCTTCCTCCCAAAGCCTCTCTGACGACCAGTAGCGCCCTCCATGCTCTTCTCCCACACACTTTTCTCCATACCCCGAAAAGGCTCTGCCGTTTCTCCCGGCAGAGCCTTTTCCCTTTTAACCAAAAACAGCACGCCGAAACCGAACGGCGTGCTGTTTTTTCTGGTTCTATGGTTATCTGTCCCACTTGTCGCACAAGGCGTTGATCTGGTCGGCAAACTTGGCAAGGTCCTTGTTGGCCCCGCCCTCGTTGTGCTCGATGACGCGGAGCAGCCGCTTGCCGGCGCTGACCAGCCGCTGGAACACCGTTGCGGCGCGGGACGCGCCCTCACTGGGCTTGTGCTCCAGCCGGACACGGGAGCCTTCCTGCAGGCAGACCGCACCTTCGGCCCCAATGGCCCACTGCTCCCCATTATATGGCGCACAGGCGGTAAAGCCCTGCTCGGTCAGGGTCTGGGCAAAGATGTTCTCCACCTCGTCCTCGCCATGGATGACAAACACCCGCTTGGGTTTGGGGCTGAACGCGTTCACCCAGGCCAGCAGGCCCTCGCGGTCGGCATGGCCCGAAAGGCCCGTCAGCTGACAGATCTCTGCCTGCACGTCGATGGTCTCACCGAACAGCTTGACATTGACGGCGCCATCGATCAGGGTGCGGCCCAGCGTTCCCACGGCCTGATAGCCCACAAAAAGGATCGTGCACTCCGGCCGCCACAGATTGTGCTTGAGGTGGTGGCGGATGCGGCCTGCCTCGCACATGCCGCTGGCCGAGATGATGACCTTGGGCACCCGGTCGGCGTTGATCATCCGGGACTCATCGCTGGTCACGCTGACCTGCAGCCCCGGGAACTGGATGGGGTCGATGCCCTGGGCCAGCAGCGCCCGAGTATCCTCGTCAAAGCAGTCGGGGTCGGTATCTTTGAAGATGCGGGTCGCCTCAATGGCAAGGGGGCTGTCGATGTAGACCGGGAAATTGCCGTGGCCGGTGACCAGCCCCTCTTTTTTGATCTCCCGGATAAAGTAGAGCAGCTCCTGGGTACGGCCCACCGCAAAGCTGGGGATGACCACATTGCCGCCCCGGTCAAAGGTGCGCTGCAGGATCCTGCTCAGCTCCCCCACATAGTCCGGGCGGGGACCGTGGCTGCGGTCGCCATACGTAGACTCCATAAACACATAGTCCGCGTCCCGGATCGTTGTCGGGTCCTTGATGATGGGCTGATGCTGGTTGCCGATGTCCCCGGAAAAGACCAGCTTGGTGGTGGTGCCGCTCTCAGTGACCCAGATCTCGATGCTGGAAGAACCCAGCAGATGGCCCACATCGATGAAGCGGATCACAAGGCCCGGGGCCAGTTCAATCTTAGTGTTATACTCCATGCCCCGGAACAGCTGCATGGCCGCCTCGGCATCCTGCACGGTGTACATCGGCTCCACCGGCTCGGCACCGGCACGCTTCGCCTTGCGGTTCTTCCATTCAGCTTCAAACTCCTGAATGTGGGCAGAGTCCCGCAGCATGATGCTGCACAGCTGAGTCGTGGGCTTGGTGGCATAGATCCTGCCCCGGAAGCCGTTGCGCACCAGCAGCGGCAGCTGGCCTGTGTGGTCGATATGCGCATGGGTCACCAACACGCCGTCAATTTCACCCGGTGCCACAGGGAGGGGCTGGTTTTCGTAGACATTCTTGCCCTGCTCCATGCCGCAGTCGATGAGGTAGCGCTGCCCAGCTGCTTCCAGCAGGGTGCAGCTGCCCGTGACCTCGTGGTTGGCTCCCAAAAATGTGAGCTTCATAGATACACCTCCCAGTTTGGTTCTGCACCCTTAGTATAGCATAACTCGCTGCATCCATCTGCCCAAATCGTGTGAAGAGTTATCGGGCAAAGCGCCGAAATTTTGAAAAAGTTTTTATACAATCTTGACAAACCACCCCCAACTGAGATAAACTTTATTCGTATGACGTAACTTCTACAGAGATTCAAAATAGAGAGGTAGTTATTTATGGTTCGTAACGATTTGCGCAACGTCGCCATTATCGCTCACGTTGACCACGGCAAGACCACGCTGGTGGATGCCATGCTGCGTCAGAGCGGCGCTTTCCGCGACAATCAGGTCGTGGCAGAGCGTGTCATGGACAGCGGCGATATCGAGCGTGAGCGCGGTATCACCATTCTGGCCAAGAACTGCTCCTGCACCTACAAGGGTGTCAAGATCAACATCGTTGATACCCCGGGCCACGCCGACTTTGGCGGCGAGGTCGAGCGCGTGCTGAAGATGGTCAACGGCGTGCTGCTGCTGGTGGACGCTGCTGAGGGCTGCATGCCCCAGACCCGTTTTGTTCTGCAGAAGGCTCTGCAGCAGAACCTGAGCCTGGTGGTTGCCATCAACAAGATCGACCGCCCCGATGCCCGCATCAAGGAAGTCATCGATGAGGTGCTTTACCTGCTGATGGATCTGGGCGCTTCCGATGAGCAGCTGGAATGCCCCATCCTGTTCTGCTGCGGCCGTCAGGGCACCGCAAGCCTGGACCCCGATGTGCCCGGCACCGACCTGATCCCCCTGTTCGACACCCTGCTGGACACCATCCAGCCTCCTCAGGGTGACCCCGAGGCTCCCTTCCAGATGCTGGTCTCCTCTGTTGACTACAACGAGTTCGTTGGCCGCATCGGCATTGGCCGCATCCAGAACGGCGTTGCCAAGGTCGGCGAGGAAGTGGTCGTTTGCGATTGGCACAACCCCGATCTGAAGATGCGCGGCCGCCTGACCAAGCTGTACGATTTCCAGGCCAATGGCCGCCAGCCCTGCGACAACATCACCGCAGGCGATATCGTTGCATTCTCCGGCCTGCCCGATGTCACCATCGGCAACACGCTGTGTGCTCCCTCTCAGGTTGAGCCGCTGCCCTTCGTGAAGATCAACGACCCCACCGTGGAGATGACCTTCTCCGTCAACGACAGCCCCCTGGCCGGCCGTGAGGGCAAGTACGTCACCAGCCGCCAGATCCGTGACCGCCTGCAGAAAGAGCTGCTGAAGGACGTTGCTCTGAAGGTGGAGGATTCTCCCACCACCGATTCCTTCCGCGTCATGGGCCGTGGTGAGATGCACCTGTCCATCCTGATCGAGACCATGCGCCGTGAAGGCTACGAGCTGCAGGTCTCTCCCCCGCACGTTCTGACCAAGGTCATCGACGGCAAGACCTACGAGCCCATGGAGCACGTTGTCATCGACGTTCCCACCCAGTATCAGGGTGCTGTGATGACCGGTCTGGGCCAGCGCAAAGCCGTCCTGCAGCAGATGGAGTCCCTGGGCACCGACCGTGTCCGCCTGGAGTTCCGGATGCCCAGCCGCGGCCTGTTCGGCTACCGCAACCAGTTCCTGACCGATACCCACGGCGAAGGCATCCTCAACCAGATCTTTGATGGCTACGATGTCTGGGCCGGCATGATCGCCAACCGTTCCACCGGTTCTCTGGTCAGCTTTGAGACCGGCGAAGCCGTTACCTACGGCCTGTACAACGCGCAGCAGCGCGGCACCCTGCTGGTGGGCGCTGGCGAAAAGGTCTACGAGGGCATGGTCATCGGCTACACCGCTTCCGGCGAGGATGTGGATGTCAACGTCTGCAAGACCAAGCACCTGACCAATACCCGTGCTTCCGGTTCCGATGACGCTCTGCGCCTGATCCCCATCAGCAAGCTGAGCCTGGAGGGCTGCCTGGAGTTCCTGGCACAGGATGAGCTGCTGGAGGTCACCCCTGAGAATCTGCGCATCCGCAAGCAGATCCTGAACCACGACCAGCGCATGAAGGCAAAGAGCAAGCTGAAGTAAGCTGCTTCCCTTCCCGATCAACATAAAAAACGGCATCGCAAACCAATCGGTCTGCGATGCCGTTTTTGCGTTTCGCTCCTTATTCAGCGCTGTATGCGCTGCCCATAGTCCAGGAGTTGGAAGCCGAATACTTTGCGTGGTTGCGCAGGTAGGTGACCCAGGCACCATAGCCGTTTCCGGCCGAGAAGTGGACTCCATCGGGAGCCGCCAGCATCTCTTTCAGATTCCCGTTCTCATCGGCAAAGGTCTCCCACAGGTCAAGGTAGACACAGCCCTTGTCTGCAGCCAGCTTTGCCAGCTGCTCGTTCACAGAGCGCAGGACATCGGACGCAAGACCGGGCTTTTCCGCAGCGGCCTGGGGCCGCACCGGCGGGATGGACTGGACATAGATGACGCAGCCGGGCAGGGCCTGCCTGAGCTGATCCAGCATCTGGCCATAGTAGGCCAGAAAGCGGTCTGCTGCCCCCAGCGTGGTCAGCGTGTTGGTGCCCAGCAGGATATAGAGCTTTTTCGGCTGGGCCGCTGTCAGCACATCCATTGCCACCTCTGAGCCGCGCACGCTGCTCTTGACCGCGCTGCGGTTCACGATGGCATCGGGGCCCACGCCGGTATAGCCGCAGATGAGCGCCCCGCCCAGGTTGATGCTGTAATCGGAAAAACCCACGGTCAGGCTGTCGCCCAGCAGGGCCGCATCCGAAAAGTAACTCAGATCCACCTGCCCACAGCTGGGCTGACGGATCACGCTGCTGTCATACGCCTTGACCTGATAGGCCCCCGCTGCCTGCCGGGCGGGGCCGAACTGTTCCAGCGTGACAGCCGCCACATCGGCGGTTCCACTGCCTTCCCCTGCCGTACCGCCGGCGCTGTCTGCCGCAGAGGCTCCCGTATCTCCCTGCATGGGCAGCGGAGCCAGGATATTGGCCGCTGTGCCCGCCGCCGGGCTTTGCTGGACAGCCTCGCTCTGCTTTTCGCCATTTTCCAGAATGGCCGTGACGGCCAGCGACAGCAGCAGGATCGCTGCAATGACCCCCGCCAGCCGCAGGCCGGTGCCTGCCTTGCTGCGCCGTCTCCGGCCATGGGTGGAATGATATTCGTGTGAGATTCCCATTCTCTTTCCCGCCTTTCCCTGTTTTCTTTTCTCTATCATTACGGTCAGTATCCCCGAAAAATTGCAGAGTTTGCATTCTGCACTCCGACCGACCCTATGTTTTTGTAGGATACGCCAAATATTGTATCATAATTTTTTTGCCCGTGCAACCAATCAGGTCTTGCATACAACAGAGAAATAGTTTACAATAGTATTGTTGCAGGAATTGCACAGTTTTCATTGAATCAGATGCACATCCTGCATTCTTTTTGTACGACTTGCGGCGCGCATCCGCAATCTCCTTCCCCGGGCAGTGCAGGGCTCTGGGAGGACACAGAAGGACTTGCCGCGCTTTGCAGGACGTGAACTGTTGTTCTTTTGGATAAGGAGGACGTATGTCAAAAAATGTCATCATCGGCCAGAGCGGCGGCCCTACCGCCGTTATCAATTCCAGCCTGGCAGGCGTATACAAAGCTGCCTGCAGTCTGGGGGCCGATAAAGTCTACGGAATGAAGTACGGCATCGAGGGCCTTTTAAAGGAAGAGATGCTGGAACTGAACGTTCTGCTGGATGACCGCATGAGTATCGAGCTGCTCAAGCGCACCCCGTCCAGCTATCTGGGCAGCTGCCGCTACAAGCTGCCGGACCCGGATGTGGACTCTACCCCGTTCATCAAGCTGTTCACCCTGTTTGACAAGTACGATATCTGTGCTCTGTTCTACATCGGCGGCAATGACTCGATGGACACCATTGCAAAACTCTCCCGTTACGGTGCCCAGGTGGGCAGCAGCGTCCGGTTCATCGGTGTGCCCAAGACCATCGACAACGACCTTTGCCTGACCGACCACACCCCCGGCTACGGCTCTGCCGCCAAGTACATTGCCACCATCCTGAAGGAGGTCATCCGTGACTCCTCCGTTTACAACATCCGCAGCGTGACGGTGGCCGAGATCATGGGCCGCCACGCGGGCTGGCTGGCCGGTGCGGCTTGTCTGGCCGGCGGCGATGACTGCGAAGGCCCCGATCTCATCCTGCTGCCCGAAGTTCCCTTTGACCCGGACAGGTTCCTGACCCGAGTGGACGAGCTGCAGCGGGTCAAGCCCAATGTCATCATTGCCGCCAGCGAAGGCGTTAAGACTGCCGACGGCACCTATCTGTGCGATCTGGTCTCCACCGCCGGGCAGCTGGATGCCTTTGGCCACAAGGCCATCCTCAGCGGTACCAGCCGGTATCTTTCTGACCTCATCCACGACAATCTGAACTGCAAGAGCCGTGCCATTGAGTTCTCGACTCTGCAGCGCTGCGCCAGCCATCTGGCCAGCCGCACCGATGTGAACGAGGCCTATGCCGTGGGCGGCGCTGCCGCTTCCGCTGCCTTTGCGGGCGAGACCGGGCGGATGATCTCGCTCAAGCGCATTTCCGATTACCCCTACCAGTGCATCACCGAGTCGGTGGATGTCCAGCAGGTGGCAAACCTGGAGAAAAAGGTGCCGCTGGACTGGATCACCCCGGACGGAATGCAGGTGACGGCGGCATTTGAGGAGTATGCCCGTCCGCTCATCCTGGACGAAGTGACACCGGTCTACGTCAACGGCACCCCGCGCCATATCTGCCTGTAAGTTTTATTTGCGCGTTTCCTCCCCCCTCGTGGTCTGTTTTCGTGCTCCTGCACGATAATATAAAAGCCGAAACAGAAGAAAAGGAGAAATCATCATGGGTAAAAATGCAATCGTTGGTCAGTCTGGCGGCCCTACCTCCGTCATCAATGCAAGTCTGGCAGGCGTATTCGAGAGCTGCAAGAGCCGCGGCGCTGAGATCGTTTACGGCATGTGCAACGGCGTTGCCGGTCTGCTGGAGGAGCGCGTGGTGGATCTTTCCACCGTGCTGACCGACGACCTGGATATCGAGCTGCTCAAGCGCACCCCGTCCAGCTTCCTGGGCAGCTGCCGCTATAAGCTGCCCGATTGGCACGATGACGAGACCGTTTACAAGAAGCTGTTCGCCATCCTGGAAAAGCTGAACATTGGCTACTTCTTCTACATTGGCGGCAACGACTCCATGGATACCATCGGCAAGCTGGCTGAATACGGCAACCGCATCCAGAGCGACATCCGCTTCATGGGCGTTCCCAAGACCATCGATAACGACCTGATGGTGACCGACCACACCCCCGGCTACGGCTCTGCGGCAAAGTACATCGGTGTGGTGATGAAGGAGATCATCCGCGATGCCACCGTTTACGGCACCAATTATGTCACCGTGGTCGAGATCATGGGCCGCAACGCCGGCTGGCTGACCGCTGCTGCTTCTCTGGCCAAGAGCGATGACTGCGAGGGCGTGGATATGATCTGCCTGCCCGAAGTCCCCTTCAACGTGGAGCACTTCATTGAGAAGGTCCGCGCCATGCAGGAGAAGAAGCCCAGCATCGTGATCGCTGTTTCCGAGGGTGTCAAGCTCGAGGACGGTCGTTATGTCTGTGAGCTGGCCGATGATGTGCACGCAGTGGACGCTTTCGGCCACAAGGCACTGACTGGTACCGCACGCTATCTGGCGAATGTGGTCGCCCGCAATCTGGATACCAAGACCCGCTGTATCGAGCTGTCTACCCTGCAGCGCTGCGCTGGTCACCTGACCAGCCGCACCGACATCACCGAGGCTTACCAGGTGGGCGGCGCTGCTGCCAAGGCTGCCTTTGAGGGTGTCACCGGTCAGATGGTCGCCCTGAAGCGCATCTCCAACAGCCCCTATCAGTACATCACCGAGCTGCACCCCATCAGTGAAGTTGCAAACCTCGAGAAGAAGGTTCCCCTGAGCTGGATGAACGAGAATCACACCCAGATGACCGAGGAATTCCTCGAGTATGCCCGCCCGCTGATCCAGGCTGAGCTGACTCCGCTGTACATTGCAGGTCTGCCCCACCACATCTACATGAAAAAGTAATTTCTCCTTTGAATCCTTCTAAGGCATAGCAAAACTCCCGCCCGGATGCGCTCCGGACGGGAGTTTTTTCTGTGTGGCTTATGAATTACTGTTTGCCCAGCTGCCAGAACGCCACGGCGCTGGCGGCGGCAACATTCAGGGAATCGACCCCGTGGGACATGGGGATCTTGACTGTGTAATCGCAGGATGCGATGGTGGTATGGGAAAGGCCGTCTCCCTCCGTGCCCAGCACAATGGCAAGCTTCGGTTCCCGGGCAAGGGCTTCGTCATCAATACTGACCGAACGGTCACTTAAGGCCATGGCAGCCGTCTTGAAGCCCAGGGCATTCAGCTGAGCAAGCCCCTTTTCGGGCCAATCAGCAGGAGTTTCACCGATCTGCGCCCAGGGTACCTGAAACACCGTGCCCATACTCACGCGCACGGCCCGGCGGCAGAGCGGGTCACAGCAGGAGGGGTTGATAAGAACAGCGTCCATGTTCAGCGCTGCCGCACTGCGGAAGATGGCACCCACGTTGGTGGAATCCACAATACCCTCCAGCACGGCCACCCGCCGGGCGTTCCGGCAAAGCTCCTCCACGGTGCGGGGCTTTGGACGTTGAAAGGCGCAGAGCACGCCCCGGGTCAGCTCGTAGCCTGTCAGTGCAGCCAGCAGCTCCCGGTCAGCAGTATAAATGGGTGCATCCCCGCAGCGGGTCAGGATCTCCGCCGCTGGGCCGGTGATCTGCCTGCGCTCCATCAGCAGGGAGACCGGCACAAAGCCTGCATCCAGTGCCCGGGAGATCACCTTGGGGCTCTCGGCAATGAAGATGCCTTTTTCGGGTTCCAGCCGACTGCGCAGCTGGTTCTGCGTCAGGCGGGCGTAGGGGTCCAGCTCCGGCGCGTGAAAGTCCGTGATCTCGATGATATTGGGCATGGGGAGATTCTCCTTTTTCTGTATGAATGGTCTTATTGTAGCACAACCCGGATGCAATTGCAAAATACATGGCAGGCATATTCGTTTTACATGGTCAAAACCGCCAAAAAGCGTCTTTGGTTTTTGACAAATCCGTCAACCCGCGCTATAGTATAGGGGTAAAAAATCAGAGGGGGAATTTGCATGAATTCCAAGAAAAAGCGCCGCGGCCAGATGTCGGAAGCCTTCTGCACGGCAATGTTCCTTTCACTGTCCGGCGGCCTGCAGGACGTATACACCTATCTGTTCCGGGGCAAGGTGTTTGCCAACGCCCAGACCGGCAACATCGTGCTGATGGCTGTCCATGCCTTTGCCGGGGAGTGGGGGCAGGTGCTGCATTATCTTGTGCCCCTGTGCTTCTTTGCGCTGGGCGTGTTCGCGGCAGAGCTGATGCACCAGAAGCTGCAGAATCTGCAGCAGCTCCACTGGCGGCAGCTGGTGGTGCTGTGTGAGATCGTGATGCTGTTCGTGGTGGGCTTTTTCCCGCAGGAGTGGAATCTTATGGCCAATGCGCTGGTCTCGTTTGCCTGTGCGATGCAGGTGCAGACCTTCCGCAAGGTGAACGGTTATGCCTTTGCCAGCACCATGTGCATCGGCAACATGCGCAGCGGCATGGACTCCCTCTGCAGCTGGGTGCTCAACCGCAATCCTGCCGCCCTGAAAAAATCCTTCTATTACTGGGGCATCATTCTCCTGTTTGCGCTGGGCGCGGGCCTGGGCAGCCTGACGCTGGACCTCTGCGGCGCAAAGGCCATCTGGTTCTCCTGCCTGCTGCTGGCCGTCAGCTTCTGCCTGATGTTCCTGAAAGAAGATGTGGAAGAGATCAAAGAAGATCTTGAAGCACTGGAAGCAAAACATTAAATAAAACATTAAATCAAGGAGTTTCCCTCAGTTTCATGCTGTTTACCGCCATGCCAAAGGCTCCCCTGGTAGGAGAGCTGGCGAGCGCCAGCGAGACTGAGGGTTTATTTTTCTCCGGATCTATCCAACACTTCCCCGGTCTCCTTCGTCTTACAGGCAGAACGACGCAATGAAAGGAGGAAGCCCCATGTGGGAGCTGCTGTACGAGACCTTCTGGGACAGGCTGGAACACTTCTGTTTCAATCTCTGCCGGGACGAGGCCCGGGCGGAGGATCTGACCCAGGAAGTCTTTCTGCGGGCACTGCAGAATCGGAGCCTTATCAACAGCTTTACAGAGCGGCAGTGCAAAGCCTGGCTGTTTACCACAGCGCGGAATCTCTACTGCGACCAGCTCCGCCGGACGGCAAAGGAGGAGCAGCTGCTCAGCACCTTTTTCCCGGAAGAGGACAGTGCTGAACCGGATTCCGCGCTGGACACGGTGGAAGCCGCCAGTCTGCTGGCTCTGCTCACCCCGGAAGAGCGGCGGCTGTTCACCCTGCGCTATACAGCGGGCTACAATGCCAGTGAGATCGGTCAGCTGCTCTGTCTCCCGCCCGGCACGGTCCGCAGCCGCCTTGCCCAGATACGCCATCGCCTCAAAACTGAACTTACGGAGGAATAAATGATGAAAAAGAACCTGAATGTGGACGCTATGATCCTGGACCTGCGCAATGTGCAGGAGGATTTTCTTGACCGCTATGAGCAGATCAAGCTGGACTGCATGATCGCGCTGACCTCGCCCCGGGTGCAGACGCTCCTGAGCCAGCACAACATTTCTCTGGATTCGATGCTCTGCAAAAATGTCCCGGAGGAGGCCTCGGTGGGTGTGGTCAATGGCAAGGTCACGCTGAGCTCTGCCAGCCAGACCGCCGCCGGGCAGGTACTGGTGGTCAACGGCAAGCTGATGATCGCACCGGATGCTGCGGAGGTTTTACAGAAGTACACCTGCATTCTGGTCAACGGTATGATCTACTGCCCGCAGTGCCTCTCGGCAGTGGTATCCGCCCGCTGCATCCTGAACGGAAAGCTGGCGGTCTACCCCGATGATGCAGTGCTCCTGCCGGGAAGCTCCATCAAGCTAGACAACACCTTCCTGCTGCGGGCACAAAGCCGCCTGTACTGGAATGAACATCGCTTCCTGGCGGTTGACCCCAGACTCGACACTGCCGCACTGGCCGCAAAGGGCTGCAGCTTTTCCGCTCCAAAGGCCATCCTGTGCGCAAGCCTTGCGCCCGTTCTGGCCCCGCTCTTCCCGGATTCCACCGAGCTGATCATCGTGCCGGACGGCACCGCCGTGGTGGAGGACGACCTGGAACTGACCGCCTCTTCCCTGCGCCGGTATGGCACCCGTCTCTATGTGCAGGGCGATGCTGTCATCCCCGCAGAGAGCGCAGACCTGCTGGCTCAGATCGAATTCCTGCATGTTACCGGTGAAGTAGAGCTGCCTGATGCTCTGGAAGCGGCCTTCTTTTCCATCCCTGAGCTGGAATGCGGCAAAGTAGTCCACGAGGACGCTCTGCCCAAGCAGACCCGCGCCAAAGCAAAGGATGAGGAGCCCGATCCGGATACCGTGACCCTCAGCGGCATCCAGCTGACCTTGTAATCCGCACTGTTCCTCCCTGCCCCGCTCTTTCCGGCAGAAGCGCTCTGCTGGAAGGAGCGGGACTTTTGTTGATTTTTTATTGCACCCGCTCCTCTGATATGATATACTAATTTTTGTATTGTGTAATTCCCCGGGCACACTTCCGCTGTGGAACCCGCTGCCCGGGCAGGATATGGGAACCGAAATCAGGAAGAGGAGCAACGAATGAAAAAAGGATTTGACAACGACAAATACCTGCAGATGCAGTCGGAGCACATCCGGGAGCGGATCGCGCAGTTCGACAACAAGCTGTATCTGGAATTCGGCGGCAAGCTGTTCGATGACTACCACGCCTCCCGCGTGCTGCCCGGCTTCCAGCCCGATTCCAAGCTGCAGATGCTGCTGCAGCTGAAGGATCAGGCCGAGGTCGTTATCGTCATCAACGCTGAGGACATCGTCAGCAGCAAGGTGCGCGGTGACTATGGCATTACCTATGATCTGGACGTTCTGCGTCTCATCGACGCATTCCAGGAGCGCGGCCTGTTTGTGGGCAGCGTATGCGTGACCATGTACACCGCTGCCCCCGAGGTGGAAGCCTTTGAGAAGCGGCTGAACAGCCTGGGCATCCGCACCTTCCGGCACTATAAGATCCCCGGCTACCCCAACGACGTTGCCCGCATCGTGAGCGACGAGGGCTATGGCCGCAACGAGTACATTGAGACCCAGCGCCCGCTGGTGGTCATCACGGCTCCCGGCCCCGGCAGCGGCAAGATGGCCACCTGCCTGTCCCAGCTGTACCACGAATACAAGCGGGGCGTGAAGGCCGGTTATGCCAAGTTTGAGACCTTCCCCATCTGGAACATCCCCCTGAAGCACCCGGTCAACCTGGCTTACGAGGCTGCCACCGCCGACCTGAACGATGTGAACATGATCGACCCGTTCCATCTGGAGGCCTATGGCAAGACCGCGGTCAACTACAACCGCGACATTGAGATCTTCCCCGTGGTCAACGCCATGTTTGAGCTGATCGCAGGCAAGAGCCCCTACCACTCCCCCACCGACATGGGCGTGAATATGGCCGGCAACTGCATCGTGGATGACGCGGCCTGCTGCGAAGCTTCCCGCAACGAGATCGTCCGCCGCTACTTCAAGGCCCTGTGCGACCTCAAGAACGGCGCACAGATCCAGAGCGAGGTCTACAAGCTGGAGCTGCTGATGAATCAGGCCGGACTGACCCAGGGCAGCCGCCCGGTGGAGCAGGCCGCCCATGCAGTCTCCGAAAAGACCGGCGGTGCCCCCGCTGCCGCCATTGAGCTGCCGGACGGTACCGTTGTCACCGGCAAGACCGGCCCCCTGCTGGGTGCCGCTTCCTCCGCTCTGCTCAACGCGCTGAAAAAGCTGGCCGGTATCGACCAGGAGCTTGACCTCGTTTCTGCTGCCGCCATCGAGCCCATCCAGACCCTCAAGACCAACTATCTGGGCAGCAAGAACCCCCGCCTGCACACCGACGAGATCCTGATTGCCCTGTCCAGCTCGGCCGCGCAGAATCCCACTGCTGCAGCCGCCCTCAAGCAGCTCTCCCACCTGAAGGGCTGCGATATGCACTCCACCGTCATCCTGTCCAGCGTGGATATGGATACCGTGAAGAAGCTGGGCATGTATCTGACCTGCGAACCCACCTATGAGGAAGCAGACCGGATGTACCACAAGAAGTAAAAATAATGACCCTCTCTGTCATTGCTTTGCACTGCCGTCTTTCCCCAAGGGCTAGGCGGCCGTATCTGCGCGACGGAGAGGGTCATTTTTATTTCCGGGTCTGTTCCCAGTAGGCTCCCATGCTCTGGCCGGGCTGGTCGGTGACATCATCGTTCAGATAGTCTGCAAGGCCAAAGGCTTCCGGCTTCCAGCTGCGGGCAGCTTCCACGGTGGGGTATTCCACCTCAGCGTACCAGAACGCAGTGGGCTGGCCCTCATCCACATGGTTCACCTCCAGCACAAGGCCATCGGGCAGGGCGTAGCTTCTGCGGATCTTCCCGATCAGGGGCTTACCGATGATCTTTGTTTCCAGTTCATCAAACAGTTTCTTGTCGATGGGGCGCTCGATCTCCTCCCGTGCAAGCCCGCTTCCGGACTTGAAGCAGAGGATATAGGCCGTCTCGCCGCCTTTGAGCGCCTCCTCCCGGATGCGCACGGTGGGCCGCACGCTGATATATCCCTGCCGCATGGCAAACTCTTCCTTGAGCGGCAGAGCCGGGAGGTTTTCGCCCTCCGGCCAGCCGTTCACCATCCATTTGCGTTCGATCTCCATGGTGTTTTCCTCGTTTCTGTGTTTTTGTATTTATTCTAGCACGTTTTTATGTTAGAATAAATATCAGTATGAAATTTTAGCATCCTCACCCTCTCAGTCTCGCTGCGCTCGCCAGCTCTCCCGAAGGGAGAGCCTTTGGCAAAACACCGAAAAGTTTGCTGAAACCTGAAAGCAGAGCCGCTCTTGGCTCCCCCTTTGGGGGAGCTGGCAATGCCGACAGGCATTGACTGAGAGGGTGAGCCATATTCAATAACAGGAGATCATTCATGAAAACTTCCCGCAACTATCCCGTCTATAAAGTCAACAAACACGCCGAGGGCCTGCTGGTGGGCGGCCACCCCTGGGTGTACGAAAACGACATCCAGAGTTCCCCGGAAGCAGAGCCTGAAAACGGCACGCTGGTCGATGTAGTCAGCACAAAGGGTGCCTATCTTGGCACCGGTTTTCTCTCGCTGAAAAGCAAGATCCGGGTGCGGCTCATCTCCCGCAACGCCAACGACACCTTTGATGCCGCTTTCTGGAAGCGCCGTGTCGAATACGCCTGGGCCTACCGCAAGACTGTGCTGGAGCCCGCCGACCTGACCGCCTGCCGTGTCATCTTTGGCGAGGCTGACCAGTTCCCGGGCCTGACTGTGGACCGGTTCAGCAATATCCTTGTCACCCAGACCCTGAGCGTGGGCATGGAAAAGCTCAAGCCCATCCTCTTCCCCCTGCTGGCAGAAGTCCTGCGCGCTGACGGCCAGACCATTGAGGGCATCTACGAGCGCAACGACGAGGCTCTGCGGGCCAAGGAGGGCCTGGCACAGAACAAGGGCTGGTTTGACCTGCCCGGCGAGACGCACCCCGACAGCACCCAGACTGAGATCTGCGAGAACGGCGTGTTCTACCACGTCGATTTTGAGAACGGCCAGAAAACCGGCTTTTTCCTCGACCAGAAATACAACCGCCGGGCTGTGGCCCGCATTGCTGCCGGGCACACTGTGCTGGACTGCTTTACCCACACCGGCAGCTTTGCGCTGAACGCCGCCAAGGGCGGGGCTGCCCGGGTCACGGCCGCTGACATCAGCGCCGAGGCCATTGCCATGGCCCAGCGGAACGCCCGGCGCAACAGCCTGACCAACATGGATTTTCTCTGCGAGGACACCTTTGAGCTGCTGCCCCGGCTGGAAAAGGAGGGCCACCCCTACGACTTTATCATCCTTGATCCGCCGGCCTTTACCAAGGCCCGCCGCACGGTGGAAAACGCCATGCGCGGCTATAAGGAGATCAACTACCGCGCCATGAAGCTGCTGCCCCGGGGCGGCTATCTGGCCACGGCCAGCTGCTCTCACTTTGCCACCGAGGAGCTGTTCATCAAGATGCTGCACGCCGCCGCAAAGGATGCCCACCGGCAGCTGCGGCAGATCGAGGTGAAGCAGCAGGCCCCGGATCACCCCATCCTGTGGGGCGTGCCCGAGACCAATTACCTGAAGTTCTTCCTGTTCCAGGTGATCTAAAAGTAATACCAAATACGATATCTCCCAAAAAAACGAGAACGTGTTTGTGCAGAATCGTTAGTTTTGTCAATTGCCTTTTGGGCCGTTCCGGGATATAATCAAACCATAGACAGCAACGGCGCTGTGGGTCACCTCCTGACTCGCAGCGCCGTTTTTGTTAAAAAGCTTTTCGCTGTTTCCGGGCCGCAGTTCGGCGGCGGGAGACAGTTTCGGAAGGGACAGACATAAGATCAAGTAAGGAGTAGGATTTATGGCAGCAAATGTTATGGAAATCTACGGCAGCAAGGTCTTTAACGAGCATGTAATGAAGGAGCGCCTGCCGAGCGCTACTTACAAGAGCCTGGAGCGCACCCTGCACAAGGGCGCACCCCTGGATATCGAGGTGGCAAATGTTGTGGCCAGCGTGATGAAGCGCTGGGCCATGGAGCTGGGTGCCACCCACTATACCCACTGGTTCCAGCCGCTGACCGGCATCACCAGTGAGAAGCACGACGGCTTTGTGAGCCCCGTGGGCGACGGCACCGCCATCATGGAGTTCTCCGGCAAGGAGCTGGTGCGCGGCGAGCCCGATGCTTCTTCCTTCCCCTCCGGCGGCCTGCGTGCCACCTGCGAGGCCCGCGGCTACACCGCATGGGACCCCACCAGCTACGCTTTCGTGAAGGATGATGTGCTGTGCATCCCCACCGCTTTTGTCAGCTACACCGGCGAGGCACTGGACAAAAAGACCCCCCTGCTGCGCTCCATGAACGCACTGTCCGGTCAGGCCATCCGCATCCTGAAGCTGTTTGGCAAGGATGTTGATTACGTTTCCACCACCGTCGGCCCCGAGCAGGAGTACTTCCTTGTCAAGAAGGAGGACTACGAGGCACGCCAGGATCTGATCCTCACCGGCCGCACCCTGTTCGGCGCTCCCTCTGCCAAGGGTCAGGAGCTGGAGGAGCATTACTTCGGTGTCATCCGTCCCGAGGTCTCCGCATTTATGAAGGAGCTGGACGAGGAGCTGTGGAAGCTGGGCGTTCCCGCCAAGACCAAGCACAACGAAGTGGCTCCCTGCCAGCATGAGCTGGCCCCCATCTTCGACACCACCAATGTTGCCATTGACCACAACCTGCTGACCATGGAGATGATGAAGAAGATCGCTCCCAAGTACGGCCTGGTCTGCCTGCAGCACGAGAAGCCCTTTGAGGGTGTGAACGGCAGCGGCAAGCACAACAACTGGTCCATGTCCACCACCCACGAGAACCTGCTGGACCCGGGCGACACGCCCATGGAGAACCTGCAGTTCCTGGTATTCCTGGCCGCTGTCATCAAGGCAGTGGACGAGTACGCCGATCTGCTGCGTACCTCCGTTGCCACCCCGGGCAATGATCACCGTTTGGGTGCCAACGAGGCTCCCCCGGCTATCATCTCGATCTTTGTGGGCGAGGAGCTGGAAGCTGTTATCGATGCCATTGCATCTGATTCGCCTTATGCCGGTCCCGTCAAGATGAAGATGGATCTGGGCGTGGATGTCCTGCCCAAGTTCAGCAAGGACACCACCGACCGCAACCGCACCTCTCCTTTCGCCTTCACCGGCAACAAGTTCGAGTTCCGTATGCCCGGTTCTGCTGAGAACCTGAGCGATGCCAACACCATCCTGAACACTGCTGTTGCCAAGGAGCTGAAGGGCTACGCCGACGAGCTGGAGGGCGCTGAGGACTTTACCAGCGCTGCCATTGCTCTGATCAAGCGCACCATCCGTGACCACCGCCGTGTCATCTTCAACGGCAACGGCTACACCGCCGAGTGGGAAGAGGAAGCAGCACGCCGCGGCCTGCCCAACAAGAAGAACACGCCCGCCGCTCTGCCCGCACTGATCGACCCGAAGAACATCCAGCTGATGGAGGATTTCGGTGTCCTGACCAAGATCGAGATGGAGAGCCGTTACGAGGTCGAAATGGAGCACTACTCCAAGATCATCAACATCGAGGCTCTGACCATGCTGGAGATGGCACGCAAGCAGCTGCTGCCCGCCATCAATGCCTACATGAGCGAGGTTGCCAACACCGCCGCATCCAAGCTGGCCGTCAGCGAGGCCATCAGCGTGCGCAGCGAGACCAAGACCCTCACCCGCCTGTCCACCGATGCCGATGCCATGAGCGATGCCATCGATGCCCTGCAGGCTGCCGTGGATACCGCTGAGGCCATGACCGATGAGAGTGCCAAGGCTGTCTCCTTCCACGATGACGTTCTGCCCAGGATGGATGCTCTGCGCGCCGCTGCTGACGATGCCGAGACCATCTGCGGTGAGGACTACTGGCCTCTGCCCAGCTACAGCAAGATGCTCTACTACGTCTGATCTTTCTGACATAGCTTGATAAGCATCGCTGGGTTGTTGGATTTTTAAGCCATTCCCCTTTTCCTATTTCTTACACCAGCCTAAAGACCTGCTTTGCGCATACGAAGCAGGCCTTTAGGCGTTTTTTAAGAACGCAAGCTGATTTTTCCAGTTTTGCACTGATGTGCCATTCGCCGCACCCTGCGGCTCGGAGGGAACCACTATGAGCTATAATACCCAACAGGACATCCTTGATTTTGTGGAGGACAACAACGTCAAATTCGTCCGCTTTGCCTTCTGCGATATCTTTGGCACCCAGAAAAACATCGCCGTGCTTGCCAGCGACCTGCCCAAGGCCATGGAGGATGGTGTTTGCTTTGACGGCAGCTCCATTGCCGGTTTTATGAAGGTGGAGGAGAGTGATCTTGTGCTCCGGCCCGATCTTTCCACCGTGACCATCCTGCCCTGGCGGCCCACCGAGGGCCGGGTGATGCAGTTCTTCTGTGACGTGGAAAAGCCGGACGGCGCTGCCTTTGGCGGCAACTGCCGCGGCTTCCTGCGCCAGATGAGCCGCAGCTTCCGCAAACTGGGGCTGACCTGCAACGTGGGGGCTGAGTGCGAGTTCTACCTGTTTGAAAATGACGACCGGGGCCGCCCCACCCGCATCCCCATCGACTTTGGCGGCTACTTTGATGTAGCCCCGCTGGATGCAGGTGAGAACCTGCGCCGGGATATCTGCCTGACCATGGAGCAGATGGGCATGAGCCCCCAGCACAGCCATCACGAAAGCGGCCACGGCCAGAATGAGATCGACTGCCACTACGCCGGCCCCCTGAAAACAGCCGACAATGTGATGATGTTCAAGCAGATCGTGCGGGCTGTTGCCATGCGCAACGGCATCCACGCCAGCTTCCTGCCCAAACCCCTGCCGGATCAGGCAGGCAGCGGCCTGCACATCAACCTTTCGCTCTGCATGGACGGCCGCAATCTGTTTGAGGGCGACATTGCCCCGGACAGCATTGCTGGCAGCTTTATGGCAGGTGTTCTGGCCCACAGCCGGGAGCTGACCGTGTTCACCAATCCCCTGCCCAACAGCTACCAGCGCTTTGGCTGTGACGAGGCCCCCCGCTATGTGAGCTGGAGCCGCCAGAACCGCAGCCAGCTGGTGCGCATCCCGCAGGTCAAGGGCAACAACTGCCGCATGGAACTGCGCAGCCCTGACCCTGCCTGCAACCCCTATCTGGCCGTGGGGCTGGTGCTGGCCGCCGGTCTGGACGGCATCGAGCACCGGATGGTGCTGCAGGCCCCCATCAACAAGAGCCTGTTCGATCCCACCGAGGCCGCAGGTCTTGGGCTGGAAAGACTGCCTTCCACGCTGGAGGAGGCCGTGCAGGCCGCGCAGGAGAGCGAATTTCTGCACCGCGTGCTGCCGGAAGAGCTTTCGCATCGGTACTATGAGGAAGAACTGAAGCGCTGTGCCGCCCTGAAAGCTGCCGCCGACCCGGCAGAGTACGAGCGGGTGCACTACTTCAACGCCATCTGAACCGCTTTTGAGGGAAAGTACGAAGGGGCAATGATTCGGCCCCTTGCCTGGATGTAAGAGAAAGGAGCGATTCAAATGGGACGTGCTCTGATCGTGAGCGCCGGAGCAAGCTCCAACGAGTACATTTCCGCGCGGCTGGCAGAGCTGGGATACACCCGGCCTATGATCATCCCCAGTGGTGCCGAGGCTCGGCGCAGGATGCTGGAATCCGATTTTGAGCTGATCGTGGTCAACGCGCCTCTCCCGGACGAGTTTGGTCACGAGCTGTGTTCCTCTGCCGTAGAAAAAACAGACGCAGGCGTGGTGCTGCTGGCCAAGGCAGCAGCCGCCGAGCAGCTGCTGGCCCCCATGAGTGAGCAGGGGGTGCTGCTGCTGAGCAAGCCGTTCTCCAACACGCTGTTCCTGCAGACCATCCATCTGGCCGCGGCCAGCAACCACCGCCTGCAGCTGCTCCGGCAGGAAAACGCGCGGATGCAGGAAAAGATCGCACAGGTACGGCTGGTCAGCCATGCAAAATGCTGTCTGGTGGAGCGGGAGCAGATGAGCGAGGATGCCGCCCACCGCTACATTGAAAAGCACGCCATGGACACCCGGCGCAGCCGTGCAGAAATTGCACAGGAAATCCTTGATTCTTACGAGGATTAGGATTATAATCTGGTGTTGTATGTTTTGTTCCGGATGCGGTCGCATCCGTATTGGGAAAGAATGATCTCTGAAAGATAAATTAGAGGAGGACTGAACAAATGGCAAAATTCATCTTTGTGACCGGCGGCGTTGTCTCCGGTCTGGGCAAGGGCATCACGGCGGCTTCTCTGGGCCGCCTGCTCAAATGCCGCGGACTGAAGGTCGCCAGCCAGAAGCTGGACCCTTATGTGAACGTGGACCCGGGTACCATGAGCCCCCTGCAGCACGGTGAGGTGTTCGTGACCGATGACGGCACTGAGACCGACCTTGATCTGGGTCACTATGAGCGCTTCATCGACGAAAATCTGAACAAGTACTCCAACCTGACCACCGGCAAGGTGTACTGGAACGTGCTGAACAAGGAGCGCCAGGGCGCTTATCTGGGTCAGACCGTCCAGATCATCCCCCACATCACCAACGAGATCAAGAATTACATCTACAACATGGCATCCTCTACCGATGCCGATGTGGTCATTACCGAGATCGGCGGCACCACCGGCGATATTGAGAGCCAGCCCTTCCTGGAGGCCATCCGTCAGGTGGGCCTGGAGCAGGGCCGCGACAACTGCTGCTACATCCATGTTGTGTTGGTGCCCTATATTTCCGGCTCCGACGAGTACAAGTCCAAGCCGGCCCAGCACTCCGTCAAGGAGCTGCAGGGCATGGGCGTGAACCCCGATATCATCATCCTGCGTGCTGACGGCAGCGTGGGCGGCGATATCCGCCGCAAGATCAGCACCTTCTGCAATGTCAAGCCTGAGTGCGTCATTGAGAACCTGACCATGCCCAGCCTGTACCAGTGCCCGCTGATGCTCCACACCAACGGCCTGGATGATGTGGTGGTGGAAAAGCTCAAACTGGACGTGCCCCCCGCCGACCTGACCGAGTGGAAGGGTGTGGTCTCCCGCATTGCCACCCGCAGCAAGACCTGCACCATTGCGCTGGTGGGCAAGTACGTCAAACTGCACGACGCTTATCTTTCCGTGATGGAGAGCCTGTACCACGCCGGTTTTGAGAACGACAGTCAGGTAGACATCAAGTGGGTGGAGAGCGAGGACCTGATCGATCAGGATGCCTGCAAAGAAGTGTTTGCTGACGTGGACGGCATCATTGTGCCCGGCGGCTTTGGTGACCGCGGCATCGAGGGCATGATCCAGGCTGCACAGTATGCCCGTGAGAACCAGATCCCCTACTTTGGCATCTGCCTGGGAATGCAGATCATGGTGATGGAGTTCGCACGCGGCGTGCTGGGCTATGCCGATGCCAATTCCAGCGAGTTCACCCCCGATGGTGCCCACAATGTCATTGCCCTGATGGCCGACCAGCAGGGCAACATCCCCAAGGGCGGCACCATGCGTCTGGGCAAGTACCCCTGCACCGTCAAGCCCGGCACCAAGATGGCCGAGTGCTACGGCGAGGCTGAGATCTGGGAGCGTCACCGCCACCGCTACGAGTTCAACAACGAGTTCCGTCAGGAGATGGAGGATGCCGGACTGGTCATTTCCGGCACCAGCCCTGACGGCCGTCTGGTGGAGACCGTGGAGCTGCCCGGCCGTGACTTCCATCTGGGCGCACAGTTCCACCCCGAGTTCAAGAGCCGCCCCAACCGCGCTCATCCCCTGTTCAAGGGCTTTATCGCCGCCGCACTCAAATTCCGCATCAAAGCACAGCGCGGCATGATGCACGTCTGACCTTCTCAGGCGTTTCGTTCCAGTTCTCCTCGTAGGAGAGGCCTGTAAGATCGCAACAAAAAAGCAGCTGCACTCCGTGTTTTTACGGAATGCAACTGCTTTTGCTTGTATTACTTACTTTTTAGCGGCAGCGGCCTTTTTGCGGGCGGCGCGGCTGGTCTTTTTGGCGGTGGGCTTCTTTGCGGGAGCCTTGGCAGCGGGAGCAGCGGCCTTGACAGGCTCCGCCTTCACCTCTTCTGCCTTAACAACAGGCTCAGCGGGCTTTTCCTCAGCCTTTGCAGGCTCTTCCACGGGCTTTTCCTCCACAACGGGCTCTTCCTTGACCTCCGGCTTTGCCTCCTCTGCAGGAGCGCTCTCGACCACAGGTGCAGTCTCTACAACGGACTCCTCTGCCTTCTTGGCAGGGGCACGCTTTGCACGATCCTTCACCTCGGAAATGGTCCACAGCTGGTCATCGCCTGCGGCCTCCTGCCAGATCTGCAGGATGGCACCATCGTTGGCACCCATGCCCACGGTATCGATGCACTTGCCGCTGGCCCAGGAAGAGCGCAGACGGACGGTGCCGGCGGGGGTGGGCTCCACGGTCCACATCTGAGAAGTGCCGCCCACATCCTCCCACAGGTGCAGCCAGGTGCCGTTGGCGGTGCCGGTCATCATCAGGTCGATCAGCTTGCCGGATGCGCGGTTGCGGATGCGGTACACGCCGTCACCCTCGCGCACAAAGGCCCACTCCTGCTCGGGCTTGTGCTCGTACTTGCCCAGGCGGATATCGCCGCCGTTGGTGGCCTTCTCCACGGCCTGAATGACACTGCCGCCCTTGGCAGCGATGGTATAGAAGCGATCTGCCTCGATCACGGTCTGCGCTACAGTTTTCATGTAAATCCCTCCAAGTTTGTTTCTTTTGAGCCAATCATTTTCGTTTTACAGGTAAATTATACCACCTGCTGTTATTTTTTACAAGGATTCCGCCATTTCTTTAGCACTATTCACAAAAGGGGCCCGCTTTTCAGCCCGTTTTGCACCGTTTGCGAAAACTTTTCGCCCCGTTTCGCCCCATAAAGCAGCAGCACCCCGCCATTTCTGGTGAGGTGCTGCTGTCGTTTTGGAAAATATCAAAAGGGTTCTGGCAGAGCTCCCTTACTGCTTTGCCTGACTGGGATGCGGCTGCACAGGCATTTTGGTGAACAGCGCTTTCAAGACCAGCGGAGTGGCCACACTGGACACGACGATGAGCAGGATGACGGCGGTGAAGTAGACGGAATCCACCACGCCGATGTCCAGACCCTTCTGGGCCACGATCAGGGCCACCTCGCCGCGGGTCATCATGCCAACACCCACCTTGAGGGAATCACCCCAGCTGAACCTGCAAATCTTGGCCGCCAGCCCGCAGCCGATGATCTTGGTGATCAGGGCCACCACCACGAAGCACACGCTGAACAGCAGGATCTCCGGGGTCAGGCCGCTGATATCTGTCTTCAGGCCGATGCTGGCGAAGAAGATGGGAGCAAACAGCACATAGTTGCTGATGTCCACCCGGCGCTCCACATAGGGGGCATCCTCCAGAGTGCACAGGACGATGCCCGCGATGTAGGCACCGGTGATGTCTGCAATGCCGAAGTAGGCCTCAGCAATGTAGGCCATGGCAAAGCAGAACGCCATACTGACGATGGTGATACGCTGGGTGTGGGGGTTGCGCTTGTCCAGCCACTTCATGGCGAAATGGGCAATGAGGCCCACGCCGATGGCGGTGGCGAAGAACAGCATGGTGTTCATCAGCACCTTACCCAGCCCTGTGCCGGTGCCGGAGCTTGCTCCCAGCACACAGGTCAGCACCACGATGCCGATGACATCATCGATAACGGCGGCACTGACGATGGTGGTGCCAAGGAAGCTCTTCAGGTGGCCCAGCTCCTGCAAGGTAGCCACGGTGATGGACACGCTGGTGGCGGTCATAATGGTACCGATGAAGAGGGCGCGGTAGAACTCCTGGCTGCCCAGCGCCGAGAAGCCGTAGAATACACTATAAAGGAACGTGCCCCCTGCCAGCGGCACCGCCACGCCCACACAGGCGATCAGGGTGGCGATGGGGCCTGCCTTGATCAACTCCTTCAGGTTGGTGCCAAGGCCCGTGGAGAACATCAGCAGCACCACGCCGATCTCTGCGAAGATCGAGATGGTATCGCTGATATGCACAAGGTTCAGCAGACAGGGCCCGATGATCAGGCCCGCGATGATCTCGCCCACCACCTGCGGCGCTTTGAACTTGCGGGCCACCAGCCCGAAGAACTTGGCACTGAGGATGATGATGGCAAGGTTCCGAAAAACAGAATACATAAATTTACATTCCTCCGTTTTATCTCATTGAATAGGGCTGTCGGCCGCGCCCGACCCCCTATTTTTCTATTATATCGCCGCTCAGAACCAAAATCAAAATACTTTTCAATCTTTCTCGTTAAAAAAACAGACAAAGTTCACCAAAGCTTCAGCACAAATTTTTGTGCGGATTTTTGGCCCGCAGGGCTTGACAAAACAGCATGGGCTTGCTATAATAAATTGCTGTCTGAACAGACACGCCGCACACGGCAGGCAATGCCGCATGTCGTGTGTACCCTTGGCCTCATAACCTTGAGGCCCTTAAGTCCAAAAGGAGGTGCTACAAAATGGCAAAGTACGAAACCATGCTGATTACCAGCGCCGCTCTCGACGAGGAGGCTACCGCCGCTCTGGTTGGTAAGTTCAAGACCCTGATCGAGAACAACGGTACGATCGATTCCATCGACGAGTGGGGCAAGCGCCGTCTGGCCTACCCCATCAACGACGAGGAGGAAGGCGTTTACACTGTGATCAACTTCACCAGCGAGCCCAGCTTCCCCGCTGAGCTGGACCGTGTGTACAAGATCACTGAAGGTGTTATGCGCAGCCTGATCGTTGCCCACGAGGAGTAATCTTTTCGTGACAGAAAGGGAGACCGTAAAATGTTGAATGTTGTTGCTATCATGGGCCGTCTTGTGGCGGATCCTGAACTCCGCACCACGCCCCAGGGCACCAATGTGTGCAGCTTCCGCATTGCCTGCGACCGCAATTTTGTGCGTCAGGGTGAGCAGCGTCAGGCTGACTTCATTGATATCGTTGCCTGGCGTTCTCAGGCCGAGTTTGTTTCTAAGTATTTCCAGAAAGGCAGTCTGATCGCCATCGAAGGCTCTCTTCAGACCCGCCAGTATCAGGATAAGAACGGCAACAATCGCACGGCTGTGGAAGTCGTAGCCAACAACATCAGCTTTGCAGGCCCCAAGAGCAGCAATCAGGGCGGTGGAGCAAATTATCAGAATTCTGCTCCCGCCTACCAGAACGCAGCCCCTGCCCGTCCGGCTGCTGTGGAGGCAGCTCCCAGCTATTCCGCCGGCAGTGCAGATGATTTTGCTGTCATTGATGACAGTGATGACCTGCCGTTCTGATTCCGTAACGGTCTGACCGTTCAATTCTTATAGGAGGTAATAAGCAATGGCTTTTGAAAGAACCGAAGGCTCTCGCCCCGCACGCCCCATGCGTCGCGGCCGCAAGAAGGTTTGCAGCTTCTGTGTCGATCGCATCGACACCATCGATTACAAGGACGTGCCCCGTCTGCGTAAGTACGTCTCTGAGCGTGCTAAGATCATTCCCCGCCGTGTGACCGGCACCTGCGCTTATCATCAGCGCGCACTGACCACCGCCATCAAGCGTGCTCGTCACGTTGCTCTGATGCCCTACGTCAGCGACTAATCAGAACTTTATCAACCCATTCAAAATAATCAGCAATCAGCAAAGCGCTTTCACCGATGACAAGGTGAAAGCGCTTTTTTGTTGTATCTTTCGTTTGTGCAGTGCTCCCGGCACTCAGTAGTCTGCCTGTTTCTTTTTGCCGCATTCTGGGAACATCTTATGGAACCGTTCCCGCAATTTCCGGGCAGATCACCCTCGTCCATAAAATTGCATCACCCGGTCAAAAAGTTACAAACCGGTACGGTTTTTCCGGCATTTCCTGAAATGTTACCGGGAATTTCCGAAATCAACCGGTGTTTTGATGTGTTGGCAAATCAAACTGCACAACGTCAAACCGATTCTTTGTACACATTTCACGAAATCGCTCCAACATGATTGATTTTTTGAACAAAATGTGCCATACTATAGTCACTGGAAACGTTCCCGACACCGTTCCCGAAAATCCAACCGAAAGCGAGGGCCCGCGATATGACGATCAAGGACATTGCCCGCATCAGCGGCTGTTCTGTCAGCACCATTTCGCGTGTCATCAATGACCGGCCGGATGTCCGGCCCGAGACCAAGGAGCATGTGCTCAAGGTCATGCGGGAGGCAGGCTTTACCCCCAACACCAACGCGCGGCAGCTGAAGATCCAGCAATCCCGCAGCCTGGTGTTCGTGGTCAAGGGGACCCGGAACATCTTCTTCTCCGACTTCCTCGTTCAGCTGCAGCGGGCCGCTACCCTGTATGGGTACAACGGCATCGTCTCCTACCTGGACGAGAACGCCAACGAGATCGATGCTGCCGAGAAGATCCTGCGGGAGATCAAGCCCAAGGGCATGATCTTTCTGGGCGGCAGTGTCACGAACTTCCAGAACGGCTTTGCAAACATTTCCGTTCCCTCCGTGCTGGCCACGCTGGTTTCCAATGAATTGGACTTCCCCAACCTCTCGATGGTGGGTGTGGATGACCGGGCCGCAGCAAAAGCGGCAGTCTCCCATCTCATCGCACAGGGTCACCGCAAGATCGCGGTGCTGGGCGGCCCGGCCACCAGCTTTCCCAGCCGGATGCGCCGTTTGGGTGCGCAGGATGCCATGGAGGACGCAGGGCTTGTCCTTGACGATAAGCTCTATGGCCTGTCCAACTACGATTTCGAGTCCGCCTACCACGCCATGAACAGTCTGCTGGCCCGCCGGGCCGAATTCACTGCCTTGTTTGCCATGAGCGATGTGATCGCCTTTGGTGCCATCCGGGCGCTGGTAAGCGCAGGGTTGCGGGTGCCGGAGGATGTCTCAGTGATCGGTTTTGATGGCATCACGATGTCCCGCTACTGCGTGCCGGTGATGACCACCATCGTCCAGCCCAGTGAACAGATCGCACTGCAGAGCATCGAGCTGCTGGTGCGGCAGATCGAACACGGAGCCCCGGCCCAGACCGTCACGCTCCAGCCGGAATTGCAGCAGGGCGAAAGCGTTTGCCCCTGCCGCCGGAACTATTCAGTCTAACTTCCGTCCTCATGCTGTGGACGGTGGCAGATATTAACCAAAAGAAGAAGGAGTACTACTATGAAAAAGATGATCTCTCGTCGTAATTTCCTGAAAGTGGCCGGTGCATCCGCCGCTGCTCTGGGTCTGGCTGCCTGTGGCGGTTCTTCCAGCTCCACCGCTTCCTCCACTGCCAGCTCTGCTGCCGGTTCTTCGACCGCTGCAAAGGCTGACGGCAAGGTCTACTACCTGAACTTCAAGCCGGAGCAGGATCAGGATTGGCAGGATCTGGCCGCTGAGTACACCAAGGAGACCGGCGTGCCTGTGACCGTTGTGACCGCTGCTTCCGGTCAGTACGAGACCACCCTGATGAGCGAGATGGAGAAGAGCGAGGCTCCTACCCTGTTCCAGGTCAACGGCCCTGTGGGTCTGGCCAACTGGAAGGATTACTGCTACGACCTGTCCGGCAGCAAGCTGTACGGCGAACTGACCAGCGACTCCTTCGCCCTGAAGGACGGCGACGCTGTCACCAGCATTGCATACGTCATTGAGACCTACGGCATCATCTACAACAAGGAGCTGCTGAGCGCCGCCGGTTACACCCAGGACGATATCAAGGGCTTTGACGATCTGAAGAAGGTTGCCGATGATATCCAGGCACGCAAGGCCGAGCTGGGCGTGGACGGTGCTTTCACCTCCGCTGGCATGGACGGTTCTTCTGACTGGCGCTTCAAGACCCATCTGGCAAACCTGCCCATCTACTACGAGTACAAGGCAGACGGCATCGGCTCCACCGACGCCATCAAGGGCACCTATCTGGACAACTACAAGCAGATCTGGGATCTGTACATCACCGATTCCACCTGCGATCCTACCCTGCTGGCTTCCAAGACCGGCAACGACGCTGTGGCCGAGTTCGTGGGCAAGAAGGCTGTCTTCTATCAGAACGGCACCTGGGCTTACAATGACGTGAAGGATCTGGGCGATGACAACCTGGGTATGCTGCCCATCTACATCGGCGTGGATGGCGAGGAGAATCAGGGTCTGTGCACCGGTTCCGAGAACTTCTGGTGCGTGAACAACGCTTCTTCTGATGCCGACATTCAGGCTACTCTGGACTTCCTGTACTGGTGCGTCACCTCTGAGGCCGGCACCAGCGCGATGGCTGACAAGATGGGCTTCGTCATCCCCTTCAAGAAGGCTAAGGACTCCACCAACCCCCTGATTGCCATTGCAAACGACTACGTTGCAGCTGGCAAGACCAGTGTTGACTGGTGCTTCTCCACCATGCCTTCCGAGGAGTGGAAGAACGGCGTTGGTTCCGCTCTGACCGCTTACGCAGCAGGCACCGGCGACTGGAACGGCGTTGTGACCGCTTTCGTCGATGGCTGGGCTAAGGAGTACAAGCTGGCAAACGGCTAAGCATTCTCGGTTTTCTCTTTCCCCTTTTATTTGTGTAAACCGTAATGGGAGGCGGGCGAGCTGTTCGCCCGCCTCCTTTTGTTTTGGAGGTATATCATGCAAAAGGCCATCAGCAAATATTGGCCGGTGTTCGTGCTTCCTACCTTGATCGCGTTCATCATCGGCTTTATCTGGCCCTTTATCTGGGGCATCTTCCTTTCCTTCCAGCGCTTCACCACCGTGAGCAAGACCACCTTTGTGGGCATCCAGAACTACATCTCGGTGTTCCAGGATTCCACGTTCCTGCATGCGTTCGGCTTTACGGCAGCGTTTACCGTGATCTCCACTGTGCTGATCAATGTCTGTGCCTTTGCCATTGCGATCGTGCTGACCCGCGGCATCAAGGGCACCAACATTTTCCGTACCGTTTACTTCATGCCCAACCTGATCGGCGGCATCCTGCTGGGCTACATCTGGCAGATCCTGCTCAACGGCGTTCTGGCAAACCTGCAGAAGCCCCTGCTGGCGCTGGATGCCAAGGCCGGTTTTGTCGGTCTGGTCATCCTGATGTGCTGGCAGCAGATCGGTTATATGATGATCATCTACGTTGCCGGTCTGCAGAGCGTGCCCGGCGACCTGATCGAGGCTGCTAAGATCGACGGTGCATCTGACCGCGAGATCCTGTTCAAGATCAAGCTGCCCATGGTCATGCCCAGCATCACCATCTGCACCTTCCTGACCCTGACCAACAGCTTCAAGCTGTTCGACCAGAACGTTGCCCTGACGGCCGGCGAACCTGCCAACGCCAGTGAAATGCTGGCCCTGAACATCTACAATACCTTCTATGGCCGCTCCGGTGCTCAGTGGAAGGGCATCGGCCAGGCAAAGGCTGTGGTATTCTTCCTGATCGTTGTGGTCATCTCTCTGGCGCAGCTCCACTTCACCCGTTCTAAGGAGGTCCAGCAGTAATGATTAAACAGAAAAAGTTGTGGGATAACATTCTCACCGTCATCATGGCCCTGCTTTGCCTGCTGTGGATCTACCCCATCGTCCTGATCCTGCTGAACAGCCTGAAAAAAGAGGGTACCTTTACCACCTCTACCGTGTTCCAGCTGCCCACCAGTGAGACCTTTGCTGGCCTTTCCAACTACGTCTACGGCGTGATCAAAATGGGCTTCCTTTCCAGTCTGGGCTACAGCCTCGTCATCACCGTTTCCAGCGTGGCCCTCATCCTGCTGTGCTGCTCTATGACAGGCTGGTACCTGACCCGGGTGAACAACAAGCTCAGCAAGTTTATGAACCTGCTTATCGTGTTCTCCATGGTTGTCCCCTTCCAGATGGTCATGTTCACTCTGTCCAAGACCGCAGATACCCTCAAGCTGAACACCCCCTGGAACATCTGCATCATCTATCTGGGCTTTGGTGCCGGTCTGGCTGTGTTCATGTTCACCGGCTTTATGAAGAGCGTTCCCATGGAGATCGAGGAGGCCGCCATGATCGATGGCTGCAACCCCATCCAGATCTTCTTCAAGGTCGTGTTCCCCATCCTGAAGCCTACCATGATCTCCACCGCCATTCTGGAAACCATGTGGGTCTGGAACGACTACCTGCTGCCCACTCTGGTGCTGGATATCAAGAAGTACCGCACCATCCCCATGGCGATCCAGTACTTCCGCGGCGGCTATGGCCGTGTGGAGCTGGCTCCCATGATGGCCTGCATCATCATCGCCATCATCCCCATCATCATCCTGTACATGACCTGCCAGAAATACATCATTGAGGGTGTTGTTGCAGGCGCTGTCAAGGGCTAAGGAGGAGTTCACCATGCGAGCATGCGGCATTCTGATGCCCGTTTTTAGTCTGCCGGGGCCCTTTGGCATCGGCACGCTGGGGAAAGAAGCCTTTGCGTTCGTGGATTTTCTGGCCCGTGCAAAGCAGACCTATTGGCAGATTCTGCCCATTGGCCCCACCGGCTACGGTGACAGCCCCTACCAGAGCTTTTCCGCCTTTGCCGGGAACCCCTATTTTATCGATTTCCGTGTCCTGTACGAGCAGGGCTATCTGACCGCCGATGAGATTCCCGCTGAGGTTCCGGTTGGCCCGGTGGACTACGGCGTGCTCTACCAGCAGCGCCCGGTGGTGCTGCAAAAAGCCGCTGACCGCCTGCTGGCTGCAGCCAGCGTGGAGTACAAAGACTTCTGCACGGCACAGAGCTTCTGGCTGGACGATTACGCTCTGTTCATGGCCGTCAAGGCCGAACAGGGACAGGCAGGCCTGTGTGACTGGCCGGATGACCTGCGCACCCGCCAGCCCGCTGCCGTAGCCGCTGCCAGGAAGCGTCTGGCCGGGCAGGTGGATTATTTCAAGGCGGTGCAGTTCTTCTTCTACACCCAGTGGAACGCCCTGAAAGCCTATGCCAACGGCAAGGGCATTCAGCTGGTGGGAGATATCCCCATCTACGTCAGCCCGGATTCCAGCGATCTGTGGACGCGGCCGGAGCTCTTCCAGACCGACGGCCAGACCCACCTGACGCAGGTGGCAGGCTGCCCCCCGGATGCCTTTGCGGCAGACGGTCAGCTCTGGGGCAATCCGCTCTACGACTGGCCCCGCCACAAGGCCGAGGATTTTGCCTGGTGGAAGCGCCGGATGCAGCACGCTACTTCGATTTATGATGTCGTGCGCATCGACCACTTCCGTGGTTTTGAGAGCTACTACGCCATCCCTGCCGGAAACAAGACGGCGGCAGGCGGCCACTGGGAAAAGGGGCCGGATCGTGCTTTCATCAATGCCATCCACGAGACCCTGGGTCAGGGCGGCATCATTGCAGAGGATCTGGGATACCTGACCCCAGAGGTCAAGACCATGCTGGCTGCCAGCGGCTATCCGGGCATGAAGATCATGCAGTTTGCCTTTGACAGCCGGGAACCGGGCAACTATCTTCCCTACACCTACCCTCACAACAGCGTGGTCTACACCGGCACCCATGACAATGTGACCACCGAAGGCTGGCGGCAGTCTGCCAGCCCCGAGGATGTCCACTATGCCTGCCGTTACCTGCGCTGCCTGCCCGAGGATCTGACAGAGGCCATGATCTGCGCCTGCCTTGCCAGTGTTTCGGATATGGCCATCATCCCCATGGCCGACTGGCTGCATCTGGGCGCGGAGGCCCGCATCAACACCCCCAGCACCCAGGGAGCCAACTGGCAGTGGCGGCTGGACACCCCGCTTACCAGTCTGCTGGCCGAGCATATTGCCGATCTGACAGCACTGTATGACCGGGCTCCGGCTGCGGCAGACCGCTAAAACGTTTCCTTCTTCTTTTCTCCCCATACAAAGACGGCAGGCCCTGGCCCCTCCTTTCCGGAGGAACTGGTGCCCGCCGTCTCTTTTTGCATTATTTTTCAATTTTCACACAACATTTTTTCGCCGCATCCCGCACAGGACGTTCCACATATTTCCGCGCAGAACCGTTTCTTTTTTACAAAACGGCCACAGCATCTTCACAATTCTTTCGCATTTTGGGTTTCATCGCTCTCTTGTTGTTTTTGGGCAATTATGCTATAATCCAATTAGCTTCACGTCCGCCTTTGCGCGGATTTTACGAACGAAAGGAGTTTTCCACCATGGAATTTACCTATCAGAGCACGATGCAGCTGCCCGCATCCTATGCGGTTCTCTCCGAAGATGAAATGGTCTACACCGTTGGCGGCGCTTTTGAGCTGAATATCAACGCGCAGGATGTCCTGAATTTCACCGTCAATGTCGGTGTCAACCTGGTCCGTATGCTGGGTCAGGCTGCCATCAGCAACACCATTGCCGGTATCATTGACATGCGAAACGATGGTCTGACCACGATGGGTGCCATTGAGCATTATTGGGGCCGCCAGACTCCCGTGGGCAAGACCATGACTGTGGTTGCTGCCGGTTTTGCAGGCGTTTATGTCTACTACTGGGCTAGGTCTGCCATTGAGAGCTTCCTGTCCATCTACAACGATATGCGGAACATCTACAACGAGAGCGAAGCCAAAAATCAGGCACAGGCCGCAGGTACAGCAGCTCTGGCCGCCTGAGTAAATCTTTGAAAGGAACCTTTTATGGAAAACTTGCGTATGCCTGCATCTTATGCAACGCTTCCGGAAGAAGAGCTGCCGGAGATCTTTGGCGGCGGAGAACTGGGAGATGCATTGGACAGCTTTACGGATAACCTCCACCTGGACGATTTCTTCTTTCAGGGGGGTATCCTCTCCATCTCGATCTCGTTTGTACCTCTGCTCCTGTTCAATGTTGTTGCTTCCGGCTACCGGTTTGTAGAGAACATTTACAAGAACCTGTCCAACTGGTTCGGTTATCACGATGATACCTTCTCTGCCGTTTCTAATTTCACGGATGAAATGCGCCAGAAACAGCAGCAGCGCGGTATCTGAGCCGTTTTCCCTGTAACATGAAAGAGCTTCACGATTCCGACTTCTGCCGGAGTGTGAAGCTCTTTTTGTTTGGCCGCTTCCAGATGTTCAAATGACCCGCAGGGCACCCTGCTCCCGCAGACGGAGCAGATAGCAGCTGCCCGCACCGAACACCTTTTCTATCGCGTCGTGATATTTTGCCGTCAGCATACCGGGTACAAACGCCTGAATGGTCCCTGCAAAGCCGCCGCCCTGCATCCGCCAGGCTCCCCCCTGCCCCTCCAGCAGAGTCTGACTGATGGCAAGCGCCACCGAGAGTCCCTGATGCCGTACGTCTGTGGAGCAGTAAACGTTCTGGCACAGGGCAAAAGAGGCGTGTCCACTTTCCAGAATCAGCTGCAGGAAGGCGTTGAAATCCCCGCTGACCAGGGCATTCCGCTGGGCCAATGCGCGGGCATTCTCCTCAAAATAGTGGACTGCACGCAGAACAGCACGATCCCCGCAGGCCCTGCGCAGGCGTGGCAGAGCCGTCCAGAACTCCTGCTCCTTGACCTGCCCCAACACCTTACCGCCCAGACAAGCCGCCACCGATTCCATTTCATGCCGGATGGCCGCAAATTCACCGGTCAGCTCGCTGTGACTGCCCCGGGTATCGGTCACGCAAAGGGTCATGTCCGCTGGGAGCAACCCTGCCGTGTGGATCTTTTCTATCCGGGGCTTCTTTGGGTCGGCAAAATCCGCAAAGATGACCCCGCCCACGGCGCTGGTCAGCTGATCCAACAGGCCGCTGGGTTTTCCGAAATATGTATTTTCCGCATACTGGCAGATCTTCGCCAGCTCCGGCGCTGTCAGCCTGCAGCCATATTCCCCGTTCAGGATGGCCGCCATTCCCATTTCGAAGGCCGCAGAGCTGGAAAGCCCGCTGCCCCGGAGCACGTCGCTGGCGGTATAGGCATCGAAGCCACCCACCGTCTTTCCCTGTGCCCGGAAGCCTTCCGCAATGCCCCGGATCAGACTGGCCGAATGGGTGCTCTCGCCCTGCTGAGGCTCGGCCTCGCTCAGATCAATGACATCCAGTTTGTTGAAGCCCCGGGATTTGACCCGGATAAAACCGTCGTCACTGGGGGATGCCACTGCGACCAGATCCAGCGTCACCGCTGCCGCAAGACCATACCCGTGCTGATGATCGGTGTGGTTGCCGCCCAGCTCCGCCCGGCCCGGAGCCGAGTAGACATGCACCTGCCGCCCGGGGCCATAGTACAGCTCAAACTGTTCCAGCGCGGCGGCATACCGCTGCCGCTGGCGGGCCAGCACCGCCGGTTCTGTGCCATAGAGCGTGCAGAGCGCTTCGTCCCACTGCCCCGCAAGGATCTCCCGTCTGAGTTGTGCACTGGTCGCCATGGCCGTTCCTCCTCCACAAACGTTCTCCGCAAAGTCCGTGCATGAAGGCTCCATGCACTTGGGTTAGCCTTATTGTACTTCATTCCGCCCTCTTTTGCAATTTGAATCCGCAAAAAATCCAATTTCAGCGCGAAAACCAAAGTTTCGGATGTACTTTTGTTGAATTTGCAGATACAGTTATGATATACTGGAATCAAGAATGCGGTCAACTGGAGGAAACGATCATGGCAGATGTCTACAAGCAGTCCTTCAAGCAGAATTACACCAATAATATTGAATTATCCATCTTCAATTGTGGTCTGGAGCGCTGTGCCCCGGGCCAGACCTGGGGCCCCGGTATCCGAGATCACTACCTGATCCATCTGGTGGTCTCGGGCAAGGGCACCTTTGAAGTGGGCGGCAAGACCTTTGAGGTCGTGCCGGGGGATCTGTTCTTTGCCCGGCCCAGTCAGCTCATCCGCTACTCTGCCGACGAGCAGCAGCCCTGGGAGTACAGCTGGGTCGGCTTCAACGGTGCCTGCGCTCATAAACTGGCGGCACAGCTGCCCTTTACCGACACTGCTCCTGTGCACCACACGCAGGACCCGGAGGGAATGCGGGCAGCTCTGACCAACATCTATTCTTCCCGTGGGTTAGAGCCTCAGGATGAGGCTGCCATGGTGGGGTACCTCTACCTGTTCATCTCTGCCCTGATGAAGGAGACCAGCGAGACGCGCCCCCACAACGCTTCCTCCTCCAATCAATATGTGCTGAATGCCATCAAATACATCCAGTTCAACTATTCGCACGACATCTCCATTGATGATGTCGCTAAGAGCGTGGGCGTTTCCCGCAGTCATCTGTACCGGGTGTTTATGCTCAATGTGGGCAAGAGCCCCATCGATTATCTGACCGAATACCGCATCAACGAAGCCTGCAAGCTGCTGAGGGCCGGCAACCTTTCCATTGCAGAGGTCGCCATCTCGGTGGGCTTCTTTGACCAGTTCTATTTTTCCCGGGTCTTCAAGCGGGCCAAGGGGATGCCGCCCAGCAAATACATTGCCGCCCAGAGCGAAAATGCAGATGCCCCCGCTTCGGAAGAAGCCTGACCCAATCCCATTCCAAAGGAGAATTTCCATGCCCTTACAAAAAAATCAGGTGCTGACCCTGACCATTGAGCGCCTGTCCAACGATGGCAGCGGCGTTGCTCACAGTCCGGACGGCGAGACTGTGTTCATACCCGGCACCGCCCCCGGTGACGTTGCCGCCATCCGCATCGTCAAAGATTGCGGCCGCTACGCTTTCGGTATTCTGGATGCCATTCAGACTCCCTCGCCTGACCGTATCCCGGTAGATTGTGCAGTGGCCGGCCCCTGCGGTGGCTGCAGCCTGCGGCATCTGGATTATGCCGCTGAACTGCGCGCCAAGGGCGAAAGCGTTACCGATGCTTTCCGCCGCATTGGCGGGCTGGATGTACCCGTGCTGCCGCCCCTCCCCTCCCCCGAGATCGACCGCTACCGCAATAAGGTTCAATTCCCGGTGGGCCGTGATAAGAGTGGCAAGCCCTGCATCGGTTTCTACGCCGGGCGCACCCACCGCATTGTTCCCTGCCCCGACTGCAAGCTGCAGCCGGATGTGCTGAACGAGATCGGCAATACCCTCTGCGATTTCTTTGCCGCCCACAACATCCAGCCCTACGATGAGCAGACGGGCAAGGGGCTGGTGCGTCATGTGTTTCTGCGGCGGGGTGTCCACAGCGGCCAGATCATGGTCTGTCTGGTCTGCACCCGGGCAAAGCTGCCCCACGCAGAGGAGCTTTGCCGCGCACTGACTTCGCAGTTTTCCGATATCGCCACCACCCTGATCAATGTCAACGCCAGAAACACCAATGTGATCCTGGGCAGCGAGACCCACACCCTGTACGGCCCCGGGTTCATCGAGGACACTCTCTGCGGCGTTCCTGTGCAGCTGGGCCCCTTGTCGTTTTATCAGGTCAACACCCTGGCCGCTGAGCAGCTCTATGGCATTGCTGCAGAATATGCTCAGTTGACCCCAGATGACCTGCTGCTGGATCTCTACTGCGGCATGGGCACCATTGGCCTGTCCATGGCAGACCATTGCCGGGAGCTCATCGGCGTGGAGATCGTGCCTGAGGCCATCGAAAGCGCCAAGGCCAATGCTGCCCGCATGGGTGATGCCATAGCCGCAAAGAGCCGCTTCTTCTGCGCCGATGCTGGTAAGGCGGCCTCTCAGCTTGCCGCCGAGGGCCTGCACCCGGATGTTGTGATGCTCGACCCGCCCCGCAAAGGCTGTGACGAAGCAACTCTTTCCGCTGTCGTCACCATGTCCCCCCGCCGGGTGGTCTATGTCAGCTGCAACCCCTCCACCGCCGCCCGGGATGCCAAGTGGCTGGAAGAACATGGGTATCGGGCAGAAAAGGTGCAGCCGGTGGACCTTTTCCCGAGGACGAAGCATTGCGAGTGCGTCATTGCACTTTCCAAGGGCGAGATCGACTCCAAAAAAGTCCGTGTAGAGTTCTCTTTGGAGGGCATGGACACTTCAGGATTGCAAAAGGGTGCGACCTATCCTGAAATCAAAGCCCGCGTGTTGGAACAAACTGGACTGAAGGTATCTTCCCTGTATATCTCGCAGGTCAAGCAGAAATGCGGTCTGGAGGTACGAGAGAACCACCATAAGGCGAAGTCCGAAAATACGAAGCAGCCCCAGTGTCCACCGGAGAAGGAAGCGGCAATAAGGGATGCGCTGAAATATTTTAAGATGATTTAATTTATTTTAGGGTTTTGACAACTGATAAAGCAGCTCCTGATTTTGAAGTCAGAAGCTGCTTTATCAGTAGAAAGGACAAAGATGACAGAAGCCGAGGTATTTGCATCTTGTTTAGCACTCTCGCATTGCCACTTCTTGGATACGCCATATGAAGGTGACCCTTTTTCTGATGAGCTTAACAGTGGTGCATCAAACGTGTGTCATTACTGTACTATTGACACGCTTTTATCCATAATCGAAAAACAATGCCTTCGTTTTACTGATGTGAGATTTCTGAACGACTCTACTGAATTTCTCGAAATCATCCCATTGATAGAGCATGTACTTACCAACGGCAATTACTCGAGCTCATTCAAACAGTTCTTTTTGCAGCCATCTATAATAGAAGATTTGAAAAGTTATCGTCAATCATATTCTGCCATATCTAATGTTGATCAAACATACAAAGATATGCCTTACCGCACTTATACCTGCTCGCTTTCCAAAAACTGTGATTCTCTTAATATGTGGAACTATTATGCAACTTCATCGGCAGGCGTCAATATTGGTTTTGACTTTGCATGGAATATGTTTGAGGGTAGCAACTCATACAAAACCAACACAGGAAAAAGATTATCAGGTGATATCTGGCTTTCCCGTGGATTGGTAATTTATAATTATTTCGACAAAGAAAAGTGCGTCATCAAATTTTTAGATCATCTATTCAATGTTTATTCCAACCTTCTTCAGTTAAATTTACTAGACAAGTATCGTGCTTTACTGGTTCAGTCTTTTAAGGAACCAATCAACAATATGCGCTGCTTTTTCAAAAACAGCCACTTTGACGGGGAACAAGAATACCGTATTGTTCTAAAAATTCCAGAAGAAACTTTACGTTCTCCAAAATCCAATTCGAATATCGCCGATGTATCTTTCTTCCGTCGCGGAAAAGCTTTGGTTCCCTATGTTGATTATAAATTCAAAAAATCTTCTATCAGTCAAATTGTCATGAACCCTTATAATTGTGAAGATAGCTCCATGATGGAATTGGGCATTCAAGAGCTTCTGACCATGAACAACCTTGACAATGTAAAGATCTACCATTCCAATATTCCTTTGAGAAGATACGACTAATCTATTATTCGCTATTCGATTTCGAGGCCAAGAAATGTATTTTTACAGTTCTTGGCTTTTTTCATACATACAGCCTGCCTGCCATTGTGCAGGCTTTTATTTTGCCACAAGGAGGTGTTAGATTGATGATTCACCAATCACATGGCAGAAATGCCGCAAACCAAAGGAGTAACATTTGGCTAATATCTATGGTTATATTCGTGTCAGCACCCGCGACCAGAACGAGGACCGGCAGTTGATTGCACTGCGAGAACTGAAGATTCCGGAGAAAAACATCTTCATGGATAAGCAGTCCGGCAAGGACTTCAACCGCCCGCAATACAAGCGGCTGGTGCGAAAACTAAAAAAAGACGATCTGCTCTATATCAAGAGTATCGACCGTCTTGGACGCAACTACGCAGAAATATTGGAGCAGTGGCGACTGCTCACCCAAACAAAAGGTATCGACATCGTAGTGCTGGACATGCCATTGCTGGACACCCGCCGTGGTAAAGATCTGATGGGCACTTTTCTAAGCGACATCGTGCTGCAGGTGCTTTCCTTTGTTGCCGAAAACGAGCGCACTAACATCCGGCAGCGGCAGGCAGAAGGTATTGCCGCCGCTAAAGCCCGGGGCGTGAAATTCGGCAGGCCGCCTCGCCCCTTGCCGGATAACTTTTATGAAGTCCACAAGGCATGGCGTGCCAAACGGTTGAGCTTAAAGCAAGCCGCACAAGCCTGTGATCTCCCCGTTGGAACCTTTTACAGCAAGGCTTTGAAATTCGAAAATACCACTTAATAAAAGCCCCTGAGAATTCGGAAAAGCGTACTTTTTCAAATTGGTTAGAATACATGAAGCCTTTTGTGGAAGATGAATGGGATTTGGCTGAACTCTTGCCGGAAATTGTTGCGTTTGCCGGGGTTTCGCGGTATACTGTTGTTATATGTAAAAAGCCCTGAGAATCCGTAAAAGTACAGGTTCTCAGTGGGCAATTCGGAAAGGAGCTTCCATGGCACATCTGGAGGAAATCACGGTCGGCTGCCAGCTGAACGGCATTGCGGCAAGGGAAACTGTGACCGTTATTGCGGTGCAGTGGTATGGCAATGCAGCACTGGAAGTTACATTCAAGAACAGCCGAGGGCAGCTTGGCAGTCAGATCCTCTATCGTGGAGATGAGGCGACCGTGGATGTGCTGGGTGACAGTCTGCCGTGGAGTTTCGGCGCAGATGCCGATAAGATGCGCCTTGTATCCGAAGCGTACCGCATCCATCTGGCACACCTGTTTGACCCTTATCTGGCGGTCCACACTTCGGCTATTCAGCCCCTGCCACACCAGATCACGGCAGTTTATCAGGAGATGCTGCCACGCTTGCCGCTGCGGTACATCCTTGCGGACGACCCCGGTGCCGGCAAAACCATCATGACCGGTCTGTTCATCAAGGAGCTGATCGCCCGCGGCGATTTGAAGCGTTGTCTGATCGTGACGCCGGGCAATCTGGCGGAACAGTGGCAGGACGAGCTTTTTCGCAAATTTCATCTGCGGTTTGAGGTATTGACAAACGACCGCATTGAATCCGCCGTCAGCGGCAACATCTTTACTGAGATGAATTTCTGCATTGCACGGCTGGATAAGCTATCACGCAGCGAAGCTTTGCAGGAAAAGCTCCGCATCACCGACTGGGATCTAATCGTTTGCGATGAGGCGCACAAAATGTCTGCCACCGTCTGGGGCGGCGAGATCAAATACACCAAGCGGTTTAACCTGGGACGGCTGCTGTCGGAAATCACCCGCAACTTTCTGCTGCTGACTGCCACCCCGCACAACGGCAAAAATGAGGACTTCCAGCTATTTTTATCGCTGGTGGACCCCGACCGTTTTGAAGGTGCCGCCCGTTCTTCCAACCAGAGCATCGACGTTTCGGACGTGATGCGGCGGCTTGTGAAAGAGGAGTTGCTCAAATTCGACGGCACACCACTGTTCCCGGAGCGGCGTGCTTATACCGTCAACTATGACCTCTCCCCTGCCGAGGGGCAGCTTTATTCCGAGGTCACCAGCTATGTGCAGGAGGAGTTCAACCGGGCAGAGAACCTGAACAACGATCGCAAGGCAACCGTTGGCTTTGCGCTGACCATCCTGCAGCGGCGGCTTGCCTCCTCGCCGGAAGCCATCTACCAATCCCTGCACCGCAGGCGGGAACGGTTGGAGCATATTCTGGCGGAGGAAAAACTGGGCAAGCCGGACACTGGCACACAGTTTACCATCGCAGATGATTTTGATGAGGATGATTTCAGCGCGGACGAGCTGGAACAGACCGTGGAAAACGTCACCGATCGGGCATCCGCTGCCAGCACTATCCGGGAAATGGAAGCGGAAATTTCCACGCTGAAAAGGCTGGAGCAGATGGCTAATGCCGTGCGGGTCAGCGGCGTAGACCGCAAATGGGACGAGCTTTCCAAGCTGCTGCAGGACGACAGCAAAATGTTTGCCGCCGATGGGCAGCGGGAAAAACTCATTATCTTTACGGAGCACAAGGACACCCTGCGCTATCTGACCGACAAGATCCGCACCCTGTTCGGGCACGACGATGCCGTGGTGACCATCCACGGCGGCATGGTGCGGGACGAGCGGCGCAAGGTGGAGGAACTGTTCAAGCAGGACCCGGAAGTGCGCATCCTCATTGCCACCGATGCTGCCGGTGAAGGCATCAACCTACAAAGAGCGCACCTGATGATTAACTATGACCTGCCGTGGAATCCAAACCGTTTGGAGCAGCGTTTCGGCCGCATCCACCGCATCGGGCAGACCGAGGTGTGCCACCTGTGGAATCTGGTCTCGGCGCAGACCCGTGAGGGCATGGTGTTCCAGCGGCTGTTTCAAAAGCTGGAAGAAGAACGGGGTGCACTGGGCGGCAAGGTGTTTGATATTTTGGGCAAGATGACCTTTGACAACAAACCCCTGCGGGAGCTGCTGATTGAGGCGGTCCGCTACGGCAACGACCCTGCCGTCCGTGCCCGGTTGCAACAGGTTGTGGACAACTCGCTGGACCAGCAAAAGCTCCGAGAACTGTTGGATGAGCGTGCCCTGACGGACGACACCATGGATGTACAGAAGGTTTCTGCCATCCGGGAAGAGATGGAGCGGATGGAGGCGCACAAGCTGCAGCCCCACTTTATCGAGGCATTCTTTCTGGAAGCCTTCTGCTCTGTGGGTGGCAAGATACGCCCTCGCGAGACCGGACGCTACGAGATCACCTTTGTGCCCGCGGCGGTGCGCAGCCGGGATATGCAGATCGGCTTTGGGGAGCCAGTGTTGCAACGATACGAACGGGTATGCTTTGAAAAAGAGCGCTGCAATGTGCAGGGCATGATCCCAGCCGAATTGCTTTGCCCCGGACATCCGCTGCTGGAAGCCGTCATTGATCTGGTGCGGGAGCGCAACGCTGAGGTACTCAAGCAGGGCACAATTTTTGTGGACGACAGCGATGACAGCACCGACCCCCGGCTGCTGTTTTACATCGAGGATGCCATTCAAGATGGCGTTCTGCTGCCGGGCGGCACCAAGCGTGTCATCTCCCAGCACGTCCACTTTGTGGAGCTGAAGGAGGATGGCACCGCCGGTAGCGCCGGTTACGCGCCCTATCTGGATTACCGTGCTCCCACCGAGGCAGAGCGCACCGCCGCCCTGCCCTACATTCAAGCACAGGACTGGCTGAAACACGATGTGGAGAACCGCGCCCGGGGCTATGCCATCGCGCAGCTATTGCCCCAGCATTTTGCCGAGGTGAAAGCACGGAAGCAGAAGTTGCTGGATAAGACCGCCAAAGCCGTGAAAGAACGCCTGACCGCTGAAATCCAATACTGGGACTACCGGGCGGCAGACCTGAAGCAGAAGGAAGCCGCCGGCAAGCCCAACGCCCGGCTCAACTCCCAGATGGCGGCTCGCCGGGCAGAAGAGCTTGCTTCCCGGATGCAGAAGCGGCTTGCGGAACTGGAAACGGAAAAGCTCATCTCCCCCGCCCCGCCGGTGGTGGTGGGCGGTGCGCTGGTGCTGCCCGGTGGGCTGCTCCGGCAGCTGATGGGCACTCCACAGCCCACACTGTTCAGCCAAGGTGACAAGCGTGCCATCGAGCTTGCCGCCATGAATGCAGTGATGCAGCTGGAACAGGCGTTCGGTTACCTGCCCCGGGATGTAAGCGCCCAAAAGGTGGGCTACGATGTGGAATCCACCATCCCGCCCCGGCTGCGCAGCGGCGAAGCCTGCCTGCGGTTTATCGAGGTAAAGGGGCGCGCCAAGGGTGCCAAGACCGTCACTGTTTCCAAAAACGAGATCCTGACGGGGCTGAACAAGCCGGAGGAGTTTCTGCTTGCCATTGTGGAGGTGGACGGTGCCCACACCCACACGGTCTACCTGAAACGCCCTTTCCGTAACCCGCCGGACTTTACCGCCACCAGTGTGAATTTTGACATAGCCGACCTGATACGCAATGCTGAGGTCATTTACAAAGCATAATGAAAGGATTTACTTATATGGAATACACTGTGGATGAAGTTTATGGTCTTTCTAGAAACATTCCGCTAAATTATGTAGAACGTCATGACGTTGATGAACGCCTTCGTTGCAACCTAAATAGAGACAAACATATCACTATCTTTGGAAGTTCAAAGCAAGGTAAAACCTGTTTGCGAAAGCATTGCCTAAATGAGAACGACTATATTTTGGTGCAGTGCAGCAATCGATGGTCATTATCGGATTTGAATGCCAACATCTTAAAGCGTGCCGGATATGAGTTAACTGAATCCACCAATGTAACCTATGAAGGCAAAGCCAAGGTTAGTGCGTCTGTTAAGATTTTAGATGCAACTCTTGGTGGCGAGGCCGGTGGTGGAGCAACAAAAAATGTCACGCATCGTCAGTTGGAACTGGACTTGTCAGATGTAAATGATATTATTGGTGCTTTGAACGAAGCCCGCTTTCATCAATATATTGTACTCGAAGATTTTCATTATCTTAAAAGCGAAGTACAAAAAGATTTTGCGATTGAATTAAAAGCCTTCCATGAGAGTTCCGAGCTGTGTTTTATAATCGTTGGTGTTTGGTTGGATGAAAACAAACTCGTTATTTATAACGGCGATTTAACCGGACGAATTGTTCCCGTTAATGCCGATTTATGGAATGAAGATGAGCTTCGAGAAGTGATTCAAAAGGGAGAAGACTTTTTAAACATTCGTTTCAAAGAGTCTTTTACAAGTGAAGCCATTAAAGCAAGTTCCGGAAATGTTTATATCGTCCAAGAAACTTGTCACCGTGCCTGTAATGAGTCTGGAATTCACAAAACCGTTGTGGGTGAACGGCGGCTTGTTGGTGATGGACTAAATGCCAGAAGTCTCGTTGCTGAAATTATTCAGGAGCAATCTGGAAGATATAATGCCTTCATTACAAATTATGCAAGTGGTTTTCAGGAAACCGCACTTGCTATGCACAAATGGTTGCTATACCCCATTCTAACATCAAGCATTGAGGAACTTTCCAAAGGTCTTACTTACAGAAGTATTCGATCAAAGATCACGAGTGGACATCCACAAGGCAAAAATCTTAATCCGGGGAATATTACGCAGGCATTAAAAGCAGTTTCTTCTTTACAGCTTTCTAAGTCGATACAACCAATCATTCTTGACTATGACGAATCGAATTTAACCCTTCATATTGTAGATAAAGGTTTTTTAATTTGGTTGTCCATGCAAGACCGAAACGAACTTCTCTCAACCGTGGGTCTGCCTGAAATGACTTAACTAAGAATTGGAGATAATTAATGTCTAAAAAGCTGATTGAAGTTACCCTTCCGCTGGAAGTGATCAATGCGGAAGCAGCGCGCGAAAAATCCATCCGTCATGGGCACCCGTCCACCCTGCACCTGTGGTGGGCACGGCGTCCGCTGGCGGCGGCACGCGCTGTGATATGGTCCAGCCTTGTGGACGACCCCTCTGCCCACCCGGAACTGTACCCCACCGAGGAGACCCAGAACGCCGAGCGTCAAAGGCTGTTTACCATTCTGGAAAAGCTGGTCAAGTGGGAAAACTCCAACGACCCGGAGGTGCTGGACGCCGCCAAAGCGGAGATCCTGCGCTCTACCAATAACAACCCGCCGGCCTTGCTGGATCCCTTTGCGGGCGGCGGTGCCATCCCGCTGGAAGCCCAGCGGCTGGGGCTGGAAGCCCACGCCCACGACCTGAACCCGGTGGCGGTGATGATCAACAAGGCCATGATCGAGATCCCGCCCCGGTTTGCCGGACAGCCGCCGGTCAACCCGGACAGCCGCGCCAAGCTGGATGCCGCCGGGGGCTGGCAGGGAGCGCAGGGGCTTGCCGCCGACGTGCAGTATTACGGCGAGTGGATGAAGCGGGAAGCGTTCCGCCGCATCGGGCACCTGTACCCCAAGGTAAAAGTACCCCATGAACTTGGCGGCGGCGAGGCCACCGTCATTGCGTGGATCTGGGCACGCACCGTCAAATGCCCCAACCCCGCCTGTGGCTGTGAGATGCCGCTGGCGAGTACATTTGTGTTGTCCAAAAAGAAGGGCAATGAAGCATTTGTTGAACCTCAATTTGACTATGCAACCAAGAAAATCACTTATACGGTGCACAAAGGAAAAGGCAAAGTTCCGGAAGCACCTAAGACTGCACGCGGCGCAAAATTCAAATGTATCATGTGCGGTGAAGTGACGCCGGAAAACTATGTCAAACAGGAGTCCATGCAAGGACGAATGGGTTCTGCACTGATGGCAGTGGTTGCAGAGGGAAGAAATGGTCGGCTGTATCTTTCGCCAGATGAGACGCAGTGGCTTGTAGCGGATTGTCCAAAGCCGAATGCAGAATATCCTGACCAGTCGCTTCCTTATGACCCGCGAAATATATGGTGTGTTAATTATGGTTTGGATACTTATGATAAACTATTTACCAACCGCCAGCTGACTGCCCTGACTACTTTCAGTGCACTGGTAGCAGAATCACAGGCAAAAGCGGAAGCAGACGCGGTGGCCGCGGGCGTTACAAACGACCATATTGCCTTGAGTGCAGGCGGCTTTGGTGCACGGGCTTATGGTGAAGCGGTGGGCGTATATCTTAGCTTTGTTATCAGCAAACTGGCAGACCGTGGAAGTTCAATTTGTAGTTGGGATTCTTCTCGCGAAGGTCTGCGAAATACGTTTGGTCGTCAGGCAATTCCCATGGTATGGGACTATGCGGAAGCAAATCCATTCAGCAATTCTTCTGGTTGCTTTGATAATATGCTGGACTGGGTAACAAAGTGTATTGTAGAATTTCCGGCTCAGAGTTTCGGTGAGGTTAGTCAGTTTGATGCACAAAGTGACTGCGGCTTGCGGAATATTATGGTGTCCTCCGATCCTCCCTATTATGACAACATCGGCTATGCAGACTTGTCCGATTTCTTCTACGTCTGGATGCGGCAGTCCCTCAAAGAAACTTACCCCAAACTGTTCCGTACCATGCTGGTGCCCAAGGCGGAAGAACTGGTGGCAACGCCCTACCGCTTTGAGGGCAGTACCGAAAAAGCAAGGGACTTCTTTGAGGATGGTATGCTGCACACCTGCCAGCAAATCTATCAGTATGCCCGCGAGGATGTGCCGGTGACCATCTACTATGCCTATAAACAGAGTGACACGGACGAAAGAGAAGCTGAAAAACAGACCGCTTCCACCGGCTGGGAAACCATGCTCAGCGCTATCATCAAGGCAGGCTTTGCCATTACTGGCACATGGCCCATGCGCACCGAAATGGCAAACCGCTCCATTGCGTCCGGCACCAATGCGCTTGCGTCCTCCATTGTGCTGGTGTGCCGCAAGCGCCCGGCGGATGCCCCTCAGGCTACCCGCCGCAGCCTGATTGCGGAACTGAAGCGGGAACTGCGTCCGGCTTTGAAGAAATTGCAGGAAAGCAACATTGCGCCTGTGGACTTGGCGCAGTCTGCCATTGGCCCCGGCATGGGCGTGTACTCCCGCTATGCCCGCGTGCTGGAAGCAGACGGTACCCCCATGACCGTGCGCAGTGCGCTGCAGATCATCAATCAGGAGCTGGATGTGTACTTTAACGAGCAGGACGGCGAGCTGGATGCCAACAGCCGTTTTTGTGTAGATCTGTACACTCAGAACGCCTTTAACAACATCCGCTTTGGCGATGCAGATACGCTGGCACGCGCCAAAAACACCTCGGTGGCAGCACTGGCGGCAAAAGGCGTGCTGAGCGCCGAAAAGGGCATCGTCCGCCTGCTCACCCGCGAGGAACTGCCGCAAAAGACCGACCCCCGCGAAGAAATGATCTGGCTGCTCTGCCAGCAGCTCACCCACGCCATGGAGACCGGCGGCGTGGAAGCCTGTGCGCAGATCGTTGCCCCGATACTGGGGTCCAACGCCGAGCGTGCCAAAGACCTTGCCTACCGGCTGTACACCCTCGCCGAGCGCAAGGGTTGGGCGCAGGAGGGCTACGCCTACAATGCCCTCGTGGTGGCATGGCGGGAAATTCAGTCCCGTGCGGCAGAACTCCAGCAGGCAACACCGGAGCAGACCTCGTTCTTCTAAGGAACACAAAAGGAGTGTAAAAAATGAGCGACAATTACACCAAAGTGCAGCAGGCGTTCCGCATCCTGCACCCGCAGCTGGCAGGGTATGTCTGCCAGGAGCTGCGCCGGGAATATCAGGACAACTGGTGGCAGGAAGTCCTGATGACCCTCTCCGACCAGACCCGCGACCTGCCGGACGACAACGGCGATTACGCTACCCTGATGGATTCTCTGGACATTGCCAACTGCCTGCGTCTGTTCGACCGCAAGTGGAACGACCTGTTCAAGCGCAAACTGTCCATCGACTACCGCACCTGGGCCAAGGAGCTGATGGGCGTGCGCAACAAGCTGGCGCACATCGGCGGTGCGGATTTCTCGGAGGACGATACATGGCGTGCGCTGGACACTATGGCGCGCCTGTGCGAAGCCTTTGACGACGAAGCTGCCGAGGAGATCCGCAAAATGCTGCGCCAGCTCCGCTATGGCAGTGCCGAAGGCTCCACCAATGTCACCGAAGTAACCGCCCCGGCAAAGACCAAAGCAGCGCACACCGTCGGCATTATGAGCAAAACACTTTCCGGTCTGCCCAGCTGGCGGGATGTCATCGAACCGCACCCGGATGTGGCGCAGGGACGCTATAAAAACGCAGAGTTCGCTGCTGATCTTGCGCAGGTGGCACGTGGTGAGGGCGCGTTTGAATACCGTGACCCGGTGGAGTTTTTTGCCCGCACCTACGTCACTGAGGGTATGACTGGCCTGTTGGTGCAGGCACTCAAACGTGTCTCCGGCAAGGATGGCGAACCCGTCATCCAGCTAAAAACCGCGTTTGGCGGCGGCAAGACCCACAGCATGCTGGCGCTTTACCACATCATGCGCGGCAGGGTATCGGCAGACCGCATCCCCAGCATCAAGCCCGTTTTGGCACAGGCAGGCGTTTCGGCTCTGCCCAAAGCCAACGTGGCGGTGCTGGTGGGCACGGCACTGGACCCCACCCGAACCAAACGGCCCATCAATTTCCCCGGCATCACCATCAACACTCTTTGGGGCGAAATGGCAGCGCAGCTGGCGGAATCGGCTGGCCGTCCGGAACTGTACGATTTTGTCAAGGATGCAGATAAAAAGGGCGTTTCTCCCGGCAGTGAAGCGTTGAAAAACCTGTTTGATGCCTGCGGCCCCTGCCTGATCCTGATGGACGAGCTTGTGGCGTATGCCCGAAAATTGTATGGTGTGTCCGGTCTGCCCGCCGGGTCGTTCGATAACTTCAACTCTTTCATTCAGGAGATCACCGAAGCCGCACGCGCCAGCAAGAACAGTCTGGTGGTGGCTTCTATCCCGGAATCGAATATCGAGATCGGCGGCGAAGCAGGAAAGAACGCACTGGAAACCATTGAACATACCTTTGGTCGTATGGAATCTATCTGGAAGCCGGTTGCCGCCAACGAGGGCTTTGAGGTGGTGCGCCGCCGCCTGTTCCTCGACTGCAAGGATCCGGAAGCCCGCGACCGCGTGTGCACGGCATTCAGCCAGATGTACCAGAACAACCCCGGTGATTTTCCGGCAGACACCAAAGAAGTGGACTACCGTGATCGGATGATTTCCTGCTATCCCATCCACCCGGAAATCTTCGACCGCCTGTACGATGACTGGTCCACGTTGGAACGATTCCAGCGTACCCGCGGCGTGCTGCGCCTGATGGCGGCGGTCATTCATGAGCTGTGGATGGGCAGCGATGCCAGCGCCATGATCCTGCCCGGCTCCATCTCGCTGGACGCACCCAACGTCCGCGATGAACTGATCCGCTATCTGCCGGAAGGCTGGAACTCCATCGTCAACACAGAGATCGACGGCAAAAACTCGGTGCCTTACCAGAAAGACCAGAGCAACCAGCGGTATGGTCGCATCATGGCTTCCCGCCGGGTGGCGCGCACCATCATGCTGGGCAGTGCGCCCACAGTGCGTTCCCAGTCCGTGCGCGGCATCGAGGCTTCCCGCATCCGTCTGGGCGTGGTCCAGCCGGGCGAAAACATCGCAGACTTCAACGATGCCCTCAACACCCTGCGCGGCTCGCTGGCGTATCTGTACACCAACACCAGCGGCGACCGCTACTGGTTCGACACCCGTCCCACCCTGCGCAAAACCGCGCAGGACCGTGCAACACAGGTGGCGGAAGCCGACGTGGAAGAAGAAATTGAAACCCGCCTGAAAAAGCTGCGCAAGGAAGAGCCGTTTGCGGGATTGCACGTCTGCCCGGCTTCCTCGCTGGATGTGTCGGACGATCAGGCGGTGCGGCTGGTCATTCTCCGCCCGGATGAGACCTACCGTGCCAATGCGTCCAGTGCCCTGGCACTCACTGCGGCAGAAAATATCCTGAACACCCGCGGCACAGCACCCCGCATCTACCGCAATATGTTGGCGTTCGTGGCACCGGATCAGGAAGCAGTGATCTCGCTGAAGCAGGCGGTGCGGGACTTCCGTGCGTGGCGCTCAATTCAGGACGACAAGGAAACACTGAACCTTGATGTCACCCAGAACCGGGAAGTGGATGCCAACCTCCACCGCAGCAACGATACCGTGGAAGCCCGCATCCGGGAAACCTACTGCTGGCTGCTCACCCCGGAGATTGACCGCTTCGTGGATATGAAAACCATTCTGTGGGATGCTACCCGCATTTCCGGCGGAACGGACAGCATCGTGTCCCGTGCCTCCCGCAAGATGCAGCAGAGCGAAACGCTCATCACCAAGTGGGCACCTGCCCTGCTGCAAATGGAACTGGACGAAGTGCTGTGGAAGGATGCTGACCATATCCAGATCAAGAAGCTGTGGGAGTACCTCTGCACTTACTGCTACCTGCCGCGCCTTGCCAAGTTCAGCGTGCTGGAAGATGCCATCCGTACCGGCCTGAACTCGCAGGAATATTTTGCCCTTGCGGCCGGTTACACGGGCGACCGCTATGTTGAACTGCGGTATAACCAGTTTGTGGACTGCATCAACACCTCCGACCTTTTGGTCAAGCTGGACCCTGCCCGCAAGCAGCTTTTGGCTGAAAAAAGTGCTCCCGCAGTAGTTGTGCAGCCTACGCAAACTGCTCAGGGCGGCGAACAGCCCACCCTTTTCAACCTTCCCCCGGATGCTCCCATTGACCCCACTGTAACCTTGCATCAGCCGCCGACAGCGCAACCTGCCGCTGTTCCCGCTCCGCCCAAAAACACCCGGTTCTACATGACTGCCGAGTTGGACACCACCCGCATCAACCGTGATGTGCAGCGGCTGGTGGAGGAAGTCATTACACACCTGCTCAGCGCAGATGGCTGCAAAGTTTCGGTAACGCTGGATGTTACCGCCGATGCACCGGACGGTCTGTCCACCCCCATTGTGCGCACCGTGATGGAGAACTGTAAAACGCTGAAGGTAAAAGATTTTGGCGTAGATGAATAACGACAGCGGCGTTATTGACAAGGTGCCCCTATCCTGTATAGCGACGCTACTATTCAGCGATGCAATCGCACAGCCTGCATCGGCACGATGCAGTTCAAGGGTTTGGGTGCTCCCCAACAAGCGTTTTGCAACGCAAAATAAGCAGATGTATATACGTCTGCATTGCTTGCGAGCGCTATGAAGCCTCTCAACGCGACTTCCAAATTTGAAAATTATTTTGCAATCAGGACCGTCCGTTTTCAAGTTCAACTTGAAGCGGGCGGTTATTTTTCTGCACAAAAATTTTCGAGTTTGCAACCGCAGCAAACAGGGCGAGTTGGTACCGCCTCGCAATTTTTGAATCAGATTTTTCAAATCCAACTTCAAAAACCCTTGATGAGCTTCGCCCAAACCCGATATTCAGCACAAAATTGCGCTGGCTACACGTTTCCGCTGATACCGAATAAGCAAATTTTCTTGGAGAAAAATTTGTTCCATGAAAATCGGCGTTGATTCATTCAATATTGCATCAAACCGGAACTATTACTTCCGGTTTTGAAGGCAAAAAGCGGAAGTATCACTTCCTAAAAAATCGAGCAATTTTATGGTATGCTCTATCCAGAGCCGTTCACAAGAACCGGACCTCCCAAGTCCGGTTTTCTCCCTCAAAACCGGACCTGTCAGGTCCTAAAAATTCTTTTGAAAGTGTGATAAGCTACCAGCAAGACACCAATTGAACCTTGAAAACCGAATGACCGTCTGCATGGGATACCCGGCGAAGACCCCGCAAGGGAGAGCCAGAAAACGCCGCTGGAAAGGGGCAGGAACGCCATGCAGAGAGAACGGCACTCAAAATTTGAAATTACGTTGATACGCAAAACCAGAACCAATAGTTCCGATTTTGCCTTGAAATTCACTTCATATTTTTTAAAAACCGGAACTACCAGTTCCTAAAAATAAAATTTACGATGTGATATAATTTTTTCAATGGTTTGCAGCAAGGAACCGGAAGCATCACTTCCGCTTTTTTACAACCAAAAACCGGAGGTACGACCTCCTAAAAAATCTTCTATGAATGTGTTAGTCTAATTTCAGAGCCTACATCGAACCTTGAAAACAGGATGACCGTCTGCATGGGATACCCGGCGAAGACCCCGCAAGGGAGAGCCGGAAAACGCCGCTGGAAAGGGACAGGAATGCCATGCAGAGAGAACGGCGTAAGAATAATGATATTCTATTTCATTTCAGAAAGGATGATTTGCCTATGACAAAACTGAGCCAACTTAAAATTGACCCGGAGTTCCAGAATCAAATCAACCCTCCGTCGTTTGAGGAAACCCACCAACTGGAAATGAACATCCTCAAGGAGGAACGTGTACTGAATCCGATCATCACGTGGAACGGCTATATTGTGGATGGACATACACGCTATCAAGTCCTTCGGAAATATCCGTTCATTCCATTTGAAGTCATCGAAAAAGAATTTGCTAACCGCTATGAAGCACTCGTATGGATCTGTAAAAATCAGCTCGTGCGGCGAAACCTGACCCCAGAACAGAAAAAGTTCCTGATCGGAAAGCAGGCAGAAGCGGAAAAGCAAATCAAATCGTTTCACGGCAATCAGTATACTTTGGCATCTGAAAGTGGTCTGGTTCAAAATGAACCAGACCGCACAAAGCACGGTTCACGGTCGAAAGTCGCTGCGGAACATGGAACATCCGAAAGTTATGTTTACCGTGCAGAGCAATTTGCAAAAGGTGTGGAAGCAGCGGAGGAAGCAGTGCCCGGAGCGCAGGAAGAAATCCTGAGTGGAAAACTCCGGGCAACCGACCGTGAAATTTCCTCGATTGCAAAGGTTCCAAAGGAAAAGCGTCCCGAAGTTGTGGCAGAGCTGCGTAAGCCTAAAGCCGAACGGAACACCTGTGTCACGAATTCTTATGGTTCGCTTTCAAAGGGCAATGAGTTTATAACGACCTTCAAGCAAGACATTCAGGGGCATAAGAAAGGACTCAACAAGGAAGAAAAACAGAATCTCAAGGATGCCGTCAAGAGCATCTATTCACCTCGCCGTTTGGCAGATGGCGAAGCCATGATGTGCGAGATTCAGGGAGCGCAGGAGGATTTTGTCCGGCGGTGGGAAATGTGTTTTCGTGAATACCCCGATATTCTTACCGAACCGAAGAACAATGAGAAGCTGCTGATTTTTATCGACCGCGCCAGCCGATATCTTCAGATGGTAAAAGATCGTCTGAACAATGATGGAAACCAGAACTCTCAAATGGTCTAGCACTAATTCAGATGTAAAAACGGAGGTGAATGTAATTTCGGATTATTTGAAACCCAATATGCCACTGCCGCAGTATCTGCCCTATGCCCGGTTTCTTCTCGACGCTGACCTGAGCCACACGTCAAAGCTGCTCTACACGCTCCTGCTCGACCGTGCTACACTCTCCCAGAAAAACAACTGGGTGGACAATCAGGGGCGTATTTATGTAATCTATCCGCTTTCCAATCTGGCAAAAGATTTGGACTGCTGTATCTCCAGCGTGACACGCTCTTTCACAGAACTTGAAAAAGCCAACCTTGTCGAACGAGTGCGCTACGGCTTTTCTAAACCCAGCCACATTCTACTCAAAGTTCCGCATACTGTGCAGAATTGCGCAGTCGCAGTATGCACCAGCGCACAAGCTGACTGTGCAGAAACGCACAGTATGATTGCGCAAAAATGCACACCTAACCAACGTAATAAGAACAACCTGAATGATAACCACCTGATAAAATCAAACAATGCTTGTCTATCGTTGGGAGAATACCGGAATGTCTTTCTGACGGAAAAGGAGTATAAGCGGCTCAAGGCTGACTTTGCAGGACTGGATGGCCTGATCGAGCAGTTGTCTGCTTATATCCAGTCCACGGGCAGGAAGTATGCCGACCATGCTGCAACGCTGCGTATCTGGGCGAAACGGCAGAATGCGGTGAAAAAGACATCACCGGGTATCCCGGACTACACTTTTGTGGAAGGAGAAAGCCTATAAAGACGATTGAAAAAATTCTGGAGCAGTCTATTTCCAGTATGCCCGAAAACGCAATGGATTATTATGGGGCAGATGGTTTGCTCTACTGCGGCAAGTGCCAAACGCCCAAAGAAGCCCTCTTTCCCAATGGTCTTGTCCTGATGGGAAAGAACAAGCATCCGGTAGAATGTGCCTGTCACAAAGCCGAACGGGAGCGGCAGGAGGCAACTGTTAAGGAGCAGAAGCACCTCGACCTTGTGCGGCGGCTGAAAGCAGACGGCTTTTCTGATTCAGCTATGCTGGACTGGACATTTGCAAACGACAATGGGCGCAGCCCACAGATGCACCATGCACACCGCTATGTGGAGCAGTGGCGGACCATGCGCTCAGAGAACATCGGGCTGCTCCTCTGGGGCGGTGTCGGCACAGGAAAAAGTTTCCTTGCCGGGTGTATTGCGAATGCTCTGATGGTTCAGGAAGTGCCTGTGCGCATGACGAACTTTGCCCGCATCCTGAACGAACTGAACAACAGCTTCTCCGGGCGGAATGAGGTGGTGGGCAGGCTATGCCGCTATCCTCTTCTCATCATTGATGATTTTGGCATGGAGCGTGGTACGGAGTATGCTCTGGAACAAATTTACAGCATTGTAGACAGCCGTTACCGCAGCCGGAAGCCTTTAATCGTTACCACGAATCTGACGCTGGACGAAATCCGGCATCCGCAGGATACCGCCCATGCCCGTATCTATGACCGCCTGCTAGAGATGTGCGTTCCCATCTCCTGCATCGGCGTGAGTTTCCGCAAAGAAACAGCGCTGGAAAAGCTGGAGCGACTGAAACTTTTAATCGGATGAATCAAGGGATGTTTCTAAAATTCGCAGGACAGTCAAAGTTCTGCTACAAGGAAATGGAGTTGCCTATTGAAAAAATACTATGACGCCGAAACTGACAACGCATCCTTTGTACGCTGTATCGATGTTATGGCAAAGCTGATTCAAAAATATGGCTCAACTGTACTGGAGCAAAAGGAGTCTCTGCTTTGCGCGACCAACAGTAAAGCTGCATAAGCAGATTTACACGTTGCGTAATTTTTATTTTTATGTTAAAATAATTGCGTAGCGTGTTTTACATATATGAGGACAACTTTATGGACTGCAAAGACAAAATCCTCGAACTGCGCGAATCGACCGGGATGAACCGCCGGGAGTTTTGCACCTTCTTCCAAATCCCCTACCGCACTGTAACAGAATGGGAACTCGGCCACCGCCATGCGCCGGAGTATGTACTCCGGTTGCTGGAGTATTACATCCAGCATGAAAGTCTCGCACAACAACCAACCGCCGAAAGTGAGGGGGCCTTATGAAAAAAGCACGCACCAAGTGTTACATTTATACGCGCATATCCACGGCCATGCAGGTGGACGGTTACAGTCTGGATGCCCAGCGTGAAAAGCTGCGCAAATATGCCGACTACGAGGATATGGTCATTGCCGGAGAATATTCTGACGAAGGATTTTCCGGTAAAAACATTCAAGGACGGCACGAATTTCAACAGATGCTGCGAGATGTGCAAGACTGTAAAGACGGCGTTTCTTATGTTCTGGTATTCAAGCTCTCCCGTTTTGGACGCAATGCCGCCGATGTTTTGAACTCCTTGCAGCTCATGCAGGATTTTGGTGTCAACTTGATTTGCGTAGAGGATGGCATTGACAGTTCCAAAGATTCCGGTAAGTTAATGATTTCTGTTCTTTCTGCTGTTGCTGAAATCGAACGTGAGAATATCCGTGCTCAAACGATGGCCGGCCGTGAACAGAAAGCCCGTGAGGGCAAATGGAACGGCGGCTTTGCACCCTATGGCTATAGGCTGGAAAATGGCGAGCTTTCGATTGCAGACGATGAAGTGGAAGTTGTCCGTGTTATTTTTGACCGCTTTATCCATACCAACGATGGTGTAGCAGGCATTGCCCGGTATCTGAACACCCATGGCTATGTGAAAAAGCTCCGTCAGAATGGAACTATCCCAAAGTTTTCTGCTGTATTTGTTAGAGGTATTCTGGACAATCCCATTTACTGCGGTAAGATTGCATTTGGTCGCCGCAAGGTTGAAAAGAAACTCGGCACTCGAAATGAAATGCACGTTGTGAAGCAATCTGAGTTTCCCGTCTATATCGGTCAACATGAAGCCATCGTTTCTGAGGACGACTGGAATCTTGCACAGACCAAGCGTCAGCGTACCACAGGGCGGCGTGAAAAGGTCCGTGACCCAGACCACGCACATATTCTTTCCGGCATTCTGAAATGCCCCTGCTGTGGACGGAACCTGTACGGAAATGTCTCTAAGGCTCACAGCAAGGATAACAAAACTCGTTACTACTACTTCTGCAAAAGCATCAAAGGGCAGACTGGACACGAATGTTCTTTCCGGTTGAACATTGAACAGAACGAAATCAATCAGATGGTCGCATCCATCGTATCCGCTATGGTTCACAACCCACGCTTCGTAGATGCCATCAAAGAAAAAATCAGTTCTGCAGTCGATACCAGCGAGTTAGAGCATCAGGCTGATACAATCAAGGCGCAGCTCCGCCAGCGACTCAATACAAAGTCCCGTCTGGAGCACCAGATGGACACACTGGACTTTAATGATCCCTATTATGACCGTAAGTCTTTGGATTTACAGCGGCGTTACGATGAGCAATATGAACTGATTGGGGACATGGAATCCCAGCTCGCTGAAATCCAAGGTCAGATTGATGACATTCATCAGGAGAAGATCACAGCGGACAACATCTATCACCTGCTTCTGGCCTTCGATGAAGTCTACAATGCCGCCACTGAGGTGGAGCAAAAGGAATTCATGCGTGCCTTCATCGAGCGCATTGATATTTTCCCGAAAAAACAGCCGGATGGCAACTGGATTCGGAACATTGTATTCGCCTTCCCTGTTCCCTACAATGGAAAAGAGATTCGAGAATTTCCCTTGGAATCGCAATCAACCGTTGAGGTTGTGAGTTGTTATACCAAAACGATGTAACAAACGCAACCCTCAAGCCATTGCGAGTGTATCACGGCATTAACCCGCATAAATCCTTGATTTCTAGTACTTTCAAGGTTTGAAGAGCAGTAATTTTCCACCTTTGAACCTGCTCCAGATCTGCCAGAACAATCTTCACCGTCTCATAGAACTGCAAACAAGAAAACCGCCCTGCCGTATAGCTGCGACAGAGCGGTTTTCTATTGTATGGACTCGAAGGGAGTCGAACCCTCGACCTTTCGGATGCGAACCGAACGCTCATCCCAACTGAGCTACGAGCCCTCAACTGTCCTCTGACCACTAGAGCCAGAGGACATCGTTCATTTTGACTTTATTATTTTACTGCTTCTGGAATCATTTGTCAAGAGTTTCTACCTTCCGGCGGAGCAGGCTCATGGGGGGCAGCTCCGGGGTGGGGATGGTGTACTTTTCCATGGCGTGGGGGGTGGATTCCACGCTCTCCCCTGCCTCGTTTTTGATCCACTCCGGGTGTAGCGGGATGCTGCGCCCATCCGGGCAGAGCACCTCCAGCGTGTCCCCAAGGCTCCATTTGCCGCGCTGCTGGCAGGAGGCAACACCATTCTCCCAGCTTTCCACAGTGCCCACAAACTCCCACTCACGGATATAAGTAGCGCTGTCGGTTGCCTGACGGGCCTGCTCGCGGCCAAAGTAGAAGCCCGGGGAGTAGTGCCGGTGGCTGGTACGGGTCAGCTCGGCCAGAATGTCATCGCTCAGCTCAAAGTTATCGTTGAGCGGGTCGGCCAGATACTGATCCAGAGCCTTGCGGTAGGCGGCGGTGACGCTGGCGACATAGTAGAACGTCTTGGCGCGGCCCTCGATCTTCAGGCTGTCCACACCTGCCTTGCAGATGAGGTCGATGAAGGGAGCGGTGCACAGATCGTTTGCATTGAGGATATAGCTGCCGTTCTCATTTTCGCCGATCTCATACAGCTGGCCCGGGCGGGTCTCCTCGCTCAGGTAATACTTCCAGCGGCAGGGCTGGGCGCACTGGCCCCGGTTTGCATCCCGGCCTGCCATGTAATTGGAGAGCAGGCACCGGCCCGAAATGCTCATGCACATGGCTCCGTGGACAAACGCCTCGATCTCCAGCTCCGGCGGGGTCTTATCGCGCAGGGCAGCGATATCCTGCAGGCTCATCTCACGAGCAAGCACCACACGCTTTGCACCCATGTTGTAAGCGGCACGCGCAGCGGCCCAGTTGGTAATACCGGTCTGGGTGGACATGTGGACATCGATCTCCGGGGCGAACTGCTTACAGGCTTCCAGCACACCCAGATCGGCCACGATAAAGGCATCCACACCGGCGGCAGCTGCGGCCTTGATGGCTTCGGGCAGGCGGTCGGCTTCCTCATTGGTAGGCAGCGTGTTCATGGTCAGATAGACCTTGCGGCCGCGGGCATGAGCGTAGATCACACCCTCGGCCAGCTGCTCCGGCGTAAAATTGGCAGGAGCCGACCGCATACCGAACTCCGGCAGGCTGCAATAAACAGCGTCTGCTCCATAGTTGATGGCATAACGCAGGCGCTCCAAGTCGCCTGCCGGGGCCAGCAGTTCCGGGATCTGTAACATAAAATCGTCCTCTCTTTTTAGCACCCTCTCTGTCATCGCTGATGCGATGCCGCCTCACCGGATCGGTTTCTGCAAACCTGACTCCGGAGCCGCAGTTGGCTCGCCCCTTGGGAGAGCTTTCAGCATAGCGGACTGAGAGAGACTTACTTCTTCAAACTCTGATTGACTTCAGCCGCTTTCCGGCAGTTGGCCTGATGTTCAGCATAGGTCTTGGCGTAATAGTAGTGACCGGAAAGGTCCGTAACAAAGAAATAGCAGTCCCTGACTTCCTCATCGCACTGAGGTGCCAGAGCAGCCTGGAGCGCGGCAAGGCCCGGGTTCGAGATGGGCCCGGCGGGCAGGCCGGTGCAGGTGTAGGTATCGTAGGCATTCCGGATGTTCTCGGGGATATCCTCCCAGCCGCCATAATACGGAGCCACCCAGTTCCAGAGGTAGTTGTTGTCCTCATCGCTCTGGACATAGCTGGAGGTGTTGCTCTGGAGCTTGGGGTAAGGCGAACCCTCGGCCAGACGGTTGCGGAACACCTGCGCCACATTGGAATCCTGATCGTTGCCCGCTTCCTCCTGCACAAAAGAGGCCAGTGTGATGACCTCGGGCAGGGTCAGCTCCTGCTTTTCCAGTTCCCTGTACATCTCGTCCGTAAACTGCTTATCGAAGTGTGCATAGAACGTTGCAACGTAATGATGCACGGTATCGTCCGTCAAAAACTCATAGGTATCCGGAAAGAGGTAGCCCTCACACTTCATAAAGCGATTGGGGGCATCGGCATCGTCCGGGACATACTGCCAGAAGGTGTACTCACTGAAATCTCCGGTGTTGGCTTCCTCCAGAAACTCCTCGGCAGTACACAGACCGGCTTCCTCCATTTTCCGGGCAATGGCAATGGCAGTGGTTCCCTCCGGGAAAGTCAGACGCACCGAATCCGCCTTGGCATACGCAGACAACTCTGTGATCAGGCCATCGTAGGAATATCCGCCGGTTTGCAGCGTAAAATCACCATACTGCAGTTTTCCGGCGGCACCCTTGTGCCCCACATACCAGCGGAACAGATAGGCCGAACGGATCACTCCAGCCTCCTTCAGCTCCTTTGCGATGGCAGCAACGCCGCTGCCCTGGGGGATGCTGACGGTCACCTCTGCACCGGGCTTTCCTCCATTGCCGTTGATCTCGTTATACGCAAACACACCTGCTGCACCGACTGTCAGTACCAGCAGCAACAGCACGGCCAACAGGATCTTCAGCGTACTGCCTTTTTTCTTTTTCTGGTGTTTCTCTGCCATATCCACGTTCCTTTCAGTCCATCATCAGGCGCATGTAGCTCTCCGAAACATCAAAAGGTTCTCCTTCAAAGCGGATGAGGCCATACTCCTGCCGGGTTCCCTCGCCCAGGAACAGATTCTGGGCAGCTCCCACCGTGATGACAGCCTTTTCCACAATGACCTCTTTCTCCCGGGCGGCTTCCATCAGCACCTCGGCAGCACGGTCATTTTCCGCCATCATCTCCACAAAGTAAAGGGTATCCTCCCTGCGGAAATAGATGCCGTAGCCCTGCTCACTGGATACGATGGTCGCACCACGGGAATACAGGTCCCGCAGAACTTCCCCCATCTGCTCCGGCGGCAGCTGAACGGTGTCGGGCCAGTATTTTGCCCGCAGCTCGCAGAGTTTTTTCGCCGTCACGGAATCGAATTCCGCCTGGCTCCACAGGTTGCGCTCCACCTCCCGGGGCAGGCAGCGCAGGGCAAAGGCCTTTTGGAAGCCTTTATCCTGCAGCAGCGTTGAGTGTTCCGGGCTGGCGGGCACTGCCACCACAAAGCCTGCGCCCCGCAGTTTCTGCTGGGCGCACAGGGTATCCACCAGGCCCGCAAGGAGCAGGCTGCCCTGCCCGCACAGACCGAACAGATAGCTGCCCGGGCGGCCCTGCAGGGTCACCGGCACAGCCAGTGCCACAGCCTCAATGTGGTCGTTTTCCTCCGCAACGTAGACATTCTGCACCCCGGCAAAGCGTTCCACAGCGCCACGGACAAACTCCTCCGTGTCGCCGCGCTGGGCCTGCCACAGGGCCAGCACCTCCGCCCAATCGGACGGCTGCATCAAACGGTACATGATATAGGATGCCTCCTTTTGTTTCAAATAACAGCGAGAGCAAGAGTTCTGACCTCTTCCTGAATATCCTCAATGCTCCGCATCTTCTCCCCTGCCGTGCAGTGGACGGTATCCCAGCCGAGGTGAGCGGCGCAGTATTCTGCCGCCCGGCGGCTGCGGGCCAGATATTCGGTGTCCTTTTCATGGACATCCTTCTTGGTCTCGTCGCCATGGTAGCGGGCAGTCATCAGCCGCTGGCTCACCGCCGGGTCAACCTGCAGATAGATCACCTTATCCGGTGCAGGCAGGCCCAGCAGGTGGTATTCATAGTCAAAAAGCCACTGCAGGAATGTGTCCCACTGCTCCGGCGGAAGCTTCGAGCACTGATGCACAGCATTGGAGGTGGTGTAGCGGTCAGCGATCAAGATGCCGCCTTCCTCGTAGAACTTGCCCCAGTCCGACTTATACCCCGCATAGCGGTCCACCGCATAAAAACTGGATGCCGCGTAGGCGTTGACATCGTCAGGCTTGTCACCGAACTGCCCGGCCAGATACATCTTGACCAGCGCACTGGAATCACTGTCATAATCCGGGAAGGTGATCTCCCTTACCAGATGATCCGTCACCGTCAGGTGCTTTGCCAGAAGCTTAGCCTGCGTGCCCTTGCCGCTGCCGTCCAGCCCTTCCAGAACGATCAGCTTGCCTTTGCTCATACACCAGCCTCCTGCTTGATGGCCTCATACTTTGCGCGGACTTCGGCAGTTCTGCCGCAGCACATCTTGCCCTCGGGGCAGGGGCCGCTGACACAGGCCGGGCCGGCCTTGGCAAAGATATGGGGTGCCACCGGGTAGACCAGCCGGAACATCTCCTCGGCCAGCTGACGGATCTCCCACTGAGCGCGGGAGCAGCAGCGCAGATGGAAGAAATTCTGCAGACTGCGGGCGTTCATGGTCACGACCATCTTCGTCTCGCAGGCGTTGGGCAGCACAAAGCGGGCATCCTCGTTGGCCTGTTTGGAGGCCTTGGCGCGGGCCTGCTTTTCGGGCATCCCCTCCGCCATCAGGCGGGCAGTGTGGCCGTCCTCCAGCTTTTTTGCAAGGTCCAGGTAGCGCTTCGCATCCTCATCCATGCTCTCAAGAAAGGCTGCCTTTGCCTCAGGGATGGCCTCGATCTCCGGCGGGATGACATAATGGAAGTCGTCCAGCCGGACATACCGCTGGCTCTGGACACTGAAGGATGCGATGCGGTGCCGGGTGATCTGAGCCAGCAGGGTGCGGCTCACACCCTCAATACCAAAGGTGAAGCTGGCATGTTCAATGGGGCTGGCATGGCCCAAGTCGCTGAGCATGGTCAGGAACTTGGCCGTTTTCTCCTCAGTCAGGCCGTCCAGCAGGTCGGTGATATGGGCATCGGAGTAGCAGAGCTTGGCCGCTGCCGCCACCACCTTTTCCGGTTCCGGGGTATGTGCGATCAATCGAACGGTCATCATAGTTTTCTCATTCCTCCGTGATTTTCGTCAGCGGCGCAAAATTTGCCATGGTTTTCTTCACGCCGACCTTTTCAAAGTTGATCTCCACGATCTGGTCTCCGGCAGCGGCCTTGACCGCCAGCACCCTGCCCCGGCCAAAGACCTTGTGCTCCACAATGTCGCCCACCTCGTAATGCTTTGGGCCGGTGGGTGCCGGGCGGGAAGCTGCCGGGCTCCCCGGAAAGCTCACGGGTTTGGACGCTGCCTTGGGGGCCGCGGGGCGGCCATAGCCCGCGCCAAAGCCGGAGGAGCCGGACGCGCGCGGGGCGCTGCTTCCGCTGCCAAACCCGGAAGCACTGCTGCCACGGCCTGCATAACCGGAGCCGAAACCGCCGCGCTCAGAGGCATTGTATTCCCGGTTGAGGTAGCTGCCGCCGGTGCGGCCGCCGAAGCTGCTGGAATTGCGGCCCCAGCCGGACGCGCCGGAGTAACCCGAGGCCCCGCCGGGGACGGTATCACTGTAACTGGAACCCCAGCCCATGGAAGAACGGCGCTCCAGCGCCGGGCTGCGGGTCTCTTCTATATACTCAGGCTCGATCTCGCGCAGGAAGCGGCTGGGCTCGTTGCGCTGGGTGCGGCCGTAGAGCATCCGGGAGACGCTGTTGGAGATATACAGCTCCTTCTTGGCGCGGGTGATGCCGACATAGGCCAGACGGCGCTCTTCCTCCAGATCTGCCTCGGAGTATTTGCTCATCTCGCTGGGGAACACCCCCTCCTCCATGCCAATGAGAAACACATAGGGGAATTCCAGGCCCTTAGCGGAGTGGATGGTCATCAGAACCACCTGATCAGCGCTCTCGTTGTAGCTGTCAATGTCGCTGATGAGGGCGATATCCTCCAGGTAGCCTTCCAGTGAGGCATCCTCGCCGTGCTGGTCGCAGTAGTTTTTGACGTTGTTGACCAGTTGGCCCAGGTTCTGCAGGCGGTCTGCCGCATCCTCGTGGCCCTTGGCCGCATCGGCTTCCAGCATGGCCTTGTAGCCGGTCACCTCAATGACATCCTGGGCAAATTCGTCCAGTGTCCTGGTTTCCAGCGATTCCTGCAGTTTTTCGTAGATCTGCCAGAATTTCAGCAGCGGCATAATGGCGCGGCTGAGTTTGGCGTATGCATCCGCGTGGGAGATGACTTCCAGCATACTGATGCCCTGCTGGGCGGCAAGGTCAGCGATCACATCGACGGTGGTGTTGCCGATCTTCCGGGCAGGCTCGTTGATGATGCGGCGCAGGCGCACATCATCCCGGGCGTTCGCCACGATGGACATATAGGAGTGGATGTCCTTGACCTCTTTGCGGTCGTTGAAGCGCTGGCCGCCCACGATCTTATGGGGGATGCCCGCGCGGGTAAAGTAGCTTTCGATGGGGGCCGACTGGGCGTTCATACGGTAGAGCACCGCATGGTCCGCCAGATGCCCGCCCTCTTTCAGGTGCTCACCGATGACATCCGCAATGTGCATGGCTTCGTCCTGCTCATTTTCTGCAGTGTAGACCTGCACCTTGTCGCCCTCGTCATTCCGGGTCCACAGGGTCTTGCCCTTGCGCTCGGTGTTGTGCTGGATGACGCAGTTGGCAGCATTCAGGATATTGGAGGTGGAGCGGTAATTCTGCTCCAGACGGATAGTCTTGGTGCCGGGGAAGATGCGCTCAAAGTTCAGGATGTTCTCAATGGTGGCACCGCGGAAACGGTAGATGCTCTGGTCATCGTCACCGACAACGCAGATATTCTTTTCCGGGCCGGTGAGCAGGCTGACCAGCCGGAACTGAGCCACGCTGGTATCCTGATACTCGTCCACCAGCAGGTAGCGGTACTTGTTCTGGTAGAACTCCCGCACATCCTCGTGTTCCGCCAGCAGCTGCACGGTCTGATAGATCAGGTCGTCGAAGTCGAAGGCTCCTGCCTCCCTGAGCTTTTTCTCGTAGGCTGCGTAGACTTTGGCGGCAATGGCTCCCTTGGTGTCCCGGGCCGGGGTGCGCAACGCCTCCTCCGGGCTGACCAGCTGGTCCTTCCAGCGGCTCATCTGGTTGATGGCGCTCTTGATCGGGAAGAACTTATCGTCGATGCTCAGTTCCTTATAGACCGCCTTCATCACGCGCTGGGAGTCATCGGTATCATAGATGGTAAAGCTGCGGGGATAGCCGATGGATTCTGCCCAGCGGCGCAGGATGCGCACACAGGCCGAGTGGAAGGTGGAGGCAAACACCTCGTCCCCCTCTTCGCCGCCCAGCATATTGCGCAGGCGCTCTTTCAGCTCCCCTGCCGCCTTGTTGGTAAAGGTGATGGCCATCACGTTCCAACTGCGAACAGCATTTTGCCGCAGCATCCCGTCCAGCCAGGCGGGCGCATCGGTGCCGGTCATAATTGCCGTTTTCAGGGCCTTGACATCATCCTCGGTCACCTCACGGGGGGTCCAGCTAGAACCGTGGGCCGAGCCAAACCGGATCAGGTTTGCAATGCGGTTGACCAGAACAGTGGTCTTGCCGCTGCCTGCACCGGCCAAAATGAGCAGCGGGCCGTCGGTGGTAAATACCGCCTGCCGCTGCATATCGTTCAGGCGGCCAAACTGCTTTTCAATATAGGTATCGCGCAGAGCGCAGAATTCCTGTTGGAGACTTGCTGCCATTGTTTCACCTGTTCTTCTATAAAATCACTTACTTTATAAGTATATCACAATTCAAGAGGGTTGTACATAAAAAACCGCCCTTCCTGTACAGCACAGGAGGGGCGGCAGTGTTCAGATAAAGCTTAGCCGAAGATGTTGATCAAGATACCGGCAGCAACTGCGGAGCCGATAACGCCAGCGACATTGGGGCCCATGGCGTGCATCAGCAGGAAGTTGGAGGGGTTCTCGCTCTGGCCGACCTTCTGAGAAACACGGGCGGCCATTGGAACAGCGGAAACACCAGCAGAGCCGATCAGGGGGTTGACCTGACCGCCGGTCAGGGCGTACATCACCTTGCCGCACAGAACGCCTGCAGCGGTACCAAAGGAGAAGGCGATCAGACCCAGCACAATGATGAACAGGGTGCGGCTGTTCAGGAAGGTGTTTGCAGAGGTGGTGCAGCCAACAGACAGAGCCAGGAAAATGGTGATGATGTTCATCAGTTCATTGCCGGCAGTCTTCTGGATACGATCCACAACACCGGACTCTTTCATCAGGTTGCCCAGCATCAGCATACCGACCAGAACGGCAGCATCGGGAACGATCAGAGAAACAATGATGGTGACCATGATGGGGAAGATGATCCTCTCGGTCTTGGACACGGTGCGCAGCTGCTTCATCACGACTGTGCGCTCTTTCTTGGTGGTGAGCGCCTTCATAATGGGCGGCTGGATCACGGGCACCAGAGCCATGTAGCTGTACGCCGCAACGGCAATGCTGCCCAGCAGCTCAGGTGCCAGACGGGAGGTAACAAAGATGGCAGTAGGGCCGTCTGCACCGCCGATGATGGAGATTGCAGCGGACTGCTTCTGGGTGAAGTCCACAATGCCGGTAGCAGCCAGCAGACGAGCGCCCATGTAAGTACCAAAGATACCGAACTGAGCGGCAGCGCCCAGCAGCAGGCTCTTGGGGTTGGAGATCAGGGGGGCGAAGTCGGTCATGGTGCCGATGCCCAGGAAGATCAGCGGGGGGTAAATGCCCAGCTTGACACCCATGTAAAGCATATCGGCCAGACCGCCGTTGTTCAGGATCTCGACCCACATCGGGTGCTCAAGACCATCACCAACGAAGTACTGCATATGGATAATGCCGCTGCCGGGCAGGTTGGCAAGGATCATGCCGAATGCCATGGGCAGCAGGATCAGGGGCTCAAATTCCTTCACGATGGCCAGGTACAGCAGGAAGCAGCCCACGCAGATCATGATCGCGTAGAGGTAGCCGCCCGGCTCACCGAACCGTGCAAAGCCGGAACTCTGGAAAATACCGACCAGAGTATCGATAAACTGTGTCATGTTTTTCCTCCTGTGTTAAAAAGGTGCGGTGGTGTCGTTGACACCAGCCTTGCTCCAGCCATTTGCAGCACGGCGCACGGCCTTCAGGGTGTACTTGCCATTGCCCATGGCATGGATGGCAGCCATAATTGCGGCAACCACATCGCCGGGGATGCCTTCCTCCACCACAGGGGCGGGAGCAGCCTGCTGTACGGGGGCAGCAGGCTTTGCGGCAGCCTTGGGAGCAGCAGGCTCCTTGGCTGCCTTCTTCTTGGCGGCCATACCGTCGAAGATCTTGCCTTCCAGCATGATGATGAGCATCAGCAGGACGAGGATGGCAAACACCAGCACGATACCGGTAATGGTGATAACCACATCAGAACCCAGATTCATGGTCTTCCTCCTAATAATAATTTACTCCGCACTCCGGAGCAGGCCCCGGCGCGCAAAAAGCGATTTGAAAATATTATACAATATTTCCCGACCTGATTCAACAAGTATGAACAAAATTTTGTTGCAACTTTTCCAATTTCTTAACAAGCCGGGTCAGGGCCCCGGTTAACGGCGGCCCATGCGGGGGGTCGCATCCAGGAAGCCGGTCTCCAGCTTATCGTTCAGGCCCAGGCTCATAGCAGTGCCCAATGCCACGCAGTTCACGGGATCGGGCGAGACGGTCACATCCACCTTGAGCTCCTGGCTCAGGTATTCGGGCAGGCCGTGCAGCTGTGCGCCGCCGCCGGTCAGCACCACACCATTGCGGAAGATATCGCCTGCCAGCTCGGGCGGGGTCTTTTCCAGCACCTGATGGGCAGCAGTGCCGATCTGCTCACTCAGCATCATCACAGGCTCGTAGAGGTCGCTGGTGGAAACATTCACCTTGATGGGCAGGCCGGTCAGCAGACTGCGGCCCTTCACCTCCATCGTCTCGTCAAAATCAGCTTTCTGGGGGCAGCAGGCGACATTCTTTTTCAGCTGCTCTGCGGTACGCTGGCCGATGGCAATGCTGAACTTGTTGCGGACATGTTTCAGGATCTCGTCATCATAGTGGTTGCCTGCCACACGGACACTGGTGGCCTTGACCTTGCCGCCCAGAGACAGGACAGCGATATCGGTGGTGCCGCCGCCGATATCAATGATCATCCGGCCATCGGGCTGGGTGATGTCGATGCCGGAACCCAGTGCAGCGGCAATGGGCTCATCGATCAGGTAGACCTGACGGGCACCGGCGGCCATCACGGCCTCCACCACGGCATCACTCTCAATGCCGGTGATGGCAGCGGGCACGCAGACAGCCACCCGGGGCTTGACCATGTGGGAGCTGTACACCTGATTCACAAACCGGCAGATCAGCTCCCGGGTCATGGTGTGGTCGCTGATAACACCGTCCTTCAGCGGGAAAATGGCGGAAATATAGTTGGGGGTGCGGCCTACCATGGCCAGGGCCTTGTCGCCCACCTCCAGCACGGAGTTCTTGCGGGTATCCATTGCCACCACGCTGGGCTGGTTGAGCACGACCCCCTGCCCTGCCTGTGCAATGATAATGGTCGTTGTGCCCAGATCGATGCCGATGTCATTCTGTGCCATAATGAAACGTTCCTTTCTCTGCTCCCCTGTTTTCTATCGTAAATGCCCGTTCGGGCGGGAAATCAAATCAATTTATATTGTAGCATAAGCCGGTAAAAAAGTATAGACCAAACCTCTCCTACTAGGAGAGGCAAGTCAGCAGCCTGGCTCCCCTATTAGAGGAGCTGGCGCAAAGCGCCTGAGAGGTTATTCCGCCGCCATCTGTTCCGGCGGCAGATTCTCTTTCAGCAATTCGCACAGGCCGCTGTACCGCAGGTTCTGCCGGACATTGGACATCATCCGGTTCACCACATCCCGCCGCCCGGCCACGATGCACAATTTGCGGGCGCGGGTCACGCCGGTGTAGAAGAGGTTGCGGTAGCAGAGCCTTGGCGGCACCTGCGCCACCGGCAGCACCACCGCCGGGAACTCGCTGCCCTGGCTCTTGTGCACCGTGATGGCGTAGGCGATCTCCAGCTCGTTCAGGTTTTCTGCCGGGTAGAGCAGGCGGCGGTCATCCATCCGCACCACCATGGAGCGGTCGCGCATGTTGATGGATTCCACAATGCCGATATCACCGTTATAGGCTCCCACGCCCTGCTCCCCGCCAATGCGGTTCCAGACGATCTCGTAGTTGTTCCGCACCTGCATCACCTTATCGCCCACCCGGAACACCCGGGAGGCGCTCTGGAGCTGAGGCTTGCCCTTCTGCTCCGGGTTGAGCAGGTTCTGCAGCTCCACATTCAGCGCCTGGGTGCCGGTGGGTCCCAGCTTGGTGGGGCAGAGCACCTGGATATCCCGGACAGGGTCAAACCCATAGCTCCGGGGCAGACGGGTGGTGACAAGATCGCACACCAGTTTCTGTGCCGCATCGCCGTCCGATTCCAGAAAGAAGAAATCGTCTGTCTTACCGCCCTTCTGCAGCGGCTCACTGCTGATGATGTGGTGGGCGTTCTCCACAATAAGGCTGCGTCTGGCCTGCCGAAAGATCTCGTTCAGGCAGACGGTGGGCACCAGCCCGGAGCGGATGACCTCGCCCAGAATGTTGCCGGGCCCCACGCTGGGCAGCTGGTCGGCATCACCCACCATAATAATGCGGCAGCTGTACCGCAGGGCTGCAATGAGCGCCTGAAACAGCTTCACATCCACCATACTCATCTCATCCAGAATGACCACATCGCATTTGAGCAGGTTCTTGTCATTGTGGATGAAGCTGACCACACCGCCGGAGTAGTCCACCTCCAGCAGGCGGTGGATGGTAGAGGCCTTGCGGCCGGTCAGTTCACTCAGCCGTTTGGCCGCACGGCCCGTGGGGGCACAAAGCGCCACCCGGTCGGCCTGATGTTCCAGCAGCTGCAGGATGGCGTTGACCGTAGTGGTCTTACCGGTGCCGGGGCCGCCGGTCAGCACAAGGCAGTTTTCGGTCATGGCCTTGCGGATGGCTTCCCGCTGCAGGGGCGCATAGGCAAAGCCCTGGGTCAGCTCCAGCACCTGGATGTTTTTATCAAGGTCCCGCACCGTCTGCTTTTCCCGCTTCGCCAGCAGGGCCAGCCGGTCGGCAATGGCCTGTTCTGCTTCCAGCAGGTCAGGCAGATAGATATACGGCACCGCCTCCAGCATCTTTACGCCAAGCTGCCCGGTCTCAATGCAGTGGTCCAGTGCACGGGCCAGCTTTTCGGGCGGCTGCTGGATGAAGTGGGATGCCGTGTCCAGCAGCTGCGCACGGGGCAGGCAGGTGTGGCCGTTGCCCGCGTTGTGGCGCAGGGTGCGCAGAAGCGCTGCTTCCAGCCGCTGGGTGCAGTCCCCTTCCATGTGGTAATACTGTGCAATGCTGTCCGCATGGCGGAAATCCAGCTGCAGGGGTTCCCCACAGAGCAGATAAGGATTCTGGGAGATGGCCTGCATGGCACTGGGGCCAAAGACGCGGAACACCTCCATGGCGCGGCGGGGGCTGATCTCGAACTGCGCCAGATAGGCGATCAGTTCCCGCATTCCGAACATCCGCTTGAACTCCTGCTGGATGCGGTCAGCTTTGTCCGCCGAGATGCCGGGGATCAGGGTGAGCTGGGCGGGGTCGTTGGCGATCACCTCCAGCGCCGCCGCGCCGAATTTGTCGATGATCTTATTGGCCGTGCGCGCCCCGATATAAGGCAGGGAGCCGCTGGCAAGGAAGGCGTATACCGCTTCCAGATCCTTCGGCATATCGGTCTCGCACTCCTGGGCGTGGAACTGGCGGCCATAGGTGGCGTGGTTCTCATATTTACCGCGGCAGACCACACTCTCGCCCGCATGGAGCTCGCCCACGATCCCGCACACCACGGTCACCGTGCCGCCCCCGGAAATTTCAAACACCGTGTAGCCGTTGTCCGGGTTTTCGTAGATGATATCCTCCACCGTGCCCTCGATCTGTTCCAGCTCCATGCTCCTCACCCCCTTGTGACATAATTATTTATAGTATAATCGTTTTGGTGTTATTTGTAAAGGAATCGGGCAGGCCCTGCTCTATACAACCTCTCAGCTTTGGCGTTTCGTGAGGCGTTCCCTCTTCGCCAAGGCCTCCCCTACTAGGCAACAAAAGAGCCGCCCTTCTGCGGTTTCGCAAAAGAGCGGCTCAATTTTTACAAGTTTGCGTGCGGTCTTGCTTTTTCCTGTTTCAGCTTCCGGAACACAACGATATATGCAGGGATCAGGAAGAAGCAGGCAAAGAACCATGCCACCGGATTTGCAATGCAGGCGGCAAAATAGCCCCACAGCGGCACGAACAGGAAACCCACCAGAGCACGGGCGATCATCTCCGCCACACCCGCAAACATGGCCAGGCTGGAATAACCCAGCCCCTGAATGGTGTAGCGGTAAATGATAAGGACCGCCAGCGGGATGTAGAACACGCTGTTCCAGAAGATGAAGCTCTGGGCGTTGGCCATGATATCGGTCTGGCTGCTCTCAAGGAACAGGCCGATCAACGCCTTATCCAGCACGCGCAGGATCAGGAAGGATGCCACGCTGTACACACAGCCGATGCCCAGGGCGGTGTTCACGCCCTTGTTCACACGGTTCAGGTCGTTGGCACCCATGTTCTGGCTGGCGTAGGTGGTCATAGCCGTGCCAATGCTCTCCAGCGGGACGGACAGGAACTGCGCCGCCTTGCCGCCTGCAGTCTGCGCTGCCACGATGTCACTGCCCAGACCATTGACTGCACCCTGCAGCACAACGGAACCGATGGCCGTGATGCTGCACTGCAGGCCCATGGGGATGCCCATGCCGCACAGCTTGACACAGTGCTGTCTGCTCAGGCGGCTTTCTTCTTTGTTCCAGCGCAGTTCATTATAATGCTTGAGGATGTACCACAGGCTGCCCAGACCGGCCACTGCCTGGCTGAACACGGTGGCGAACGCCGCACCGAACACGCCCATCTTGAAGACGATGATACAGAGCAGATCCAGCCCGATGTTCAGAAAGCTTGCCACCAGCAGGAAGTACAGGGGCCGCTTGCTGTCGCCCAGAGCGCGCATCAGGGCGCTGGTCATGTTATACAGCAGCGTAAACGGGATGCCGATAAAGATGGTGCGGATGTAGATATCTGCCAGATCAATGATGTTGTCCGGGGTATTGGTCCAGACCAGAATGGAACGGGTCATGGCCACCGTGACCACGGTAAGCACTGCGGCAAAAAAGACACTCAGCCAGACGGCATTGGCGGTGTAGCGGCGCATCTCCGCATAGTCTTTTGCACCGAATGTCCACGAGATGGGGATGGAGAAGCCGCAGGCAATGCCATTGACAAAGCCCAGCACCAGATAGTTCAGACCGCCCACACTGCCGACCGCCGCCAGGGCTTCCACGCCCACAAAGCGGCCCACGATGATGGTATCCGCCAGATTATAGAACTGCTGGAACAGGCTGCCCAGCATCAGCGGCACCGCAAAGGCAAGGATCAGCTTGAGCGGGCTGCCCTGCGTCATATCTTTCGTCATACGCACGTTCCTCCTTGGGAAAGCATCACAGACCTTATAACACGAATTTTTTCCGACAAAAACGCCCTGCCGCGCAATGGGCAGGACGTTTTTGTTCATGTGGGTATTATATCAGGTTGTGATGAATTTTCAAGAGGCTTTTTCAAATTTCTCAGTGCTTCCCAGCCAGATGCTTCAGCAGCTGGAACAAAACGCTCCAGAAACCCGTTCCGGCATTGCCCGAAGGCGGGGTCTCCTCATCCGGAATGCTCAGCGGCGTATCATCCTCCGAGATGAGCGCCGCAGCCACACCATATTCGTCCTGAGCAGCCCCCTCATCCGAAGAGGAAGCCACCTGAACCACTGCCACACTTTCGGTTTCCGCAGCCTCTGCGCCGCTGGCAGCCAGTGCGGGCAGACCCGCCGTAAGGACAACCCCTGCGATCAGTGCTGATGCAACACCACGTTGGAATGCATATTTCAACTTCATTTTTTGTTAAGCCTCCTCAAATTGGGAATGGGTCTGATTCGTGTTTCAATTATAGCACAAAATCCAAAATGATTATCACTGGTTTTTGCATAAAGCGTTATTTTTTCGCAGATGTGAAAAAGTTTCAGATTTCTGTTCACAAAATGCAATGCAGTTATGCAGTCCAAACCCGCTCTGTACAGCAAAACCGCCCCGGCGTGCGTTTCTGCACGCCGGAGCGGTTCGGGTCATTCCACATTTTGGACGATTTTCTCAAACGCCTGTTGCAGCGGCGCTTCGATTCCCTGCGCCGCATAGATCGTTGCGATCATCAACTCGTCCGGATCTACCGCAGTGAAATCCAAATCATACCCCGCATTTTCTGCTAACTGTGACAAAAAGACGCGCTGTGTCCGCCCATTGCCCTCCCGAAATGGGTGCAGCTCGTTGGTTCGTTGATAAAGATCCACCAATGCAGCGATAAAATCATTTCTTGCAAGCCCACAAAGAAGATTATTCTGCGCAAGACGCTTAAAAATCGCCGCACTCACCCGTGGGATTTCCTCCACCGGGCAGAACTGCGTTCCTTTTTTGGACAGGTTGACCATCCGTACCTGTCCCGCCCAATCATACAACTCACCGAATAAATGTCGATGGATTGCTTTATAGTGTTCAAAATCAAATGCTGCACATCGGGGGTTCTCTGACCATTGTATCATTTTGGCCGTTACCAGAACCGATTCTACCGCATTCAGCTCTTTTTGCGTATGCAGATCAAATTTATTGACCAGGACTGTCGTTCCCGGATAGCAGCCGTCCTGAGCCGCTTCGATGGTATAAGGCATTCGTCACCTCCGGGACAGCTCCTGCTTTTTCTGACGTTTCAATGCTTCTCTTACAAGGGTTGCAGTATCGATTTTTCCATCCAGATAGCGCAGGCAGTCTCTCTTTTCCTGCTCTGAGATCTCCAGCCCCTCCATCCGGGCCGATGCCACTGCGTTTGCAAGTGCTCGTTTCCGTGCTACTGTCATTTTTCCGCCCCCCTGTTTTTATCAGTATACCAAAAGACACCCACAGAGTGCAAGAGATAAAACCGCCCCGGCGCGCATCTCTGCATTTCGGGGCGGGGCGGGTCATTCTGAATAGTGTGCGAGGAACTGTCTGGTACGCTCTTCCCGGGGGTGGTCGATGAGCTGTTTGGCCGGGCCTTCTTCCACGACCACGCCGCCATCCATGAACAGAATGCGGTCGGCCACATCGCGGGCAAAGTGCATCTCATGGGTGACAATGATCATCGTGGTCTTGCGGTCGGCAAGATCGCGCAGGACCTTCAGCACCTCGCCGGTCAGCTCCGGGTCAAGGGCGCTGGTGGGCTCATCAAAGCAGAGGATATCCGGGTGAAGCGCCAGCGCGCGGGCAATGGCCACACGCTGCTGCTGGCCGCCGGAGAGCTGATGCGGGTAGTGGCCGGCCCGCTCCGAAAGGCCCATCTGCGCCAGCAGTTCTCTTGCCTGCTGTTCCAGCTCCGCGTGGATAGCCTTTTTGTTTGCCTGATATTCCGGACGTTCCTTTGCCAGCAGTTCTCCTGCCAGCATCACGTTCTGTAAGGCCGTGTACTGCGGGAACAGGTTGAAGTTCTGGAACACCAGACCGAAATGGAGCCGCTTTTTACGGATCTCGCTTTCCTTCTGGGTGGCAGGGTCGGCGGCATCCCACATGGTCTCGCCGTTCACCTTGATCACACCCGTGTCAGGCCGTTCCAGAAAGTTCAGGCAGCGCAGTAGAGTTGTTTTGCCGGAACCGGACGAGCCGATGATCGCCAGCGCTTCCCCCTGCTCCAGATCCAGGGAGATGTCCTTCAACACATGGGTCTCGCCAAAATTTTTCCCGATACCGGAAGCTTCGAGCAACGCCATAATCTATCTGCCTCCTTAGCAGCGGAAATAATCGAGCTTTTTCTCAGCCCAATTGAACAGGATGGTCAGCGCGCCCACAAACACCAGGAAGAAGAGCGCAGTGGAGAACAGCGGCCAGATCAGGCCCTTTGCGCTGTACTCCTTGGCCATCATAATGATCTCCTTATTGGCAATGGTGTTTGCCAGCGAGGTATCCTTGACCAGCGTGATGATCTCATTGCCCATGGGGGGCAGGATGCGCTTGACGACCTGAAGCAAGGTCACCTTGAAAAAGATCTGTGTTCTGGTCATGCCAAGCACCTGCCCGGCCTCAGTCTGCCCCTTGGGCACTGCTTCAATGCCGCCGCGGTAGATCTCAGAAAAATAGCAGGCATAGTTGATGGCAAAAGCCACCACCGCCGCCACCATCCGTCCGCCTGAACCAGAGGGCCAGGGGTTGTTCATGCCCAGCAGGCCGGGGCCCAGATAGATCACAATGATCTGCAGCATCAGCGGGGTGCCGCGGATGATCCAGACAAAGGTCTTGACCAGCCCGGCCAGCGGCTTGCAGCGGCTCATGGAGCCAAACGAGACCACCAGCCCCAGCGGCAGTGCAAACAGCAGTGTCAGGGCAAAGAGTTCACAGTTGAGCAGGAACGCGCCGGACAGGCGCATAAGAATCACAGACACAAAAACACACCTTTTTTATTCAGAATCCATATTCCCCTTCCATCACAGCCGGTGAAAGTTCCCTCTGCTCGGGAGCCTTTCACGCATCGGCAACAAAAAGCCTCCCTCACCGAGGGAGGTTGCATCGCATAGCGATGACGGAAGGAGTTTTTCAACAAATTCAGTCAGCCAGTGCCAGATCGTACTTATCGGCCAGTGCCTGCAAAGTGCCATCGGCCTTCAGTGCATCAAAGGCCTCATCCACAGCGGCGGCAGCATCACTGCCCTTGCGGAATGCCACGCCGTACTCCTCGGCGTTCAGCTCGTCCACGATCTTCAGGTCGGCATAATCCGTGCCCTCACCGATCATGGCGTTAGCCAGGGTCAGGTCAAGTACAGCGGCATCGGCAGTGCCTGCGGCAACTTCCATCAGGCAGTCGGTCTGAACGCTCTTGGAAACGTAATCAGCCTGTGCCAGGTTCTCGTCTCCCTCAATGGTAGCCTCACCGGCGGAACCAGCCTCGGCGACCACGGTCTTACCCACCAGGTCAGCGGTAGAGGTATAATCGGTGCCATCTTTCACAACGACCACCTGTGCATTCTTTGCATAAGCCTTGGTGGTAGCGGTGTTCTGCATGATGTCATCGGTCAGGGTCATACCGTTCCAGATGCAGTCGATGCTCTTGGCATCCAGCTCCACGACCTTGGTATCCCAGTTGATCTCCACAAACTCCGGCTCCACGCCCAGCTTTTCGCAGACAGCAGTGGCCAGCTCGGTATCAAAACCGGTGAAGTTGCCATCGGCATCGGTGTAGTTCATGGGCTCGTAAACAGTGTAGCCAATGACCAGCTTGCCCTTGCCCTTGATGTAATCCAGGTCGCTGCCTGCAACCTGGGATGCGGCAGCACTGCCGGAAGCAGAGGCCGAAGCAGATGCGGCAGTGGAAGTGGAAGCGGCACCGCCGCAGGCGGCAAGGCTCAGTGCCATGGCACCGGTCAGAAATGCGGATACAAGACGTTTCATATACGGTTCCTCCCTCAGTGGCAAACAACTTCGTTTTATTGCTTTACCATGCTAAATTGCTAAACTGTGATTATAGAATAGCGCGTTTTCTGCCATTTGGCAAGGGGGAAAACTGATTTTTCGCAGTTTGCTCAAATCTTTACCGCTTTACCACGGCAAAGCGGGCAATTTGACAAAATAAAATCGCCGCGTCGGCAGCTGCCAGACGCGGCGAGAGGGTTTCTCTCTGAAAATTCAGCGGAATGCCACCGCCCTCCTATCCGGGGGAGCCGGTGCGCGATTGTGAGACCGAAAAGGGTTTCCGCCTCAACTCAGAGCATCCAGCGCCGCCTTTTGCAGATCGGTGATGTCGATGGTACACAGAGCCTTCAGGTCGGCATCGTCGCCGGAAAGCCCGGCGATCTCGGTGCGGGTCTTGCCCTTGAGGGCATCACAGAAGCCCTCGCTGTGCTCATACCACTCCTTGCCCAGCGCCGATGCGCCGCGCATCCCATAGTCCTCACCCAGCTCCAGCTTGGTCTTGACGAGGTCCGGGGCTGTCACACCGCCGTCCGACACCACCGTCAGGGCCGGCTCGGCCATATCCGCAATGGCACTGGTCACACGGCGGTCCGCATCGGTGGTCAGTGCCACGATGCTCACATCCACCTGCGCATTCACATCCTTGTCATCGGTGGCGGTGATGTCCGAAGTCCCGTTCACCGCTTCGATGCCCAGCGCGGCCCTGTCGCCCTTGGCGGCACCCACTGCCCTGGCATTGGCGCAGGCCCGGGTCACGACATCCCGGTAGCGATCCACAGCAATGGTGCACCCGCTCAGCAGGTCGGCATCCGTGGGCTTGCCGTCTTTATCCACTTTGAGCATGGAGACCTGTTCCGGGGTCATGCCGATCAGGTAACTGGCAAAGGCATCCGCCTGTTCCGCCCAGCCCTTTTTCAGGGAAGAGACCTCGGCCAGCGGGTAATCGTCCCCCTTCTGCCGCTTGGTGCGCCAGTCGGTGGGCAGGGTCACATGGCCGGTGCTGTCCGCCGAAACAGACACTTCCAGCTCGTCCAGCAGAACACTCTCCAGTTTGCCCTCGCCATCCAGCAGGACAGCGGCCGCTGCCAGTTCAATTTTCCCTGCCCTGTCCTGATCGGTGGCCTCTGTCACCACACCCAGACCGGTTTTCCATGCCGCTGTCTGGGTCTGTACGGAGGATGTGCCGCTGCTTCCGCTCATGCTGCCGGAGCTGCCCGACCCGGCGTTCGTTTTGCCACAGGCGGTCAGCAGCAGCGCCGCCGCCATGGCACAGCTCCAAAGAGCCCGATGGTTCTGATTCATAGATACGCTCCCTTTCCACACGGCCCATTGGGCCTTTGCCCCATAGTATGTCCAGAAGAGCGTAAGATTACGCAGCCGACGGGAGTTTTCCAAAGCAAGTGTCCGCTGGGGTGGGACTCTGTTGCCGCAGGCAATAGGGCGGGCGATGGAATGGCCCGTTTCACTTGCGTGGAAAAGCTCCCCGAGTGCTGCGCGCAGCCGCTTACATCAACGGGCTCAGCAGCCGCAGCACGCCGTCCAGTGCTGTGCCCGGCAGATTGGTGCGACAGTCGGACCGCATGATCTCCCGGCACTGCGGCAGGGTGCGCTCCACATCCCTCCGCAGTGCGACGATCTGGCTGTTATGGAAGAGCAGTGTTCCGCACTCAAAATGGAGAAACAGGCTCCGGTAATCCATATTGATGCTGCCCACCACGGCCACGCGGTCATCGCTGACATAGCACTTGGCGTGGAGGAAACCGGGCGTGAATTCATAAATGCGCACGCCCGCCCTGAGCAGGGGCAGATAGTAGGAACGGCTGAGCCGGAACACCAGCTTCTTATCCGGGATCCCAGGCAGGATGAGCCGCACGTCCACCCCGCGCTTGGCCGCACTTTTCAGAGCATCCAGCATCTCCTCGCCCACGGCCAGGTAGGGCGTGTAGATATAAACATATCTCTGGGCCTGAGAGAGGATGTCCAGATAGACCGTCTCGGCCAGCGGTTCCTCATCCAGCGGGCTGTCCGCGTAGGGCTGCACCACGCCATCCTGCACTGCGGGCAGGTGGGTGGGCGCAAAGGCGGTGTAATCGGTCTCCTGCAGGCGGAAGGCGTTCCATACATTGAGGAACATCACGGTAAAGTTCCAGACAGCGGCACCCTCCAGCCGGATGGCCGCATCCTTCCAGTAGCCAAAGCGCTGCTCGGCATTGATATACTCATCTGCCAGATTCACGCCGCCGGTGTAGGCCACATTGCCGTCAACCACCACGATCTTGCGGTGGTCGCGATGGTTCATCACCAGCGAGACCAGCGGCACCACCGGGTTGAAAGGGATGCAGCGGATATGCGCCTTCTCCATGCGGATGACAAAATCACTGGGCAGGCCCAGCAGGCTGCCAAAATCATCGTAGATCAGCCGCACATCCACGCCCTGAGCGGCCTTGCGGCGGAGGATCTGCTCCACACCGTCCCACATTTTGCCGGAACGGAGGATAAAAAATTCCAGGAAGATAAATTTTTCCGCCTTGTCCAGATCTGCCAGCAGCTGGGGATACATCTCCTCCCCGCAGGAAAAGTAGTGAGCAGCGGTATCCCTCCAGGCCGGATACGGCCCGAACTTTGCCACGTAGCGGCTCAGGTTCCGGCTGGAGATATCCAGCGCATCGGTCTGGCCCTCGGGCTGGGCAAGCTCAGTCTGATGGGCCTGTTCCACCTTCTGCATCCGCTCCCGCAGATGCTTGGCGGGGGCCTTGTTGCCAAAAGCCAGATAAAGCGCGCCGCCCAGCAGGGGCAGAAGGCCGATCAGAACGATCCAGCCGATCTTATAAGCGCTGTTTTCATCCTTGCGCACCAGATACAGCACGATCAGGATGCTCAGCGCCTTCAGGGCACCGTTCAGCCAGACCCGCCCCGCCGTGAACGACCAGAACGCCCAGAGCAGCCAGAGCACCTGTAAAGCCACCAGCACCACTGTGATCGTGACACGGTTGAAGATGCGGTTGAAAAACTTGACGATAGGCAATCTGAACATGTGGTATCCCTCCCCTGCCGCCCACGGCGATTTTTGATGCTGTTAGTATAGCGCAGAGCGGAAGATTTTGCAAACAAAAAAGCGCCCACAACGGCTTTCCCCGCTATGAGCGCCTATTCAATCGTGGCAGAATTTTTTCGCGGGTTGTCCGCTTATGCTTCCGCGTCCTCATAACCAACCAGCAGGCCGCCCAGCTCTGCATAATAGCTGCACAGACCGCCGCATTCGCTGATGTCCACCTTTGCTCCATCAAACACAGCCTTTACCATGTGCTTCAGGCGCTCAGCGGCGGCGGGATTGCCGCAGTGAGAGATATGGAGCCTGCCGTTGGTGTAGCCGTGCTCCTTGAGTTCCAGCACGATGCGCTCCAGCGCACCATGCTCGCCACGGGTCTTGCAGAGAACATCCAGCTCTCCGGCCTCACTTGCCTGTCCGATGACCCGGATGCCCAGCATCCGCGCCACAGCAGCAACGGCAGGCTTCACGCGGCCATTGCGGGCCAGATTGGCCAGCGACTCCAGCGAGAAGAGCAGATGGGTGTGCTTGTGGTAGCGGAGCATCTCTTCACAGATCTCGTCAAACTCCCTGCCCTCAGCCAGCAGATCCCGCAGATGCTCGGCCAGCAGGCGCTGCTCCGGGCCGGTGGAAAGGCTGTCCAGCACGAACACCCGCTTGCCGGGATTCTCCTGCTGGTACTCCTCGGCGGCCAGCTGGGCGGCATTGTAGCTGCCGGACAGAGTGCCCGTGATGGTGATGGCATACACCTCGTCGGCTCCCTCGTAGGCGGCCAGCCAATCGCTGACGTTGGGGCAGGAAGTCGAGGTCTTGCCCTTATAGGTGCGCAGGGTCTGGGCCATGCCCAAGGCATCCATTGTGCCGTTGTCCAGATATTCGGCATCGTCGGTGATGATCTTCAGGGGAACGCATTCAAAATCCACGCCCTGCAAGGTGTACAGGCTGGCGGAGGAATCCACAACAATCTTGGTGTTCATAAGCATTTATCTCCATTCCGGCGGCAGAGGATGCCGCAGTTTTTCCTGTTGTTTTGAATCACTATATCAGTTTTTCAAAAACCTGTCAACTGTTTTCTCAAATTATTTCAAAAGTTTTTAATTTCCTGTTGACCACATTTCCAAAACATGGTATACTGTCCGCATGAAATTAGAATCAAACCGCCGCGTTGCGGCCTGCGCCGCAGGGTTTGCCCTGCCCCGGTATGCAGAACTCCCCACCGTAGGGCTTTATCTGGATCAGAGTGTACAGTTTGTCAACGGGTGTTTCCGCACATTTCAGGGGGTGGAGCTCACCGCTTCCATGGTGAGCAACTACGTTAAGAAAGGAATCATCAGCCACCCCATCAAAAAGAAGTATACCCGGGATCAGCTGGCCTGCCTGATCTACATCGTAGTTTCTAAAAATGTCCTGTCCATGGAAAACATCGACAGTCTGTTCAAGATGCAGCAGGCGCATTATACCTCCGCGCAGGCGTATGATACCTTTTGCGATGAGCTGGAGAACTACCTGCCCTATGTGTTCGGCCTGACCAAAAGCTTTTCCGAGCTGGAGCCGGATGTTGATGATGCACGCAAGCTCCTGCGCAGCACCATCATCTCGGCTGTAAACAAGATCTATCTGGACTGCGTTTTCACCGACCTGCGGCAGGAGCAGGCCCTCTGGCCCGATATCCTGCCGGATCTGGCATGATAACAATAAAAACAGCCCTCTCCGTCATGCTTTGTAAAGCAATGATGGAGAGGGTCATTTTTTCTTAAAATGTAAGTGCAGGGCTGATCTCATTGCGGCGCTGAGCCTGCACGATGCAGTCCTTTTCCGGCACGACACCTGCCGCACCCAGGGTGTTGAACATGGTCTGCAAAGCAAGCGCCGGGGTGTTGTTCTCCTGCGAGAGATGGCAAAGGGCAAACTTCTTGCATCCCTCCTGGATCAGTTCCAGCAGCTTTGCCGAGCACTCATCGTTGGAAAGGTGGCCCCGGTTGGACTCGATGCGGGAGCGCAGGTAGTAGGGATACCGCCCGCTGCGGAGCATGTGGAGGTCGTAGTTGCTTTCCAGCGCCACCAGGTCACAGCCGCTCAGGGCCTGATGCACCGGCGGGGTCAGGACTCCCAGGTCGGTGGCAATGGTCATGGTCTTGTTGTCCGGGGTGTGGATGCGGTAGCCCACGCAGGGCACGTCGTGGCTGGTGGGGAACATCGTCACGCCGAAATCTCCCACATCCTCTTCCCCGCCGGACAGGGTGCGCAGCGCACAGCTGGCGGGCACGATACCGTTTGCATCCAGAAAATCCAGCGTATCATCTGCACCGTATACCGGCAGCGGATTCTTTTTGAGGAAGGTGGCCAGCCCCTTGACGTGGTCAGAGTGCTCATGGGTGACCAGAATGCCCGCACAATCGCTGATGTTCAGGCCCAGCTCCTTGAGCGCCGCCGAGGTGGTGCGCACGCCCTTTCCCATATCAATGATGATGTACTTTTCCCCCGTGCGCACCACGCTGCAATTGCCGGAGGAACCAGAGTATAACGAGATGAATTCAGACATTTCAAACCTCAAGAAACGAACCTCTCCGTCATGGCTTCACAAAAGCTCCCTGTCAGGGAAACTTCTGCAAAACAGACTGAGAGGTTCTGAATGATCACATTGCCGATTCCAGTGCGGCAGGCATCCGATCCACCTTGCTGATCTCAGCGCCCAGGCCGCGCAGCTTTTCCACAATGTTCTCGTAGCCGCGCTCAATGTGGCCGATCTCCTCGATCTCGCTGGTTCCGTCTGCCATCAGGGCAGCAACGACCATGGCCGCACCGGCACGCAGGTCAGAAGCGCGCAGGGGGGCGGGGTTCAGCTTGTCCACACCCTCAAACACGGCCACCTGACCGTCCACCTGCACCATTGCGCCCATCTTGCGCAGCTCGTCCACATAGCGGAAGCGGTTATCCCACACGCTCTCGGTGATGGTGGAGGTGCCCTTTGCCACGCTGAGCAGCACACCCATCAGGGGCTGCATATCGGTGGGGAAGCCCGGGTGAGGCATGGTATTGATCTTCAGCGGCAGGATATCACCTTTGCGGGAGACGCGGACGGAATCATCGAATTCCTCCACATCCACACCGGCACGGCGGAGCTTTGCCGTGATGGGCTCCAGATGCTTGGGGGTGACATTTTTGATCAGAACGTCGCCGCCGGTGGCAGCAGCGGCAACCATGTAGCTGCCCGCCTCGATCTGGTCAGGGATGATGCTGTAGGTGCAGCCGTGCATCTTTTCCACGCCGCGCACCTTGATCACATCGGTGCCGGCACCGCGCACATCCGCGCCGCACATATTCAGGAAGTTTGCCAGATCAACAACATGGGGCTCCTTGGCGCAGTTTTCCAGAATGGTCTGGCCCTGTGCCATCACAGCGGAGAGCATACCGTTCATGGTAGCGCCTACGCTGACCTTATCAAAGAAGATATGGGCACCGTTCAGTTCCTTGGCACGCACGGTGATCATGCCGTAGTCCACGCTGTCCTCTGCACCCAGTGCGCTGAACACCTTGAGGTGCTGGTCGATGGGGCGGGGGCCCAGATTGCAGCCGCCGGGCATGGCCACCTGTGCCTTGCCAAAGCGGGAGAGCAGCGCACCCAGGAAGTAGTAGCTGGCACGCATCTGGCGGGACAGATCGTCCGGGACGTTGGTGCTGTTCAGGTGGGTGGTGTCGATCTCGTAGGTATTGCGGTTCAGCATCTTGATGCTGGCACCCAGGGTGCTCAGGATCTTCAGGCTGACTGCCACATCACTGATGTCCGGCAGGTTTTCGATCACACAGACATCTGCCGCCAGAATGGTGGCAGGCAGAATGCCCACAGCCGCATTTTTTGCACCGGAAATGATAACTTCGCCATGCAGGGGCTTGCCGCCCGTAATAACAAACTTTTCCAATTTTATAATCTCCTTGTCGCAGGCCCGCCAGCGGCAGGGCCACTCAGGGTTCTTGCTTGATCTCTCCGCGCACCGCTGGGCACACACCCTCACGATACAACTATCTTATTATACACAACTTCGGGCAAAAAGCAAAGCCCCCTTTTCCCCTGCCGGATTATTTTCTGTTTTGCCCAGAATCTGCGGAGATATTCGACATTTTTGTTTCTTATTTCAAAAATTTTACAATCAGCGCCCCTTACCAGACGCAATCCTCGCTGCAAGTCTCCTTGATCCAGCCCAGCTGATAGGCCTTGACCAGCTGCTTCAGGTCGTGCACCCGCTCCCGCAGGGTCTCTCCCTCGTCCGTCTCTTCCACCAGAATGCGGTGGTTCTCCGTTTCCAGTATGTTCTTCTGCGACACGATGTCGATGTTTTCGTTCACGGCCTTTTCGGCACTGACAAAGGGCTGATGGGTCCGCAGGGACATGGTGCGGCTGGAGTACACCAGCGTGTACCCTGCAATACCGGTCTTTTCATGGTAGGCGCGGCAGAACCCGCCGTCAATGACAACCAGACGGCCCCCGCCCTTGATGGGGCTCTCGCCGCTCTTCTCCCGCACCGGCACATGGCCGTTGACGATGTGGCTGGTGCCGGGCAGGCCGAATTCCGCCAGGATGCGGCGGCAGGCGGCCTCTTCATTGTACCATGTATAATAGGGGTCCTTGACTTCTTCGTGGGTGGCGGGGTCGGCAATATACAGCCGCTCAAAGGTGGTCATGGCGCTGCGGCCGAACAACGGCGACAGCTTGCCGCACCACAGATACCACAAAAAGTCCTGACCGCTCCGCCGGGCAGCGCTGCCCTCGGGGGCAAAGTAGCCGCGGCGTGCCCGCTCGTCACAGTAGTCCATCAAGCCGCGGCCCGAGTAGTTGTGTCCCTCGAACCGCTCCACGGCAAAGCTGCCGTTTTTGGTCATGGGCACCACGCCGTGGTAGAGCAGGTTGCCGTTCTCGATGTGGTAAACGCTGCCCTTGGCGTACAAAAATTCCACATGCTGCTGCAAGCGCTCGCTCTGCCGGAAGGATTCCACCAGCTTGCGAAGCACCAGCCGCTCATCATCATTCAGGGCGGCGGGGTCTGCCGGGTCCACGGTGGGGAAGTTGGTGTCCCGCAGGGGGTATGCCTGCCCGTTCAGGGTCACGGTTCCCTTTTTCCAATCGATGTGCCGCAGGAAATCCCGACCCTGCATCTTGAAATCCGGGTTGCGGTCGATGACCTTGCACTCCATCTTGAGCATCAGAATGGTCACGGCCTTGTGCATCACGGCACAGCGGTGGAGCATGCCCTCGGTGTAAGGGCCGCGCGCCGCGTCGGTGTGGGGCATCCAGAGGGTCAGGTCGTCATTTCCGTAGAACTGCTCGGCCATCCGCTGCAGGTGCCGCAGGTTGATGCCGTAGCAGTCCTCAAGCATGGCATGGTTGTGGTAGGCCAGTGTCGTTTTGAGCACGGTGCAGACGCAGATGGGACTTCCGGCGGCGGCACCCATCCAGACCACGTCATGGTTGCCCCACTGGATATCCACATGGTGGTGGCGCATGAGCCGGTCCAGTATGATATCAGGCCGGGGGCCGCGGTCAAACAGGTCACCCACGATGTGCAGCTTGTCCACAGCCAGCCGCTTGATGAGCTCACACAGCCGGACGATGAACCGGTCGGCGCGGCCATTTTCGATGATGCTGCCCACGATCTGCCCATAATAAAGGTCCTTGTCGTGGTCCTCAAAGTGGGCATGGAGCAGCTCATCCAGAATATACCCGCAGCTGGACGGCAGGCAGGAGCGCACATGCTGCCGGGTATGCTTGGAGGACACCAACCGGCAGATATCAATGAGCTGAAGCAGGGTCTCTGTGTACCAGTGGTCAAGCGCTTCCTCATCCGTGCACTCGGCTTTGAGCTGGGGCAGCTTCTCGTTGGGGTAATAGATGAGCGTTGCCAGCTCTGCACGGGTCTGTTCCGGCACACTCTCCCCCAGCACGATATCCACCTTTTCCCGGATGACACCCGAAGCCGAGTTCAAGATGTGGACAAAAGCCTCGTTTTCACCGTGCAGGTCGCTCATAAAATGTTCGGTGCCCTTGGGCAGCTTGAGCAGGGCCTGGGTGCTGATGATCTCACTGGCGGCGGCCGCCTGCGAGGGATAATCCCGTGCCAGCAGGGAGAGATACTTCAAATGATCCCGGATCTCCTCGTTTTCGGTGCGCATGACATCCTCCGTCTGATATGTAGTATTTTTGCATGATATATAATATTCTATCATAGTATACCACATTCCATGTCATAAATGGTATAATAAACAAGAGTAATTCTGTCAAATCTTTTGCAAAGGACTTGGATATTATGCCCAAAACCATTTCTGTTGCCGTGCCGGAAGCCTGTACTCTCTGCCCCCGGCAGTGCAAAGCTGACCGGGCCGCCGGGCAGACGGGCTTCTGCGGGGCGGGCCGCACCCTGAAAGCGGCCCGCGCTGCCCTGCACTTCTGGGAGGAGCCCTGCATCAGCGGCACCCGGGGCAGCGGCACGGTGTTCTTCTCCGGCTGCACCCTCAAGTGCTGCTTCTGCCAGAACTACCCCATCAGCGCCGAGGGGCTGGGCAAGGAGATCACCGTGGAGCGCCTGGCCGAGATCTTTCTGGACCTGCAGGCGCAGGGAGCCCACAACATCAATCTTGTCACACCCGGGCAGTGGCGGCCCTGGATCATCGCTGCCCTCGACCTGGCCCGGGCGCAGGGGCTGCATCTGCCCATCGTCTGCAACACCGGCGGCTACGAGACTGTGGAGAGCGTGCACGCCTGGCGCGGTTTCATCGACATCTGGCTGGCCGACCTGAAGTATGTTTCCCCTGCCCTTTCGGCAGAGCTTTCCGCTGCGCCGGACTACTTTGCGCAGGCCAGGCCCGCCATTGAAGCCATGATGGCTCAGGCCGGGCACCCTGTTTTTGACAGCGAGGGCATCCTGCAGCGGGGCGTGATCCTGCGCCACCTTGCCCTGCCCGGCCATGTGGACGACAGCTTTGCCGTGCTCGATCAGATGGCGGCTTGGAACAAGGCCGACCCCGGGTGCTTCCTGCCCAGCGTGATGAGCCAGTACACCCCCTTCTATCAGGCGGCAGACCACGGCATCGGGCGGCGCATCACCACCTACGAATACCGCCGGGTGGTCAACTACGCCATGGATCTGGGCCTCAGCTCTGGCTATATGCAGCAGAAGAGCAGTGCAAAGGAAGAGTATACGCCCAGCTTTGACCTGACGGGGGTGTGAACCCCACCGTCATCTCTGCGGGATGCCACCGCCCCTAGTAGGGGCGGCCTTGGCAAAACCATAAGGCTTTACGCAATGCCAAGGGCCCCACTATTAGGGGGGCTGTCACCGCAGGTGACTGAGGGTTTTTTTCGTCAAAACAACCAAAATTTCTTTTTCTTTTTCTCTCGGCCGAAACAGCATTTGCTTGCTATCCGGTGCGCAGTGCGGTATAATGGATACAACAATGTGTTCTCACATAAAATGGATCCCAGAAACGACTTTTTAGGAGGAGCGTTATGGAACACTACAATCCCATCCTCGGCAGTGAGCCCAACGGCCAGAAATTTATCACCTGCGGCGAGATCATGCTCCGTCTGACCCCGCCGAACTACGAAAAGATCCGCATGGCATCCAGCTTTGAAGCCAGCTACGGCGGCAGCGAGGCCAACATTGCACTGGCCCTGGCCAACCTGGGTGTGGACAGCACCTTCTTCAGTGTAGTGCCCAACAACAGCCTGGGCAAGAGCGCGGTGCGCTGGCTGCGCTCCAACGATGTGCATTGCACCCCCATGATCCTGACCGAGCCCAACGAGACCCCTTCCAACCGGCTGGGTACTTATTATCTGGAGACCGGCTACGGCATCCGCGCTTCCAAGGTCATCTACGACCGCAAGCACAGTGCCATTACCGAGTATGACTTCTCCCAAGTCGATCTGGACGCTCTGCTGGACGGCTACGACTGGCTGCACCTGAGCGGCATTACCCCGGCACTGGGCCCCAACTGCCGCGGCCTCATCATCGATATGCTCAAGGTGGCCAAAAAGAAGGGCCTGACCGTCAGCTTTGACGGCAACTTCCGCTCTACCCTGTGGAGCTGGGAGGAAGCCCGCGATTTCTGCACCGAGTGCCTGCCTTACGTTGACGTTCTGCTGGGCATTGAGCCCTACCACCTGTGGAAGGACGACAACGATCACAGCAAGGGCGACTGGAAGGACGGCGTGCCCCTGCAGCCCAGCTATGAGCAGCAGGACGAGATCTTCCAGCACTTCATTGCCCGCTACCCCAACCTCAAGTGCATTGCCCGCCATGTGCGCTATGCCCACAGCGGCAGCGAGAACAGCCTCAAGGCCTTTATGTGGTACGACGGCCACACCTTTGAGAGCAAGCTCTACACCTTTAATATTCTGGACCGCGTGGGCGGCGGCGATGCCTTTGCCAGCGGCCTGATCTACGCCATGCTGCACAACTATAAGGCTATGGACATGATCAACTTTGCCGTGGCAAGCAGCGCCATCAAGCACACCATCCACGGCGATGCCAACATCACCGACGATGTCAGCTCCATCCGCAACCTGATGAACATGAACTACGACATCAAGCGGTAACATTCCTTTATACGCAAAGATCCCCTCCGGTACGCGCACACCGGAGGGGATCTTCTTATTATGCTTCAATCTTACAGAAACACATCCAGCATCTTTTCCAGCGGGGTGCGGGTGTCAAGCTCCAACCCGGCTTTCTGTTTCAGCATCAGGATGCGGCGGACGCTCTCGTTGAGGCGTTCCTCGCTGATGGTTCCATTCTGCACAGCCTCCAGTACACCGTCAAAGGCTTCCGGCAGGTCGGGCGGCATCAGCAGAAGATCTGCCCCGGCGTTCAGCGCCGCTACAGCCGCTTCTGCTGCAGAATAGTGGTCACGAATGGCTTGCATGGACAGCGAATCGGTGCAGATGACCCCAGTAAAGCCCAGCTCCCCCCGCAGACGCTCGGTCAGCATCGTGTAGGAGAGCGACACAGGCAGGCCGTCCTGCGTTGCATTGGGGGTGGTGATGTGGGCGGTCATTACTACGTCGGCCCCAGCTGCGATTCCAGCCGCAAAAGGCTTCAGCTCCGTCTCCCGCATCTCTGCCCAAGTCTTGGTGCTGCTGGCCGTGCCGTAGTGGCTGTCCTCTGCGGTATCTCCGTGGCCCGGGAAATGCTTGAGTGTGCAGAGTATGCCCGCATCGTGAAACCCTTGTACAGCGGAGGCCACCATCTGTGCCGCCACTGCCGGATCCGACGAAAATGCTCGGTTCCCGATCACGGTATTGGCCGGATTGGTGTTCACATCTGCCACTGGAGCAAAGTCAAGATTCAGGCCGTAGGTTTTGAGGTAGCCTCCGATGATCTGCCCCATGGCACGGGCATTGGCCGGGTCCCCTGTTGTACCTACTGCCTGGGCACTCTGGTATTGGGGCAGATCAAAGCCGGAAGCATTGGCCAACCGGGCCACGCTGCCGCCCTCCTCGTCCACAGCGGTCAACAGACCGGTCCCGGATGCTGCCTGAAAATCTGCCAGAAGCTTTTTCAACTGCTCCGGGCTTTTCACATTCTGCCGAAACACCACAATGCCACCCACCGGATACTTTTTCAGCCCCTGCCGTTCTGCCCAGGTCAGCCTTGTGCTATCAGACTGTCCACTGGGGTCCAGTGCCTCGACCCGCACCACGAACAGCTGCCCCACCTTTTCCCGCAGAGACATGGCAGCAAGCCGTTCCTCAACCGGGTCAATCTGGGCTGCTGCCGAAGCCGTTCCCGTCAGCAGCAGAGCCGCAGACAACAGCACAGCAGCTGCCTGCCGGATGATTTTTTGCACGAGAGACACCTCCTCTTTCTCTCAGTGTAGCACACCCTGCAAAGGTGCACAAGATGCAAAGATCCCCTCCGATACTCACACACCGGAGGGGATTTTCCATATCAGAAATGCATCAGGAAAGGATCATGCGGTCGTTGGCGAACTCGCCGCCGGACGCGATCTGGAACTTGGCCAGCAGATCGGAGACGTGCAGGTTCTTCTTCTCTTCCCCGGAGACATCATAGATGATGTGGCCCTCGTGCATCATGATCAGGCGGTTGCCGTACCTGATGGCATCCTTCATGTTGTGGGTGATCATCATGGTGGTCAGGTGGTTCTCCTCCACGATCTTGGCCGAGAGGGTCAGCACCTTGAGCGCCGTCTTGGGGTCCAGAGCGGCGGTGTGCTCATCCAGCAGCAGGAGCTTGGGCTTGTTCATGGTAGCCATAAGCAGGGTCAGTGCCTGACGCTGACCGCCGGACAGCAGGCCCACGCGGGCGGTCAGGCGGTCCTCCAAGCCCAGGTCCAGGCTCTTGAGCAGTTCACGGTAGCGCTCCCGTTCGGCCCTGGTGATGCCGATCCTCAGGCCGCGCCGCTTGCCGCGCCGGGCGGCCAGGGCAAGGTTCTCCTCGATCTGCATGGTGGCGGCGGTGCCGGTCATGGGGTCCTGGAACACGCGGCCGATGTAGGCGGCGCGCTGGTGCTCCCCCAGTTTGGTCACGTCGGTGCCGTCAATGATGATCTTGCCGCTGTCCACAGGCCACACACCGGCCACAGCGTTCAGCATGGTGGATTTGCCCGCACCGTTGCCGCCGATGACGGTGACAAAATCACCTTCGTTCAATTTCAGGTTCAGACCATTCAGGGCCGTTTTCTCGTTGACGGTACCGGCGTTGAAGGTCTTGGAAACATTCTGGATCTCAAGCATTTTTTGCATCCTCCTTCTGTGCCTTCTTTGCCGCGGGCTTTGCGAAGTACTTGCTCTTCCAATAGGGCACGGCCAGGAACACCGCCACCACGGAGGCGCTCAGCAGCTTGAGCAGGTTTGCGTCAAAGCCGAGGGTCAGCACCAGCTGGATGACGATGTAGTAGATGATGGCACCCAGCGAGACGGACACCAGCTTGAGGGCAAAGTTGTGGAAGATGCGGCTGAACAGGGCCTCGCCGATGATGACAGCGGCCAGGCCGATAACGATGGCACCACGGCCCATGCTGACATCGGCAAAGCCCTGATACTGGCTCAGCAGTGCGCCGGACAGGGCCACCAGACCGTTGGAGACCGCCAGACCCAGCACCACATTGAAGCTGGTGTTGATGCCCTGGGCGCGGCTCATGGCGGGGTTGGAACCGGTGGCGCGGATGCCGCAGCCCAGCTCGGTGCCAAAGAACCAATACAGCACACCGATGACCACAGCGCTGACCAGAATGACCATGATGATGGGGTTGTGCAGGGCAAGCTCCTTGACCCAGCGCAGGGAGATCAGCAGGTCGTACTTGTCCACGTTGATGGACTGGTTGGCCTTGCCCATGATCTTCAGGTTGATGGAGTAGAGGGCCAGCTGGGTCAAGATACCAGCCAGAATGGCCGGGATGCCCATAAAGGTGTGGAGCAGACCGGTGACAAGGCCGGTGGCCAGACCGGCCAGCAGGGCGATGAAGAGCGCTGCCCAGACGTTCATGCCGGAGAGCAGGCACATAACGCAGACCGCGCCGCCGGTGCCAAAGGAACCGTCTACGGTCAGGTCAGCCACATCCAGGATGCGGTAGGTCAGGTACACACCAATGGCCATGATGCCCCAGATGAGGCCCTGCGCACAGGCACCGGGCAAAGCACCGGGCAGGTTGGCAAGTCTTGCAAGAATATCCAAAACGTTTTCCTCCTGTAACTACACTTTTTTCTGATACGGGAAAGCGGAGAAGAGCAAAAATTCGCTCCTCTCCGCTGATTTTATTGTAAAGTCTCTTCGTTACTGCAGCGTGAACCCAGCGCCCCTATCAGGGGAGCTTTCTGCAAAACAGACTGAGCGCCTGTTATTCCTCAATGGCCTCGTAACCCTCGGGAACGGTCATGCCCAGGTCATCGCAGATGGTCTTGTTGTACTTCTTGGTCACGTTGGTGTACTCAACGGGCATGGTGGAGATATCGGCCTCACCGGTCAGAACCTTGGCGGCCATCTCACCGGTGGTGTAGCCCAGATCGTAGTAGCTGATGGACAGGGTCGCCACGCCGCAGCCGGAGCAGATGCCCTCCTCACCGGCGAACACGGGCTTCTTGGCCGGGCGGCAGATGCCGTCGATGATGCCGGTGTTGGCAGCGCAGGTGTTGTCGGTGGGGACATACACTGCGTCGTTCTCGTCGGCAGCCTTCTGGCAAACAGAAGCCAGATCGTTGGAATCAGAGAAAGCGTACTGGGTAGCGGTAACGCCCTTGGCCTCCAGGTACTTCTGGACCTCGTCTACCTGATACTGGCTGTTTGCCTCGGCAGAGCAGTAGAGCAGGCCCACCTTGGTGGCCTCGGGCAGCCACTCGGTGATCATATCCACCTGCTGATCCAGCGGAGCCAGATCAGAGGTGCCGGAGACATTGCCGCCCACGGTGCCATCGAAATCGGTCAGGCCCAGAGCAACACCGTACTCGGTGACGGAGGTGCCCAGAATGGGGATGCTGTTGGTGGCAGCCTGTGCAGCCTGCAGGGCGGGGGTAGCGTTTGCCATGATCAGGTCAACGCCTGCGGAAACAAAGCCGTTGGCGATGGTGGCGCAGGTTGCGGAATCGTTCTGGGCGTTCTGGAAGTCAAAGGTGACATTCTCGCCGAACTGTGCGGTCAGAGCATCCTCAAAGCCCTGGGTGGCAGCGTCCAGAGCGGCGTGCTCCACCAGCTGGCAGATGCCAACGGTATACTTCTGGCCGTCAGCCGCTGCGGAAGAAGCCGCAGCAGAGGAAGCGGTGGAAGAAGCAGCCGTGGAGCTGGAGGAACCGCCGCAGGCAGTCAGGGCAGCAGCTGCGCCGCAGACAGCGGCGGCAGACAGGAACGAACGACGAGAAATTTTACGCATGATATTACTCCCTCAATTCTACTTTCGCGGCAACAGGACACCGCATGAAAGTCAGTATTCAAGCGGCCAATCGCATCGCGCTGCCGCTTTACACTCGTGAAGTATATCACACTTTCCGCTCTAAAACAACCGGGAAACAGCCCGAATTATCAATCAAAGTAATTTTATATATCACTTTTTTCGATGGTTCTGTGCCGCATCTGCATCCCTTCGAGCTTTTTCAGCTCACCGTCCAGCCAGAGCAGATTTTCTTCCAGCTGGGGGCGGTACGCTTTTGCAAAGTCGTACCGGTAATACAGCGCCTGCCACAGCTTTTCCTGCATCCGCCGGGCAAACACCGGCTCAAACAGAGCGTCCAGCCGCTCCACGGTATCTTCCAGCGCCATGCACACCTGCGCCCAGCGCACATCGGTGGCCTCCCGGGCGGGCACATCGTACCGGGCCAGATAATCCCCCACCCTTGCCGCAATGACCTGCCCGCCGCACTGGGTGGGCTGCAAAAAGTAGGATACCTGCCCGTCCTTCGTGATCTCCTGCGCCAGCGGGTAAAGGGCGCAGACCAGCGGCTCGGCATCGTGGATGGCGCAGTGGTTCCCGGTGAGGAAGGGGCAGTTGCCGCACTCCTCCTTCAGCGGGGCCAGCCGCAGCACCGGCAGGCGGCTGACCCGCCCGATGCTCCCCCGACAGAACGCCCGGGCCACGGTGCGGGGCGGCAGGCGCAGGCGGGCCGCAATGCGCCACAGGTCAAAGCCCGACAGCACGATATCCTCCCGCCCCCGGCAGCAGCCGCCGCAGCCCGCGCAGGCAAACGAAAACGCCTCGTCCCGGGCAAGCAGGGGCGCGGTGCGGGTAAAATCGGTGCGGCCGCAGAGATCGACCTGTGAATCCTTGAGCATGATGGTTCTCCTGTTCTGTGAATGGTTTTGTTCCATTGTACCACAAAGCCGGGCACAGAAAAAGGGAGCGCATCCGCTCCCCTGTTCAGGACCCCCGGCTCACACGGCGGTAGACCGTTACGGCATCCTCGATGTGGTAGGGCGCGGTGCTGTGGTTTCCCCCTGCCCCGGCCGTGACCAGAATGTATTCCCTGCCCTTCACCTCGGCCAGACTGGCAAGGCAGAGCCCTGCTTCCCCGGTGTAACCGGTCTTACCACCCAGAATCCGGCCACTATGCAGCTCTGTGCCGTCCAGCTGGCTCAGCAGGGTGCTGTGCATCGTGAACCCCTGCGGGTGGCAGTTGGTGGCCGGAACGGTATACCGCTCCGTGGTAAACAGCTTGCGGAAAGTCTCGTTCTGCAGGGCTGCTTCTGTCAGCCGGGCCATATCCCGCACGGTGGAAACATGTTCTGGGTCGTGCAGGCCGGTGGGGTTGCAGAAATGCGTGCCGGTCATCCCCAGCTCTGCTGCTTTCTGGTTCATCCGGGCCGCAAAGGCTTCCTCGCTGCCGCTCACCTCCCGGGCCAGCGCTTCGCAGCACTCGGCCCCCGAGGGCAGCATGGCCCCGTACAGCAGATCCCGCACCGTGGCCGTTTCCCCGGCCTGAAACCCTGCCAGCGAGGCATTCTGGGCCTGCAGAGCCGGAAAGATCTCCTCGGGCAGGGTCACGGGCGTGTCCAGGTCCGGGTTTGCTTCTATGGCCAGCAGAGCCGTCATCATCTTGGTCATGGAAGCCGGATAGATCGTGCTGTCGGCATCCTTTTCGGCCAGCACCTCTCCGCTGTCGGCCCGCAGTAAAATGGCATGGGGACTGTTCAGCCCATCCAGCGTGACCCGCCGGGGCCACAGCAGCAGAAGCAGGGTTGCCAGCACCAGCAGCCAGAACAGCCGCCGGAAGGCTCTGCGCCGGCGCTTCCGACGGCGCGGTGAAGTTTTCATTCTCGTTCTCATCCTTTTTTGCAAAATCAAAAGCGCTTTCATCCCCTAATACGAGACAAGAGCGCCTTTTTCTGCAAAAAGTGGGGCCGCCCCACAAAAAAATGTGCAGCGGCCCAAAGCCAGTTTAATATTTTACCTTTTTACGTCATCTACAAGAACGTGTTCAGTGCTGTGCCTTATGGAACATGCTCTTGCGCTTACGCTCCAGCAGATAACCGGCAGCCAGCAGAACACCGCCTGCACGCACCAGAACATCTGCCATCCAGTTGGTGGTACCGGTCTGGATCAGCTTACCGCTCTCCGGGCGGGCATCCTGTACCGGCGGGTTCACGGGGGTCTCCGGGGCGGGCGTGGTCTTAGCGACTGCCTGCTCCACGGCGGGAGTGGTGGGCCGTGCATCCTGCACTGCCGGGGTGGTCGGCGTAGTGGGAGCCGGAGGAGTCGGATCGGAATCCTCCGGCGTTTCCGGTTTCGGGTTCGTGGGGATCACAGGGTCGGTCACTTCCCGCAGAGCGCCGTAAATGGTCACGGTGTACCGTGCGGAGTCGGTGCCGTCGATGGTTTCTCCGGTGACCTTCACGTTGGAATCCGGGCCAAAGGCATCCAGCACGCCCGCTGCTGCGGTGGTGTTGGGGTTGTTCTGGCTCTCATAGCCCCAGACGATGGTATAGGTCTTGCCCTCATACTCGTACTCGGTGCCATAGACCATGTCATAAGCGCTGGGAGCACCCTCTGCCTGCTTTTCGTAGTTGCCCCAGATGAGCTTGGTGTTGCCCTCTGCATCGGTGGTCTTGGTGAAGTTCAGGCTCTTGCCGTTCACCACCATATCCCGCAGAATAACGACCTGATCGCCATTCTCAGCGGTCTGGTAGGCAGTGTCGAAATTGTATCCGGCCTGCTTCAGCTCTTCCAGCGCCTTGCCGATGATCTCCGGGTCGTGGGAACCGTCCACATCCAGCATATAGTTCAGTGCGGCGGCGGGCACCCACACGGAGAGATACTGCTTCCCGGTCTCCTTGTTCAGGTCAGAGAGGTAGGTGTAGGTCTGACCTTTATAGGAAAGGGCATCGAAGTTTGCGTGGGCATCATCCTTGGTCAGCAGGAAATTGGTCAGCTTGTCGCCCTGCTCGTTCACCGGCCACAGGGTGTTGTCGGCGCTGTAATCATAGGTCAGCGTGCCACCGGTAACGATGAGTTTTTGGCCCACAGTTGGTATCTTTTTTATCGAGGGGTTAAGGGTAATCGTTGTTGCTTCCACATGGGAATTGTTTTTGATGTGGATGGTGCTGTTATCACCGTAAGCAAACAGTCCTGCCTTGTCGTATTTTCCCCTCACAAGAACAGTACCATTATCCACGACCAGTTTAGCATTCTTGCCCAGACCAACTGCCGTATAGGAATTCTCCATATCGGAAATTAGCTGTCCATTGTCATCAACCAGAATTTCATGTCCCCGGGCAGAGGTTGCCTGAATCCCCCAGTTACCCCGCGTACCGCCTGTTAGATGATATCGGCTGTTTCCGGTCACATGCAGTTTCAGGCCCTTACCATCACTGCCGCCCAGAGCATACATTGCCTGATGGGTGTTCTTGGAGGTCACAACGCTGTTGTTTGCGATTTCAACCTTCTGGAAACCGGCGTAAATTCCACGGTTTGCATCGATATCCACCGTGCTGTCGTTCACCGTCAGATTGCCGGTCCCGCCACGCTCATTATAAATGCCCCAGGTTCCCGCATCCGGGTTTTCAGAAGTAACTTTGATTTCGGCCTCTGTGCCATTTTTAAAGGTGATATTACTGTCACCGTGGGCGGCAATGCCATAGCCTGCGGCATTCGGGGTTTCCGGGGTAATATTGATATCGACTTCTGCATTGTCGAACGTGATATCCCCGGCAGATTTGAGTGCATTTCCCTCTTTATCTTTTCCGGCACCTTCATAGTCAATGCCGAAGCTGCTGCCAGCAATATTCAGCGCGCTATCCTCCACAGTCAGGCTTGCATCCGAACCTTGGTGGCCGTAAATACCGGTTGTAGCATCACTGATCTCCAGCGTACTGCCACCCTCGACTGTGATATCATCCCAGCTGGCAATGCCAATACCGGTATGTGACGCTTGCTTTGCATTGTCTTCCACACCGTCTATCGTTAGGGAAGAGCCGTCGGAGATGGTCAAATCACCATGCTGGGTCACACCACGGCCAGCCTGCGTAGAACCAGAGGTTTTTGTTTCCTCAATGGTCACGTTCGCCCCGTCTGTGATTTCCACGTCCGAGCCATCTGCCATTACCAGACCGCCTGTGGTATCACTGATGGTCAGCGAACCGCCCGCGGGGCTTTCCGTTTCTTCTGTGTCTGTTTCCGCAGTTTCGGTCTTTTCTACACCGCCGCTGATGGTCAGCTTGGTATTTGCACCCTCACTGGCATCCGAGCTGTCACTTGCGCCTTCGCCGCCCACACGGATGCCCTCAATATTGACGTTATCCTTAGAGATATCGTGTCCTCCGCCCTCGGTCACTTTGTCGATTGCTTCGGAACCATCAATAGTATTATCCCCTTTAAGGGTGATATCCACGTCGGAATTATCCCGTGCGTTGATGCCCGCTGTGGCATTTTCCGTCAGATTGATTTTGGTATTATCCAGCGTCAGGTCAACGTTGGTTTCCTTGTTATCATCATCATCTTTCAGATTCACACCGATATCAATGCCGTTGCCGCCGGTGGTCAGGTTGGAATCCTTGACTGTCAGGTCAACATCTGCACCCTCGCCCACCTTGATGATGGTTTTTTTATCCTCTGTGTTTCCGGTATCCGGGGCCGCTTCAGCCAGGATGTCAGTCTGGGTGCTGGTATCGCTGGTATCTACATTCACATCCTCAACCACGATGGTTGCATCTTTCACATCTTCCTTGACCGTGATGGTGTTTCCAGTTGTGGTCTCAGACGTGGAGCTGTTCTCTGTGTTGTCGGCAGAAGAATCTGTGGTAGTATCCGTAGGTGTGGCTTCCTCTGTGCCATTGTCGGAGTTATCAGTGGTTGGCGCGTTGCCGTCCTTGACGTAGATCACACCATTATCCGCTTCATCCTCGTTGACGTAGGTGCGGTTCGTTTCACTTCCGTCATCACCCTGATAACTGTACGCGCCGCGTTTCTCATCCTTGTCAACAGTTACACTGCCATCGCCCAGATAATACGTCACCGCAGAAGCGCTGGGGCCAACCGTGCTCACGGCAACCGCAGTGGCCAGCGACATTGCTGCCAACTTGAATTTCTTGTTTGTCATTTTTCTTCTGCTCCTTTCCAGTTCATGCTCACATGATCGAAAAGTGGTGGTCAAACAGCAGGCCGATCCTTTGTCAACTGTTTTTTGCATGGGAACGCGTTTCTCCCAAAAGCGTTTCCAGCCTTATGATAGCACACCGTACGAAAAAATCAGGCAGAAATAGAAACCTTTGGCAATTTCTTTGCTAGTGAAAGAAAGTACCGTACAAAAACAACAAACCCCCAAGGAATTTCTTCCTCAGGGGTTTTGTTTAAGTCGGCGACTACCTATTTTCACGCGCCGTTTCCAGCGAACTATCTTGGGCACGAGTGAGCTTAACTTCTGTGTTCGGAATGGGAACAGGTGGAACCTCACCGTCATCGTCACCGACCAATATGACTGGTTCAGTATAACATTTCTGTTCTACTTTGTCCAGTGTTTCTTGAAGGACGTGCCTTCAAAACTGAATAATCACTGCTCACATTTTATCATTGACTTGAGAATTCAAGCGAATTGTGGTCAAGCCCTCGATCTATTAGTACACACTTGCTGAATGGATCACTCCACTTACACATCGTGCCTATCAACCTCGTAGTCTACAAGGGATCTTACCTGATTGAATCAGTGGGATATCTTATCTTTGGGTCGGCTTCACGCTTAGATGCTTTCAGCGTTTATCCGATCCGTACGTAGTTGCCCAGCTATGCTCCTGGCGGAACAACTGGTGCGCCAGAGGTACGTCCGTCCCGGTCCTCTCGTACTAGGGACAGCTCCCATCAAATATCCTGCGCCCACGACAGATAGGGACCGAACTGTCTCACGACGT